>Ga0315284_10001721_pt1 | contig 31246 bp, 29 predicted proteins | sample YL17G09_16_MG_FD_203696 | JGI IMG/M metagenome (GOLD analysis project Ga0315284, IMG submission 203696) | Sediment microbial communities from Yellowstone Lake, YNP, Wyoming, USA - YL17G09_16 | ecosystem: Environmental > Aquatic > Freshwater > Lake > Sediment | place: USA: Wyoming | collected...
GGCGAATGAATTCGTCATGGCCGAGTTTTTCATAAGCAGACTGGATTTCTTCAGAAGGGGGCCATGCACCGCCCTCGATCTTCATCCCGGTGATCGGGACAGGCTCCTCGAACATTGCCTTGGGTTCTTTGCCTAAATCGGGGGTGCGGGAACGATATTCTTCAAACTCTCTTTGAAGCCATTTTGGTAACTTAGAAAGTCCTTCGGAGCCATTAAGTGCTTCATCGGTGAAGGTTCTCATCCGATCCATTTTTAGAATAGCGGATACCTTCTTGTTATTCTCTTTTAATTCATCCCATTTTTTCTCCTCTGTTAAACGGTCAGAAATGGCATTATGTTCATCCGATATTTTATCAACAAATTGACCAACCGCTTCACGAAGAGGTTTTGTAGTAGGTTCTATGCGGGGAGGAAGTGGTTCAACTTCAAACGGAATCTTCGCTATCCTTTCCTGGTGTCTATACTCCATTAATGCTTCAAACTTTGTATCGTATCTTTCATGGCCCGTCGGCATTCTGTCTTTACGATCAATGGAGGTTGATCTCCATCCACCTTCCGGGTCTTTTGTAATTAAGTAGATGTGATTATCGGTTTGGAAAATGACTGGTTCGTTGGCCGGGATGGTCTTCTCCCATTCTACGAATGCCTTCTCATACTCTGCGATTTTATTTTCCCCCGCACCTTTGGCCGCAAAGTATTCTTTTTCTGTTGGTCGTTTTGGAGGTTGGAATCCTAACTCCTCGGTAGGTTTTGGGGCGGGTTCGACGGATACCCTTTCGACAGGGGCTTTTTCTGGTTCGGGAATTCCTCCGGGTGGTTTTTCTTGTAGCGTCTCATCAATTCGTTCACCACCGATTCGTTGAACTTCGGGCGGGAATAACCCTTTTTGTTCTGGGGTGACATATTTTTCCTCGATTGTTCTACGAGCCGCTTCTAAAATGTCAATCTTAGAGGGCGGCTTCTGGGCTCCAAAGAGTCCTTTCTGTTTTGGATTGCCAACGTCATCTACCATTTTAGCATAAGCATCGAGGGTGTCAATGATTTTTCTTGGAGTTCGACTCATGTCATTGAACATCTTCATCAGTTCGGTCTCGATGGGGTTTTTCCCGAAAAGGTTCCCTTGAAGCAAATACTCCTCTACATTCGTTCCTGCATTTCTCAGATCAGAGATAGTGCGTGCCGCATCCGAGATTTCTTTTGCAATGGAAAGATCGTGGCGATCTCCTCGCCGTATCGCATCCATCAACACGGTTTGTCTGGGAGCCGCTATGAGAAGGGCATTTGTGATATTCTTGATATTGTTCTCAGGGTCTTCCGTCATCATAGTGATGAGGTCTGAATTCTCTTTACCGTATGCTTTGGCGAAAATCGCATTCTTGATTCTGGTAAGACCTTGAGAGGAGAGCTTTGCTTCTCCACCAATGCCTTCTCCCTTCTCGGTGATAAATTCTCCCATCTCATTGGCCGGAATCTTACCAAGAAAACTTCGGACGAATTCCCGATTGGAAGCCGCCAGCAAGTTGCCACTCTCGTCCGGGGCAAACACGGAAAGAACATCTGGTGACAACCGATCCATGTCAATCTTTGCTTTTTCACCTGCGGACATGACCAGGGTTGTCGGAGTGTTCGCATCTCTCGAAAACTCAACCCGCTCCTCCGGCGTCATCGCCGTAGTATTTTCTCGCACGAGTATCGGGTTTTTGGCACTTGCAACATCTTCTTTGGTGAGTCCGAACCTTTCCGCATTCTGGGTGAGCCATGCTTTGTATTTCTCGCCATTGGGATGGGCATCCTCGTAGAGCTTTTTGATTGCGACTGCACGACCATTACCGGATTCGGCCATGTTGTCGGCCCCGACGATGGGAGCCCCGGTATCGGCCCCACGGCTTTCTCCGAGTTGTTCTGGATCGAGTTTGCTGTAAATCCGCATGATCTGATTCATGGAAGTTACCTTGTCTCGATCCCGTGGTTGTAGTTCTTGATTGTAATTCGGGTTGTCCCTGAAATTGGTATCAATAGAAGTAATCACATCATTGGCCTCGACAACCTTGAACCGAGTTTGGGCCTTGATGCCCTTTGGCGTGATTACCTCTTCCGGTCTTCCACCAGCCGCAAGTGGCATGGCTGGTTGACCAGGAGCCGGGGTCGGGGCGGGAGCCGGAGTCGGTGGAACGCCAGAAGGGATGAGGTTGGGAAGTTTCCCCTTAATGTGTGCATCGATCATCTCTCTGGCGGTATCTCTCGATCCAGCAATCCCGATCTTTCCCTCTCCCTCACGATAGACTTCCCATCCGGCATCCGTCTTAATATAACCATATCCTTTTTTTGGCTTTGTCAACCCCTCCGGTAATGGAATCGAGGGTTTTTTTGGGACTTTCTCGGTGAAGGTATAAGGGTATATCGCACGACCTCCACCGACCTGGGGTTCGATTTCGCCATTGGCATGAAGATAATCAAGAACCTCAGTTCCTTTCCTGGCATTGATCTTATTCCCCATCGCATTAGCAACCCGTTGAATCAAAGCAATACCTAAACCTCCGAGATACTTTCCTTCGGTGCGGATGGCATCCATTTGATCCTGTGGCAGAGGAGTCTCGGCTGGTAAAGGAGGCTTTTCTGCCGGGGGAGGGGTAACGGCAGGGGGGATCGCTTTCTCGCCCGGCGGAAGGGCTCCTGTGACCGTGGGGGCTACTTCTGGGGGTGCTCCTCTCACTTCCATGACGATTTGATTAAGGACGACAAATTCCCCACTTGCTCGACCGATAATGTCGTATCCGTTGTCTGCGGCCCATTTTGCCCTTACCTCTGCCATGTCGGAGACCTTCCCGGCCAGACCGCTTCTCTTGATGAGGTCTTTCTCCATGATAACCTTTGCCCCATCCTTGATCCCGATCTCCATGACCGTCGGCTTTCCTCCACGGCCTACGGCTTGTTTGCCGTAGGTTTCTGCGAGCGGGCGTGAAGTGGTGAGATAGAAGCCAGGATAATCTTTATTGCTCGCAAACCTGGCCTCAATGGGTTCTCCAGCCACAATCTTGTTCGCATTGACATCGGAAGTTCCATGATAAAACGCCCCCGGAGCAGGCATTGAGGGTCTTTCGGTGGGGAGGACACCGGCGGAGGTAATACCCACTTCGGGGGCAATTCTTCCCTTTCCGGTCTCGACCGTGGCCCCTTTAGGGACGATCTGAGACCGTTTGTAACTTTTATCTCCAAGGATCGGCCTTCCATCGGTCTCCATTCCGACAACCTCTCGGTAAGAGTCCTGGGCGATCCTGGCATAGACTTTCGGTTGAACCGGCTCCTTCATCCGAAAACCCTCTCCAGGGGTCGTTCCGGCAGGAGGGGGAAAGAAAGGTAATTGGAGAATAGGTTTTTCGAGATCGGGAAGAAGTAATTGACGCAAAGATGAATAACCGTGTTCTCCTCCCGTGAGTAAATAAGGTTTTCCGTCTGGGCCAACGCCATACCATCGGTCGGCCTTATTGACAAGAAGTTGTGGTTCTTCGGTTCTTCCTCCATAAATCGTCCCACCCGATAACGGGCCAGGAGGAACAGGAAGACCCCCTTCTTCTCGGATTGCCGGAGCATGAAAAGGACGGATTGCCGGGACTCTTTCTCTTTGACTCTTTAAGAGCCAGGCCATGTAATCTTCGTCGATAGGGATCGGACGTTTTCCTTGGATATGAAGATCGGCTTCTCGTTTCCACATTTGGGCGACTTCTGGGTCAATCTTTCCCAAATTCGCAAAAACTCGTGATGCCGCTTTCTCCCTGAACTGAGGATCAACGGTCTCATTTTTTAAAGAGGCGAAGGTTGCACTCCGATCTTGCCATCTCATCGCTCGTGTTCCGAGACCGAATAAGATCGAAATTCCAATCGAGGGAGCAATGGAATTGTAAGCGGCCTCTTCCGGTGTTGGGGTTGGAATGCCAGCTTCCTCTGCGGCCCTGGCTTGAAGTGCGGCGGAGGTTGCACCGGCGGCAGTTACGAGAGGAACATTCGTCGCCATGCCAGCGAGACTTTGAGTGAGGGTTGGGGTTAGAAGTTTGCGGATCGTATCGATGGCTGGCTTTTTAATAAACTTGCCTGCGATCCCTCCGGTTACGGCTTCCGCAGGAGCGAGAAGAGACCATACCCCACCTTCGATTGCACCGATCTTGTTCGAGTAGGATTGAGCTTGCTCTTCCGGCAAACCTTCGGCCAGGGCCTCTTCGTATGCCCGACCCTTTCCGGCAAGGCCGAATGTTCCAAAAACTCCGACCATCCCGCCGAGAATCGCACCCGCAGTCGGGCCAAGAAAGCCGGTGACGGGGGCAGTTAAGGCTCCAATGGCGGCTCCGCCCTTTGCGGCGGCCAGAATTGTAGGGAGACTCTCGCCCATTCCGGTTAGAAAACGTCTAAACCCACCCTGGCCCTCAGCTTCCGAAGGTTGAAGGAATGGAATTTTTTCTGGAAGTTCTTCTGCAAATCCGGTGATGGCCTTTCCAGTTTCTTTCATCGGTTCGATCCCAGTCAAGGCTCCCATGCCAGTGATCGCTTGACCAGCGAATTGAGGAATGCCAACCGCTACGCCACGAGCGAGCGAAGAAGCGATGTCTCCCAGAACTCCACGTTGCGGAGGCGGAGGAGGCGGAGGAGTGGTTTCAAGGCCCCGGATGTGAGAAAGAAAAGGGTCTTCTGCGGTGGGTTCAGGAGCGGCTGGTCTCATTAAGGGTTTTGCAAAGGCAACCTGCGGAGGTTCCATTGGGGGTAGAGTTGTTCCCCCTATTGTTCCCCTTCCCAGTTCCGATTCACGCAGATAATCCAAAAACGGATCAGGCATTGTTTAATTCTTCCCCCAGTATTCTCCCCAAAGCTGATTGGTATATTGAGAAGTATATTTACTTCTCTCCTTTTTGGGCAATCTCGATACCCAGGCTTTTTGTTCCGCCATGAATTCAGGTCTTGTCATTTTATAAGCTTCCCTTGGAATGTCTATCCCCTGAGCCTTTAGCCATGGGGCCATGAAGCCAATTTTCTGTCTGGCTCCCCGAATGTCGAACCCAGTTTGCATTCCTGTGTTCGGATCAGTCATCATCGATTTATTGATGACATCTCGAATGATGGGATGAATGGCTTCCGGTTTCTCTGGGACGTAACCCAATAACTTAGCCCCCTGGTAAACCGCAGAATTTGGAGCAAAGGCATGGGGTCTTTCAGCTTCGGAAAGGGCGTGCATTCCGGTAGCGTATCTGGCGAATTCTTCTCCGGGAAGGGCCTTCTCGTGAACTCCGGCCATCCGGCGATAATAATCACCCATGGCTTCTCGATACGGTTTCTCCGCTCCAATCTCTGCCATCTTCGTTTGATAACCGGCTCCCGTGGCGGCCATCTTTTCGAGTGTTCCCGCAAAGTTTTCGAGGGCATTCAATTTCGTTTTACTATAACCGCCTTCTCTTCCGAGATATCCCTGGGGAGACCATGGTCTTGCTGTCGGTGTCATCAAAATCTTTTGGATACCTTGAAGAGCCGTTCTAATTTCGCCAGGCATCTCATAACCTGGAACCTCTGGGGCACGGCCCGTCGGAATTGGTGCTTCTCCCATGGCAGACAACGGGATCGCTGATCCGCCACCAGTTCCAATTCTTTCTCTCGCAAGTTGATCTCCACTCACGGCCCCAGGCGTGCCTGCGGGAACTTCTCTTCCGCCAACGAAAAATCTTTCAGGCCCGGCTGAATAAGTTCCTTGCTTTGCCAATTCTCCCTTCCAATCCCATCCACCTGTCGGAACTGGTTTCCCTGCTTCAAAAACTCCGGTAGGCCCACGCTCCATGTCAATTACGTCTTTTCCGGTAGGCATGAAAGTATTTCCGAACCCACCCGAAATGACGCCGGTGATAGGATCGGGATAATTTGCTCCATAGGCGGCCCTGAGTTGATCGAGCGTTCCACTCGTCGTTCCACCCACGTTAAAGGCAGTAGGTTCTGCCGGAAAACCAAGTTGTTGGGCTTCGGGTTGGGTTATCTCAGGATTGTAGGCCGCAAACCTTTTGAAAAGTTCCGGCAATGCAGGTCTATTGAGCTGAGGATTATATGGGCCACCCATGGCGGGTTGATTGGGAATCGCCTTTTCCGGGCCGCTTAAATTCGTAAATGGAGACCCTGGCGTTCCCTTTCCGCTCATCACATCCAGCACCTTACCGAATGTATCAGGATGGATGGATGCCGCAAGAATTTTATCCCTTTCGATCTGGGCTTGCTCTTTCGTCATCGGCATCCCGGCAAGGGTTGTTTCTTGAGACTTCGCTATCGCCGGAGACCCGGTTATGAGAGTCGGAAGGAACTTGTCCTGATAATCCGCCATGAATTGATCCACCTTCTCTTGATAAGGTCTATTTGCCATCTTAATCCTCCTTTATTCTGGCACGGGCATATCGTAGTTATAGTTGTAATTCTCATCCCTGCTACTTTTGTAACCGATGTCTTCTGATGCACTTCCCCTCGCATCGATTCCGGCAGAGACATGGATTGCGGTCAAGGCTCCGATTGCCAGGGACGAGGCGATCTGGGCCATACCTTTCATGGCCTCGATCTTTAATTGAGTTTCCGCTTCAAGGTTTTTGATCTCAATCTCTTTGGCCTTGATCTCTAAATTTGCCTTGGCGATCAATGCCTGGATTTTTACATCATAGACCTTAACTTCAAGGTTTGCGAAGGCGGCGGCTCCATCAATCTGTGCCTTGAATGATTCGACCTCTCCCACATATCCCTTCACGAGAGCGTCGATCCTTGCGGCTTCTCCTTGAATGATAGACTTGAACCCGTCAACCTCTGCGGCATACTGACCGGCAATAGATTTGTTCACGTCTGCGATGGCCCTAAGTTCGTCGGTCTTCGCTTGAAGTTGTGCGGCTTTTGCTGTGACCTCTGAACGATAGGCGTCAGCCTGTTTAGAAAAGACTTCGATTTTGGCGGTCTCTCCTTCAATCTTCGCCCGATACAAACTATATTCTGCGGTCTTCGCATTGATGCCCGCCATGAATCCTTCGATTTGAGCTCGATAGACACCCAAACGGGCGTTTTGAATTTCGACGAAAAGTTTCGCTCCTTCCATTTCCGCCCGGTAAAGGCCGATCAGAGATTCGACACCAGCGAGTTGGGCCTGATAAATTTTTACACGGGCGTCATTCATATCGACCGTGAGTCTGGCTCCCTCCATCTGAGCCTTATAAACCTCGATCTTCCCGATCTCTGCACGGATGATGATCTCATAAACAGACGCACGGGTCTTATAGATGTCGGCGAGAATTTCTACTTTCTTAACTCCCGCATTGAAGGAAGCGATCATGGCATCTGCCGCCGCCTTGGAAGCCTCAAAGACTCTACGGGCGATAGCATCTGCGATTGTTCCATAAAAACCTTGAAGTTGGACTCCCCCGTCAATTCCTTTGTGAACATTGGCCTGGGTTAATTCAAAATTCTTTATTACAAAATCCCGGATGACATCGAGACGTTTATTTGAGAAATTCAATTCAGCTTCTTCGATGGCCGCCACAAGGACACCATTTGGAAGAACAGCCCTTCTCCGACTCCACTCTGCGGAGATTCGATCTATGGTATCATTCTGGACTTGCCTTGCCGCTTCTATCCCTCGATTTATCATCGCCGTTTCGACTTCTTCCGTGAAGGCAGGTCGATCTCCCCTTATCATCTCTTCAATCTTTTCCCTCAATCCTTCAATCACCGTGTATTCGCTTCCACCATCCGTAATCATCGGTTGCGGTGCGATCAGATTTGAAGCATCGGGTGGTTCGGCATCGAAGGTCGGAAAAGCTGGATAGGGAACCTCCGGGATCATCGGAAGAATCAGCGAAGGCACATCGGGCAATACATAAATAGGTTTTGGCGGAATCTCCGGGTCAGTAATCTCAGGAATTCCCGGAACCGGATCGAAAGGGACAATGGGAGGCAAAGTAGGAATATCCAAGTCTGGCGGTTTTGCGGTGAAATCTGGAAACGGAACTTCGGGGACATCGGGTAAGGGAAGATAGATAGGAAGAACCGGGGTTGGTGGATAAATAAAATTCCACGGAGGAACGTCGGGTGGTTCTCCTATGAAATCATCCAAAACAAAGGGGGGGTAATCAATCACCACATCAATGGGAATTGGGGAGATCGCCCCTGCGGTATTCTTTAAATCCGTTAGGGCCTGGTTTGCCATGCCGAAAGCAGATAGAGCATAACTCTGAGCCAAAGTGAAATTTGCGGTTACAAGGTCTTTAGCACCATAAAGAACATTTTCGATGTCCTCTTTTATAGTTGGGTTCTCTTCTGACATTATCTTTTCCTCCTCGTGACAGCATCGGTTGTGAACCGAAGATTGTTATTATCAAAATCGCTCCCGTCCACATTGCGAATTTCAAAAGCGAGAAATCTTTCGTCTATCCCTTTTGGAAGTTTACCACGATATTCGTAGGCCCTACCGGTTGGTTCAAAAATATCATCATAATAATCGTCTTCTCCGAGTTGAATCACAAACATCATTTGTCCATCTGTCCGGCAGGTGAGCCATGCGTCTCTTGCCTTTTTAACAATGTCTTGATAAGAATCGAGCATGGGCATCTTCGCCCTGGCGTTGATCTTAGTGCCATTGTCATTATTTCCCCCCAGGGCGAAGATGCCACTTTGACCACCCCCTAAGAATTTCCCATTGAAATATGCCAGACTATTAAAATCGCAACCAATATAATCTGTGACGGCGAAATGACTCATGTTCATCGCAATACCTTTGAGATAGCGGGCCGCAAAAAATTGATCGCCAGTCATCACAAGGTAAGGAACTGGCATCGTTAGAACAAGGTTTCCCCTTGCCTCGATGAATCCTGACATTAAAAGACGTGGAGGTTTTAATTGCAGAGAAAGCGATCCCACAATTCCGGCGAGGCCGTGCATGGAAAGTCTCGGAGGTCTTAAAGATAAGATCAGGTTTCCGATCTCACTTTCCCTGCCGGTCATCAATAAACTTGGAGGACGAAGCGTAAGGACTAAAGCACCGACTTCATTTAGATAGCCGGTCATTTCGAGGGAGGGAACGAAACCTCGAAGTAAAATGTTTCCAACTGCTCCGTTAAGACCGGTCATTAATAAGGTCGGAACGGGCATCTTCAATTCGAGACTGCCGCCCTGGAACATCGAGAGGGTCGGCATTGGCATTGTGAGTCGGAGGTTTCCGATTGCTCCGACGAGGCCGGTCATCAAAAGTTGTGGAACCGGCATCGTTAAAACGAGATTAGCCGTTTCCGTCCAGCCAGTCATTTGAAGCTCTGGCATCGGCATCGTGAGAGAAAGTTCGTTGTTGATCCTGACCGTGACTTCCATGGAGGTCACGGCAGTAAGAGGAGCCTGAACCTGTGATCCCACTATTTACCTCCATGAAGATCAGGAGACCCTTACAACCACATCTTCGAGAGTAAAAACCTGGCCAGTTGTTGCCTGTTGATTGCCTCCGAAATCGAGAAAACCGATCACTGTCTTATCCGATGTTGATTCGTCTATGAGTAACGCTCCCGGAGAAGGGCCTATCGTTCCGCCACTCGCCGTCCAGGAAGGATCGGCACAAGTCATCTCTGCCCGATCATTTGTGTTATCTTCGGTTAAGACTTGGCTCGCAAGAGCTTTTGCATACTGGGTATAACCGTAATTTGTTCCGATCTCATCATCCGAAGAGACGGTCTTAACAACCGGGCCTTCATCAACCATCGTTTCATTTACCGTGATAACATACTGTGTCACATTCGTAATGGTGAATGGGCCAGGATTGAGAGAGGCGTCCGTTAAAATTTTATTCCCTGGAATGAATCCATCGGTCAGCCATGATCCGGTTCCTCTCGAAATCGTTTTCGATGTAGAGAACGTAATCGAGATCGCTCCCGAATTCGTTCTCATGTTTATTTTTTGGGCGACCTTATCTGGATTAAAACTATATCCGCTACGAACCAGACAAACACGAATACCATCGGCAGAAAGGTCGATCAGTTTTTTTGCAAGCTGATACTTATAGTGGTTGCTCAGGATCGCAGTAACCGCCATAGCCTACCTCCATTAACTGACTGGCAAGTTGAAAAGTGCCGTGTCGATTGTCAACGTTGCCCCTATCACGAGATTGATGTTGGACAGGTTCAATTCGGCCCCGCTTGTTCCGATGGCCCCCTGAATCCTTCTGGATATTGTCGAAAGGGCTCCGGTATCATCGGGTCTTACGATCCTGAACCATGCCGCCGTCCCGCCGAGGACATTCACCCCAGACCAAACCTCAGAAGGTTTTGCCATCTGAGCGTTCGATGGTGTTCCCCATTGAAGAGCATCGCTTCGGACGTTGGCAATCGTGTTATCGGTGACTGTCCAGGTCGCCGTCCCGCCGCCTCCTCCACCACCCTTTGCGATGGTAAAGGTAAGTCCTTGGATAGAACTTTTAACCGCAACCTTTCCGTCTCCGCCTGCCGTTCCATGGGCGACCGCATGAAGCTCAGGGATACCTTCCAGCATGAGAGCTACCTTCCGGGCAACCTTTCGGAGATCATCGTCTTCGGCCAGCACGAGATAGGTGTAATCGACGCCATTGATTGCCACAATGACTGTCGCACCCACGCCCGCCACGGTGATGTCCATGGATGCCTGTTTTGCAACGGAAAGTTCCGTGGAAAGGACTTCCCCGGAGGCTTTAGTGATGGTGCAGAGAAGCGAACCTGAACCTGGTTCTGCTTGATCTGCATCCGATGGGGTAGAACCGGAGAAGATTCTGATTATAAAATCATCAAAGGCTTCCCGCAGGTCTTTCCCGCCAAGTAACCAATTTCTTAAACCAGTCGAATACTTTTCAGCCATTTTTCGTTCCCTCCTTTTAATGACCTACCATCTCAATGGATGGCAGGGGCATTGTGAGATTTAATTCACCGCCACCAGTTCCTTCGACCATTTCGTAAAGACAAAGATATTGCCCGAAGCCACGATCCCATTTGTAGATCGCCGTGCCTTTTTCGCCGTCTTTAACTCCATAGGTTCCCTTGGTCACTTCTTTAACCTGACCGCCGGGAAGACCAAGATAAATACCATCTTCCGAGGCCCACAAAACCGTCTTTCCAAGAAGACCTGGGCCAATGTCTTCTCCTTCGACGGTGATTGCAGAACCTTCGAGTGCCTTACTATCTGTAACTCTGTCATAAACAAATCCCCCTTGGAGAAGAGGATCATCCCCCAGGAGAAAAAAAACATCCTCTCCGGCCCCAACATAAAGTCCATCCTTGACAGACTTGAGCATCGTAATCCAACCGTTAAATTGAAGAAAATTTTTCCTCGTGTCCATCCTCATCGGTTGCGTTGCGTCGGAGAAAAATATCTTCGCTCCCTGGGCCGAATAGAGTCTCGAATTGTAAAGCTCGATCAAATGACCGCCTACCATCTTTTTCTTGAAGGCTAAGTCCGGGTTAGGAAATGGATGTGGTTTCCCATCTTCGATATATCCGACAATGCTTTTGTTTGAGAAATAGATCGTTCCGGCCACATCCAAAAAACTCATCCGTTCTCCGGGATTGATCCCCCCAAGAATGGTTTCGGTGGAATAATCCTCATACAGACGTTTCAGGTTTGTTTCCTCACAAAAGAAACAAACCTTACCATTCGACCAAAGCGAATGGACATCGCCGGATACGACAGGATCGAACCCTTTTCTGCGATGTATCATCTTGTCATCGTCGATGTCGATATTTTCGCCGACCTCAAGATATGTCCCACCCTTTCCGACCGGGATTCTCAGGGGATCGGCCATGTTGTTCACACCAAGATAATTTCTGAAATCTATCCAGGGTTCAACCATCACATCGCTCCTGGGTGCGGCCTGAGAACACGACTCGAATGTCTCAGCCGATACTTCTCCTTTTTAGCGAGAACCTTGCTTGCTTCAAATAAAATCCTATGTTTATCTGCGGCTTTGGGGTCATAGCATTCAGCATCTTGTTTCGAGTAAGCCTCTCTCAGAATTCCATCGATCAATTTCGGGTGATAATCAAAATTGATCTCCGGCGATTCTGTTTCCCAATTTGCAAGGGATAATTGAATAAGCGGCAACCGAGAGGTAGAGAGCCACAGCGTATCTCTAACTTTCTGAATAATTGCCGCAGAAGGGGTTTCGTCCGTGACAGCTTCGCTCACCGTAAAGGCATCTGCGGTGGCCGTGACCACGGTTTTCATTCCTTGATTAGCGGTAGTGCCGGTGATGACCACTTGATTACCGACTGAAAGATAGGTGGAGAAGTTTGCACCCGCCTTTGTGATGCTCTTATCCGCCGTCGCAAAGGTCATCGGCCCGGAGAAATAGCCGTCCGAATTGAAATAGGGAACAATTCTCAACTTTGCCGCTTCGTAATCGGGCACGAGATAGCGAGGTTCGCCCACCCGTGTCTCCCATGAAAAGATATTGTCATCGAGCCAGAGTTCATCTTTGATTTCAATATTCGGCCATCCACTCAGGAGTCTTCCTTTGTGAAGGGCGACAATTCTCGAATCCATGGGAAAGATATATTGATTGGCAAGGAGAGAAATTTTACAGATAGCTTCGGTGGAGGAATCTCGAAAGCAAAGGGTCTGCCTGCACCATTCGTTCAAAATGAAATTCAGGTGACGAAGCAGTTCTTCGTCTTTCCAAAGTTCATATCCTTTTCCGTATCCCTTCACGTCATCGAGTTTATCCACCCTCGTCGAAGTGAGGATTTCCTTCGTATTCATAGTCGCCCCCATTTGAAAAAAGGGAGGCCGAAGCCTCCCCCTTGTTAAGACTGATAGACCACCGTGAGTTTTTTCGAGGCATCGCCAGTCGGAACAAGAACCGTGTTTTCACACAATTCGTCTCCGATGACGACGGTGGGGGCGTTTACGATTGCCGTGCTGAAACCAACCAACAGAACATCGGTCGTTGCGGAGAGGCGGTCGGGGAGACCGACGACTTCACCGAAACCGATGACGATGGTATCCGGGTTCGTGTCCACTATCCATCCAGAACCCACGATGGAAGTGACCTTTGCGAAAGCCTTCAATCCCTCAACGGTCGCTCCGCCATTCGGGATGATAACCTCGGTGATGATCTTGCCGTTAATGTCGAAGCCGGTAACGGTGAGAATACCATTGGTATCCTCTAAGGCATCTGTGATCGTTTGCAGGCAGGTCACGTTATGAGCAAGTCCGTCTCCTGGAAGACCGGAGTTTGCGATGGTATATGCCTTGTTGCCCATGACGACCGTAGTTACAAACCGGTTCGCCACGATAGCCGCCGGAACGCCTGCATAAGCCCTTACCATTTTCCGAATCATTCCAGCCACACCTGTTTTAATACCCTTGGTGATGGTGAGTTCACCAATGGTCATCTGTTCTCGTCTGCCCATTTGCTTTTCCTCCTTTCATCTTGGCGAGTTGGCCTTCTTCCAAAGATGTGAAAAATGCGGGCCGCACGAGGCGGCCCGGTTGAGGTTTATTCTGGGGTAAGCATATACCCTTCGAGCACCACATCGAAAATCGCACCGGTGATGTCCGCCGTTGCGATCAGCCCAACGATTGTCGTGGCGACCTTATAATACTTCGGCAAGGAGGTCGTGCCATAAAACATCCCGATTGCGTTCATAATCTGAGCCGCAAGGGGAGTGATCGACCCGTCGTTCAAGGTCGAAGTTCCGGTCAAGAGGCTTGCAGTCTTGACACGGATGCCAACGGACTTGAGAACGAATCCAGCCGGGATTACTCCATACTGGTAGGTGTTCCCGTTTACGAGACCACCGGTAATCTTCGTCAAATCGACGGGGATTTCGATGACTGCATGAGCCCTGATCCCGCTTGAGGGAACAACGCCCACCGTTTCTTTTCTGAGATCGATTGTTGAAGCCATCTTTTTATCCTCCTTTACAGAGATTTAAGCGAGGCCCCCGTGGTAGCGGGCCTGTTAAAGGTTATTTGTGGCAATACAGAATTCCAACGCTCTCAGTCTTGAGAACCTTGAACCCCAGGATATTCAACCCTCGCACGATATCTGCGAAGGCATCCTGAGACCGAAGGGTCTCTGTCTCGGTGATCTGAGAAGCGAAAGAAGGCCCACTTCGATGGCCGAACATCGACTTGTAGCAAGTCACTCCATCAACTGCCGTGGGGAGAAGGTTCGAGGAGTAAAGGGTGAATCGGTCTATCTGCCCCAGTCTTCCATTCCGCAGAATGGAAGTGTTGTCTCCCGTAAGGGAGGCATCTTTCAGGTCGGACTTCTTGATGAGGCCCGCCATCCAGATGGGGATAAGTATCCATCGACCGGTTTCAGGGACGTTCTGCTCATCGAGGACGGAACCGCAGTCCACGATGTAGTCAAGGACATTCGCCTTATCAACGGTCTCAGGAAAGCCTGCGGCCCCCAGGCTATAAGAAGAAGACTTCACGCCTGCGGTAAGGCCCTGATTCTTGGCGTGAGCCCCGGATGCCATCGTCACGAAACAATCCGTTTCGATGGTGATCTTCATCTGCTGACCGGCTTCCTCTGTCCACTTGTCGAGGAGATTGATGTCGGACTGCACATCCATCACGTCGTCAAGTTCCACATCCCAGTAATATCCCTGGTCAATGGAGAGAGAAGTCGGAACGGAAGTAGGTCGTTCTCTCGTGAGAGCCTGACCCACAACGTATTTGCGGATGGTGATCGGAGCGACGGTTCGGATCAGGACGGTATCACCATACTTCTTGATCTCGCCCTCGTAATCGGTGTTGCTGATCTCCGACAGACAGGTCGCATCATAAAACTTTACGAGAATTTTTCCAGACCAAATTTCCGGAATAAACTGAGCTCCTGATCTCGTATAATCAGGCACTTCTGCGACTCGTGGGTATGCCATGGTATTTCCTCCTCTTATCCGTTAACGATCAATCCTTTCGTCATAGCCTCGTTGATCTCGGCAGTAATTTTTTCTCGATCTTTTGGTTTGTTCTTATATCGACCGAGAGCAACATCGGTATGAAACTTCTTGACGAAGAATCGAGTGAAGGTTTTTGGTTTTCCATCGCCATCCCCCGGTTTCTTGGGAGGCGTTCCGCCACCAGGTCTCGAAGGAGCGAGGGCTTCATCACCTTCGACGGGTTTTTCTTCGCCGATAGGTGTTTCTATTTTAGGTGCAGGAGTCGCAGGCTTTTTAAGGGCCAGCCAGTCGTTGAAAAATTCTGCGACCGTATCCGCATCGGCATTAGTTAGGGCATTTCGCAAAAGATCAAAATCTGAGACCCCACGGTATTTCTTATTTTTGAGATGGATGGTGAATTCCTTGTCGTCGTTGATCTGCCTCCAACAAGGATTACCGTTCTCGTCCTTAATTAACCGATCCAGTTTCCCGGTAAAGGTTTCTGCGGCGGATTGCTTCACATCCTTTTCTACCGATGCCACCCTGGGCTCAACCGTTCCCTTGAAGACCTCATCCACGATGGAATACACCATACCCTTGAATTCATCGGACTTGATCCATTGCTTCATCACAATGAGTTGGCCCCGATGGATTTCAGGATAGGCATCTTGGTAGGTTTGGAGGTCTTGAGCTTCTTGTGGATCGGGTTTAGCGGCAGGTTCTTCGGGTGGCTTAGTGGCCTTCGATTGAAGGTCTGAAATCGTCGATTGAAGTGTTGCAATCTGACCAGCCATCATTCGATTTACCGAAACGAGGTCTGGAACCTCACTGTCAATCTTGCCCTTTAAGACATTGATCTGATGGAGAGCTTCCTCATATTTCACCTTGTAACCGTCGTCAGGCGGAGGAGTTTCCTTTCCAGGTTCAATATTGTCTCCTGGGGGAATAGCCGGATCGGGATTGGGTTCTATCGGGGGAGCCTCACCGGGTGGGATTTGGGTTTTCACGCCCAATTCCTGCGGGGTCTTCCCTTCGTCATAAACCTTCTTCCTAATCAGTTCCGCTCTCTCACCTTGTTTTGCGACATTCCGTGGTATAGCCATAATGATCTCCTTCTTTCTGGGAGCCGACTTTACGGTCTTCCCTTTGGGTATTTTCTCCGAGCCGACTTTACGGTCTTCGGTGAATTGCACACATAAAAAAAGCCCCGGAGAGTCAATAGACTCATCCGGGGCTTCGTAAGCTGTTTTGGTTCAGCGATTAAAGGAACCCGCTTTTCAATCTTTTACCAGATACATTTAAACAAAGTCAAGTCTTTTTTTTATTTTATCATCTCTTGAAGATAGACATATCCGTCTTCGGGAAGACCCTCAATGGGTCTTTCTTCGATCCTTTCGTATCCGTAAGTCGAGGAAGCCGGGACTAAAATTGTTCTCCAAAGTTCGGTCTCCGCAGAGAGAAAAAAAGAAATGATAGAACTTTGAGTAATGGGAATGAAAACAAGTTCGTAGAGATAGGTCGCCAGGGAATTTAATGAGATGGTAACTTCTCCCAGAAAAGCGAATTCGGCAATATAGGTGGATGCTGGCGAAAGACTAAAAACCACATCGCCAACCCAAACAAAACCACCCTCTTGATATTGATAAGCAGAATTCGGGATGAGTTCGAGAGAGACCGCTCCATTGTAAAGGAATGGTGGAATATGTTCGTAAGTGGCAAGTGGGATGAATTCGATTAAGACCGCTCCGGCAAAAACATAGTCCGCAAAAAAGGATGATGCCGGAAGGAGGAGAACCAGGATGGCCCCGGCATAGGCCGGATGATCGTGGGTGTAGATCGCCCCTGGCGTTAAGACACAAAGGATTGCACCACCAAAAGGATAATCGGTAAAAAAAGTCGATCCAGGAGTTAACGAAAAGGTCATGTCTCCGGCATATTCCCATGAAGAAGAAGCGGAGTATTCATAAGCAGAACCAGGGATCAATTCAAAAAGGATCGCTCCATTGTAGGCCCATTCTGGGGAATAGATCGCTCCTGGCGTAAGCGAGAGACCGACCGCACCCGCATACGGCGGATGATCCAGCGTGTAGATCGCTCCCGGAACAAGAGAAGAGACAATGGCCCCAGGGTAAAGATAGGCGGCAAAGTAGGTTGATCCGGGAGTAAGAGCGAGGTCTATTGCACCGGCATAATTCCATGATGGAGGAGGAGGTTTTAGAGCGATATTGATGAGGCCCTTGTCGGATGCGGTAACAAGGGTCATCGAAGAAGCACCATAAGTTCCTGCCGATGCTTTTTCACCTTTCATCACAACAACACCACCCCCATTGCCATTATTGGTATTGTAGTTAAGGACGGTATAGGCAACGCTGGTTAAATCAGCATTTGCGGGAGTGCCCGTGCCTTGTGCGGAAGCTGAGTCTGTCTGATCCGAGGTCGCCGCAAGAACGAGACATTCAGCAATCGTGGTCGTTCCACCCGGAACAGAAACCGAAGTATCAGAAGCCGTTTCGATTGTCCCATTGGTAATATTCCAAGGGTCGCCCGTGGTGATACATCCACGGATGACGATGATCCCGCCGCATTGATGGTTAGTCGTTCCGCCCTGCGTGGCCGTAGGGCCAGTCTCAGATGCAGAAAGTCTTTTCCAATAGAGATGAAGTATGGTCGCTGTGGAGGATTGCGGACTGCTTGATACCTGTGTCCATCCTTGGTCAACCGAAATCGTGGCCGCATTTGCGGTTTCGATGAAGAGGAGGCCAATGTCATTAAGAGCATAGGAAACGCCCGTAAAGAGATACTGGACGTTCCCCGTTCCGTTCCCCTTTGGGCCTACACCTACAATAGTCGGGACTGCCATTATATCCCCCTATGCTTGATGTCTAAGAGCCACCAAGCCTCGATAGTTTTATAAGAATTCATTTTGATCTTTGAATTCCAATACCATCCGTCGGTAGTTGTCTCTTCTGGTGCATCCTCGAAAGAATTCTCTTCGATGATCTTTCTTGAAAATAGAGTGCATCCAAAACCAGACATCCATTCATTTGGAATTTGGTGATCTCCCCTAACCGGATAATCGTGAGAAATCCAGTCCATCTTCATTCCCCTATCAAGACTCATTAACAGTTTCAATGTTTCGGGAGGAACGATCACGTCGGCTTCGAGGTTAAACCATCGGTCGCAATCGGAACGAAGAAACCAATTTCTTATAAACTCCATTCCGGCGGCGATCTTTCCGTTCGGGCCTTTACCTCTTCCGTCGATTCTTGCCCATCTCAATCGACCTTGCCAGCGATCAAAAAATTCTGGCGTCTCCGAAGTGTCCACCATGAAGAGTTCTTTGGCTGGCCAATCCAGGGCTTCATACGCCCGGAGATATTCCTCGAAACAATATTCTTTCCCTTCATAAGTCGGGCAGGCGACCATAATCTTTTCGACTTCCACAAAATAATAACCGCACTTATTGAAGATTGAAGGATGCGTCATCGCCTGCGGAGATTCAGGCATTGTGATACATCCCAATAGATTTGCTGGCGATGTTCCTTGAAGAGAAGGATCGTCTCTCCTATCATGGATGGTGCAGGTTGCAATCTCACCATCGAAGATCAGATGGGGACATGGATCACGGAAACCCGTGCAACACATCCCACATCTTACGCATTGGCCATACCTGATATATTCTTTCATTTCACTCTCTCCTCCGTCTCAATATAGATAACCGTTTCCGGTGGGATCGGCGGCGTTTTGGTTTCGATTGTCGGATAAGGATAAACCCCCTGGGTAACGGCTGGCATCGGTGAATCTATTTGTTCAAATAAAAATGACTCAATCGGCTCTTGAGCATCCAGGTTCGAGAGGATCAAGAAGAGACCAACAAGTCCAAGATAGACATAATTCGCATAGCTGATCTCTCCGGGAAAGAGAGAGATTTTGATCTGGCCAAGACAATAAAATTCTTGAATTAGAATGTAGGAAGATTGAGGGAAAAGAGAAATAAGGACAGACCCTTCATAGGTGAAATAAAATTCAGTTTCGGAAGAGAGAATGAGGGATAAACCGATCATTCCCTGATAGGGTGGGAAATCCAAATAAGAAATCGAAGAAACTAAAAGACCGATCTGGACGGAGGAGGAATAGGGATAGTCTGCAAAGAACAAAGAATTTGGAGAAATAGAAAGGCCGATATTCCCTTGATAGACTTGAACCACAATGGAGGAATAAGAAGAATTTGGGAAAAGGTTTAATGTTAAATCGCCCATCACGTTCCATTCAATCGAATGAATAGCACTCAAAGTGAAAACGATGGACAAGGAAGAGGGATAAAAATAATCGACGTGATAGGTTCCTTGCGGCGAAAGGGCAAAGAGAACATTTCCCAAATAGGGATAAACTGCAAAAAAAGTGCTCTGCGGCGAGAGATTTAAACCAACCGATCCTTGATAGACGAAATGTGAAGAATAGGAAGAGTTTGGATTGAGATTGAGAAGAACATTGCCATTATAGAAGATCGCATACTCATACGAAGAATTTGGGATCAGGGCCTCCAAAACGCTCGCCTGATAATACCATTCCTCATAATAGATGGCGTTAGGACTCAGGGAAAGAGAGATGTTTCCCTGGTATTCAAAATTTAGGGGTGGAGAATACTGATAATTAGAATCCGGTTGAAGTTCTATGACGACCGTTCCAACATATTTATCGAGAGGGAGATTTCCTTTTGAGTCCCAGATACCAGATTCATCGACGGTCGCATACGGAGCCTTATGAGAACCAAATTCGGTTATCCCAACCTGGCCGCCAAAAATAAATTGTCCTCTTTCGTTTAAGAAGTGAAAACGATAAATGGATGTGGGATTCAAAGAGAGTATGACATTGCCGGTATATTCTGGCCCGGAAGGGCCTTGGTATCCACTTCCAAAGGACGTGAGTGTAACGGTAATATTTCCGCTATAAACGAAAGGCGAAGGTAAACATTGGACAACGGCAATAAGCCAACTTGAGTTTATAGACATTAAAGTGCCACCACATTTGGAGCAAGGAGAATCGCACTTGTTGGCATATTTGCGGTGATGTCGCCGCTTCTCTGGTGTCTTGCTCCTGTAACGGTTGAACCAGAAATATCTATCGGTGTTCCATTCGGGTCTTTGACTAATTTAGTGCTCGAAGCCGCCTGCGATCCATAATGGGAATGATAGTATGCGAGAGCGATGGCGACCCATTCTGCCGATGTTGGATCAAAATAGTCATCGTAATCCGTCAACCCTGTTGCCCCTGCGGAAGGATAAATCATATTATAGCGTTCCTCAAACCTACCTACCGTTGTGGGAGGCGTTATTGATCCTGATCCAATATTGAATTGCCATAAGGTTCCTAAAATATAAACCGGATACTTTGAGTTTGAAGTTCTGGCTATGGCTTTATAATGGTATCCGTCGAGTGGAGTGAAACCGACTCCAAATCCACTTCCCGAATAAGATGTATTTGTCCAGGGGCCTCCATACCAAATCGTGCCGCCTGCAAAATTATAATTCCCATCATCTTGTTGAACTCCCAACCAAAAACTTCCCTTATCACTTGAAATATATGCCGCCACTTGCAAACTGCCCCAATAAGCGCCGTAGCTTGGCCCATCCCAATTTGCGGAAACAAAATCGCAATAGACCTGACCGGGAAGGTCAACCCAAACCGTATCTTGTATCCCCGTAGAGGATTTTCCAAAACAATTAAATCCAGGATGGACAACGGTGACAAAGGCATTCGTTCCACTTTGGGAAATACGAATTTTTCTTGCTATTAAAACTTGAAGTTGGCCCGCACTCGTGGTTTGAGCAAGCCTGATATGGTCAATATCATTGTAGGTGGTAGAGGAACTTCGGATTCTTGTAAAAAGAGTTGTCCCGGAAGGAACACTGACCGTGACTCGAACCGTCCCTGCGGCATTTAAGAACTCAACGGCCCTGGCCGCACTATCTGTATTCTTTGCGACAACCTCACCATACCAAACATCCGTCCATGAAGAGCCAAAAAAAGTATAACTCGGAACCCACGGGGGCATTCTATCGAACGGCATATAGAGTCCCGTGCTTAAACTTTGCTCCAAGGCTGTGTTTAATAAAATTTCACCCCGAAATTTTCTTTGTGGATAATTGGCCATTAGGCTAACCTCACTTGAGTATGACAACCCAGAGAACTTCCCTGGGCCATCGAAGAAGGAGCCGGATCGGGAAGGGCTCCATAAGAATAACCTGTTTTGACAAGACCAGGATATTCATCTGCTTCTGCATTTAAGTATCCAGACCCTCCGTAACTCCGCATCCACGGTTGAAGACTCCGGCTATTGCCAAGAAAAGCAGTCCAGTAAATTTGTGGCCCCGATAAAATCAATGGCGGATTGAAAGAAGTCTCCTTGAGGCCGGTCGTGCTACAATCCATCTCTCCTCCATCCACGATAAGTCTATCGGGATAATGGAGTTGTGTTAGTGATCCCGATCTTTTCCCAAGATAGATACCGCATCGGGCAAGACCGCCGCCAATGGCTGTGCAGTTATAGAAGGCAAGGCGATCAATACAAACTGTTTCGGGAAACCACATCGGCCAGAACTGAAAACAACCATCATAGTGTTCTCCCCAATAAACCGGGTCTTCTGGTCGTGCTCTTGGCGTGGCACACCCGCTTGTCCAGTTACCTTTTCTTCTGAATTTAAAAATATCCAAATATCCTGAACTTTGAATTGGGATTACTCTCATACTCCTAACACCAAAGCATCATCCGTATTGTTAAAGACAGCATCCGAAGGAAAAGGATTCGGAAGTGCCGCATAGGTATAGGTCTTTTTGTATCCCATCTGGATCGTGTTTCCGTCCGATGGTCGATACCCCAATACTGGTGGGCCATGAACGAATCCCGTTCCATAAAAACCACCCGCAGAAGGTGTATTTCTCACATGAGCCGTCCAATAGAGCTTTGTTGGACTTGGGATGAACCCGCCCGTGATCGTGGCCATGAGCCATCCCCACCCATATTCATTCCATTCTGGATCAGTCCAATTTAAGGCCCTCCCTACTTCAAAGCAAAGTTTTCCCGGAAACTTATTGCCGTTGTCTTCATAAACGCCCATGCGAATCAATCCGTTCACTAACGTCATTACTGGCCACTCATAGAAATAACTTCCCATAGAACCGAATTTGAAAGTCCGATGGAAAAAGATAGGATAAGCCCGAAGTTCATCCGCAACATCAATCCCTATTCTTGTCGATCCCTGTCCCGCCGTCCTACTCATTGCTCCAACTCTCAACGTCCCGGTTTTGCACGCCATCCAAATACTAAAAGGGCTTGGGGTTCCTCTGCTCAATCTCATACTTTCCTCAAAATAATGTGCGGGGCCGTATAAAGATTAGAGGCCCCGGCAGGAAATGGATTGGGTAAACTTCCATAGACTTGAGATTTATACCATCCCGTTTGCCAGGTTGATTGAGTAAAAGATGAAAATCCCATGATGGGGCAGGCGGCATCGTTTGAAGAAAGGAATACTCTTATGGTTGCGGTTGCGGAGGCGAGATAAGCCAGCCAATGAATTCTATTTTCTGGAAGGACGAGGGGAGAAGAAATCGTAAGTTCTTTGACGCCGGTTGATGAAAGGTCGATTTCCCCGGCATCCAATACGAGATTTGCGGGATAGAGATTCCCGTCATCTACATAAACTCCAAGCCGGGCATTCCCCGTGATCGCTCCCGTAACCTCGATTGCGATCCTGTTAAATGTCCTTTTTTGACCTTTCCAAAAAAAACAAGAATAGAGATTATTGAGGATGAGAGAGGATGTTCCTAATGTGCCGACGCCAGCGAGACCTTCCCATATTGGGCTTTCATAAAAATCTGCAAGCTCATGTTGTTTGAAATGATGAGTCACCGTGCCCCGATAAATCCTGCCTCTCATTTTGTCTGAACCCCATCATACCCAACCAGTTTTGCGACACTATCCGTATTTTTCACACGGATATATTTTGAATTGGTGACATGGAATTCATACCAGGCCCAAACACCCAGACCCGTATCGGCATCGAAGAGGAGTGAGTTTGATCCATCATAAAAATACAATTCGACTTTCGATTCGTGATAGATATTGTGGATAACCCATTCCTCTCCGGCTCCTGGTTGGAGGCTCAGAAATCCGGCGGCGGCGATACTTTGAAGATCGCTCTTGACATCTCCAACGGCCATGATAGACCTCCTTTAACTTGGCAAACCGACCCCTTTGGTGCTCTTAACTTTACATCGTTAATCGTGTAAAGTTATGCCACGGTGATCTTCGGGGTGATCTTGACCGATCCGCCAACGACCACATTATAGGGGCCGTTCGAGAAAAGTTCCACGGCCAGGAGTATTCCCGCAGTCCCGGTCTGATCCGTATTGATGTAATAACCGTATTGGTTTCCCCAATCGACCCCGGAGCAAGTGAAGGTTTGCTGTGCATAGTCGGCATGATCTAATGTAACTGTCCACGTCCCACGGGTTAAGACTATCCGGTTATAACCGTCAGTTCCAAGTGCGTGCTCCGTAATGGTCGCCATCGTCGCCTCTTCGGCGGGTTCGGTTGTGTTCGTAAAGAGACCCATCCAGAGGGTTGCGTCCACCGCCTGAGCCTTGAAAAGAATATTTGCGACTCTATTTTCTCCTACATCAACCCATTTTGCCATTTGATTTGCCCTCCTGTATTTGATTTTCGAGGAGCCTCTTTAATCCTTTAATTCGACTCTCCACATCGCAGAGGCCCCCTTGACCGATGTGAAGAACAACCTGTCCCACGTAATCGGGCGGAATGACCTTACAACGGATGAGAATTTCCATGATCTCCTTCGCAGGGGTCATGCCACACCTTCGAGTTTCTTCTCCGCCCGCTCCCTTGCCACTTGAATTTTCTCCATGGCTTCTTTCGGAGATTCTGCGAAGACGTAAAGATCGTTCATGGCCCAGGCGAGGCCCTGAAAAAACCTCACCTTGTCCGCCGGAACGTCCACGGCAAAAGCCGCCATCCTCTGTAAGGTCTCCTTTGATTCTCGAAGCCACTTTTTGATCTCGAACCAATTCGGCTCCATACTTCCATTGAGATTTGCCATCGCTCTCAATGCGTCCTCCGTGATTTGAATCATTGAAATGTTCGATGCCATAAAATCCTCCCTCCCTCTGCGAGTCTTAATTTAACTCGCTTTTATATTCGGCATAGACCGCCGTTGTCCCGGTCTCGGTTAAGGTCGTGATGTTCACCCGAATATCATCGGCTGGTAAATCTTTGAAAAAACGGATGGCCGCCTTTGCAGTCAATTCTCCGGCGGAAAAGGTAGCTTCTGCAAGTGTATCCGTCGCAACCAGGTCAGCCCATGCGTCCGGGGCATCAACCCCCCTTATCCTTCCTTGGACTTTGAATTTCAGGACGGTTACGGAGCCTCCACTATTTGTAAACCACACCATGACGGCGTGATCCCTGGCCCCACTCCGATGAACAGGCCCAGGCCCCGTTGCTTCCACACCATTTAGAATTCTTGCACCCATTGTTTATCCCTCCTTTCATCTGGCCGGAGCCGGGCTCGATGCCGGGCCTCCTCGCCCTAAGACTGTTTGGAAATCTGTTCCCTGAGCCGGTTCTCCTGCGGCATTGAGTGTCGCCGGTTTCGCCAGACTCGGAGTTGCATTTGGCTGATAGCCAGCCATCGTTGAGAGTGGAATTGGAGAATCGTCCATGATCTCTTTCGGATCGATCTCGTGGGTCTTTAAAACTTTCTTGAACAACTTTCTCGTCTCTTGCGGTTGGAGAACCTGTGTCTGCGTTGAGATTGAAAGAAGTTCGGTCATCCGACTGGCTTGTTGTTCTTTGGCGATCAAGGAGACAGAACCCTTCGCAACGATCTTCTGATCTCCCACGAGGCCAGAGTATTTCTTCCGTTCCATGTTCCAATAATATTGACGCCGGATCGAATCCTCGATAGCTTTCCGGTCAATGTTTTTAACGAAGAGTTTGATCCCTCGTGCGGCCATGGTCATTAACATCGAGAGACCAGAAGCCGTGTTCCCGCCCCCGCCGACCTGGGGATCGCCGTGAGCATAGGCCGGGACACCGCTTGATTCATCGGCTTGCTTCATAAAGAATTCAAAGACGGAAATCAGTTGTTGGGCGATCAAGGTCGGTTGGTAAAATTCGATGGCCTTCCTTCCCGGTGCGGAGGCGTCGTTGTCATTGACCCACCATCTCTTCCACGGAACGAAGTCACCCTTCTCGAAATCGGCCAGCATTTCTTCGTTAATGACCACCTGTGGGCCGGAAGCCATGCCGACGTTATTCACGAGAGCACGGGCACACGCATTGCAGGCGGCTTGGAGATCGGCAATAACCTCTGGCAGGCCCACACCCCAAAATGAACCAGCTTTCTCGATAAAGGAAACCTTGGAATAAGGCTTCTTGCCCATCGGATCAGGATTCAAGATCGCCTTGATAACGTGGTTTCCCACCAGGTAAGCGTTGATCTCATAAAACTTGTCTGCATCGGGAGCTTTCTTTTTCAATCCTTCATCCCATTCGTGAAGCGTCTTTCCCTGCACCGGCCCCCAGAATTCGAGGACATCAACCTCTTCCCAGTCACGGATCATTTCGACGGGTTTCTCTTCCATCTCCGCTCTTTCGGTATCAATGCTTGTCCATTCACGCAACGTCCCGCCTTCGCATTCTTGGAGAACCAGTCTGATTTCTTTTTCCTTGAATCCAGGCAATCCGATGAACCCTTGAATTTGAGATGGACTATAAGCGAGCTTATCGAAGAGGTAGGCATTATCGAATCCTGTCGCCCCAGGGCCAGGGTAAATATCGAGAGGAGGTCTTCGTTCATAGGTGGGAATTTTTGTTGGCTCTACGGTCAACGTGGGGTTTCCATCATCATCGATGTCCACCTTTCTCTGATTTTCTATTCTCAGGGTTGGCCCTTTCAGAATTCCCGTTTTAAGAATGGCATCGGGGATGATCTCGTCAAAGGCGTCATACCATCCGCCCTCGACAAGTTGATCGTTGATCTGGTCTTTCATCTCTTCTGCCTTTTCCTTGGCATAATTTTTAATTGCCTGCTTCGCCCCCGCCTTAATTTCGGGGATGGCGGCTTTTAATCGTTTGCTGAGAAGGTTCTGATCGACGGGAGCCCCGCTTTGCATGGACATGGTGATAACGGTATCGACCGTTTGTTGCATGAAATCTTCGATGATCGTGGTTTCGAGATCGCCGGGCAGGTCTGGCATCGGGGTTGGCTCGATGTCCCATGGGATATTGTTCGGCTGGAAGAGAATATCTTTCACCCAGGCTTCGCAATTACGAGCCTTGGTTTCGGTGAGCATCATATAAATTGTAGAACCCCCAAGTTTATTTATGTCCGCCATTTTTGCCGAATCATATTCTCCCTTGATCGCTCTCATGTTATCGAGAATTTGGTTTTCAACGGCTCGCTTCTCTTTTTTGGCGTCCTCAAACGCACTATGGAGATAAGAAGAAAGACTATCGGTGATCCGAGTGATCGTTTTTTCTTCCTCGAAAGAGATTAGGTCTTGGATGGCTTTTTCTTCTTCCACGACCATTTGTTGATTAGATTTCATTTGAATAAGTCCCATGGCGATCTCCTTTTAACTTTTGTCTTTTTCGACAATCGAACCGTCTGGCCCTTTATAAATTCTATGTCTGCCAGAGCTTTGCTTGACGTTAACGACAAAACCCCATGGATATTTTATTTCAAGAGTATCTTTAGGTTCTAAATCGGATTCACTTTTTTCTTTTTCTTCGTCTTCCATTTAACTCTTCTAAGTAAACGCCCCCATGGGTGCAGAAGGTTGTGCCGATCTTGCCGGTCGTGAACTACGTCCGAATTCTTCCATTGACCGTTCCGTTCCCATCACCGCATATTGGAGAGCGTCATGCGGATGGGAAGCCTTATTTTTTGCTGGTTGATCTTTGAAGCGTTCTTGGCCCGTGACCTGCACTCGATCCAACCTGTATTCTCCGAGAAATCCCTTGTGGAGCATTTTGCATCGAGGATTAAGTTGGTATCGACCACGGTTATCTATTGGAGTCCCGGTCAGGAGGCGGTTTACAGCACCATAACGGGCGTCCCAGGTGTTTGAATAGGCCGGGTGAATGATGGTTTTTTGAAGTTTGGCTTCCTTGAAGGCGTTACTTGAATCTGTATCGGCACGGGTTTTCCCTGCGGGGTCTCCAATGATCCTCACCGGAAGTCCTTGATATTTGGCCGTCATAAATGGCTTAACGACTTCACTCAGGAATGTCCGAACATCGGTGTCCTCCGAATAAAGTTCATCATAGGTGTTGAACCTTCCGTTTGGGAACCATTGATTCACCACCCACGCTTGATTTCTTCCCGTGCAGTCGTAACCGCAGATCAAGGGATAACTCCGATGAGGTTCGATATCTTTTTGGGCAAGATGGAAAAAATCCGACCAGTTCATGTAAACAGGTTTGCCGTCTCTCACATAGCCATACTTTCCATCGACATATACCGTGACCCATCCTTGATCCTTTCCAACCATGAGATTTGAATAATAACCCGGTCGCAGATTACGAAGGTTTTCAGCTTCCGGGCTCCGACCGGACGGTTGCTTATAAATCTGTGTCATTGGGATGCCCTCCTCTTCCTTCCGACCGCACTTAGGGCAATAAAGAGGGAGGTTATAGTTTTTGGGATCATCACGGATGAACATCACAAAGCCGCCATCCGGGTTCGTGCATTCTGGACACACCCTTGGTTTGTCTTCCTCGAAGAGAGTGTAATACCAATGATCCGTATCCGGCGGGTTAGTATCTCCGATGATTCCCGACCAGGTGGGGCCGCCATCTTTCATGGCAGGATAGCGACCGATTCGACCGATCATGGTGTCCCAGATCAGTTTCGGGATGTGGCGAACCTCGTTGAACCAGGCCCCGGTCAATTCAAGAGACATAAGGTTTTCAACATCGTCTGGTTTATCGAGAGGCCGGAAAAGAACTTCTGCCTCCGCAAAAGTGCCGTCGCCGCATTTTAATTGGAGGATGAAGTTTCGAGGCGTTTTCTCGTAATATCCGAATTGCCCTTCCTTGATCCAATGAAACCAGGTGACAAGCGTTGTGTCGTCAAGTTCCCGGTTCGTATTTCGGATGGCCGCCCATCTTGTTCGCCTTATTCCATCACGTCCAGGGGCTTGCTCCTGAGCTCGTTTCACGATTTCCATGATGCAACCGGAAGATTTCCCGGAACCAAACGGCCCCATGAGGCCACGCATGATGCTCCGGTCGTCCTGGGAAAAAGTAAAAATCGTCGGGACATCCGAATAGTCGTATTTCACCGAGTAATCCACGGTGGGTTCGACTCGATAAAATTTCTCTTCTTCTGCGGTCATGGAATTAGTTTCACCTTCTTTAAGGGCATAAGACCGAAATTTGCTTCAATGAATCCTTGATGAAGATACTGATAAAAATCATAAATTCCTCGATGGGGGCCTCTTTTCCTTCCATTAAGTCTTACGTCATAAGGCGAAGGACTTATCGTTTTACCATTGGCATCTCTTGGCGTGGCATCGAGAACAACCGGAGTATATTTTGATCTGAGAATAAAACCCCAAACGTAGGGATGATTTAATTCTTTTCCTCCGCCGTGAAGAGTGACCGGGCCGAAAATATATCTTTGTGAGGGAAGGAGAATCTTTGGAATGGGATCGGGTGAACCTTCAACCGAATGGCCATAGAGGTCTTTCGCTGGATACTTAAAATAATAACATCCATTCCATTGAATATAGGGTGCAATTTTTGCGAAATAGAAATCGGTATAAACCGTTCCCTTTGTGATTTCGCCAGCCCAAGGATCGTGAGCTTCCGCATGGGCCAAATTGCCGCCGCCCAGAGTGTTTCGATGAGTCGCACCGGTCGATCCAATGTTGTAATCAAAACCCCGATGATAGTTGATGTGCCATTTTGTTAGGTTTGGAACGGCCAGATTGTTTCGGGAATAATCATGTTTATAAATCCGTTCGGTATAATAAGAATCTGACGTGCCGCTTTTATCGACCACGACCGCATAGGATGAATTCCAAACTTGCTGACTCGCTTGTTCCGGGATCACATCATGTTTGTGGCAGGCCCATACCTTGAGGTATCCCTTAATGCCCGTCCAGTCTTCATTAAAGAGAGGATGGCAGGACATACAGTTAATAGCGAACTCATACTCCTGATCGCTTCCCCAATACCAACCTGTGTGACGAAGAGCGATCCATGCCACATTCCACGGGCCGTTCGGAGGATCGGCGTCATAATCGATGTAACCTTTTTGAAGAATGGCAGACTTAGACATCCCATATCCATGATCGGTCGTCGAAAGATGATTTTCCCACCACCAGTCCACATGGGGGGGATCATATCCTGTAACAACAAATTGCATATCTGAATCGTGCGGATCGATCACTCGTGTCCACCCACCCTCGACCCCAGTAACCCCAGACTCCGCCCAATACCATACCCAATGATTAAGCCACCACATTGTCGATAGGGGACTTCCGCCAACCCATCCTTTAATCCCAATTTCAATATTCGTATGGGAGACAGCGTGCCATTTTAAATCGGTGAGACTGAATACCGGGTTATTGGGATCGGGAGGAATCCACCAACAAACCGCATGGCGAATATGATAGGCGGCGAATTGTTGCCATGAAAGAACGAGAGAGTCATAAGTGAAACTGCCATAATGGAGGCTGATTCCAGGGATGTAAACGTCTTGTCCTCCTTGCAGGGAGAAATAAAGAGTCTCCGTATTGATATAATTGAAGGAATATTTTAGATGTTTCTTCTCGCCCCAGGTATAAAAAACTTCGACGACGGGATCGGTGACTTGAAATTTTACAACCGTCCAATTCGAGGAAGAGGTCGCTCGATAAAAGAAAACTCCAATCCTGCATTCGTAATCCAAAACTGCAATCGGGCCGACAGAATACATGGTTGGACAAATCGTGGAAAGATCGATAAAGAGATTTCGATTCGGCTTCTCGCTCGTCCAAAAAATTTTCTTCTCGCTAATGTCAACCGTTACCATGGCTCCCACGGGAAAGAGATATTCTTCAAACACTTCTTCTTCTCCCGCCATTGGCGGATCGTAAACCCTCACTATATCGAGAAGACCCGCAATCTGAGCAACAGTAAGGGTTTCCCCTGATCGAAGTTTTATTCTTCTTGTCCCGGTATCGAGATTGAGAATTCCCAGTTGCTCTTTCAAAAGGAAAAGGGTCTGTTTCGCTTGGGCAAGATAATCCTTGGGTCGATCTCCCCGAAGAATCAATTTTTTAGGATTCATTTTTTCCATGGTCTTCTCACCCCAAAGAAAAAGCCCCTACCGTCCCGTGACACGGATAGGGGCTTTTTCTATTCCTTGGGGGAGATTCACCGGTTCAGGTGGCCACCCTCACCGGTTATCTCAAACTTTAATTATTTCTTTCGCCAGGGTTTCGGGCCTTCCCATAACCTTGCCTTTTCCCCGGACTTGGTTTCGCCTTTTGCATAAGGCCCTTTATAGGAACGCTCCATTCCTACTGGCTCCGCAGGAGAGGTTTTACCCTCATTTGGAGCAGGAGCGGGCGTTGGCTCCAAACCTGCCGCCTGTTCCAATCTTGCGATTTCGCTCGCATCACCATATTTGAGTTTTGCCATCTGGATTCTCTCCTTTTACCACTTCCCGTTTCGATGAGACCGGCTATGTCCGGCGTGATCCATCTTCCGTTTGGTTGTCTTGTGGGGAAGGTCTTTTCCCTTCGCCTCTGCCGAATGACTTTTTAGTTCCTTCATGGTCATTCCCTTGGCCATTTCCTTCGAGGCTCCCTTGAGTTTCGATTTCGGGAATTTTCCTTCCCGTGCGGCTAAGGCGATGTTTCCGGCGGTCGTCTGAACTTCCGAAGTGTATGGCGTATGTGGTCTGTGTTTGCCTGGCATGACTTTAATCTCCTTTCTCCTCCGACGACTCCTCTTTGAATGTAAAGGTTATACCTCTTCGTCATATCTTGAATCAAGTCCCCGATGACATCCGCCTTCATCAGGGATGATTCTCTATTAAACTCCTCCGAGAAATCAATGTCTCCAATCTCTCCGTCTTGCTCCCTGTAATAAATGGTGAACGCTCTTTTCATGGTTTTCCCTCTATCGTGATCCTAAATTGGGGATCATGCCCACGGAGAATCCGCAGTTCTATCGTGATCGGTGGTGGAGGCTCCTTGTTTATCAATGGGCTCAGGCCCAGACTTGCCATTGCCCCCGCCGCCATCTTCGCCGATTCCTTCGCATACTTCTTCGC
>Ga0315284_10001722_pt1 | contig 31233 bp, 35 predicted proteins | sample YL17G09_16_MG_FD_203696 | JGI IMG/M metagenome (GOLD analysis project Ga0315284, IMG submission 203696) | Sediment microbial communities from Yellowstone Lake, YNP, Wyoming, USA - YL17G09_16 | ecosystem: Environmental > Aquatic > Freshwater > Lake > Sediment | place: USA: Wyoming | collected...
CAATAGCCGTTCACAACCCTTTTGAATTTCAGAAGAGAGACATAGACAGACCGGTCCAACGTAAAATATTCTCGATACCGCCTAGACTAGCCAAAATAATGGTAAACCTGTCAGACTGCCAATCCGGAAAGACTTTTCTTGATCCATTTTGCGGGGTAGGCACAATTCTTCAAGAAGCCATGTTGGCACGGGCGGAAGTAGTGGGTTTGGACAATAATCCATGGTGTGTGAAGGCTGCGGAAAAGAATCTTGAATGGATCAAAGATCAGTACAACCTCAAGGCGGCGAAGTATAGGGTTCTGCTTGGAAACTCGCGTAAACTAGCCAACCATGTTGATGCAGAAAACATTGATTGCATCGCAACGGAACCAGACCTCGGTCCAGCTTTGCGCCATTTGCCAACAGAACACTATGCGGAAGAAATTGTTGATCGACTAAGACCATTGTACTACGATTTTCTAGAAGAGGCTTACAAGGTGTTGAAGAGCCAGGGTAAATTGGTTCTTGTGACGCCCCTTGTAAAGACACGCTCTGAAAGGCCTGTCGCTTTGAAAATTGAAGAAAGAGCAGAAGCGATTGGGTTTCAGATTGTTCACCCGTTTGAAAAGGCTGACTTTGCTGAGTACAATAAAGGAATCGATGAGTTGTCGGAAATGTTATCGTTTATTGACGCGGAGGAAAGGCACAAGATAGGGCGTGAAATTCACATTTTTAGAAAATAGTTTCTTGGTAACTTGGGACAAGATTCGACAGTAGCAGTTTTCAAAAAAGGGCGTCTGTGGTTTTTCATATTGTCTTGATGCTTTCTCCCTTTTTTCCTTCTAGAGCTTGTCTGAAAAGCTGCATGTGCGAGATCAGAGAGTGTTCTCCAGTCACATAACGGCACTGTCACGCATTCTAGGTTAATCTCTTGTTTCTGAACCAGACTTTGGCAAGTTCATCATAGTTTGTGAAGACTTTTTTCATTATGGGAATGTACATTTGCATCTCTTCGTCTCTTAGGTATTGGAATTGGTATTCGCCATTGTAAGGTGCTGGTTCGCCTTCTCTGGTTACGAATTCAATGTGCATGAATGGGTCTCCACGCTTGATGGTGATTGGGCGACGGTCGTTGCTCAAGTTTACAAGTTCTAGCGCGAGTCTTCCAACAAATCCGCTGTGAACCTTTGCTGCATTAAGGAAGGACAAACCCATTCGGCCATACTTGCTCTTTGCAGTAAGGTGAGCAACGTTATCAGGTAGAACAAAAACTATTTCATGTGAAATCAGGTTTTTGTGTTCAAGATAGTGCAGGGTTGTTTCTTCTTTGACGGTTAAGATGTAGCCGTCTCCGTCCAACAGGTTGTAGTCATGCGGGTATATGCATTTGTAATTATCAATAAGCTGCTTGAGCTTGTCCTTACCTATTACGCACATTGTCCTAACCTCTTAGAGCTTTTTCTAGCAATACTGAAGCCTTGTGTTATATAGCTTTTCGACACTGTAAACTAAAAGAAAGGGAACAACGATGAAGTGCGAACACTGTGAGACAGCCGCGGTTTACAAGTGCAGTGTTTGCGGAAAAATGCTCTGCGGAGAACACGCCAAGCTGAGAACACTATGCTTCTCATGTGTGAAAGACAGCAGCTTGAATGCAAAGATTGACAAGTTGAAAACAAATGCTGAAAGAAACACGATAAGAGAGCTTGTCCAGCAATTCTGGGGCGAACAAGAACAGGTAACCTTTGACCAAAAACTCACTATAACAGAATTACCTGCCTTTGTAGCCAAAGTCAGAGACAAAGTAATCGGATTCGCAGCCTTCACCGAGACAGACGATTCCATCATTATCGCAGCTCTCGGCATACTACCCAAATACCAAGGATCAGGTCTTGGGCGAAAACTAGTCACGAAAGTTGAAACTGTTGCCAAGAAAATGAGAAAAAGAAAACTTCTTGTCTCAACTTCGAATGATGATCTGCCTGCCTTAGCGTTTTATCAAACCATCGGATTTCAAATTGTTGAGGTAAAACCGAACGTAATAGCTGAGAAACATGGACAAGTGTTGAAAGGCATAGGCGGACTTCCAATTAGGGACGAGTTGCGCCTTCAAAAACTCCTTAACTAGCGTTGCAAGAAATGCTTGCCATTTCATTTACATGTTGTTTTCATTTCTTCATGCGCTGAATTGCTTGCAGATCTGCCTAGCATCTCGCTTCAACAAGAGCTACTGACTCAAAGAATGGAAGATCCCTTTCTGCAACAATCCTTGTTTGTAAATTTCTTGTCTTGAAGCACTCAATGGTTTTGCCAATATTGGACAGTGATGATTGCAGCAATAAGATTCGTCCTTGGGATTTCAAGTGTTTTGGCGCCTCAAGGATGAATCGGTCAATGACTTGTCTGCCATCGATTCCTCCTGTCCACGCGCGTTCGATCCAAGCGCGACCTTCTCCATGTTCTGAAGGCAAGTAGGGAGCGTTGAAAAGAACCAAATCAAACGTCTCTGAGGCGCCTAAAGCTGAGAACAGATCCCCACAAAGAAACGACATTCGATCTTCCACGCCGTTAAGTCGAGCATTTTCTTTTGCACAAGCAACAGCATGAGGATTTATGTCTATAGCCAGAACCTCTGCAGTTTTTGTTGCAGCGGTTATTCCTAATATGCCGCACCCAGTACCCATGTCAGCTATTTTGCTATTAGGCAGTACAGACAAGTTGTCTGCGAAAAGAAACGTGTCTTCAGCAGGCTCATACACGTCGGGCCAAACGTTGAAGACACTGTGTGCAAAAAACACTTTTCTCTTATGCAAAAGCATTTGCGAGCGCTCCGAAATCCTCTGGGGCTAGCTCTCTCACTCGTTTGTCACGGAATGGAAGTGTAGCGACGATCTGTGCAGTCTTTTCAGGGCTCATCGCGATTATTCCTTTCAAGAAAGGCAGGATAGCATTTCTGACTTTTCTGTTACGCTGGGTGAAGAGCGATTTCACGAGCTTTGCGAAAATTTCTTCGTTTCTTATGTTAAACGGTGGCTGTTTCGGTTGTAACCGGATGATTGCAGAGTCAACCTTTGGTTGCGGGTAAAATCGGTCTTTCGGAACTTCATCAAGCAGTTCACAGTGCGAATTAAAATAAGTGAGAACTGTCAGCACTCCATAAGAGCCGCTTCCAACGGGGGCTATGAGCCGCTCTGCAAACTCCTTCTGAAAGATCGCAACTGCACAATCGAATCTTTGTTTGAAGAGCCATAGGACCAAGTGAGATGAAATCTGATATGGAGGAATCGCGACAATCTTGTTAAATTCTGGAATTTGCGTTCGAAGCACGTTGCCCTGAACTATCTTGATCACTGAGTTGCCTTTGAATTGCTCGTGCAAAATGCTTGCAAGCTTGCCATCGGCTTCCACTGCTATGACTTTCTTGCATCTTTGTGCCAAGAATTGAGTTAGGAAGCCGAAGCCTGCGCCAATATCTAAGGCCACATCGTTCTTGTCAAGTGTAGCGTAATCAACAAGGCTTTGGAATATTGATGAATCAATCATGAAGTTTTGTCCCATAAGCTTGTTCGGAGAGATTTGGTGTGTTCGAAGTAGAAGCTTCGTTCTTTCGAGGAGGCTCATAATACCCCAGTGGACAGCTAAACCAGTTACTGTGTTCGCGTGAACAAGCGATACTTACTGTCGCCTGAAAGCTCTTCCATAATTCTCTTGGTCACAAGCTTGACTGGGTTAGGAAGCTCAGTGCGTTTTTGCAAGTCATCATAATTTTCGAATGATTTTCTTTCACGTTCGTTTATGACCTGCCACATGTACTTCTTTCCTATTCCTGGAATGAGTTCAAGTGCGTGCATTCGTGGCGTTATGGCTCTAGCGTTGTTGAAGAAGTTGATGAACCGTTTTTCACGTGCGAGTACTATCCTGCTTATGACGGTTGGAAGCTCCATTTTTGCCGCGGCAGTCAGCTCCTCGTAGCTGATTCGTCCGATGATGTAAGTGATTTCTTCGCGTGGTTCTTTTCCGACGTAGACATGGTCGTGTGCTTTTACCATGACGCCGTCTTTTACCAAAGCCTCAAGTAATGTGAAGAATTCTTCGCCTACGAGCTGGACTAAGGCTCCCGCTCGGTAGCCGGCTCTTCCTTGGGGGCGTACGCCTGGGCGGCCGTGGGGAAGGAAGTCTAGAACATAAGCGTACTCTTCGTACCGCTTCTCCATCATTGTCATTTTCTCCTCTATTTAGGTGGTCATTGCTTAAAAAATAATTGCTAAATCGCACGACCTATTTCAATTTTCGATGCTCATCGAGGAGTGCAACTATTGCCTTCAGCACTGATGGATCGATGATTTTGCGTCCGCTGGCCAAGAAGACTCTCAACTCGTCAATGCTCTTGGGCATGCAGTTGACAATTTGAACTGCTTCGTCTTGTTCCACACCGAAGTCTGTGACAAGTTTCTGAACGAGCTTTACAGCTGCATCCTCTTCAGACTTGGTGAATTTCGAAACATAGTCAAGAGTGCGTCGCTGTAGCTGATCCAGATTTTCTTCGCCCATGGAGTCTATTAGTTTTTTTACTTCAGGAAGAGTCAATTTTCTTTCTGTTACGCTTGCTTTTGACATTTCTTAATCACTTTTGATTGGTTCTAAGTGTTCAGGTCTAACGATTATCTCTTTGACTGCATCTCCCTGAGGAACACTTATGACGTAACTTCGCCCTCGTTTTGCCAAGACTATGGCTACTTTACCGTGGAAGCGTCTGTGAGGCATGCCTTTCTGGACGCTGGGTTCTAATCTGACTATAACGCGGTCACCAGGTTGGTACTCGTGCAGTAGTTTGCTTAGGCTCAGCTTGCCGTGTGTTCTGGGCTCTTTTGTTAATAGACGACGTGTTCCTGCACGGTAGCCCTTTGACCCTCTCATTCTTCCACCTCTTCAGTCTCCCATAATAACGTTCAAAACATCAAGTGTTATAGGCTTCGCTTTGTTTTTGAGAATTTCTGAGACGCTAGGTGTTGTTCTTCCTTCATCTCCGGTCACCAGCTCTTTAACATAGAGCCCTCCTTGACAGCGGATTTTCATTTCAGCCTTTTTTGGTTTCAACTTCTTAATGTTCACGTCGTATATGTACCTTTCCCGCGTGAGGTCAGCACGTCTATGCATGACGCGGATGGGAGTTCTCTGGCTGATTTTGAGGTTTGTGAGCTTCTCTTTTAACTTGTGGAGGTCTTTTGCCGTGATTTTTTTCTCGAATTCTATGAGAACGCGGTATTCTTTTTGCGTTGATTCGCCTTTCTTCAAATATCTGACTCTGTCTCTGTCTGCAATCCGAAGCTTTGATACCTGAACCTTGCCTTCGCCGAAAGCATTTACAGCTGCTCTAAGCTCTTCGAGGTTCAGGAACCGTTTCTTGGGTTTTGCTATTTCTATTACGAAGGGTCTTCCTGTTCCGAGCATGCGAGCATCTATGTCTTCTCTTCCTGACGCGTGGAATGACGATTCTTCGCCGCCTGTAGCGTCTAAGAAAGGTTTGCCGATTATCTCTTCTACTGATTCAGGATACATTTTCCCGGTCCAACCGCATTTCTTGCAGCCCTTACCTCGACAACTGGAGCAGAACCATTTTGATTGAGGTATGTCTCGCACCAGTTTCCTGTAACGTCCTGAAGCGAAGAGAGGGTTCACTTGAAGCTTGACTGTCTCAACATAAGGGTTGACGAGCACAACAATTTCTGGTTTCAAAAAATCAACAGATTTTCCGTTGGCTTCAGCTATCTTCTTTCCTATCAACCTTCCAAACTCGTTGCGCAGATTCTCTCCATGGTTTACTTCAAACGTGGCCTTGAATTCGTCCTCGCGTTCCTCAACTTCAGTGGGCAACTCGATGCCTACGAGAAAAGTCGTGTATTCATAAGCCACGAGAAGGGTCAACGCTTGCTTGACTGTAGCTCCGATGTTTCCGAATTTGTCTTCGCAGAGAAAACAATGCGCTAGGCTCTTTTTCGGAACACGTTTTTTCATTTTCTGCAGAAGCTGTAGGGCTGGTTTTGAAAAGCCATTCAAAGCCAAGACTTTGAGTGCCTTCACGCTGTCCTTGTTCTTGGCGGCTGTTGCGTGTGCTTTGAGTGTTAGGACAAGTTTTATCGCTTTTCCTCTTTCGTCGTTTTCGATACCGTGGCCAAGCAGAGCGAACTGTCTTCCCAGACAGTGATCGCACAGAGGGTGTTTCTCTAGCATGTTCAAAGCTTTTTTCAGAATACCCATTCCAGTTGTTCCTCAATGCCTGTTCAGGCTTTGTCAATGTTGAAAGGCATGCCTTTTCCGAAAAAGGGAAGTTTCTTCTTTCTTCTCAAAGTTTTGAGCATGCGACGCATCATGACATATTGCTTCAGGAGTTCCTTTACTTCTTTCTCGTTGGTTCCTGAGCCTCTAGCCACTCGCTTCATTCTAGATGAGTTGAAGATTTTCGGGTTTTCTCTCTCTTGCAGCGTCATGGACTGGATCATTACGCGCCATTTTTCAAGTCTTCCCTCAGCCGTGTTAAGCATTTCTTCCGGGATCTTGTATGACATTCCTGGAAGCATCGTCAGAAGCTTCTTGAAGGTGCCCATGCTTTTCATGGCTTCAAACTGTGCATACATATCGGTCAGAGTGAATTTGCCGCTCAGGATGGCTTTGGCTTTCTTTTCCGGGATTTTGACTTCAGCTTCGCGGACCTTGTCAAGCAAAGTTTCCAAGTCGCCCATGCCTAAGAGTCTGCCGACGAATCGTGAGGGGATGAAGGCTTCTATGTCTTCGACCTTTTCGCCTGTGCCAATGAATTTTATAGGCGCTCCTGTCGCTGCTACTGCTGAGAGGGCGCCACCGCCTCGGGCTGAGCCGTCAAGTTTAGTTACAAGTATCGAGCCAATCGGTGTGGCTTCGTTGAAGGCTTTGGCTTGTGCTAGCGCTTGCTGCCCGATCGTTCCATCTATGACTAGCATGACCTCATCAGGCTTAATGCTCTTTTCCAGCATTTTCATCTCTTTGATGAGTTCTTGTTCTTCTTTATGGCGACCTGAGGTGTCGACGATTATCATGTCCTTGTCGGTAAACTGTTTCAATCCTTCGTTGACTACTTTGAGGGGGTCTTTTGCGGCTGGGTTTCCGTATATGGGAACGTTGATTCTGTTTGCAAGCTGCTGGAGCTGTGCATATGCTCCTGGTCGAAAAGTGTCAGCGCAGATTAAGGCGGGTTTTATGCCTCTTTTCTGGAAGTATCGGGCGATTTTGGCTCCGTTGGTGGTTTTGCCTGAGCCTTGTATGCCTACTAGCATGATGATTTTTCTTTTGCCTGGTTCAAATCTTATTGGGACAGGCTTGTCGCCCAAGAAGCGGGTCAGTTCTTCGTAGACTACTTTGATTATGTGTTCGCGTCTTGAAACACCAGGCGGGACGTTTTCTTTTAGTGCGCGTTCTTCGATGCGTTTGGAGATTTCGAGCACGATTTTCACGTTTACGTCTGATTGGAGAAGAGCCTTCTGTATGTCGTGCACAAGTTCTTTGACTGCTGCCTCATCTATGATGGGGGCTTTGAAAACTTTACGTATAGCATCATAAAGTGAAGAGCCTAAGCGTTCAAGCGCCATGATTTTTCTCCAATCTGAGTTTTGTCACGTGTTTAATAGATATTTGGTTCTTTAAGGTTGCTCTCCATAAGCTTTTTACACTGTAAAAATCCCTATGTAATGTGGGGTTGCTTGATTTGAGTGAAATCAGAATCATAGAAAAAGTGCAAATTCCTTTCGGCGCTACGATGCTGTTTGGTTTTCCTGATGTTGGCTTGGTCGGTGTTATCGCTGGCTCACATTTGATTGATGAGCTTAGCATGACGGAGGTGGCCTATGTGGATTCGAAGCTGTTGCCGCCCGTTATCGTGGTGCATGAGGGTTTGCCGCATTCTTCGTTGAGGATTTTTGGTAATGACAAAATTCTATTGGCTGTCTCGGAGATCCCGTTAGCTGCTGACATAATCTATCCGATGATGGAAGCACTGATCGACTGGGGAAGGAGCAAGAAAGTCAAGATGATGATTGCCTTGAGCGGAATTCCAATGCAAGACAGGCAAGATGCGAAGGAGCTGAAAGTTTTTGCAGCAGTCTCGAGTTCTGAAATGCTGAAAAACGTGGAGAACAAGGGCGTAGAAGCGTTGATGGAGGGATTCATGGTGGGTCCACAGGCGATTCTGCTCATGCGTTGCGCTCAGTTGGGAATACCAGCAGTCACCTTGCTTGCACAGTGTTTCCTCAATTATCCTGACCCAGAAGCCGCTGCTGAAGTTCTCAAAAGTTTGGACAAGGCAGCCGGAATCAAGGTCGATCTTAAGAGTCTAGTGGAGAAGGGTGAAGAGATTCGCTTGAAGGCCAGAGATGTCATGAGGCGGACGCAAGAGGAGATGTCTAAGACGAAGAAGACCCAAGAATACGACATCCCAGTGTACGTGACATAGCTGAAGGAGTGAATAGTGCATGGCGATTAGGAGAAGGCGTTCGTTCGGTGAGATTGTAGATAGTCACTTTGAAGATTTAGAGAGGGAGTTTAACCGTTGGCGAGAAGAAATGATGGAGAGGCCGAGTTGGAACCTGAAGGCCTGTACCCTTGAGCCACTAAAAGAGACACGAGTCACCCCCACTGAAGTAATTATGACCGTGGATTTGCCTATGACCGTGGAAAGCAGCTTGGAAGTTAAGCCACTGGATGAAAGCACGGTGGAGATCAAGGCGAAGATGAAGCGCAAAATGTCCTTCAAGGAGCTAGGTATCACACACCATAAAGGAGAATTTCAGCAATTCCATTGTCACACGCGAATCCCCGTGCCCGTACAGATGAGCAAGATGCACATCAAATTCAAGAAAGGAATACTAGAAATCCACATACCACGCAAACGCAGAAAATGAGCCCAATTACGATACGGCATAGACCCTTATCTCTTCTCTAGATGTATAGTGAAGCCTCAGTTTGTAAAGGGATTCGTCACGTTTCAGACGGCTCTTCTTGCATCATTGGCTCCAAACCAACCTACGTGCCCGAGTGAGATAAGGGTTAACGGCAAAATCTTTTAACATGAAAGGCTCTAAAGGTATGTACAATCTGGCATTGGTGAAAGAAAAATGGCAGGAGAGAAAGCAATCCAAATAGGCACATTTATCCTTCTGCTAATAGGCTTGTGTTCACTCAGTGCATGGATAAGCTATGCATACCTCAAAGACTTAGTGCTGCAGATTGCAGCCATTGCTTTAAGCTGGGGGTTAACCCTTCTAGTTTTGTACGTGGGATTCAGAGCGCTTCACTGGGACTGGTGGAGCTAAGACACAGGCTAGAACAACGAGAGAAATTTAATCTTGAAGGAAAGAGGGCACTGTTTTTTTAGCCTAAGTTATTTGCTCGTTAGGCTAGCTGTCGTGGCTACGGTTGCTTTGCAGACTTTGGTAATAAAATCGAAATCCAGTTTGTCAATGGTGTCTGCTTGCGTGTGGTAGTAAGGATAGCGGAACTCAGCGGTATCTGTTAGAAACACTGTGGGAATTTCTTTGCGCCAAAAGGGTGCATGATCGGATCTAAGCACGTCAAACATCATCTTAGCGACCACTTCAAAACCTACAGGAACTTGAAGGCAGGCGTACGAAAGATCAACCGAGCCAAGTCTACATTGGGCACAGAAAGATTGTAGTAAATCACCAGAATTCATGCTACCTATAACTGACAAAAAGTTGCCAATCGAAAAATCTGTGATATTATGGGTTTGGAATATGCTCTTGTCGATGCCCTTTGGAAGAAGTTGTGAATGCTCCTTCTCTGAAGTGTAGCCCACTGTGTCGAGGCAGAACACACCAAGAATCTTCCTATTGTTCCGAAGGGCTTCCTCAATCCAGAAGTTGCTTCCCATTAAGACGTCTTTGCCAAGCAAAGAAGACAAAGTCACACCTTCAAGCAGGTGTTCCACTTCTCTTGCGTATTCATTTTCAGCCGCAGTCATCTGTCCCTCAAGTTGGCTTCTTGCATCTGACACAGCTTCTGCGGGGTTTTTACCAGCAGCATAAGCTTTACGGCGAAGCTCCAAGAACCTTTTCATGATCTTAGACGTGTGCATACTAGTGTAACGTTGATGCTCATCCAATAATTGAAGACGTTTGGCAACATTTCTTAGGTGTAGCACGTGCGCAGGATTTAGCTCTTCTAAAGCAAAACTTATGAAGCGAACATTCTTAGCTCCTTTCGCTTCCATCAAAACCCGCGCAGTCTCAAGCATTATTGCAACCGCAGACGCGTTATCGTTTGCTCCGGGGCAATCAGCGACGGTGTCATAGTGTGACACGACTAGCAATTCCGGACCGATTCCGTCGCCGATCAAGCCTTCGACATTCCTGAAAGAACCGGCAAAGCCCTCAACACTGAATACTTGCTCACTAACAGCAAGGCCATAGCGTTTTAACTCTAAATGAATGTAATCGGCTGCTTCATTCATCTTTTGAGGAGCATCAATTGGGTGTCTAGTGCCTTCAAGTTCGAGGACATGTTTGTAGATTCTTTCACTGTCAACTCGATTCAAAACGTCAGCTAGACTCAACCAGACTCAGCTCCTTCTGAACTATCCAATTGACACTATTTAACAATTAAGAAAGCAACGTACCCGCTGGTGTATTGCCGCAACTCTTCGCGCACAGAGGAAGCGACAAGATGTTCTAATAGAGAAGGGAACACAGACATGGTTTACAAGAATACTGACAGCCAGTACGTTTCCCTTTTGAGTGTAACTCACCATTCAGTAGCGTGGCTGTATACGAAAGCATCGCCCGAAGTACGTGAAAAAACGCTGAGAAGGTGGTTCGGCTGGTTTCAGCTCATTTGACTCGCATTATCTTCATTCTGCCCAAGATCTTCCAGTATTCGATCTCGACGCCTGGGGCGATTTTGGCCTTCAAAGCTTCATCTGTTGGGTAAGGTGCGTCCAGATACTCGTATGTCTCCAGATCCATAATTTGAATCCCAGTGGGATTAACTGCGTAAACCTGTCCGGTTCTCTTGTCAATGATTGGAACCTCAGTGTTCAAATCCACAGGCTTCACAAACTGGTGCTTTGAGCCGTCAAAAACACCAATAGCCACAATCCTAAACTTCGCAGAACCATGTTTTCCAGGCTTCGACTTCGTTATATCCACAATCTCGCACGGTTCGCCCTCAATAAGCATGTACCCGCCGACACGCAGGCTTCCAACGTCAATAGGTCTACTCATAAACTCACCCGCTCAACCAAACGCCTCTAAGCATAGCCATTTTAAACAACATCAATATATAGCTTAAGGTATCGCTATTTACGAGATCGGTGAAAAATTGGTCAAAACCGCCGGTTTAGTCGCTCGGTATGACAAAAAGAAGGCATTGGAGCTTGCTGAAGATCTCGCAGAATATCTAAGAAGACATGATGTGAAAGTCTACATCGAAGACACGCTTAGTAAAAAAGTGAAGGCAAAAGCAGAGTTTGTTCCACTTGAGCGAATGAAAACCGACCTCATAATAACCATGGGCGGAGACGGCACAATTCTGAGAACCAGCGTCAAGATCCCAAAGCCTGAACCGCCGATACTGGCAGTAAACATGGGGGTCAGAGGCTTTCTCACGGAAGTCGAGCCGAGGCAGGCTTTCGAAGCGGTAGACAAGTGGCTGAAAGGAGAATACCGTTTGGAGAAATGCATGAAGCTCGCCGCCACGGCTGATGGCAAAGTTTTTCCAGACGCGCTCAACGAGGTTGTTGTCACGCATGATGAGCCTGCAAAGCTGCTTTACATGCGGATTCTGAAAGACAAAGAACCCATCCTCACGTGTGAAGCAGACACGCTGATAATATCCACGCAGACAGGCTCAACAGGCTACTCACTGTCCGCAAGAGGCCCAGTCCTAGACCCAGAAGTCGCCGCATTTGTCCTCACACCCATATGCCCGCTGACCGACTTCCACCCGGTTGTTGTTCCAGCCGACACGAAGCTGACTGTTCAAGTTGAACGACCAAAAAAGATGCTAGTACTCATTGACGGCCGATACAGCCAACTCGTAAGGGCTAAACTTCCAAGCGTAACCGTAACACGATCAAAGCATGAAGCCTCATTCATAAGATTTGGAGAGAACTTCTACACTCGATTGAGAAGCAGACTCCTCTTCAAGGGAATGGGGTGAAAGATTGGCGGAAGAACCTTCGAGAAAGGTCACAATATTGGACACGTCTGCCTTCATAGCAGGCTTCGACCCGTTCTCAATAGGCGGAGAACAGTACACCGTGCCTCTCGTCAAGGACGAAATAGCTGAAAAATCCATGCCCAGCGTCAGACTGGAAGCAGCGGTGGAAAATGGAAAACTGAGAATAAGGACACCGAACGACTTGTTCTTGAACAAAGTAAAGGCTGCTGCAACACAAGTGGGCGACACACTGTTCTTGTCAGAAACAGACCTGCAACTGCTTGCGCTAGCTTTGGAACTGAAGACAGGCGGCTACTCACCCCTAATCATCACAGATGACTACTCAATACAAAATGTTGCTAACCAGATGGGCATGGAGTTCGCTTCGCTGGCGACTTTTGGCATACGCCGCCGCTGGCAATGGATAAGATACTGTCCAGCTTGCTACAAGCAGTACCCGGCAGACAGCAACATCAAGAAATGCCAAGTCTGCGGCACGGAATTGAAACGAAAACCGCAGAAAAAGAGCAGCCTGCATCAGGGTCATTCACAAAAACCCTAAGGCAAATGTCAATTGGTGATAAATCATGAACGCGGAAGAAAAGAAAACGACATACTTCAGTGAACCAGGAAAACAGAACACAGACACTTTACTGAAGACAGCCAGAGAATATGCTTTGAAAGAGAAGATCACAGACGTAGTTGTTGCCTCAACCACAGGTGAGACCGGAGCCAAAGCCGCCAAACTGTTCAAAGACTGTAATGTTGTTGTCGTCACTCATGCTTTCGGTTTTCAAGACCCCGGTAAAACAGAGCTAAAAGACGAGTACGGACAGGAGATACTGGCAAGTGGCGCCAAGATCTTCACTGGCACTCACGCGTTGAGCAGTGCAGAAAGGGCGATACGGAAGGACTTTGGCACAATACAGCCTTTAGAGATCATGGCCAACACACTTAGGTTGATGGGAGAAGGAACCAAGGTCTGCGTTGAAATAACGTTGATGGCGGCAGACGCTGGACTGATCCCTGTAGACAGAGACGTCGTCGCCATAGGCGGAACAGGCAAAGGCGCAGACACCGCACTCAGAATACACCCATCCCACGCCGCCAAGTTCTTCGCTCTCCGCATTAAAGAGGTAATAGCAAAACCAAGCAACTTCTAGACAACAGATAGCAGACGCGTTTTCATAGAACACGTATTAAAACTATATGTCTTCGTTGTCACGCTTGCTGAAGTAAGCTATGCTTCTGTCCTCACTGTAGCCACAATGTTTGAACAGTTGCTTTGAGACAACGTTACCTTCCTCAATTAACGCACAAAACAGCTTCACGCCTCGCCTTCTGAAAATCTTCTCAGCCTCAGCAACGAGGGCACATGCGACCCCGCGCCGTCTGCACTCAGGATCTACTGCTAAACGGTTGATCCAGCCCTTTCGCATGTCGCAACCGAGCACAACAACGCCAACCAAGTTGTCATGTTCAAAAGCTCCTACAAAAAAGTCAGGGTTTGCCGCCATTTCAGCGGCTATTGCTTCTCGACTGTCTCTTCCACGCGGCTTGAAAGGCAGCTTGGCTTTTGTCCACAGACTAGTTATAGCTTCATAGTCGCCTATCGTAAGCTTTCGAAGTTTCACGCAGATACGCGGCTTAAGCTTCTTTTTCAACTTCCTTTATTGAAGTCTCAAGTATGTTCAAAGCTGAGTCAACTAGTTCTCTAGTGATTATCAGTGGCGGCGCGATTCTGATCGTTGAAGCTCCGCATGTGATAACGCTGACACCGCGTTTCCACGATCGCATCATGATCTCGCTAGCTTTCTGAGGAGCCGGCTTCTTGTTATCCTTGTTCTCCACTATCTCGACGCCGATCATCAAGCCTTTTCCTCTGACATCGCCTATGATTTCGCTCTTGTCTTCCAGTTCGCCGAACCTCTTCATGATGTAGGCGCCTTGCTTAGTCGCGTTGTCAAGAAGCTTCTCTTCCTGTATCGCGTCTATGACGGCGCTTGCTGCGACGCATGAGAGCGGGTTTCCGCCGAAAGTGCTTGCGTGTGAACCTGGAACCCAGTCCATCACTTTGGATTTGGCAATTGTTGCACCTAAAGGCAGGCCTGATGCAAGTCCTTTTGCACTACAAACAATGTCCGGCTCAACACCCCAGTGTTCGATAGCCCACCACTTCCCCGTTCTGCCAACTCCTGCTTGAACTTCGTCCACGATAAATAGCATGCCGTACTTGTCAGCGATCTTCTTTAGACGCTGGAAGTATTCTGGAGGTGGGACAACGTAACCGCCCTCGCCTTGTATTGGCTCCACCAATATTGCAGCTGTGTCTTCGGGCGGTACATACTTCTGTAAAACATACTCATCAATGAAGTCAACGCACCAGTAATGGCAGCTTGGATAGCTCAGCTTAAACGGGCAACGGTAGCAGTAGGGGTAAGGCACGTGAGTGACTCCAGGCATCAGCGGGAAGAAGTAGCGTTTCTGAGTAGGTTTGCTTGCAGTGAATGAAAGGGCGCCGATCGTGCGGCCGTGGAAAGCGCTGATGAATCCAATGAACAGCTGTCTGCGGCTGTGCCACTTGGCAATTTTGATGGCTCCTTCAACGGCTTCAGCTCCGCTGTTGCCGAAGTAGACTTTCTTGTCAGGTGACCCGGGAGTGATCTGGGCAAGCTTTTCAGCTAACTCGATGACTTCTCGATAGTAAAAGTCCGTGTTGGAGTAGTGCAAGAAGCGGTCACACTGGTTTTTTATGGCTGACACAACCTTTGGATGATTGTGTCCGACGTTCATGCACACTAGCCCTGAGTTGAAGTCTATGAACTCGTTTCCATCAACGTCTTTGACTATGCAGCCTTTTCCTGATTCAACAACAAGCGGATAAAACCGTCCATAGGATGGCGATATCAGTTGTTCGTCTTTCTTGACAAGTTCTCTCGCTTTAGGTCCTGGCGGCGTAACTACAATCTTCGGGTAATTGCTCATGTCACATCACCAATTGGAGATTACGGTTAGAAAAGACGGTTTTATATAGCTACCGATGTGCTTCGTTGAAAAGAAACATGAACAACTGGAATGATAGCAACACGTAACCTATCGGCAGATACTCTTTGTTTTAGCAAGAAAAACGTTCTAGGGTTTGGTCAATGTGATCTCTATGGCTGAAACGTTAGATTTTCGATCGCCTTCTCGGGTAACCTGTTCGGTGCAGATTTTGATTTCCTGTAGCTGCACATCCTTCATGAATGCTCGTCTCAACAACTCGAAAGTATCGACAGCTTTGCATATCGCGCGTCCTCTAGCTTTGATAACTATTTGGTTTGAGCCGCCGGTGAATGCCGTCATGCAAGCAATCATGTAGTTCTTCACAGGTTTTTGACCGACTAACACAGCCTTGTCACTGACCTCTGTTTTCGACGTGTTTCTCTCAGGTGTTAATGTTCTCTCTTTTCTCTCACAGGTTCTTTCTTCTGTTTTGGTTCTGTCACGCAATACCACTATCACTTGTTTTTGACAGCGCTGTTCGATGTAAGGCAGTTTATATCACTGATTTAGACTTCTTACATCTTTCCGTATAGCGTGCAAACAGACGCACAGCTGACTACGCAAAATTCCATATCAACACAAGGTCTAGCTCGTTGCCTTGTTGACGAATTTCATTCCTTCCTCGAAAGCTCGAACATTAGCCTCAAATGCGTCAAGCTTCTTCCCAAACAACTCTTTCAAACCTGTGATTATGCTCTCTTTGGCAACAGCCTTCGTTAGTGCAACATAGGCTCCAAGCATAACCATGTTTGCCGCTCTTTCGTTCCCTGCAGAAGCAGCAAGTTCGCTTGCAGGAACCACAACGGCTCTCACGTCACTACGTGTTACTGGGCGATTAATCAGCGAGCTACTGATAAGAAGCAATCCGTTGTTTTGCAGTTTCGGCTCAAAAGCCTCCATAGAAGGATTGTTCATGACAATTACTGAGCGCGGACGAAGCGTTGTAGGCGATCCGATTTCATCGCTTGAAACTATCACGGTACAGTTAGCTGTTCCGCCACGCATCTCAGGGCCATACGAGGGAATCCAAGTAACATTTCTTCCTTCTTTCATAGCACTGTAAGCCAGAAGTTTACCAATAAACATCAAGCCTTGGCCACCGAAACCAGCCATCACGACATCTTCATAAAAAACTGTCCTGTCTAACTTTGCCATGCTTTAGCCCTCCTTTGGAGTTTTAAACTCCCCCAGCGGGTAGTAAGAAGCCATCTTTTCGTCAACCCATTTCAATGATTCCATTATAGTCAGATGCCAGTTTGTTGGGCACTGGGACAAGACTTCCACCAAGGAGAAACCCAAACCCTTGAGCTGAGTCTCAAACGCTTTCTTTATGGCTTTTTTGGCTTGAACCACGTTCTTTGGGCTGCTTACGCTAACCCTAGCAATGTAGACGGCGCCTTCACACGTGGAAAGCATCTCGCATACGCGAATCGGATAACCAGCTTTTTCTGCTACTCTGCCCATCGGCGTCGTAGTACTCTTCTGCCCAATCAATGTTGTGGGAGCCATTTGGCCTCCAGTCATTCCATAGATCGCATTATTAACGAATATCGTGGTGATCTTTTCTCCTCGGGTTGCAGCGTGAACAATTTCTGCTGTACCAATAGCAGCCAGATCGCCGTCTCCCTGATATGTGAAAACCACAGCTTCTGGATGAACTCTCCTGCAGCCTGTCGCAATAGCTGGTGCACGACCATGAGCCGCTTCATACGCATCTAAGTCAAAGTAGTTGTAAAGTAGAACAGCGCAACCCACCGGAGCCACAACCACTGTCTTCTCGCGTATCCCAAGTTCATCAATAACTTCAGCTATCAACCTGTGTATTACTCCATGGCCACAGCCTGGGCAATAGTGCGTATTTGCTTGAGTAAGAGTCTTCGATCTCTGAAAGACAACTTCCATTTTCATTTTGCCTCCTTAGTGATTTTCTCAACTTCGGAAATAATTTCCTCGTAGCTTGGAACCATTCCGCCAACCCTGTTGTAGAAGTGAATCCTGCTTTTTCCACACATTCCGAGTTTTACATCCTCAATCATCTGGCCCATGCTCATCTCAACTACCAAGAAATCCTTCACCCTTTCCGCCATTTGAGCGAAAACTTGATACGGAAACGGGTAGAGCGAGATAGGTCTCAACAGCCCAACTTTCAAGCCTTTTTCACGCAACACTTTGATTGCTGTTTTGGCAATTCTAGCGACAGTTCCATAAGCTGCAATGACTATCTGCGCATCTTCAGTCATGAACGATTCAAAACGCACTTCGTTCTTTACTGCCTCACGCAACTTTTGATGAATCGCAAGATTTCGCTTCTCCAAGATGACTGGATCAAGATACAATGTTTTGATCAGATTCCGCTTTCTGCCTGACTCAGCAGTAATCGCCCAATCTTTCCTTGGAAGAGTAACCGTGCTTTCTTGAGGTTTAAACTCTATAGACTCCATCATCTGGCCTATGTTGCCGTCGCCCAAAATCATGACAGGATTCCTGTATTTGTCAGCAAGATCAAACGCCAGCATCGTAAGAGCTACAGCTTCTTGACCAGTGGAGGGAGCCAACACAAGCAAATGATAATCACCGTGGCCTCCGCCTTTGGTTGCTTGGAAATAGTCTGATTGTGATGGGTGTATTCCTCCAAGTCCCGGGCCACCTCTCATCATGTTCACAATAACACAGGGGATTTCTGCCGCAGCAATGTAGGATATTCCTTCTTGCATGAGGCTGATTCCCGGGCTTGATGAAGACGTCATCACTCTTGCTCCTGCACCTGCAGCCCCGAACACCATATATATCGCAGCCACTTCGCTCTCTGCCTGAAGGAATGTTCCCCCGACTTCTGGAAGCCTCCAAGACATGTATTCGCCGATCTCGTTCTGCGGCGTTATTGGATACCCAAAATAGTATCGGCATTCTGCCAAAACCGCTGCTTCGGCAATCGCTTCATTTCCAGCCATAAACTTCTTTTCAGTCATTTCTTCTCACCAACCGCTTTCTTCTCTCGATAAACTGTGATAGCAGCGTCAGGACAAACGAGAGCACACAATGTACACCCTGAACACTTGCCTTGAGGGTCATAAAATTCCGCCGGATGATATCCTTGTTTGCTCACATGCTCGGCTACTCGGATACATTTCTGAGGGCAAAAATTAATGCAAAGCGTGCAACCTTTACAGAATTTCGCATCTATTTCAATCTTGCCCATACTGTTCTGCCTCTTCCGATTCTAAACCGTTTGTTTTCGCCTCTTGCTTCTGGGATGTGGAACTGATAGGCGCGGCTTAGGCTCAAATGAGACCTCTAAAAGTTCTGCCATATTAATATTGGGTTAAACAAGCAGCAAAAACAACATCAAAAGAAGACCACTGCCAACACAAATTGGCCCTATGATTTTTTTTGCCCTCTGCAGTCCCTTGTCGGTGAGAAGAGACAAAGTTTCCAGTCGCTCTTCACCAATCACCTTGATACGTGGTATGACAATACTGCGACAACCAGCTTTCACATGTTCAAGTCTTGTCAAAGCGGTCCGTGTCGCTTCTTTGATGTATTCGATCAGTTTCTCATGCGGAATTGCTTCTCCTACTGGATGATATCCGCGTCTTCCAAGAATCACAGCGTTGACTGAATGCGTGTCAGTAGTGTAAACTTCGCCCGCGTCAACACCCAAGTCGTGAAGAGCGGACAGGATTTTCTCACGCAGTCCAGAAATCATGTTATTACCATCAACAACCACGTAAGCAGTCTTCTGGTCGCCGACTTTAACCACAGTCACAGTGATTCCTCCGTCTCCCATGCCGTCCTGTAATCGAAATTCCTTCAGACACAACGTAGATGCTCCGACCTCGAATGTTAACTGCTTCATAGATGACGCTTTCTCCAAACACTTAGTAGCCGCATCTTTCAATGAGTCTAAGGCTTCGTTCGTGTTGTTGAAGCCGTTGATGCTGTTATGCGCGTTGACAACGATACAGCATTCCAAACCATATTTTTTGGCTTCTTGCTGGACAAATACTCCCAACTCTTGCGGGAAATCTTCCGTTGTGCTTGGAGACAAAGTGATCGAAAGAAAAGCGGAATTGCCAAAGACTTGACAGCAAGCAGTGGCCACGCCGTTGCTTACTGTAGTGAAGGGCGACGCTTTTGCAGCGGCAGCCTCAAAATTCACTCCTTCAACAACATGTCTAATTATGCTTTGATTCTGAAGTTGCGAAGCCAAATCAAGTTCGTGACCAAACAACCCGTGTGGAGCGCATGCGACGCATCCAAACTCCTTTTCAACCGCGTTCTTAAGCAACGCCGGTAGAATACTGCTGCCAATGTTCTTGAAAGGACCAGGATGGACAGAAGGAATTATCATAACCGCTTTAGTCTTATCAGAGGCAAACTTCATCAGCGAAACCTCGACATCTTGCTCTTCCCCAAGCTCTTCCAAAAACTGCTCAAAGGGGCCGTTCAAGTTCTCTATCCAATTCAGCAAAAATGCCTTGAAAAGCTTCAAAGAGGGAATACCGAGAGAATTCTTTCCAACTTGGTTGACAAGATGAAGGAAAGAATAACTTGCAACGATCCCAACAACAGAAGCGAAAAACAGAAACAACACCAATTGGGCGCTTATCGAAAAACCTAACGCAACCCAGAGCATCAACAATGGAGCTAAGAGGCTACAAGGTTGAACAAATGCGGCAAAAAGCAGTTTTCCGTTGTCATCATCTGAACTAGCGTTGAAAACTATCAACCTGAAGATCAATACTGCTGAAAACCCCAAAAGGCAAAACCTCATCCACCACGCAGACTCAACCGCGTAGAGCGCTATTACATCACCAACAAGGACAAATGCAAACCACAGGATCAAACAGAAAAGAGACAACACGGCAGTTCGTCTCAAATCGTAGATAGGATTATGTCTCAGTATCAGTTTGCTGATGGCAAGGTCAAGCAGGAGATTTGCAAGAAGCAGAGAACATCCAAACAGAGCTCCATCAATCAATCCCTTCTGAGAAGGAGAGAGAACTATCGTGGATAACAAGCTGCCTCCAACGCAAATCAGAGCCTGAAACAACACAACTCTGGTATATGATGGAAGCTTGAAGAGCGAAGCATAATGCTTCACTGCGTTGTCCATTGTCTCATTGAGAGAGACTTTTGTCAAACTTTCATCCTCTGAAACGGACTTTCTAGAAAGTAGTGAGAAGGATATTAAATTATTGTGAAAACACATGAAAAATCCAAAGTTTCTAGTTCGTGTACGAATTAGAATGATGATGTTATGCGAATTTTGAGGCATAATCATATGAATTATATTCCTGAGTTCAATGTTTGATGGTATTGGCACCACATGGTTTAAGAAGGACAACTGTTTAATCTTTCAAAAGTCAATTACTGAGGTTTTGCGGAATCTATGCCAGAGCAAGGGCCACCCTTAACTATCTTTCACATGCTTGAAAAAAACATGGGAAAAGAAATACGGGTGATCGTAGACCCATCATATGGTTTTGAAGGAACCCTCACCGCAGTTACAACAGAACCTGCAGGCATATGGCTTTCAGACGCTGAGGCAGTCATATTGCGGGCAACGATAGCTCAGCCGATACCTCAAGTTGCAAGCCGTGAAGAGAGAAGCGAGATATTTATACACCTTAATTCTGTTCAAAGAATAGAAGTGCTTCATGCGCCTCCGCCAAGACGCTAGATATTCCTCTTCTCAGCCTGCTGGAAAGAACTTCTGGGCCAGAATACACACGACTATCATGGCGACCGAGGCAATCACAAGTATCTCAGGTCTAATCTTGATGCCGTCGGTTTCTTCCTCAAAGAAACGCATTAAGCCGGCACTAGCAGCAGGCATTGGTCCCGATGATTCCTTCTTCTTTTTGCTCATTTAAAGCTCACCGTATACTCTCAACATAACTGCTACCATTTTCTCCATTATTAATGTTATGTTAGCCCAAAAGATTTTTTATTTGCCTACAATTGATACAGTCTATACAAAGGTGTCAGCAATGGCAAGTAACCGAGATGAATACAATCAAGTTTTCAACCTTCTTGAGCAACACCACAAATGGTTCCAAGAAAGCATTCCACTCATCGCAAGTGAGAACGTTCCAAGCCCTGCAGTGCGTGAAGCAATAATAACCGATTTCGGAAACCGATATGCAGAGGGCTGGCCTGGGGAGAGAGTCTACGCCGGTTGCCGATTCATAGATCAGGTTGAATTCAAATGCATCGAGCTAATGAAGAAACTGTACGGCGCAGAGTTCGTGGACGTCAGACCCATCTCAGGCGTCGTGGCAAATCTGGCAGTGTATACGGCTTTCACTGAACCCGGTGACACTCTGTTAGCACTATCAATACCCTGTGGAGGTCATATCACTTCGGGCAAGAAGGAGCTAGGCGGAACGGCAGGAGCAGTCAAAGGCCTAGTTGTAGAGTACCTTCCCCTAGACTACAAAGAACTCAACATAGATGTAGACAAGGCAAAGAACAAGATCCAAGAATTGGCCGCAAAAGGGAAGGCACCGAAGTTTGTGATGTTCGGCGCAAGCGTCTTTCCCTTTCCACATCCAGTAAAGGAACTGGTTGAATCTGTTCATTCGGTTGGTGCTACGGTAGGATACGATGCTGCGCACGTGGCTGGACTCATCGCAGGCAAGCAATTTCAAGACCCGTTGAAAGAAGGTGCAGACGTTGTCAGCCTGAGCACGCACAAGACATTCTTTGGACCTCAACATGGCGGAATACTGTCATGGGAAAAGAACGCCGAGAAACTAAAGAAAGCAACATTCCCAGGAATGGTCAGCAACCATCATCTACATTCTGTCGCGGGTTTAGCTATAGCTTGCGCGGAAATGCTCGAGTTCGGTAAAGACTATGCAAGCCAGGTGGTGAGAAACGCTAAAGCCTTGGCTCAAGCGCTGTATGAGCGCGGTTTCAACGTTCTGGCTGAACACAAGGGTTTCACGCAGTCACATGTGATCTTGATCGACATCACAAAACATGGCGACGGAGGAACAATTGAAGAGACGCTGGAAAAAGCCAACGTGATAATAAACAGAAACCTGTTGCCTTGGGACATCAAAGAAGGCAGGCACTTCAGGCATCCAGGCGGAATAAGAATAGGCGTCTCAGAAGTGACAAGACTCGGAATGAGAGAACCACAGATGACAGAAATAGCAGAGTTCATTAAACGAATCATAATCGACAAAGAATCACTGGAAAAAGTGAGAGCAGATGTAACAGAATTCAGAAAGAATTACCAACGCGTTCACTACTGCTTCGAAAACTCAACAGAAGCCTACAAATACATTAAAGTCCGCTAAACATCCTTCCCTCTTCTTAGCCGATAACAGTTGAGCATGGCTCTCTGAAACTTGGATTAGATTGCCAGAAGTGGTTTGATGAGGATATGTGAGTTTCAGGAATTGATGAGGCGTCTATACTTTTCAAGAGATTCTAAACGCGGGGTCAAAGCAACCTATGAATGGCTGGTTGATGAAGTTCGTGAACTTGGGGAAGCATTGGAAAAAGGAGACAGGTATGAATTGGAAGGAGAGTTTGCAGACGTCATCGCTTGGCTGGCATCATTGGCAAATGTTGTTCATCTAAACCTTGAAGACGCAACCCTCAAGAAGTACAGGGACAAGTGCCCTAAATGCAGGCAGTCGCCTTGCCAATGCCCATTCAGGACGAGTTCAAAAGCCGTTTTTGACCAGCACCAGTAAGCATCCACAGATATTGTTTTCTACTGCCTTTTCGCTCCACGATTCCTTCAGCCATCAGAAGTTTAAGGTGATGGGTTACAACGCTGTAATGCATTCCGTTTTCGGTAGCAAGGGTTTTGGCTTCAGAGGATTGTTTCTCCAATGTTGCCAGTATCTGAGTTCTGTCTTTTAAGCCGAGTTTGATGTTCCTGATTTTTGACAAGAAGGCATTAGGATGGAAAGTTTCTTTGGTCATGCTTATCAGATGTAAATACAGCTTTCATGTAGAAAAATCTTGTTTATGCAAAATCTGTCAGGCTCTTTTGTTTCGGCTTCTTGCTGCTCGCGAACATTGCGTTAATTTCTTCTTTCATCAAGGTAATTCTCTGTCCATAGTATGAGGGCAAATGATACTTCTCAACTATGTGCTGCGCGACTTCCAAGTATTTCTCTATACCACCACGATACACAGTCAAAGTCAATTGTCCACCGCACATTGGACACTTGCCGCGTAACGGCAATCGTCGATAACGTTTGTTACATGACTTGCATCTGAAAGCTTGAGTTGAAAAGGCGCGCAGGTTTCCAGCTATGTCCTTCATGAAATGTGTGTTTAAAACCTTCAAAGCTACTCGTCTAGCGTCAACGGCATCAATTTTTTCCGCTAACCCAAGTTGACCATCAAGTTTATCTACCATGGTCTTGAAACGTTTGTAAACGCTTTCAGAATTGCCCAAATTAACATTTGACACAGGAGTTGTAAAGCCGAATCCTTCAAACTGAGCCTCCGTGCCAAGTCTCGATCCGACAAGGTCTATTATTTGGCTGACCTGTCTGGATTCTGCTTTTTCCAGAGTTTTCCCAAAGAATTCTGCTGAATAGGTTTTGGCAACGTCAAAATCATGCGCTTGTCGTTGTACTTCCTTCGTATTTACAACTGGAATCAGGAGAAGCGGGGCATCCATTATTCCGCCGATTTGTGCGGGCAAATATTCACGCGAGAAGTTGACCAAAGTGTCCAGTGCAAGCATCACGGCATCCTCATCTCCATCACAATCTCTGCGCTTAGCTGAATGCCAGATGGGATGGGCGTAGCAGAGGCTTAAGCTTGTAAATCCGATGATGCGACCAAGAATGCCTGCGCAAGTGTGTGGTGCCAAACCAACAATCAAGTGTCCTACTAGATCGTCTACGTTTTTCACATTGTAGTAAGGTTGGAGACCATAGACCTTTGTCAAAAGCTCGTCTATGAAACTTGCGACTTGCAGAAAATATTCCGCGTTTTTGACAGAAATGATGACATCTTGCAGCTTCAACTCGCACACTTGATCTGGATCGTTCAAATTTGTGCCATCTATAGCACAGGTATAACCCAAACGTCTCAATCTCTCAACAGAAACCCCTATTTCAGCAGGCTTAAAATGGGTCAAAGGTGCGTTCGTAGCATCAAAACGGATAGTACCATCCTTGTATACAGACAATTCGTGTTTCGCCCGAAGCACTCCTTTCTCAATTACTTCAGGGGTTTTGGACTCATTCGTCAACCCTTTGACACCTTTAAGAATCTTGGGAACAGAGACCCTTAAGTTATTGCAGGCACTGTTAACGAGATCCTTAAAATTGGCAGGTTGTTTCTCATACTGTTTTGCAGGAATCATGCAGACAGAGCATTCATTATCTTTCAGGCTCTTGCCACATCGAGGGCAACTCTTTTCAGAAATCGTTTCCGAACCGCATACAGGACACTTCACTCTTGCTGTAAATGTCTTGCAGTTTGGACACTTGCGTTTCACGATCTCAATGAACGCTGGGCCACGAGTTGCCGCCTTAATAAGATCTCTGTGAGAACCCCCAGCCATGCCAACAGGGAAAAGCACATGCACGAGCGGTTCCATCTCTCGCCGTTTTGCTTTCTCAGGTCTTCCCATTCTTGCGCCGACGAAAGTCGGAGCTTTTTCCCTAATCTGGAACCCTGAAAGGATACAGAGCCCATCCAAAACGGATTGAGTGGAAGCAATGTTCACTTCTTGAGATCTAGGGAAGCCGAGACAACAAGCAAAGGCTTGAGCGTCTTCACCTTCAACTATGATTTTGCCCTCAGCAATTTTGTGGGGCAGATAGATCTTCTCCATTGCTTTCTTTACGTTCTCGTCCATGTCTCCAGTGAGCTTACAGACAATTTGATCTTGATTTTGGACTTCACACTTGTGAAGCCACTTTCTCATCTGCTCAAGATCGTCTAGTGAAGAAAGATTTGTCCAAAAAAACGTGAAGCGTGGATGCAAAGGAACTCCCAAGTTTGCAGACAGAGCGACTGCTTCGGATACGCTTGGCATTTTGCTGAAGGGGTCTCCTAGCATCTCTTCTAGCCTCTGAGGCGGGAGATTCGTGATTCTCGCAACATCTTCTAGGTTTCCATTGGATTTTTCACCGATGGTTCGGCGAAGGTCTTCAATCCACCACTCTTCAACATATCCGGAGGGTGAGAGAGGTTTATTGTTATAGAGAAAATCGCCAAAACTGATCAATATGTCGCCTAGAAACAGAATTCTATCAATCTCTGTTTTCAGTTTGCCGTAGTTTTCAACACTTACACGAAGAACTGAACCGTTTTTGAGTTTCACAACCGGAGGTTCAACTGAGTCAACAGGAACAACAATTCCGCCTTTTCCAGGCAATTCCAAGCGGAGCTGTGTGCCTCCAGCCAGAAATCCTTGGAGAGTCAACATAGTTGCTGGGTGAATCCCTACTGCCGACAAGCCAGTGTTACGCGATCGGCCATATCTCAGACGAAAACCGCCACGTGCGGAAGGAAAAGAGAAGACTGGGCGCCCAGCGATAACATCATCCATGAAGCCTGCAGTCTCTTTCTCAGATTTTCTTCTGACGTCTCTGAGCCAGTCCCAGCCCTGGAAACCAAGCTTTTCGATCACTGTTAAAACCTTTGAAGCGCGGCCCACAATTCCGTCATTTACAACCCTCAAAGCCCCACCACGTATGCGATTGGTCTCCACTCGAGGGAGATTCCTGAATGAAGACACTTCAATAGGGTCAGATTCTGTTCCAGTCACTTCAACAGGAATCCACTGCAACGCTTTGCGCAGTTCATCATCTGAAACATGGTATTGGAAACGTGTCACAGATCTCTCATACAATCGGACTTCCTCAATGAACCGCGATATCTCCTCCTCTGTTGGCTTGTAGCGATCCAACCCCAAGAGGCGACGGATAAAGTCTCCGACGACCAGTGTTAAGGCCTGATCGGTTCCTCCTGCTGAACGCATTGGACCAGCGAAGTATATTGCAAGATATTTAGTTCGATCATTGTTTGTTTTGATGATTACTTTGGCCACTCCTTGCAATGGTGCGGCAGTAAGACCCTCAGTGAATATTGCGAGAGCACTGCGTATCGCCTGGTCAGCTGCGGCTTCCGGTTCCATGTGACCGAATTTGCCGTAGACAATTTCTTCAGTGATTTTAAACGCCATCTCTTCCCTTGGAAGTTTCGTACTAAGCTCTCTAATGCTTGCAGCTACTCCCTCAGGACCAACAAGTCCTTCCACAAGATCAGCCAAGTCTTTAGCGACCTTGCATTCGGTCTTCAGTGATGGATCATACCCCTTTTCCCTAGCCCTATCACTAATCTCATACAATCTCCCAAGTTCAGTCTCCAAGCTTCCCACATAGCGTTGATAGGCTTCGCTCATCTGTCCATTCAAACAGTGCCCCTCTAAAACCTTAAAGCACTTCAAAGCTTATTTCTGTTTTCTGACACGAAGAAATCAAAATAAGCTTACGACTACGCATGCAAACCGTTTGAATTCTACATGAAGCCGCCACAAAAGCGATGCCGATTACAGCGTCCTCTTAGATTCTACGATGTCTCAAACCTTCAATAATCTCCGAGACTTTGCGGCGCACTCCATTATTTTCTACAACGTTTCCTGTGACTATTATGTCAGCGCCTGCAGAAGCCGCAGCCAGTGCTTGTCCTCTTGAGCGTATGCCGCCACCAACGATCAGCGGCACATCAAGGTATTGTTTTACCGCGCGAATCATGTCGGGAGGCACAGGTTCTTTTGCACCTGATCCTGCCTCAAGGTAGATAAAGCGCATGCCCAAGTATTGCCCTGCCAAGGCGTGGGCTACCACAAGTTCAGGTTTATTGTAGGGCACAGCTATTGCTTTACCCACTACGCCTGCCGTGCCGCCTTCACCGACAATTATGTATCCCATAGGTATAGGTTCTAGACCGTATCTCTTGACAAGGGGAGCCCCTAAGACTTGGGCACCCATTATGAAGTATGGGTCAGCTGAGTTCAACAAAGACATGAACCATATGGCATGAGCATAGCGGCTTATGCCAGTCACGTTGTTCGGAAACAAGATTACAGGTATCTTGACGGTGCGCTTGATAATTCTCACAACGTCATCTAAGTGTTTTGGGGAGACAAATGTTGAGCCGCCGATCATTATGGCCGTTGTACCGCTAGTTCGTGCTTTACTCGCGATTTGAGAGGCTTGTGGTGGCGTGACCTTTTCAGGATCAATCAGTGTGATGTGTATGGAACCTTCTGCTTCAATCTTTTCTAATAGGCGCTTCTCAACAGAACCTACCATGAACAAGTCAACCTAGCTAAGCGCTACGGATCTGAGGAGTTGAAGGCTTTCTTGGGCTTCCGTAGAATTTGTCCGTAAACATGCAGTAGACATCTATCTCGCCTTGCGCAGGCTTCACAGGAAACTCGTCTTTGACACCACAGCTTCCGCAACCCACGGTAGCTCGGCCATCATCGCGGCATATTTCAACGCGAACAGTTTCCTTACCACATTTGGGACAAGAGAAGAGTTTAGGCAACTTCTTCTTAGGAATACGGACGACTTTCCTTCTTCTTCGCCCCATTTTACTGATCCTTCTATACGGTACGAATCACAGCGTCCCAGTATTTTATGTTTTTCCTTAAATACTTGCGTATTGCCATAGGACATTGAGGCAGTAGCTCCTTGAAATTGACGTCTTCTGTCTTGGATCTAGACTGGCTAGACGTAGAAACCAAGATAACACGGTTCATCAGTGACTATGTAGATAAAATCAAAGCAAAGGGTATGATTGTTGGACTGTCTGGCGGAATTGACAGTTGTGTTGCAGGAGCACTTTCAGCGAAAGCTATTGGCGGAAACAGAATTCTTGGACTGATGCTTCCAGAGAAAGAAACAAGAAATGAGGAAGACATCCGTCACGCTAAGCTTGTGATAAAGAAGTTCAAACTCAGATCACAGCTCTGTGACATCACGTCAACTCTCGAAGCGGTCTACACCTCAATTCCCATATTTGACACAGAAGACAGAGTGTGCAAAGGCAACATAAAAGCCCGCACAAGAATGCTATACAACTATTACTATGCGAATAAACTTAACATGCTTGTTTGCGGAAGTTCAGACAAGTCTGAGACTATGATGGGATACTTCACGAAATGGGGAGATGTCGCTGCAGACATCTCCCCAATAATGGATCTCTATAAAACCCAAGTCAAAAAACTTGCCAACCACATTGGCATTCCGAAAACAATCATTGCCAAACCACCAACTCCGGCATTGTGGCCAGGCCAGACTGCAGAAGGAGAACTGGGCATCAGATATGAAACTCTTGATCTCATACTCTATGGTTTGGAACACTTTATGACCGTGGAGGAGATCTCAGAACAATTACTCATGAAGACCAGCATCATAAAGAAGGTAAAACAAAGATGGCTGGGAGCCGAACACAAAAGGCGCATGCTATTAACAACTAAACTTGAATACAGAACAGTGGGAACAGATTTTAGACTCAGAAGAGGATGATGCAAAAATGAAGCAGAAATTCAAGGTAGCACTAGCGCAGATCAGCTGTACGGTAGGAGAGAAGACAAAAAACCTGGAAACAATCGAAAGAGCAGTAACGGCTGCAAAAACGAATAACGCAGATATCGTGATTTTCCCAGAACTCTCGTTAACAGGCTATGTTGTTAGAGATCAGATTTACGAACTGGCTGAAACTATTCCTGGCCCCTCAACAACTGCGATAGAGAAAATAGCTCGCAAGACCAAGTCATACATAGTTTTCGGAATGCCTGAGCTTAGCGAAAAAACTCAGGCCACAATCTTCAATGCAGCGGTTCTCGTAGGGCCAGAAGGCTTCATCGGCAAATACCGCAAGATGTATCTACCAACACACAGCGTATTCGAAGAAAAAAGATATTTCCGTCCAGGATATCAAACAGCAGTCTTTGACACGAACCTAGGAAAGATCGGTCTGATCATATGTTATGACATCTTCTTCCCAGAAGTGAGCAGACTAACGCGGCTAGAAGGCGCACAGCTGATCATTTGCATCTCCGCTTCACCTGCAGTAAGACGTACATTTTTTGAAACTTTGATATCAGCAAGGGCTATAGAAAATACTGCATTCATGGCATACGTGAATCTAGTCGGCATTGAAGACGGCCTACAGTTTGGGGGAGGAAGCAGAATAGCAGGACCGCAGGGAAGAGTTATAGCCAAAGCGAAGTATGATGAAGAAGACTTTGTCGTAGGCGAAATAGACTATTCAGATATGAGACCTGTTGAAACGTTTGTGCCTACTTTGAGAGACTTGCGACCGGAAATCTTTGACAAGATGAAGGAAAGCGCGGAAAAACTGTAGAACTTTCACCTGATCTCTTTCACTGCTCTTTCTATTCGGTCTAGAGCTTCTTCCAGCTTTTCATAAGCAGAGGCATAGGAAATCCTGATATATCCTTCACCATATTTGCCGAAAGCTGAGCCTGGAACCGTGACAACATGAGCTTTGTTTATCAGAAATTCTGAGACCTCTTCTGAGGATTTTTCCAGCTCTCTAATATTTGGGAAAGCATAGAAAGCTCCTTTAGGTAACGAACAACGGAGGCCTCTGATCTCATTAAGTCTTTTATGGACAAGATGCCGTCGCCTGTCAAACTCTTTAACCATCTCTTTGACAAAGTCTTGTTGCACCTTTAACGCCTTCAGCGCGGTATACTGCGAAATGCTGTTTACACAAGCCACTGTGTATTGATGCACAAGCCAGAGTGCTGAAATAAGTTCTTTAGGACCGTAGACATATCCGATCCGCAGACCAGTCATAGCGTAAGTTTTCGAGAAAGAGGAAACAACTAGTGTGCGTTCACGCATCTCAGGCAATGTTGCCGCGCAATGGTGTTTCAGTCCGTCGTAGATCATTTTCTCATACACTTCGTCAGATATCACGATCAAGTCATGTTCAACTGCAACCTTTGCCAAAGCTGCCATGTCACTATGTGACAGAACCCCGCCTGTAGGGTTGTTTGGATAATTCAGGATTATCGCGCGTGACTTGTCTGTGATTAGCGACGTCACATCGTCCAGTGTTACCTTGAAATCTCTTTCTTCCAAGAGTGGAACAGAAATAGGCACACCGCCTGCAAGTCGAACCCCTGGCTCATAGAGTACAAATCCTGGGTTGGGAACGAGAACCTCGTCACCAGGATTTATCAAACCGAAGAGTGCACAGAAGATTGCCTCGGTTCCACCCACAGTAATCAGTATTTCAGAGCTTGGGTCATACTTCAAGCCGTATTCTTTGAAGGCTTTCTGAGCCAGCGCCTCACGCAACTCGGGAATACCATTCGTTGGTTCGTAGTGAGTTTTACCTTCTTTTGCTGCTTCACAACCTGCGTTCAGAACTTCGTTCGGTGGGCAAAAATCTGGTTCCCCGATGCTTAAATTGATGGAATCCGGCATTTCGTTAGCCATTGCGAAGAAACGGCGTATTCCAGACGGTTTTATCCATTTTAGTCTTTCTGCTGGTCCGAATGGTGAATTCACTTTATTCTCCTCATTAAGCAAACGCATACATGTAATAAATCGTTTGTGCCTGTAACGTGTGCTTTCTCGCATAAAGGCGCCAGTCTTAAAAGCGGAGCCTGTATACAGAACCGTATCCATTCAGCATAGTCCGGGGAGTCGAAGTTTGAAGCTAAAAGAAAGCGTTCAGGCATGGTTGCAGGGCTCAGTTAGTGACCCCATTGTGGCAATACTTGCTAAAAATAGCCATTTAACGCGAACGCAGCTTGAAACACTGCTCATTGACATTTTATCAGAGAATTTCTCAGGCAAACAGCTAAAATATGATGAAAAAGCCAAATTAAGGCTAACAAAGGCACAAATAAGCCGCGGTGCGTTCAATAGGACATTAAAACAGGCTAAGGATAACGTAATAAAATCAATCTATACCGTCTTACTTCTGGGCTATTTGGGAGTATTCGAGGACACAACTCTT
>Ga0315284_10001723_pt1 | contig 31220 bp, 33 predicted proteins | sample YL17G09_16_MG_FD_203696 | JGI IMG/M metagenome (GOLD analysis project Ga0315284, IMG submission 203696) | Sediment microbial communities from Yellowstone Lake, YNP, Wyoming, USA - YL17G09_16 | ecosystem: Environmental > Aquatic > Freshwater > Lake > Sediment | place: USA: Wyoming | collected...
CGCGACTCTGCGGCGACGAAAGTAGATTGGCAGTTCACGACAGCGGATGCCCGGATAAAACTGAAGAAACTTTATCCATCAATGGATGGATGACAGAGCACTAGGAAGATGAGCGTGGTTAACCTAGGCGGGTAGGATTGCGGCCAAGCGCAGGTTGGTCTAGTTGTGCACTGGTCCTGCCGCAGCGACTCGGAGAACCTGAGTGTCATGGTGGGAGAACGCCGCTCACGTGGACCGCAGCACCTTGTGCCGGTTAGGCCAGTGCTTCGCTGGGCCGGGGGAAAGCGCCGGCTAATAGAGTCGTTACTTGCCCTGCTGCCATCTTCGTATGAACGGCTCATCGAACCGTTCGCTGGCAGTGCGGCACTCTTTTTTGCTTGCCGCCCAACTAAAGCTGTCCTCGGTGACTCAAATCCCGAGTTGATCAACTTTTATGAGGTGCTGGCGGACCACACAGATGCTCTTGTGGAGGGGCTGCTCTCGCTGAAGGCCTCCCGCCCGAAGTACTATGAATTCCGAAGAGCTAAACCCAGATCGCAGGTATCACGTGCCGTTCGCTTTGCATATCTGAATAGACTGTGTTGGAATGGCTTGTACCGTGTAAACCGGCAGGGCGCGTTCAATGTACCAATCGGGGATCGATTGCCAAACCATCTCTGGACCAGGCAGCAACTCGAAATGGCAGCCAAGGCCCTCAAGAGCGCGGCGCTGGTCTGCAGCGATTTTGAGCAGACACTTGCGAAATGCGCCAGCGGCGACTTGGTGTATCTCGATCCTCCTTATCCTAAGGGAAGTAGAACTGGCTCAGGCTTCAACCGTTACACCGCCGCGCCCTTTACAGCTGCTGACCACGAACGCCTAGCGCGCAGGGCTGCGAGTTTGCACGAAGAAGGGGTGCGGGTCGTAGTATCGCTTGCGGCCTTGGATCCGCTTGTGTCACTGTATGCTAAAGCCTTCAGCATCCTGTGTGTGGGCTCGTCTTCACTCATTTCATGCAACGGACATACACGGGGACGTGCCAAGGAGATGATTCTCAAGAACTATGACTGAGGGGAAAGTCTCATGACTCGCAACCAGATGAGGCCAGCTCGCGTAGCACGCATACCCACAGAGCACATTGGTCCCAATCCGCATAACCCCCGGCGCCTGTTTGACGATGAGCCAATGGAAATACTTGAGGAGTCAATAGAGAAGCTGGGGATCCTCGTTCCAGTGGACGTCTACCCCCGGGATGCTGCGAAAGCAAATCCGAGTAAGGACGCCTTCGTTCTTCTGGATGGCGAGAGGCGCTGGCGGTGCGCGAAGATCCTTGCGCTCAAAGACGTCCCCGCAATAATAGTGGAGCAACCCGACGATGCCCGAAACATCCTTACGATGTTCCACATACACAATGTCCGAGAGGGATGGCAGTTAATGCCCACTGCCCTAAAGCTGCAGGAATTGATGAAGATGCTCGGCGAGAACAACGAACGAAAGTTGGCTGAACTGACCAAGTTGACGATCTCAACAATTCGCCGGTGCAAGAGCCTGCTGACTTATGCTGACAAGCATCAAAGTATGATGCTCGCCCCGCCATCGGAACGGTATAAGGCCGACTTTTTTATTGACCTTAACCGGTTCCGCTTACCCGCGCGCACGGATCGCCTGACGCCCTGGACTAAGCGTGGGGACAGCCGCTGTGTGGACATCATGATCAAGAAATACGACGATGGCATAATTAAGGCTGTGACCCAGTTTCGGGATCTGGCATCCATGTATCGGGGCGCGCTTCGGACGAACCAGCGACTCAAGTTCGAAAAAGAGTTGGAGCGGTTCCTTAACCATCACGAGGTGTGCATTTCGGACATCAGTGTTCCCGGGGCATCGTTTGAAAAGGAGATCAAGGAGATCGGCCGTTCTTACAGGCGCTTGCGGACGCAACTTGCTGGTGTTGATCTTGATGCCCTGGCAACCGATCAGAAACTTATAGACGGCCTGAGAAACCTCGCCAAGTTCATCAATGACAAGCTTGAGCAGGCCATGTTGACGGAGACCCGAAACGGTGGCTAAATGCTCCGTCGAAGACCAGTTTGATGACGTCATTACGTACGCCGTGAATGAGTACGGCGATCATCGCCACATCACGCGCCCGAAGGTCATACGCTGGCTTACCCAGTTCCCTGCCGCTCATCAGCAGATTGCTGCCAAAGTGTTGCGCTCGATCGACTATTACGCAGACAACAACATACATGCCATGGCTAAAAGTCTAGCGGCCACAGTATATGCGGAATACAACACCACTGACAAGAGGCGTATTTGGTTTGTTCCCATCGGGGACGCCGGCTCGGGCGCACAACAGGTTGCTCGTCACCTGAGGACCGTCCGAGGTGTGCCAAAGACTTGCGTTGTTGACCTACTGACATTGCACCGGGGAACAGCGGCAGAAGGCGATGTGGTTGTTGCGTTTGATGACTTTAGCGGAACGGGACAGGCGATCAGGGACTGGTGGGACATCAATGAAACTCTTGTCCGGCCCAAGCAGGCCAATTTGGTGCTTGGGGTTCTTGTCCTGAATCACAAGGCACGAAAGGGTTTGGAGGAAATCACCGATCTTGTGATGTCTGTGGAGGAACTTCACGACGAAGCAAACGTATTTCACCAGGCCTGCTGTGCCTTTAGGACAGAGGACAAGAACGCGCTGCTAGAGTTGTGCAGGATGACTGGGTGCCGCGGCAAGTACTTAAAGTGAACAACTAGGCTTCTTCCCGAACGAATGGTAGGCTAGGTGGGTCGGTCGGCCGGAGCCCGGAGCGGAGGGCCGTTCCGGAGCCCGCAGCGGAGGGCCGGCCGACCGACCCACCGGCCAAGCGAAAGGGGAAGAAGCCATGACTGTCGCTGAGAAGAAGGTCGTCCGTCACCGCCTGAACGCCCTGGAACTGGCCAAGGCCCTGGGCAACGTCTCCGAGGCCTGCCGGCGTCGCGGCATCTGCCGCAGCCAGTTCTACGAGTACAAGCGGCGGTTCCAGACCCACGGCCTGGAGGGCCTGAAGGACCTCCCGCCGATCCACAAGACGCACCCCATGACCACGCCGCCCGAGACGGTCGCCAAGATCCTCGACCTCTCGATGAAAAACCCCATGTGGGGGTGCGTGCGGCTCTCCAACCAACTGCGGCTCGCGGGCGTCTCGGTCTCCAGCCCGACCATCCAGAACATCCTCATCAAGCACGGCCTGGCCTCGCGGTACGAGCGGCTGCTGAAACTCGAACAGAAGGCGGCCGCCGAGAAACTCGACCTGACGGCCGAGCAGATCCGGGCCATCGAGAAGGCCAACCCCTGCTTCCGCGAGCGGCACATCGAGTCGAAACGCCCCGGCCAGCTTCTGGCCCAGGACACCTTCTACGTCGGCCACCTGAAGGGCGTCGGCAAGGTGTACCTCCAGGCCGTGGTGGACACCTACGGCTCTTACGCCTTCGCCTACCTGCACACGGCCAAACTGCCCGAGCACGCCGCCCTGGTCCTCCACAACGACGTGCTGCCGCAGTACCGGAAGTGGGGTCTGAAGGTCGGCGCCGTGCTGACCGACAACGGCCGCGAGTTCTGCGGCACACCGAGCCATCCGTACGAGGTCTACTTGGCCTTGAACGACATCCAGCACCGCAAGACCAAGGTCGCCAGCCCGCGGACCAACGGGTTCGTCGAGCGGTTCAACCGGACGGTCCTGGACGAGTTCCTGCGGCCGGCGTTCCGGGAGAAGTTCTACGCCTCGGTCAAGGCCCTGCAACGCGACCTGGACCGATGGCTGAAGTTCTACAACCAGGAGCGACCGCACCAAGGCTACCGCAACCTGGGCAAGCGGCCTATTGACACGGTTCTGGGATTCGTTAAAGTGTCAGCGAAGAAGCCTAGTTGAACACTTAAAGGGCCGAGGCGAATGCGGCCTGCTTGTAGTCTTTAAGCACGGCTGCCCCAACAACAGTATTCCAATCCTTTGGCACCAGAGCGGGGCTTGGGAGGCCCTTTTCCAAAGACGTTGCTAAACCCGTTATCGCATTCGCGTAAAGAGGTGTACTGGTACAACGGTCTCGGCCAGCTCGGGCACGAAAGACCGTTACACTGTTCGGTTGCGCCCCGGACAAGAAGTGCCCGTGGCGCCGGTCGTTGGCGGTCACGTGCTGGTTGCCGACGGCAAGGCCGAATCTGTCCCGCAGCCACCTGGCAACGCTGCGCTCAGTTCAGGCGATGGCCTGGGCAAGGCCGAAGGGAAAGAACAGCCCGGGCACAACCGCAATCACTTGGTCTTTTGCTGTTTGAGCCAGGCTTCGGCGCGGGTCGTAAAGTCCTGGCCGGTCAGGGTCCGCAGGGCGGTCTTTGCCCGGGCTATCCCGTAACCCACCCCAACCCGGCGCCCAGCGCGACCGAACGGCGAGATCCCTCGACTGCGCTCGGGATGACAAATCAGACTCGGAACCCGGAATGACGGCTCCGCCGCCGAATCCCTGAGGCCTGACGCCCGACGCTTGCGTCTACTGCGCATACTTCACGCCGCACCATACGATTTCGTTTCAGGCACCGACACGGCCTTGCCCGCGAGGAGTTCCGTAAGGGCCTGGTCCACGCTGGAAATCCGGGGACAATACGGTTTTTTCATTTTCTGCCCGTCCAGCCAGCCCGGGCGGCCATGCCGCCCGACCAGTCCCTCCTGCTTGCGGCCTCCAGCACCCGACACGACCGATTGTAATGGTAATCATACATGACCTCGGACCTGTCTGCCACAAGTTTCCGGGCGCGGCGGACCCCACGGGGACAGGCGCCTTTTGCATCCAGCCGGCGGGGACTGTCCCCTTTTCCATAAGGCCGCAAAAGGAGCCAGTCCCCTTCGCGCCCAAACACCCGGCCGACCCGCGCGCACCGGCCTTTGGCGAAGACCCCGCGGAAGCTGGGAATTGACCCATGCACCGGCAGGCAGTATGGTCTCTGAGACGAAGACGACGTGGACGACAGGGGCGAGGAATGAGGCGGCGTGCCGCCTCGTGAGAGGGGACCGGGGATGCGGCTTCTGCTGGTCATGCCGACGGGTCTGGAGGTCGGGTACGACGAGTGCTTCTCGATGTCGCCGCTGGGGCTGGAGACGCTGGCGGCGTACGCCCGGAATCGGGCCGACGTGGCCATCGCCGACATGCGCGGCCAGGGGCGCGATGCCGAGGCCCATGCCGAGAGGCTGCTGGCGGGCGATCCGGACATGGTCGGCGTGTGCCTCAATAGCGCGCCGCACACGAAGTACGTGCTGGCGCTCGGGCGGGCGCTGAAGCGTCGGCGGCCGGACCTGAAGTTGATTGCCGGCGGCCAGCAGGCGACGTTCATCGTCCAGGAGGTGCTCGGGCCGGGGGATTTCGACGCCGTCGTCCGCGGCGAAGGCGAGCGGACGCTCTCGGAGATCCTCGAGCGGGGCGACTGGCGCGGCGTGGCGGGCGTCTCGTGGCGCGAGGACGGCCGCATCTGCCACGCACCCGACCGGCCGCTCATCGAGGACCTCGACACGGCGCTCCCGCCGGCGCGGGACTTCCTGCCGGACCGGCGGCGGTACCGGATGGGCGGATACCGCCTCGAGGGGATGGAGACGAGCCGCGGGTGCCCGTACACGTGCACGTTCTGCTCGGTACGGAACTTTCACCGGGGCGTGTGGCGGGCCAAGAGCCCAGACCGCGTCATGGAGGAGATTGACGGGATCCTCGAGCGGTTCCCGCCGTCAACCCTGGTCATCTGCTTCGCCGACGACAATTTCGCCCACGACACCGGCCGCGTCATCGAGATCTGCAAGGCGATTGCCGCGCGCCGCTCGAGCGCCTACTTCTGGTGTCAGGCGCGGGTGGACACGCTGGCCCGGCACCCGGAGATGGCGGAGTGGCTGGGCCGCGCCCACTTTGCAGCGGCGGTCCTGGGGATCGAGACGCCGGTGGCGCGGCTGCAGAAAGCGGCGCGGAAGGGCGTCTCGGCCGAAGACACGCAGAAAGTAATCGAGATGCTTCATGCGAACGACGTCGGCGTCTGGGGCACCTTCACGCTGGGCCTGCCGGGTGAGACGCGCGAGGAGGCCGAGGAGGCCGTCCGGTTCGCCGTCTCCAGCGGCGTCGACGTCGTGCAGGTGACGGTGGCCACGCCGATCCCGGGTTCGGCCCTGTACGAGGAGGTCCGCGCGGGGGGCGGTTTGGCCGACCCCGACTGGGACCGGTTCGATTTCGGCACGCCGCTGATGAGCGGCCAGGCCCCGAAGAAGGAGATGGACGCCCTGCTGCGCCGGGCCTACCTCGGGGCCTATCTCAAGGCGCAGTTCTTCGCGGCGCTCCTCTCGAAGCGGACGAACCTGGCGCGCCTGCGGCGGACGGCCCTGCGGGTCTTCTCGGGGTTCATCTGGTACCTTCTGAAGGACCGGGTGGCCTCGTGGTTCGGGCGGCGGGCGGGCCGCCGCCGGGCCGCGCCGCCGCCAAGTGCGAAAGGAGACGCGCCGTGAAAGTCCTCATCGTCTATTATAGCACGTATGGCAACGTATACAAGATGTCGAAGTTCGTGGCCGAGGGGGTCCGCCAGGTGCCCGGCGCCGAACCCGTGGTCCGGACGGTCCGCGAACTCATCCCCGAGGAGGTGATCCGGGGCCAGGAGGGCATGCGCAGGGGCCGCGAGATGCAGAAGGACGTGCCGCTCGTCACGGCGGACGATTTCCGCCAGGCCTCGGCCGTCCTCTTCGGCACGCCCACGCGATTCGGCAACGTCTCGGCCCAACTCAAGAACCAGATTGACCAGTTGGGCCCGCTCTGGATGAAAGGCGAACTCGAGGGCAAGCCCGCCGGCGTCTTCGTCTCGACCGGCAGCCTCCACGGCGGCCAGGAAACCACCATCCTGACGCTCATGGCCCCGCTCCTCCACCTCGGCTTCATCCTCGTGGGCGTGCCGTACAGCACGCCGGCGCTCTTCACGACGAAGGGCGGCGGGTCGCCCTACGGTCCCGGTCACGTCGCCGGCCAGGACGCCCAACGCGACCTCGACGAGGATGAAAAGGCGATTTGCCGCGCACTCGGCAAACGCGTCGCCGAGGTCGCCGCCAAACTGAAGTCCTGAACCGGGCGAGCGTTGCGGCCGGGCCAACGGCAAGATGCGGCGGTCACGCCTCGGCCGCCAGGAGCGGTTTCTGGTGTTCCTTGACGCGGCCGGGAACCCGTTCGACTCGGTCGCCACGGCGACCTCGCTCAGGGCAGGCATGATCTTCGGCCCGAAACCGAGGAAGAGACGGGAGAATGAACTATCCCCAGAACCGGGATGTGCCTGTCGGGCATGCGTTTCATGGTCTGTCCTTGCCGGCGTCGGCGCAGCCGCCACGGCCTTGCGGCGGCCCTGGTGCGTCAGGGGAGCGGCCCGACGGCCTTGCGCCGGCAGTTCGCGAGATGCTGTCCAGGTGCTTGATAAGGGCTTCGAGCCGCCAGTCCAGCGCCTCGGCCATGCCGGGGGGCGTCGGGCCGTAACCGCGCAGCGATTTGGCCTGGGTCTCGACGAGGGTTTCCCAGAAGGCGGCAGTCTCGGCCCAGACGGCCTGGGCCACATCGCGGGTCTCGGCTTCGAGGTTGAAGACCGCTTGGAGTTCGCGCAGGATCGCGCGAGCCTGCTCGATTTCTGCCAGGATGGCCTGGCCTTGATCGAGCGAGAGCCGGTTCGACTCGTGGAAGAGCACCCCATGCCGCTCGCGTCCGCGGGCCCAGTCCTCCAAGCGGCAGAGCATCTCGTCCAGGAGGCAAAGAGATGTCGTGACGGCCCGCCTTTGGTTCTCGTTGACGGTGTCGCCTTCCGCGTTCATTCGTCACCCGGCCCGTTGCCGTTCCTGTCGTTGTCGCCACCAGGCGCAACGGCCTCGTCCAACCGTGACATCTCATCATCCGGCACGGCCGCCTTGGCGAGCAAGTGCCGGGGGAAGAAAGCGAAGTTAGCGATTATCGTCGGTAGGACGGCGCTGCCGATCACGACCGCCACGAGGAAGGAATACTGGTCGCGCGAGATGATCCCGTGGCTGAGGCCGTAGAGCGACGCGATGGTCCCGAAGGTCAGGCCCGTGGACATCATGAGCGTGTAGTACCAGCGTTCCTTGGGGGCCTCGTGGAACCGGCCGATGACCGGATAGAGGCCGAATATCTTGGAAAACACCTTGCCCCCGAAAAGCAACAGGAAGACGAGCGGGGCCGAGGCAACCGCAGGAATCGACACGAGCGACCCGGCGCGGATGAAATAGAACGGCGTCAGGAATCCGATGGTGAGCGTGCGGAGCCGTCGTACCCAGTGGTGATCCTGGGCCGCCGCCCCGGCCAGCGCCATACCGGCGATATAGGCGGGCAGCACGGCTTCGCTTCCCGACCAGAGCGCCAGCGCCCCGAGTCCGAACAGCACCAGCAGCACCCACTTGGTGCGGACGGCCGCCGTGCGGCGGGCGTACCGTTTCGTGATCCGGGCCGTGACGAACGGCAGCGCGGCAAGCACCACGATGCTGGCACCGATGAAGATGGCCGCCTTGTAGGTGAACGGCGCGAAGATGAGCCCGAGTGCGATCACGGTGCCGAGGTCGTTGATGAAGCATGCCCCGAGGATGCCCTTGCCGAAGTCGGTCCTGTTGAAGCCGGTCTCGATCATCACCGCGTACACCACGGCCATCGAGGTGGTGGAGAGCGCCACGCCCGCGAGCCAACTTGCCTGCGCATCCCAACCCAGCGCGTACCGCGCGACGGCCGCGCAGCCGAGGAAGGGAGCCAGGAAGCCGACCAGCCCGACGATCGTGACTTCCTTCCACTTGGCCCGGAGCACCGTCGGTTCGAGTTCTGCACCCGCCAGGAAGGTAAGGACGACCGCCCCGGTCGCGGCAAGGAACCGGAGCCAATCAACGTTGGCTCCGAGGAAATCGGGGCCGAAGTAGTGTTCGGCGACCGCTCCCGCTGCGATGCCGATGCAGATTTCCACGAGGGCCATCGAGATGCGGAGGTGATTGGCGAGAATCGTGGCCAGCACCGCGAGGGCCAGCCAGAGAGCGGCGAGGGCGAATGCTTCGGTCATGGAGTCCTCCTGAGCCCGGAAACAAGAAGCCCTGCCTTGCAGCAGGGCACCGGGCTCGCATCGTTTGACCCCTGCCGGTCGGCGGCAGGAGTCATCAGCCCGTTCCGGGCGCTTATGCGGGGGACTCCATCCCCTCGGTCAGGAACTATAGCATGCCGCGACGCCCCCGTCAACGGCCAGGTGCCGCTCAATCACAAGTAACCTCCGGCGAAAGGGCCGGCACCGCCGAAGACCGAACGCCTTGGGGGCCGTTGGCCTAACCCCTTGTGCGAGCGTCTCTTGTATAAGTCCGCGTCCGGGCCCCCGCTACGAGCGAGTCTCGGGAACATCCCCGATTCGCCAGGTCGCCTGCCTGCGGCAAGAGCGGGGGACGCGGCATTTTACCGCGAAAGGCCATCGGGCGAAGCCGCAGGGCGGCATAGGGTTCCGCGTGATTTCACGAAACTCCAGCACCACCCTATTGCGGACTCAACCCCGGCGCTGGTAACATAGGCAGTACTGATGAGGAGTACGGGAACGGGTCCGTACTGATTGGAAGGTGAGGATGTGCCGCCGGCAAGTGACAGGCCGCGAAAGTGCGAGCCTGGGCGAGGCGGCGGCAGAACCAACGGAGGGAACGAGGACATGGGAAAGTTCAACGGCAAGAAGCAAGACGCCGGGCGTGTTGAGAGCACGTCGTCCGGCATGAAGCCGCAGGACCCCGCGGCTGCACAGAAGCCGGCCTGGAGCAGTCCCCCCAAGGCCGCGCCTGCTCCGCCGAAAGCCGCTCCGCCGGCCGCGCCCTGCGCGGGGCCGACCCGCGAGCAGATCGCCGAGAGGGCACAGGCGATCTGGAAGGCCGGCGGCTGCAAGCCGGGTCGCGATGAGCAGAACTGGGTGGAAGCCGAGAGGCAACTGAAGGCGGAGATGCGAAGGCGTTGACGCCTGCTGCGGCGACTGATCGCCGCGGCGGTTGCAGGGCGTTGTTCCTGCCGGCTGACCTTGCCTTGGCTCACGCAAGAAGGCGCCGTTGAGCCAAGGTTGGGGTCTATCCATGGCCGGTGGATGGGGCGCAGCGGCCGGCAGGTCGTCGAGGCGCAATTCACCTGGGACCATATTGTGCAGCAGGTCCTCACCGCCTATGATGCGGGCGCGGCGACACGGGCGTCGTCCGCCGGCCGGACAGCCGCCCGGCCTGTGGCCGGTCGGCCGGCGGTGGTGCTCCGGCTGCCCGAGACGCCGGCCGCGCGCCGGCGCCCTGTGCGAAACGGCCTGCGCCGCCGGTTGACGGTCGCCGGTCGCATGCACCGATCGAGGAGGCCATCATGGCAGTGGGGAGTTTCTGCCTGGTGCTGCACGGGCACGTTCCGTACGTCCTTCGCCACGGCGTCTGGCCGCACGGCGAGGACTGGCTCTACGAGGCCGCCGCGGAGACCTATCTGCCGCTCCTGGGGACCCTCGGCGAGTGCGCCCTCTTGAAGGGCAACCCGCGTGTGACGATCGGCCTGACGCCCATCCTCCTGGAGCAACTCAGCCAGGATTATTTCAAGGACGGGTTCGAGCGCTACCTTCGCGACCGCGTCCAGCGGGCGCGGTCGGACCACGCCGAGTTCAAGGCGCGCGGCCAGGCGCACCAGACCTGGCTGGCCGAGCGGTGGATGGGCTTTTACCGGAAACTCGGCGAACAGTTCGCCCAACTCGGCCGCGACATTCCGCAGGGGTTTGCCGAGCACGCAGCCCGCGGGCACGTCGAGATCCTGACCTCCATGGCGACCCACGCCTACGCGCCGCTGCTCTTGGAGGACGCCTCGGTCCGGGCGCAGGTTCGAGCGGGCGTCGCCAGTTCGGAGCGGGTCCTTGGTTTTCGGCCGCGCGGCATGTGGCTGCCGGAGGGCGCCTACCGCCCGGACGGCCCGTGGTCGCCGCCCATTGCATGGAGCGGGGCGAGGAACCGGCGCGGCCTGGAGGGATTCGTCGCCGACGAGGGCATCACCCACTTCTTCGTCGAGAACCACCTCATCGAGCAGGGCCGTAGCGAATGGCTCCGCAACGGCCAGTGGAACAAGGTCACTTGGGACGAGGCGCCGAACCACCCGGAGCGCGGCTGGCGAAGCGTCCACGAACCCGTCGGCGTCTCGAGCAACGGCTCCTGTTCTGCCGTCCCCGCGGCCTTCGCCCGAGACCCCAGGATCTGCGAGCAGGTCTGGTCCGGCGCCATCGGGTATCCGGCCGACGGCGCGTACCTTGAGTTCCATAAGAAGCAGGGCGAGCGGCGGGGCCTCCGATACTGGAAGATCACGGGCCACGGCGTTGACCTCGGCGCCAAGGACTTCTACTATCCCGACGACGTGCCGGGCAAGATTTACGGGCACGCGCGGCACTTTTCGGACCAGGTGCGGCAGCGGCTCTGGGACTATCACAATCGGACGGGGCGGCACGGCGTGGTGGCGGCTTGTTTTGACGCCGAACTTTTCGGGCACTGGTGGTTCGAGGGACCGCAATTCTTGCGCGACGTCCTCTTGACGCTGAACGCCGACCCGGACGTGGACGTCTGCACGGCCGGCGAGTTCCTCAAGGCGCATCCGCCGGACAAGATTGCCGCCCTCCCGGCCGGGTCCTGGGGCGAGGGCGGCGACCACCGCGTCTGGGCCAACGACAAGACCGCCTGGATGTGGGAGATCGAGTACCGGTGCGAGGCCCTCTTCGGAAAACTCACCTACCACCTGGCGTGGCGCAAACACCCCGAACTCCGCCAGGTCCTCGAAAAGGCCGGCCGCGAACTCCTCCTCCTCCAGGCCAGCGACTGGCCCTTCGTCATCACCCGCGCCCAGGCCGTGGATTACGGCATCAAGCGGTTCATGCAGCACGTGTCGCGGTTCGAGTGCCTGGCCGACATCGCCGAAAAACTCGCCTCCGACTCCAGGTACCTCGGGAAACTCAGCGAGATCGAGCAACTCGAGGTCCGCGACGCCGATACCCATGACGCTGTCTTCCCCGAGATTGACTTGAACTGGTGGAATACATAGCGCGCGTCCCGTTCGACGCGCTCGCCTGCGGCTCGCGGCTAAACGGGCGCGGCGCAACGTTTGGCCGCGAGCTGTAGGCGAGCGCGCCGTTTCGCCGGCCGCGCGCAAATTCCAGGAAGGCTTGTTTCGCGCGGTGTGGGAGAGTAAACTTTTTTAAGGGCGAACGCGGCTGCCGCGGGCGCCCTCGGGCCGGAAGGTCCCGGCCCGAGCAGTCGCTCGATCAGCGCAGGCTGCCGCGCGGCGGCCTGCGAACGGACGCACGGAGAATCCAGTCGGTCCGCAAGAGTCAGAACAAGGAGAGAGACATGGGTACCCGGGTATGGAAGTTCGTCGCGCTGGCGGCCGTCCTTGGTCTGCTTCCGACGGTCGGCGGCTGTTTTTATGCAGCCGTCGGCGCTGCTGCCGTGGGCACCTACGCCTACGTCAAGGGCGACCTGGAGCAGACCGTCCAGGCCAAGCCCGAACAGGTGGTCGCCGCCACCCAGAAGGCGTTTACGTCGCTCAAGTACGTTCTGGTCTCGAAGGAGGCCGATGCCACGGGCGGCAAAGTCTCGGGCAAGTCCGTTGACAACACCGATGTCACCGTCAAGGCCACGTCCGTCGGCGCCAACGCCACCAAGATCAGCGTCCGGTTCGGCACCTTCGGCGACGAGGCCAAGAGCCGCATACTGATGGACGAGATCACCAAGAACCTGTAGCGGCCGAGGATGGCGATGTCACAGGTGAAGGTCCCTGAGCCGGCGACGCTGGCGCTGGGGGTCGTCGGCGGGGTGGGCGTCCTTGCCCGCCGCCGCAGCCGGTAAGGACGAGCCGGACGAGGAAGGAATCCAAGGGAAGCCGACCCCCGCGGGCCGGCTTCCCGTCTTTTTGCGTTGCGTCGGGGTTTCGGGCGGCAGGCCGGGCGGCGCCGCCGGGCAGGGCAAGCGGCGCGAAATGCGCGGGACGCCGCGAATCGGCTTGACGCACGGCCCTCGCGGGGCTAGAGTTTTCAGCGGGCGGCGCCCGTCCGGCAGGTTCTGAGGCAGGTGTCCCCGGCACCGCCGTGCCGGGGCGTTGGCCCGGCAGCCCCTCGGCGTGAGACGCGAGCGATGAAGAGTGACAGGGTGGCGGGCAAAGCGGGACCCGGCCGCGCCGAACGGCCGATGATCGACCTGCACACGCATACGCTCCTGAGCGACGGCGACCTGGTGCCGACGGAACTGGTGCGGCGGGCCGAGGTGGCCGGGTATCGGTTTCTTGGGATCGCCGATCACGTGGACACCTGTGTGGTCGATCAGGTCGTGCCGCCGCTGGTGGCCTTGGCGCGAGACCTCGGGCCGGGCATGAAGATGGTGGTGATCCCGGGGGCGGAAGTGACGCACTGCCGGCCGGAGCACATCGCCCGGGTGGCGGATCGGGCCCGCGAACTGGGCGCCCGCATCGTGATCGTCCACGGCGAGACGCCGTCGGAGCCGGTGCTCGAAGGGACGAACCGCGCGGCCATCGAGGCGGGGTGCGACATCCTGGCCCACCCGGGTCTCCTCAGCGAGGCCGATGCGCGCCGGGCGGCTGAGCGGGGCGTCCTGCTCGAGGTCTCCGGCCGCAAGGGGCACAGCCTCGCGAACGGCCACGTGGTGCAAGTGGCGCGGCGGGCCGGAGCGCAGGTGATCTTCGGGTCGGACGCGCACGGGCCGGGCGACCTGCACAGTCGGTGGGATGCGGAAAAGGTCCTGGCGTGCGCCGGGCTTTCAGGCGAAGAGATCGAGGCCGCGTTTGCGGCGGCCGAGGCACTGGTTCGACGCGCCCTTTCCGGGGAGGATGGAACATGAGAACGCTTGTGAAGACGGCGAGGTTCGGTGGATGGGGTTCGTGGCTCGTGCCGGTCGCGGTGGCGGCTGTGGCGGCGCTGGCGGCCGGATGTGATTGGGGCAACAAGCGGGACGACAACCCCCCGCCGGTCGTGTCGCGCATTGCCGACGTCCCGGTCCCCTACGGGTTCAAACTCGACGCCAAGGCGTCCAGCGACGAGGCGGCCGGGGCCGTGCGCCGCGTGAGCCACCTCTACAAGGGCGGCCTGGGGTCGCTCAACCTCGCCGAGACGACCGACTGGTACCGCCAGTCCATGCCGGCCCACGGCTGGCAGCCCGCCCGGGAGGAGTTCAAGAATGCCACCCAGCGGTTCGTCTACGACAAGGGCGACGAGACCTGCTACGTCAGCATCTGGGACGACTGGGGGACGAAGGTCCTGATCCAGGTCTTTCCGAAGGGGTCGCAGCCGCTGCCCACCACGAGCGGACCGAAACCATGAGAAGCACCCGCCGCCATGAACTCCAGACCAACGAACTGGCCGACGTAATCGGCCAGATGATCGCGCAGGCGAAGCCGCACGCGCGGCTCATCGGGTACAGCGCGGCGGTGGCGATCCTGCTGGTGGTCGTCTTCCTGGTGGTGCCGGCGCTGCGTGGAACGGCGGGGGTGAGCGACGTGGCGGCGGCGAGTTTCGCCACGGCGATGGCCTCGGCCACCGACGGCCCGCTCAAGGACTTCCTGCGAGACTTTCCGGATGCGAAGCAGGTCCCGGCGGTCATGATCGAACTGGCGGACCGCCTCTTCATGGAGTCCGTCCGCCGCACCGACAACGCCGACAAGGCCATCACCGAGGCCGAGGCCGACGCCAAACTGGCCGAGGCCAAGACCCTCTACACCCAGGCGGTCGCCACGTCCAAGACCGACGAGCCGCTGGCCCGGGCGAAACTCGGCCTCGTGGCCGTCGAGGAGGGCGACATCAACAAGGGCAAGGCCGCCCTCGAAGAGGTCGCGAAAAAGTGGCCCGACTCCGAGGCCGCCGTTCTCGCACGCCTGCACCTGGACAGGCTCAAAAACTACCAGCCCATCGAGTTTTCCGACGAGCCGCTGGAGTCCGGGAAAAAGGGCGAGGAGCAGAGCGGCACGTCCGGAAAAGCGCCGCCGGCCGCACGCACAAACGCCCAGCCCGAGAACCCCCCGGCAGGCAAGCAACCTGCCGCAGCCGGATCGAAACAGGGCGGTGCAGCGAACTAGGGTGCCGGGGCCCGGCCACCGAAGCCCGGTCCGCACGTCGAGACGAAGGAAGGAGCACGGATGGCGGGTCTCCATGCAATTGCGGACGCCCTCGAACGGGGCGACCGCACGAGCACGGTCAATCTCGTGAAGGCGGCCATCCAGGAGGGCGTCTCGGCCGAGCGGGTCCTGAACGAGGGGCTCATCGTCGGCATGGACTCCATCGGCCGCAAGTTCAAGGCCAACGAGGTCTACGTGCCGGAGGTCCTCATCGCCGCCCGCGCCATGGCCGGCGCTATGGAGATCCTTGAACCGATCCTCACCAAGGCCGGCGTCAAGCCGCGCGGCAAGGTCGTCATCGGGACCGTCAAGCAGGACCTCCACGACATCGGCAAGAACCTCGTCGCCATGATGCTCAAGGGCGGCGGGTTCCGGGTAACCGACCTGGGGGTGGACGTGGACCCGGACCGCTTCGTCCAGGCCGCCAAGGAGCAGGGGGCCGAGGTCGTGGCCCTCTCGGCCCTCCTGACGACGACCATGCTCAACATGCAGGCCGTCGTCAACGCCCTCAGGGCCCAAGGCCTGGCCGGGGTGAAGATCATGATCGGCGGCGCCCCCATCACCCAGGAATTTGCCGACAAGATCGGCGCCGACGGGTACGCCCCCGACGCGGCCAGCGCCGTCGACCTGGCGCGCGGCCTGATCGGCGCGAAGTAACACCTTCGGGTGCCACTGGCGGCTTGCCCGCCAGTGTTCTCGGAATCGCGGGAAGCACTGGCTGACAAGCAGCCAGTGGCACCCCAGTCTGAGCCATACGGACCACCCGACGCGCCGCGCAGGCTCCGAAAGACATGATGGCCGGCCACGACCCGATCCCAGGCTCGCTCCCGGACGAGGATCTGCCGGAGCGGGACTTGGCGACCCTCCAGATCACCCTCCAGAGCGAGCCGTCCGAGGCGCGGCTCGACCGGTTCCTGACCGCGCGGTGGCCCGCCCACAGCCGCTCGACCTACCAGAAACTCATCCGGGCCGGGCGCGTCCTCGTCAACGACGAGCCCGTCACGAAACCCTCCGCCGAAGTCCACCTCGGCGACCGCCTCCTCGTCACCCTCTTGAAGCGCCGTCCCCTCGGCATCGTCCCCGAACCCATCCCCATCAGCGTCCTCTACGAGGACGAGGACCTCCTGGCCGTCAACAAGGCCCCCGGGATCATCGTGCACCCGGCGCGCGGCAACCCGCACGGCACGCTCGTGAACGCGGTGGCGTACCATGCCGAGAACCTGTCGAAGGTGGGGGGCCCGTGGCGGCCGGGCGTCGTCCACCGGCTCGACCGCGACACGAGCGGCGTCATCGTTTTTGCGAAGAACGACGCGGCGCACCTGGCCCTGGCGCGACAGTGGGAGGACCGTGCCGTCCGCAAGGAATACGTCGCCATCGTCGAAGGGGCGCCCGCCCTCGACGCCGACGTCATCGAGCAGCCCCTCGGCAAGGATCGCCACGTCCGCGAGCGGTACGCCGTCCGCCGCGACGGCTCCGGCAAGGAGGCCCAGAGCCAGTACGAGGTGGCCGAGCGGTTCGACGGGTTCGCCCTGGTTCGCGTCTGGCCGAAGACCGGCCGGACGCACCAGATACGGATTCACCTCGCGCACATCGGCCACCGCGTCGTGGCCGACCGCCAGTACGGCAGCCGCGACAGGCTCATGCTCCAGGACTTGGCCCGTGGGCGGGCCGAGGCCGACGAAATCCTCATCGCGCGGCAAGCCCTCCATGCCGCAAGCCTGACCCTCCGGCATCCCCGCACGGGCGAGCCGCTGGTCCTCGAAGCGCCGCTTCCCGAGGACATGGCCCGGACGCTTGCGGCCCTCCGCCGCTGGCGCCCGGCATGATGTCAACGCCCGGTGCTGACTTACTAACGCCCGGCGCTGACTTACTAACGCCCGGCGTTGACTTACTAACGCCCGGGGATGAGGTCGCCTCGGCGACCGAATCCCCGGGGCACAAACCCCCGGGGCACAAACCGGAAGAGGCAAACCCATGCGCTACCACATCACCTGGGGCACGTACGGCAGTTGGCTGCCGGGCGACCCGCGGGGTTTCCGCACGGGCAAGGGCCGCGAGCACGTGCCCTACGACTACAAGAACCCGCCGCCGCCCGGCCTGTACGCTGGCCTGCATGCCTACGCCCGCCGCAGCCTGAAGAAGGCGCCTGTATCAATCCCAAAGGACTTGCGCCAGGCCGTCGGCTGCCGCTGCCTTGACCAGTTCGCGAAAGAGAACGTTGCGGTCTTCGTGATGAGCGTCGGCGGAGAGCACGTGCATGCGGCGATCGAGTGCCCCGCCGAGGGACTCAAACAGGTGATCGGCCGCGCCAAGAAAGTGTCGTCGCACGGCGTCCGCGACCGGATTCCGGGGCGGCTGTGGCAGGCGGGCTGCCGCGCGATTCCCGTCCATAGCGACGACTACTGGCGAACCCTGCTGCAGTATATCCAAGATCACGCGCCCCATGCGTGGGTATGGTTCAGGGGCGGGGGCGCCGGTGAGTGAAGCCATGCTTCTGCTGCCCCGGGGATTGCTGCGCTGCCCCGGCACTGCCCTGGCGCTGCCCCGGCGCTGCCCGGCTGCTGCCCCGGCTGCTGCCCCGGGGATTCGGTCGCCGAGGCGACCTCATCCCCGGGCGTTAGTAACTGACTGCCGGGCGTTAGTAACTGACTGCCGGGCGTTAGTAACTGACTGCCGGGCGTTCATCAAGGCAAGCAGGGCGTTTGTTTTTCACTTAGTCCGGCGCGCGGCGGGGCGTATAATGGGGCCGTTGACAAGGACCCCGAGAGAGGAGGACACCGATGGCGTTGAGCAAGCCATTGTGCGGCATCCTGAGCGTGGGCATCCGGAAGGAGCGGGCCGCGCACGATTTCTACGTTCACGCGGCCGGCAACACGAAGCATCCCCTCGGCAAGAAGATGTTCGATCGCCTGGCCGGCGAGGAGGCCAAACACGAGGAACTCCTCAAGGGCTGGTCGGCCGCGGGCGCGTGCCCGACGGGCGCGCGGTTCCCCGCGCCCGACTCCGACCTGCTGAAGCGCGGCCACGCGAAGGTCAACAAGATCGTCAAGCCCGCGACGGGCGACCTGGAGGCCATCGAGATCGGCCGCACGATGGAACGCGAGGCCATCCGCTTCTACGCCGACGGGGCGGCCAAGGCCGACGACCAGGCCTCCAAGGACCTCTTGCTTCGCCTCAGGGCCGAGGAGGACAAGCACCTGGCACTCTTGACGGACCTGTATGAATACATGCGTGATCCGAACCTCTGGAGCGTCCGCGACGAGAAGGCCCATTTCGACTCGTGACGGCGTGCCCGGCGGCACGCCGGCCGCGCAGGCGGCTGAAAAAGGAGACTCTCGATGAAAGGCATGGCATGGCTTGCGGCGATCGCGCTCGTGGCGATGCCCCTGGCGCTGGCGGGCTGCAACGGACAAAAGGAGCCTGAGCCGCAGCCCGGCGAGCAGCAGGAATCCGGCGGCGAGAAGGGCCTCATAGAAAAGGCCGGCGAGCAGACCGGCTCCGCCTGGGAGGCGACCAAGGAAAAGACCGGCGAGGCCGTGGACGCCACCAAAGAGAAGACGGGCGAGGTCTGGGACGCCACCAAAGAGAAGACCGGCGAGACGCTCAAGAAGACCGGCGAGGCCCTCGAGAATGCCGGCGAGAAGGTCGCGGGCGACGAGCCCGAGAAGTAGCCGCCGCGCCGCCGCACTCGAGCGCCGCGCGGAGGATCGATTGACAAGGCATCGGGCGCCCGAGTACTGTCTCGCGGCGCCCGGTTTCTCCCGGGCCCGAGGCGTTTCATGGCCATGTTCGTCGTCACCGGCGGCGCCGGCTTCATCGGCTCGAACTTCGTGCGGCTCGTCCTCCGGCAGCGGCCCGATGTCCAGGTCGTCACCATCGACCTCCTGACGTACGCCGGGAACCTCGCGAACCTGGAAGGCGTGCCCGAAGACCGCCACCGCTTCGTCCGGGCCGACGTCGCCGACCTCGATGCGATGCGCGAGGCCGTGCCGGCGGGGGCCGACGTCCTCGTGAACTTTGCCGCCGAGACCCACGTTGACCGGTCCATCCTTGGGCCGATCGCCTTCGCCCGGACCAACGTCCTCGGCGCCCAGGTCCTCCTGGACGTCTGTCGCGAGAGGGGCGTCCGGCGGTTCGTCCAGGTCTCGACCGACGAGGTGTACGGGGCGCTCGGGCCGGGCGAAGCGCCCTGGACCGAGGACTCGCCCCTCGCCCCGTCCAGCCCGTACGCCGCCAGCAAGGCCGGGGCCGACCTCCTGGTCCGCGCGGCCAACCACACGTGGGGCCAGGATGTTTGCATCACGCGGTGTTCGAACAACTACGGTCCGTACCAGTTCCCGGAGAAGTTGATTTCGCTCGCCGTGACGAACGCCCTGGAGGACCTGGAGGTGCCTGTCTACGGCGACGGCCTCCAGGTCCGCGACTGGATCCACGCCGAGGACCACGCCCGGGCGATCCTGGCGGTGGCGGAGCGCGGCCGGGCGGGCGCCGTCTACAACATCGGCGCGCGGAACCAGCGCCGGAACATCAACGTCGTCCGCGACATCCTCCGGTGGCTCAACAAGCCCGAGACCCTCATCCGCTTCGTCAAGGACCGCCCCGGCCACGACCGGCGGTACGCCATGGACCCGACGCGCATCGAGGCCGAACTCGGCTGGAAGCCCGAGATGAGTTTCGACAAGGGCCTCGCCGCGACCGTTGACTGGTACCGGACCCACCAGGACTGGTGGCGCCGCGTCAAGGACGGATCGTACCGCAAGTTCTACGACGCGTGGTACGGCAAGCGATGACCGGCCGCCACGGGCCCGCAAACTTCTCTTGACTTCCACCCCGCTGCGGCCATCCTGGGGCCATGCCGCGCGAAAAACCGCTCAGCGCCGAGAACCTGACCCGCCCGCCGATCCGCCGGTACACCGGCCCGATCGTCGATTGCCACACGCACACCGGTTCGCCCGAGACCGCGCGGCTGCTCTTCGAGGTGGCCGGGCGGTTCGGCATCGCTCGTCTGCTCGGCATCACGCACTTCGATGAGATGGACGCGGTGGCGGCGGCGTTCGGCCCGCGATTCCGGCCGATCCTCTGGGTCGAGCGCGACCTTGCAGCCGGGCCGGAGGCGTCTGCCGCGCACAACGTCCGCCTCCTGCACGAGGGCCGGGCCCGCGGCGCGGTCGCGGGCAAGTTCTGGTACGCGCCCCGGCTCCGCGAGAAGTCGCGGGCCCGTTTCGACGATGCGGCCCTGGACCCCGTCTTCCGGGCGCTGGCCGACCTCGGGATGCCTGCCCTCGTCCACGTGGCCGACCCCGATTGCTGGTTTGCCACGCGCTATACCGATACGGCCCTCTACGGCACGAAGGCCGAGCAGTACGAGCAACTCGAGAATGTCCTCGCCCGGGTGCCCGACCTCGTCGTGGTTGCCGCGCACTTCGGCGGCGACCCGGAACACCTGGACCACCTGCACGAGTTGCTCGGGCGCTACCCGAACCTGCTGCTGGACTCGAGCGCGACGAAATGGATCGTCCGCGAACTCTCAATCAAGCCCGAGGAGAGCCGCGCGTTCGTCCTCGAGCACGCCGACCGCATCGTCTTCGGGAGCGACCTGGTGGCCTTCGACGGCGCGGCGCCCGAGGACTACGCCTCGCGCTACTGGGCCCATCGCTGGCTGTGGGAAGGCAAGGGCCTGCGTGGCTCGCCGATACCGGACCCGTGCGCCCCGTGGCCGACGGGTCCGATGGTCCACGGCCTGGACCTGCCCGAGGACGTCCTTCGGCGTCTCTACCACGACAACCCGTGTCGCGTCTTCGGCCTCAATGAGTGACCCGGTGTCGCCGCCGCTTGACAAACCCCGCCCCGCGAATAGAATCGAAACCGAAAATCGGGAAATGGGGCCGTTCGGTGGCCCGTTTCGCCGGCGGGCTTGCCCGCCGCGCTGCTGCGCGGCCCGCGAGCGGGCCGGCGAAACGACTGGCTGCGTAGCTCAGTGGTTAGAGCAGGGGATTCATAAGCCCAAGGTCGGTGGTTCAAATCCACCCGCAGCCATTCCGAAGAAAAAGGCCCGGCCTCTTTGGCCGGGCCTTTGGTTTCGGTGGTCCGCCAGTCCTTCGGCGGCCCCTCGCGCGGGAGATAATCCCCCCTCGGGTCACCCCGCAATCAGCATGAACGCCGCCATCACGATCGCAACCGCCCAGAGAATCCCGTTGGACATGGCGCTCTCGCCTCCCTTCGAAAACCCTCGCTCCCCTGGAGAATAGCAAAATCCGCGGCGCCGTGCAACCGCGAACTTCCTTGACTTGCCGACCCCGCCCGCGCACCTTGGCCGCGTGGACGAACCTCTGCCGATTCTCGTCATCACGGGGCCGACCGCCGGCGGCAAGGAGGCCCTGGCGCTCGAGACCGCACTCCGCATCGGCGGCGAGATCGTCTCGGCCGACTCGATGAAGGTCTACCGGGGTATGGACGTCGGCACGGCCAAGCCCGGCGCCGACGAACGCCGACGCGTGCCGCACCATCTCCTCGACGTCGCCGATCCCGGCGAGACGTTCTCGACGGCCCGCTGGCTCGAACTGGCCGACGCGGCAGTCGCCGAGATTGCGGCGCGCGGCCGCGCGCCGGTCGTCTCGGGCGGCACGCCGCTGTACCTGAAGGCCCTGCTGGAAGGTCTGTTCAAGGGTCCGGCCGCCGACGAGTCCATTCGCCGCCGCCTGCGGGCCGAGGCCGAGGCCCGGGGCGCGCCGGCCTTGCACCGGCGCCTGGCAAAGGTCGATCCGGCGTCGGCCGGACGCATCCATCCGAACGACCTTCGCCGCATCGTCCGGGCCCTCGAGGTCTGGGAACTCGCGGGCCGCCCGATCTCCGAACTCCAGACGCAGTGGGGGACGCGGCGCGGCCGGTACCGGCCGCTGATCGTGGCGATCCGCCGGACGCTCGAGGACCTCGACCGGCGGATCGAGGCGCGCGTCCGGCGGATGGCCGACGCGGGCCTCAAGGAGGAGGTCGCGGCGCTCCTCGCCCGCCCGGAAGGCCTCGCCCGCGGGCCGCGCCAAGCCCTCGGCTATGCCGAGATCGTCGAGCACCTCGATGGCAGGACGACTTGGCGCGAGACGGTCGGGGCGATCGTCCTTCACACGCGGCAGTTTGCGCGGGCGCAACTCAAGTGGGTTCGGCGGTTCGAGGGGCTTGTCTGGCTCGATGCGGCGCCCGATACTCCGACCGGGCAACTGGCCGCCCACGTCGAATCGCTTTGGCGGGACCACTATGAACCCGACGGAATCTGACGACCTCTTCGGCCGGACGTTCGTCTGCGAGTGCGGCAAGACCCACCGGATCGAGCCGCACGAGGTCCTCTATGCCGATGATGCGGCGGAGCGTGTAGCGGCCGTGTCGGCCCGCCAGACCGCCGGTCGCCGCGCGACGGTCCTGGCCGACGTGCGGACCCGCGCCGCCGCCGGCGCCCGGGCCGAGGCGTCGCTCGCCGCCGCCGGATGGGACGTGGCGCCTCTGGTCGTGCCCGACCCGAAGCCGGGCTTCGCCACGGCGAAGCCGGGCTATGCCCGGGCGGAGCCGGGCGTCTCACCCGTCTGCGACGACCGGACCAAGGCGTGGCTCGCCGAAAGGCTGGGGCCGGCCGATCTCATCTTGGCGGTCGGCGGCGGCGTCGTCACAGACCTCGGCAAGTGGCTGGCCTTCGAGCGCGGCGTCCCGCTGATTGCCTTCGCCACCGCCGCGAGCATGAACGGGTACGCCTCGGCGAACGTCGCGCCGACCATCGCGATGGTCAAGACGCTGGTGCGTGCGCGGCCGCCGGCCGTGGTGGCGGCCGAGCCGCACGTCCTGGCGGAAGCGCCGTACGAACTCACGGCGGCGGGCTTGGGCGACATTCTGGCGCGCTTCACGAGTTCGGCCGACTGGTACCTGAACCACTTCCTCTTCGGCGATTATTACTGTGCGAAGGCGGTCGGCCTGACGGCCCGGGCCGACTCTGAGTACCTGGCGCGGCCGGAGGCGCTTCGGGCCCGCCGGCCCGAGGCGATTGAGGGGCTCTTCCGGGCGCTCCTCGCCAGCGGCGCCGCCATGACCATGGCCGATTCAAGCGCCCCCGCGTCCGGCGGCGAGCACCTCCTCTCCCACACGCTCGACATGCAGGCGGCCTTGCGCGGCGAGGAGCACGATCTTCACGGGCGGCAGGTGGGCCTGGGGACGATCCTTGCGGCCGAGATTTACCGGCGGGTGATGGCCCTGGAATCGCCGCGATTTGCCGACCCGCCGGCGGCGGTGGACGCGCGATACTGGGCGGCGCTCACCCCGGCGGTGGCCGACGAATACGGCAAGAAAGTCGAGCGGCTGCGCGAGGCGCGGACCCGCCTTTCGGCCGAGTGGGATCGCCTCCGCGACGCGCTTCGGCCGATGCTCCGGCCGCCCGAAACCATCCGCGACTGCCTCGCCCGGGCCGGTGCCGCGCACCGGGCCGAGCACATCGGCTGCACGAAGGACCGGCTGCTTGCGGCGCTCCAGCACGCCCACGAGATGCGGTCGCGGGTCACGGTGCTCGACCTGGCGCGGCTGGCGGGCGTGATGCCCGGCGCGGCCGCCGAGATCGTTGAGCAATGGAGTTGACGGCGGTCCGCGCGGCCGCTTGCGGCCCCGCGAAGCCGCTTGCGGCTTAGCCATTTTTTTGGATTTTGTGTAAACAAAACCGGGTGGTTCCGGTTCCAGGGAGATGAGCACACGGAGAGGCGGCGCGCTCGATGGGACCTGACGCCGAAGACCGGGGGCACGCAGCACTTCAGGCGCTGGCCGCTTCGAGCCACGGCCGCCTCGTCGGGGTGGCCGATCGGATCCTTGGCAACACGGCAGAGGCCGAAGACGTCGTCCAGGACACCCTGGCGGCGGTCTGGGAGCGCCTGCCGCGCCTCGGCCTCCGGAACGTCAAGGCGTACGTCTTCCGGGCCGTCGAGTACAACGCCCTCCGGCGCCGGGCCAGGCGCGTGCGGCACGAGCCGCTGGAGTCCGAGCCGGAAGCCCCCGAGGACCCGACGCCCGACGAACCGGACGAGGCGGAGATTGATCCGTACGTGCTCGAGCGGGCGCTCGACGGCCTCGCCCCCGAGCAGCAGGTCGTCCTGCGGATGAAGTATTACCTGGGCTTCACGTTTCGCGAGATCGGAAGGACGCTTTCGATCTCGACCAATACGGCAGCGAGCCGCGCGCGGTATGCAGTGAACGTGCTCCGCAGTGTTCTGCGGGGCCCCGGACACACGTAACCTACAGACAAGGAGGAAACCCGTGTTTCAGGAAGAGAGAGTGTCGTTCAGCGGTCTGATCCCATTCGCCGGGCTGGTGGGCGGCGTGGCCATCGCGGTGGGATTGCCGTACGTGATTCTCAAGTACGGCGCCGGAACCCCAGACGTGCCGGGCCTCTCGATGGCGGCCCAGACGGGGATCATCATCATGGCCCTCATCTTCGGCTCCGCCGTGACGTTCTGCTCGGCGTTCTTCGGGATCGTCATTCCCCGGAGGGTCTACGAGAGCCCGAGGCGCAACCGCGACGGCCGCTCGTGCCGCGACAACCTCGACACCGGGCAGTCCGGCTGAGTCGCACGGCCGAATCCTGCCGCACGGGGGCCGGACCGGCGAGGCCGGTCCGGGCCCCCGCGGCGGCGACGGAACGGCGCGCCAGTAGGGTGCGTGCTTTGCACGCACCCAACGTGTCGAATAGGCGCGTGCGTGCAGAGCACGCACCCTACGTGTCGAATAGGCGCGTGCGTGCAGAGCACGCACCCTACGTGTCGAATAGGCGCGTGCGTGCGGAGCACGCACCCTACGTGTCGAATAGGCGCGTGCGTGCAGAGCACGCACCCTACGTGTCGAATAGACGCGTGCGTGCAGAGCACGCACCCTACGTGTCTCATCGCTGCCGACCTGTTGCAGGGCACTCCGAAGCCGCCTATAATCGGGTGAAGCGGTATGGCTTCGGTGGGCGGGGCTTTCATGGCCAAGCGCGACTACTACGAGGTCCTCGGCGTCGGCCACGATGCCGCCGACGAGAAGATACGAACGGCCTACCGCCGCCTCGCCCGCAAGTACCACCCCGACTTGAACCCAGGCGACGCCGCCGCCGAGCAGAAGTTCAAGGAACTCGGCGAGGCCTACGAGGTCCTCAAAGACCCGGAGAAGAGGAAACTGTACGACCGTTTCGGCGAGGCCTGGTCCCAGATGGGGGCGGGGGCCGCCGGCCGCGAGGGCGGACCAGGCGGCGTCCGCTACACCTGGACCGGCGAGGGCATGCCCTTTGAGGACGTTGCATTCGAGGCGTTCGGCGGGTCCGGCGGGGCCGACGCGGGGAGCATCTTCGAGGAACTCTTCAGCCGCCTGGGCGGGGCGCGCGGCCGGCGGACGGCACGGGGGCCCGCGCGCGGCCAGGACCTGGAGAGCGAACTGGCGCTCGGGTTCGACCAGGCGATGCGCGGCGCCGAGACGAGCATCGCGGTGGAGCGGCCGGCCGGCGACGGCTCTGGGCGGCGCGAACGTCTCGACGTCAAAATCCCCCCCGGCGTCCGCGAGGGGCAGCGTCTGCGTCTGCGCGGCAAAGGGGTGGCGAGCCGCGGCGGCGGCCCGGCGGGCGACCTGTACCTGAAGATCCGCATCCAGCCCCACCCGTATTTCCGGCGGCAGGGCAGCGACATCACGATTGACGTTCCGATCTCGGTGACCGAGGCCGCGCTCGGCACGGCCATCGAGGTGCCGACCGTTCACGGCCGGACGCTCGTGCGAATCCCGCCCGGGACGGCGAGCGGCACGCGCCTCCGCCTCAAGGGGCAGGGCGTCGCCGACTCAAAGACCGGGCCGCGCGGCGACCAGTATTGTGTCATCCGGATCGTGCCGCCCAAGACGCTCGACGACGAGCGCAAGCGGCTTTTCGAGCGGCTCCGCGACCTCGACAAGCAGGGCCCTCGCGAGGGCCTCCCGTGGAACCGGCGACCCGAGGGCCAGACATGACCGAGTCCGAGAGCAGGACCTATACGCTTCAGGAGGCGGCCGAGACGCTGGGCGTGTCGGCCGAGGACCTTGAGTCCTACGTCGAGGAAGGCCTGGTGACCGCGCAGCGGACGGCCGACGCGTCGCTTGTGTTTACGCGGGCCGAGATGCGGCGGCTCTGGAGCGTCGTGACGCTCCACCGCGACCTTGGCATCAACCTGCCGGGCGTGGCCGCCGTCCTTCAACTGAGGCAGCAGTTCGAGCAGGTGCGGAGGGACCTCGCACTGCTCGCGGAGATCGTCGAGCGCGAGTTGGGCCAGGACGCCTGGGACCGCCTCTGGCCCGAGGGCCGGCCGCGACCCGCGACGAACATCTCGGTCGAGGAAGTGTCGAACCTGCCGGGCGAAGAGCGGGCAGTGCCGCCGAACCAGACCGACGAGGAACCGCCCGCCGGCCGGGGAGAGGCCGAGCCATGATCATCGCAGCCGAACCATCGTCGGGCGCGATGCAGGGTGTCGGAAGCGGCCTGATCGTGCTGGTCGTGTGGGCCCTGGCGCTGGTGGTCCTGCTCCTCTTGTTCGGCGTGATCCGCCGCCTGCTCCTGAGGCCCATGAAGCACACGCCGAGCGACACGACCGATGCCTGGGCCGAGGCCGGTCGGCGGCTGAAAATCGAGCCCGAGGACGACGACCACCCAGGGCCCGGCGAGGCATCGTCATGACGGCCGGCCCCGACCAGCGGCAAACATTTCGGCGGAGCCGGCGCGTGACCAGGACCGGCGACTTCCGGGCCGTTTACGCCTACCGGGCCCGCGCCGCCGACCAGCGCCTCGTCGCGTATGTCAAGCCGAACGGTCTGGCCCAAGCGCGGCTGGGGGTGTCGGTCGGTCGCCGATGCGGCGGGGCCGTCGAGCGCAACCGCACGAAGCGGCTCTTGCGCGAGGCGTTCCGGCAGTGCGCGGCCCTGAGACCGGCGGGGCACGACCTGGTGGTGGTCGCCCTCGGCCGCGACTATTCTCTCGGCGAGGTCGAGCGGCGGCTGACGGACCTCGTCGCCGAGGCCGTCCGGCGGAGCCGCAGGAAACAGGAGCCGCCCCGAGAGGCCTGCCCGTGACGGACGCAAGGCGACTGGCCCGCGACGCAGCGGCCGGGGCGAGCCGGGCGGCGGTCTGGGCCCTCGGCCTCGCCATTCGCGCCTACCAGGTTCTGCTGAGCCCGCTGCTGGGCGCCCATTGCCGCTACACGCCGACGTGCAGCCAGTATGCGCTGGAGGCGCTCAGGCAGCACGGGGTACTTCGCGGCCTGGCGCTGGCTGCGTGGCGGATTCTGCGGTGCAACCCGTGGGGCGGGGGCGGCTACGACCCGGTTCCGCCGGCGGCAAAACAACAACATTTCACCGCAGAGAACGCAGAGATCGCGGAGAAAGGAACTGAGGAACCGAGGAACTGAGGAACTGAAGAAAAGGGACAGTTGACACCGGGGGGTGTTCTAACGCCCGGGGATGAGGTCGCCTCGGCGACCGAATCCCCGGGGCACCAATCCCCGGGACACCAATCCCCGGGGGACGCCGAAAGAGAAACCGCGAAACCGAAGAGCCGAAGCCTGGCGCGCCGAAGGCACCACACTCGGGAACTTCCTTATTCGGCGATGCCGGCGCGCATTTTAAGTTGGTCGAGGCGTTGGCGGATGGCGTCGGCCTGGGGCGAGTCGGGGTATTTCTTCATCAGTTCGACCGCCAGGTCGTAGGCCTCGCGGTGGCGTCCGGCCTGGACGTGTTCGGCGATGCGGGCCTCCCATTCGCGGCGTTCCATGATGGCGGCGTTGCGCTCGAGTTCCTCCATCTGACCCTCGAGGGCGTGGGCCTCCGGGCTGTCCGGATGGTTCTGGAGGAGCGTGCGGGCGGCGGCGATGGCCTCCTGCCAGTGCCGCCGCGACGCCAGGTGTTCGATTTCCTTGTAGAGCCGCTGCTGCTCTTCGCGGCGGTGGGCTTGCTGTTCGAGGCGGACGGTCTCGGGCAGGTGGGCGGCGTCGGCGTTCCCGGGATACTGTTCGGCGAGGCGCTTGGCCATGTCGAGGGCGCGTTCCCAGAGGCCGAGGCTCATGTAGCGTTCGACCTGTTCGGAGATGTGGGCGGCCTCGCTCTGCTCGTGCTGGCCGAGGGCCTCGGCGAGGCGGGCCTGCATCTCATTGACCTCGCTGCTGTCGGCGTAGCGGATGCGGAACTCCTCGAGCCGCTGCTCGGCCTCGCGGTACTTGGCGGCGTTGATGAGGGCCTCGATCTCACGGCGAAGGGCCTGCTGGCGGTGCTTCTTGGCGAGTTGCCTTTTGGCGCCCTTCTCCTTGTCGTCGAGGAGGGTGTTCTCCATGATCTCGGCCAGCAGGCTCACGACCTCCTCGTGCGAGGCCGACCCGCCAAGTTCGTCTTCCGGTCGCGCCATGACGCGCTTCTGGAGGAAGTCGCGCATGGTCCGCTCGGTCAACTTGGCGCTGACGGCCGTGCTGAAGGTGTACTTGACGATCAGCGAAAAGCCCAGCGCGACGGCCCCGACCAGCATGTACGCCGCGAACACGATGAGGCCGCCGACGAAGAGGTTCCACTGGAGTTTGAGCGGCGGCTCGGCGGCCGCCAGCGCCCAGACGAACACGGCGAGGGCGGCAATGCCCATCACCCACGAGCCGAAAGCGAAGACCCCCAGGATGGTCGTGACCCATCGAGGTTTGGGGAGTTCCCGGCCAGGGTTGCCGCCGCCGAAGAGGGTGCTCATCACGGTCTCCTTCACCAGTTGCCGGTCCGTTGCCCGCCCGGCGCAGGACGCGAAATCCGGGGACATCCCCGCGCCTGGGCCGCCGAGAGAATTCCGCCAAAAATTTGCTTGCACGCTCCCGATCCATGCTCCATCATGATGCGCGGCTGGAGGTTCACTCAACCCATCCCAGCGCAAGGGCCTCACTCGGGCGTCCCTGACGCATCGAGTGGGGCCCGCTTTTTTGGCGATCGCGCCGGCGCGGGCCGCCCTCTCCGACGCCGGCAATTGTACCACGGTCCCGTGCGGGTAGAAAAGGATTTTGGCGGAAACGGCTCGATGAACGAGTCGCCCCTCGAATGAGGATGAACGGGCCTGCATGAACCCCACCCGCCGCGGCGGGCTAGGCGGCCCTCCTGCGGCGCAGGATGAGCGACGCCACGGCCCCCGCTGCCACCAGTGCGAGCGACGCCGGTTCCGGAACGGGGGTGGGCGGCGGCGTCGGGGTGATCGGCGTGGGCGGATTCTCCGGAATGATGGGGATCGGCGGCGTCTCGGGCGGGAACCGCGGGCCCGAAGACGGCAGCCGGCCGCTTCCGACGGACGCGCTCGCGAATGGGTAGGGCGATTCCTCGTTGACGAGCGGGTTGACCGGCAGGCCCGCCAGATGCTGGATCGGCCTTTCGCGCGGGGCCCAGTCAATGGGCATTTCGCCCGTGCCGACCAGGGCGATCCTCAAGTCGCCGCTCTCCTCGCCTCGGGAGGCGACGATCGCCAGGTTCAGGCCCATCTGGGCGAGGAACGTCGGCAGAATCCCGAGGTCAACGCCCGCCGCAACCGCCGTCTGCGGTTCGTTCAGAGGAGGCGGCACCTGGTAGAGACCGAACAGTTGGGTCCCCGACCCGACCTCTTCCGAATGGACCTTCGTGTGATGGTCCACGGTCAGGCGGGCGTTGGCGTCAAAGCCCGACCCCTCGAACGTCGTGCCCTGCTCGCCGCCCGGCATCAGGAACGTCAGGATCATCTGGACGCTCACGTTTGGACGGATGTAACTGATTGCCGTCTCGCATGCGTTGGACCAGTACTCGAGGTTGCCGGGCTGGCCTGCCAGGAGGCGCCCGTAACCGCCGGGCGTCATGGCCAGGACCTCGAACGTGCTGAGCGGCACGTGCCCGGTGGGTACCTGCGAGCCCGGCAGGTTGAAGGGGGCGAAACTGGCCGAAAAAATGGTGGGCGGCTCCGGTTCAGCCGCTGCCGCAAGGATCAGGGGCTTGGCGGTCTCGGCCGGCCCCGTGTCGAGCAGGGCGGGGCTCAGAATCTGCCAGTCGGCGACCACCGGGGCGGACATCGGGACGATCTTCCCCTGGGCAAGATCGCCCGGCGGGTTCGTCACGCCAAGCGATGTCATGAACCCATCGCCGAAATCGATCCCGGCCGCCTCCGATCCGAAGCCACCCGCAAGAGCCGGACCGGCGGCGATCAGCAGCAGACATGTAATCACGGCCCCTGTCAGGGCCTTGAAAGAGTAGGTCTTCATTGCTTTGACTCCCGCTCCGGGCCGTCTGTAGGGCTGTCGGCCGCGGCAACCCACGCATGCAAAGGGTAAAGAGGCTCCTCTTTGCTGCGTGGCAGTCCTGAACTTCCCCGGGTGCTGGGAACTACTCCCTTTCCGACTTCTTGAATTATACGGCACAAACCTGGCGAATGCAAATGAAGACCCCCGAAAAACGGATTATCGGACGCGAAAATGCCCTTTTCGTGGATGGCAGGGCCGCCGGGGAATGCCGCACTGGGGCTTGAAAAAGGCCTTCCAGCCAAGCAATGGGCCTTGGCGGTGGTCGCAGGGGGGGCATAAGAAAAGCAACCGCGGGACCGGAAAACGATGCAAACTCATCGCCGCACCGCTATTCCGATCCCGTGTTGCCGGATGGGCGGAACCTTGGCCCGGTTGAATTTCTCGCACCCGTCAGTGCGGGTCCCGTGCCGCGCCGAGAGAACGCCTTCGCGCGGTGTTCGGAGGCCCGGCGGGTCCGGCAGAGCGGCCCGGGTCAGTCGCGGAGTTCTACGTGCCAGTAGGCCGCTTCGAGGAACTGTTTCCAGGACCGGTACCGCTCGTCCTTGGCGTGGAGGGTGATGACCGGGCTGAAGCGCGGCTGCTTGGGCGTGCGGATCAGGCCCATGCCGGCCTGTTCGGGCGTGCGGCCGCCTTTGCGGACGTTGCACTTGAGGCATGAGCAGACGACGTTGTTCCAGGCGGTGTGGCCGCCGCGGCTCCGAGGGACGACGTGGTCGATCGAGAGGTCGCTGGTGCGGAATCGCCGGCCGCAGTATTGGCACTGGTTGGCGTCCCGCGCGAAGA
>Ga0315284_10001724_pt1 | contig 31204 bp, 26 predicted proteins | sample YL17G09_16_MG_FD_203696 | JGI IMG/M metagenome (GOLD analysis project Ga0315284, IMG submission 203696) | Sediment microbial communities from Yellowstone Lake, YNP, Wyoming, USA - YL17G09_16 | ecosystem: Environmental > Aquatic > Freshwater > Lake > Sediment | place: USA: Wyoming | collected...
GTGGGTGGTGGTGGGGGGCCGTTTGGGGCTTGTTGGGGTTGGCGCCGGGGGCGGGGGGGCCGGCGGGGGGGGGGCCGCGGCGCGCCCACCGGGCCCCCCCCCCCCCCCCCCCTCTCTTTCTCAGGGCGCGACCGCCACCCTGGGCATCTACGTAGAATCCGGCTCCGTGCACGAGACCGCGGAGACGACCGGTGCGTGGAAAGAGGGAAAGGAAGGGGCGCGCGCGCGCCGCGGCGCCCGCCCTCGCGCCGACGCCCTCCTCCTTCCCACAGGCGCGTCCCACCTGCTCGAATACTTGGCCTTTAAATCCACCGCGCACCGCACCCACTTTCGCCTCGTGCGCGAGCTGGAGGCGATGGGCGGCCACGTGTCGGCGTCGGCGTCGCGCGAGCAGGCCGCTTACTCGGTCGACGTCCCCAAGACCCTCGTCCCCGCCGCCCTGGAGGTGCTGTGCGACGCCGTGCTCAACCCCAAGTTTTCGGCGGCCGACGTGAAAGCCGCGACCGCGCGGCTGACCGCCGACGCGGCCGCCCTGAAGGACAACCCGCAAGCGTTCCTCCTGGAATCCCTGCACGAGGTCGCGTTCACGGGGGGGCTGGCGCGGCCCCTGGTCGCGCCGCCGGGCGCCGCGGCGCGGCTGACGCCGGCGACCCTGGCCGACTTTCACGCGACGACGCACACAGGCCCGCGCGTCGTCCTGGCCGGCTCCGGCGTCTCGCACGCCGACCTGGCGGGGTTGGCCGGGCCAATGCTGGCCACGGCGGGGTCTGCGGCCGGCCCCCCGGCCCCGGCCTCGTCGTACGCGGGTGGCGACGCGCGGGCCCACGCGGGCGACGGCGCGACGCACGTCGCGCTCGCGTTCGAGTGCGCCGGCGGCTGGCGCGACGTCGACGCGTCGGTCGCCGCCACCGTGATCCAATTCCTGCTCGGCGGCGGCGGCTCCTTTTCGGCGGGCGGGCCGGGCAAGGGCATGCACTCGCGCCTCTACACGCGCGTCCTCGCGCGGCACCCCTGGATGCGCACCTGCACCGCCTTTTCCTCCCTGTACAACGACACCGGCCTCGTGGGCGTGTACGCGGCGGCGGACGCGGCCAAGTCGGGCGAGGTGGCGGCCGTGGTGGCTGAAGAGATTGCTGCGCTCGCGTCGGCCGTCCCCGCGGGCGAGCTCGAGCGCGCCAAGGCGGCCGCCGTGTCCTCCGTGCTCATGAACCTGGAGTCCCGGGCCGTCGTCGCCGAGGACGCGGGGCGGCAGGTGCTCACGTACGGGCACCGGAAGCCGGTCGCGGATTTCGTGGCGGCGATCGACGCGCTCACCCCCGCGAAAATCGCCGCGTTCGTCAAAAAGGCGACCTCCACTCCCCTCGCCATGGCCGTCCTGGGAGACGTGGCGGCGGTGCCGCGGTACTCCGCGGTGCAGGCGATGTTCAAGTGAGGAGAAGGGGGAGGGAGGGGGAGAGGGGTGGTGGTATAGGGCGCGGCGCGCGCGCGCGTGCGACACGGCCCGCGAAACACGGCACACACGGCGCTCGTCGCCCTCCTCCTCTCTCCTCTTTTCATCACCGCGCCAGGGGCGGCATGAAGCCCATGGCCGACCGCGCGTCGGCGAGCGTCTCGCCCGCCACCCCCGCCGCTTTGGCCGCCCCCGCCGCCAGCACGGCATCCAGCGCGCCCGGGTCGGCCATGATGGCGGCGTGCGCGGTCTGCACCGGGCGCAGGTGCTCCACGACGGCGTCGGCGAGGCGCGGCTTGAATTCGCCCCAAGAAAGAGAAGCACTCTCCGCCGCTGCCTCCTCCGGCGTCACGCCCGCGACCGCGGCGTAGATAGACAGTAGGTTGCGCGCCTCGGGGCGGGCGGGGTCGAGGGTGAGGCCGGCGATGGCGTCGGTTTTGGCCGACTTGATTTTTTTAGCAATGACGGCCGGCTGGTCGAGCAGGTTGATGCGCGACGCGTCGTTTGCGTCCGACTTGCTCATCTTGCTCGTGCCATCGGTCAACGACATGACCCGCGCGGACGCTTTTTGAATCAGCGGCTCCGGCGGCACGAAAATGCGCCCGCCGCGGCCGCCGAGCTTTTTCCACGCGCGGCCGCCGTAGCGCGCGTTGAACCTCTCCGCGACGTCCCGGCACAGTTCGATGTGCTGTTTCTGGTCGTCGCCGACGGGGACCAAGTCCGCCCTGTACAGTAGGATGTCGGCGGCCATGAGGACGGGGTAGGTGAGCAACCCCGTGCCGACAGACGCCTCGTCCGAGGACGACGATGGCGTCGCGCCGCCGTCGCTCTCGCTCCCTCCCCCCTCTCTCTTCGTTTGCTTGGCCGCTTTGTCCTTGTACTGCGTCATGCGGCGCAGCCACCCCAGGGGCGTGCCGCACTGGAGGAGCCACGCGAGCTCCGCGTGCGCCGGGACGTGCGACTGCACGAACACGGTGGCCTCTTTCGGGTCCACGCCGGCGGCCAAAAAGAGGGCGGCGTTGGACCGGGTGGACGCGCGCAACGCGGCGGGGTCGTGGGGCGCGGTGATCGCGTGGAGGTCGACGACGCAGAAGAACGCGTCCGCGCCCGCTTGCAGCCCGGCCCAACCGCGAATCGCGCCCAGATAGTTGCCTAGGTGGATGCCGCCGGTGGGCTGCACGCCGGAGAGGACGCGTTTGCTGTGGGGAAGGAGAGAGTTGGGGGTCGCGGCGTCGGCGGCGGTGGCCGCGCGCCTTTCAACCTTCGCTCGCGGCCGCCACCGCCAGCGGCCGCGGCGTCGTGAAGTGCGCGTGCCCGGGGCGCGCCGGCGGCGCGCCGCCCCCCCGATTCCGTTCTCACCGTCGCGGCGGCGCGGCGGGCGCGCCGCCGCCGGCGCCTCCCTCGGCCACCGCGGCGACGGCAATCGGTCGCCGGCCGGCGACCGCCAGGCCCCGCATCGGGCACGCGGCCGCGGTGAGCGCGCGCGCGAGCGCGGCGCACGCCGTGGTGGGTGGGGTGGGCGGCGGGGGCCGCGCGCTCTGCGCCAGGCCCGGGCGCCGGGGCGGGGGAGGGGAGGCTGGCAGTTGTGTGGCGGCCGAGTGGTTGTCGTCGTCGGGGGTTGATTTGCCGGCGCCGCTCTCCCCTCGCTCGCACGCTCCCCTCGCTCGCGCTCTCCACACCAACATCAACAAACCGCGGCCGCGGTGCCGGACGCGGCCGTCGGCGCCGCGGTTGCGCGGCGCGTGGCCGCGCCGCCGCCGCCGCCGCCGCCGCCGCTGCCGCCGAGCGCGGCTGCCGCCCGCGCGAGGCGGGCCGACCAGCCGGACGCCAGGCGGGCGGCGGCCGCATGGTAGGCCAGAAACTCGGGCGAGACCTGAGAGAGGAGGAAAGAGTCGGTTTCGGTGGTGGCCAGCCGAGCCGCGACGCCCCGCCCCCCTCCTGCAACGCCCACCTCGCCGGGCGACGGCGCGCGCCCGCCCGCCGCCTCATCATCGCTGTCGCTCAAGAAGCAGGCCATGGCGCCGTCGCGCGGCGGGGAGTAGGAGGGGCCCTGGGGAAGGAAAAGCGTGGCCGCGTCCGGTCGCCGACATGCGGTAGGGCTTGGCCCGCCCGCCGCCCCCAGCCCTCCCGACACCCAAACCGCCACCCCTCCACACGCACCCGGTACGCGCGACGCACAATGGGGGGCTCGGCGCCGAGGCTGTCGGCGAGCACGGCGCGCGCCGCGACGCGGAGGGCAACGGTGTCGCCCGCGACGGCCTCCAGGGCCGTGGCCACGGCCTTGAACGAGGGCCGGTCAGTTTTTAGAGACGTGGTTTGGGTGGCGCCGGTCGCCGCCGCGAGCGCGGCGGCGTAAGCGCGCGCGACGCCCGCGGCGCCCGCCGCGTCCGGCACGCGGCCCAGGGCCCACGCGTCGCGCCAGGCGCCCTCCAGGGCGAGGGCGTCCTCGAGCAAGGCGGCAGGGCGAGCGTTGGGGGCCAGGGCGCGGGCCAGGGCGAGGACCGCGTCGCCGTCGCGGGTCGCCGCCGCGACGCGGGCCAGGACGCACGGCGGCAGGTCGGACAGGTGGGTCATGGGGGGAGGGCGGGTGGGTGGGCGGCGCGCCCTTGCCGTCGGCCTGCGGACGCGTAACGGGCGCGCGGGCGGCCGTTTCGCGGGGAGTGGCGCGGTCGCGTTCGCGCCGCCGCAGTCGCTCTCGGTCCGCGCCTGTTTGCGAGCAACAACAATCACCCCGCCCAAACGCCAACAACCACTCTACGCCCGCTCCACCGACAAAATGTCCCCCTCGGCCCGCGCCCGCCGCGGCGTGCCCGGAAACACGAGCGCGACCGAGCGCGCCGGGGAGGCCGGATTCTTCCCCCCCCCCGAAACCCTGCCGCAAGCCGCGTCGACCGCGGCGCGCACCTGGGCCAGCGTCGCCTCGGGCGGCAGGTCGAGCTCGACCGGGGCGCCGGTGCCGGCGCGGACGACGACGGCGACGCGGCGGTCGTCGCTGGAGACGCCGGCGAGCGCCGCGGCGGCGCCGGCGGCTCGGCGCGCGGCGGCGGACGCGAGGCCCAGGCCGGCGACCGCGGCAGCGGCCGCCGCGCGCGTCACCAGCCCCGGCGGCGGCGCCTGCACGGCAAGCCAGCGTTGCGCCTCGGCCAGGACGCCGACGCCGGCCTCGAGCGAGACACGGGCCGCGGCCAGGGTCGCGTCCCCGCGCGCGTGCACGGTGAAGGCGTCGCCATTGAGGAGTTCGACGCGCAAGGGGACCGAGTCGGGGGGGGGCGGCGGCGGCGGCGGCGCAGCGGCCGCGGCCGCCGCCGGCCCCGCGACCGCGCGCCACGCCGCGCTGTTCCGCAGCCACCCAGTGACGCCGCGCCCGCGCACCTCGCGCGCAATGGCTTCCGGCAGGAGCAAAAAGTGGAGGACCGAGACGAGCGCGTCGCGGGGACCGGCGGCGGGCGCGGCGAGCCGCCGCGCGGCGGCGCGCGCGGAGCGGGCCAGGGAAGGGGCGCCGGCCCGCGCGCGGTCCTCCACAACGAGCAGGCGCATGTGGGAAGGGTCGCAGCCGGCGGCGGAGGCCAAGGCCGGGGCGAGCTCGGACAAGAGGGTGTCGTGCGGGAGGTCGACGCGCAGACGCTTGCCGCCCGCGAGGGCGACGTCAAAGGCGAGAGGGATGCCATGTGTGACCGTCGTCGCGCCGGCCGGCGCGCGCGAGAGGCGGCCGCGCGGCGCGCGCGACGCGGGCCGGCCGCCGCCGCGCCGCGGCGGCGACCGGGGGGGGGGCGCGGGGCGGCCAGCTTTGGTGGCACCGACACCACCGTTCCCCGTCCACACGCGCCTCCCCGCGTCGACGACGGACGCCGGCAGCAGCGCGGCGACGAGCGCGGCGGGCGCCGCCGCGGCCGCGAGGACGAGGCCCGCCGGCCAGGGAGGGCGCCCGCTCATTGGGCTCAGCGCGGCCGTCCATCCCCATGGCCCAGCGGGGGCTGGGAGTGGAGGTGGAAGCGTCGGGAGTGGCATCGCGCGGTGTTTGGGCGGCGGTCCCCCTCCCGCGGGACGCGCCACCCCACCGCCCGCCACCCGCACGCACCATCGCCACCATCACAGCTCTCCTCATCCTCCTCGTCCCCGGACGACGACGCGGCCGACGCCCACGCCGCGGACGACGGCGTGTCGGGCGCGGAGGCGCCGCGCGGCGTGATGGCCGAGCGGGGGCGCGGGGCGGCCAGGGCGCGCAGCATGGCGCCCGCGAGGGGGCGGGGTCGGCGGTGTGGGATTCGGCCGCGCTCCTCGCTCGTCGCGGGGCCGCGTCGCTGCCATTCCCCGGCGCCCCGGCCGCGGCCCGCCGCCCCCCCGCCGCCCCCCCGCGCGCCCGCAGCATGCGGCCCGCGCGCCTCGCGCTCGCGCTCACGGTCGCCGCGGCCGCGGTGGTTGTCGCCGCCGGCGCGCCGGCGCTCTTTGCGCGCGCGCCGGCGCCGGCGGGGAGCGACAGGCTGGCTTCGGTGAGATTGACGCGAGAGGGGCGGGATGGGGGTGGATGGAGGGCAGGGCCGCCTCGCGCGCGCGCGCGAGGGGTGCCCACCCTTTGCCCCTCTTTCTCGCTCCCCAGGCGCTCCACAAGGCGACCGGCGGCGCCCTGTTCAGCAGGTGGGCGATGAAGGCAGTGGAAGCGGATCGGTTGGTTGCCGAGCCGCGCCCCCCGCCAACCCCTCTCTCTTCCTTCCTCCCCAGCCCCGCCCAAAAAGCCGCCGCGTCCAAAGCCGCGCGCCGGACCGTCATCCTGGCCGAGATCCGGGCGGAGAACGATTGGAAGACCGAGCTGGTGCTCGGGCGGTTTGTGTCTGCCGAAACGCGCGCCGCCGCCCCCCGCGTCGCCGTCGCCTGGGTCCGCAACTATGTCGCGTGCCTGGCCATCTACTTTGGCCTCGGCGGTGAGGAGCGGGAGAAGAGGGAGAGAGAGGGAGAGCGCGCGCCGCGGCCGCCGCCACCCCCCCTCCACCCCCCCTCTTCTCCCCCTCAGCCGCCTGGTGCTACTACATCTACTACGTGTTTGGGGCCACCCTCTTCAAGCCGGGCACCATCCCGTCCCGCGCCGCGGTCGCCAACCAGATCCGCGTCGCGTCGGCCGCGATGCCGCTCTACGCGGTGCTGCCCTCGCTCGTCGAAGCGGCGGCGGAGCGCGGGTGGACGGCCGCCGTGTCCCGGGTGGCCGACCTCGGGGGCGGCGCAGGCTATTTCGCGTCCTTTGCCGCGTACATGGCGTTTGTCGAGTTTGGCGTCTACTGGATGCACCGCGGCCTGCACGACTTCAAGCCCGGCTACCGCCTCCTGCACCACACCCACCACAAGTACAACAAGGAGCACACCCTGTCCCCGTTTGCGGGGCTCGCGTTCAACGCGCTCGACGGCATCCTGCAGGCGATTCCGTACGCCGTCGGCCTCCTCTTCATCCCCATGCACTTCTTCACCCACGAATTGTTGCTCTTTTTGACAGCGATCTGGACCGCGTCCATCCACGACTGCCTGGACGCGGGCATGGCGCCGATCATGGGCGCCGGCTTCCACACGATCCACCACACGACCTACCGCCACAACTACGGTCACTATTTCACGTACATGGACAAGGCCTTTGGTTCTCTCGTGACGCCGGCCGAGTACGAGGCGGGCGTGGGCAAGGAGCGCGGTTGACAGAAAAAAGAAGGGCGGGGTGGGGCGTGGTGGGCGCCGGGAGGCGGTGGGGTGGGGCAGGGGGCCTGCGCGCGTGTGGAGCGCGTGGAGCTTGGAGCGCGGGGCGTGGCGCGGTCGCCGCGTCGGCGGCAACCCCTTTCCCGCCGCCGTCAGCCCGCGCCGCCGCTCTTCCTCCTCTCACATCCCTGCCCCCTCCACCCCGCCGCCGGCGATCGCCGCGCCGCGGACGCCGCCCCAGAGCATCCACTCCACCGCGCGCTCCCTCTTCCCTCCCAACCACCGCGCCATGTCCGCGCCGCCCGCGCCGCTCGCCGTCGTGCAGCCCGACCGCTTGCTCTTCGTGGACGCCGACGCCGAGCAGCGGCGGAAGATATTTATCTTCAACCCGAGCCGGGACCGACAGTTGGCGTTCAAGGTGGTCGGGGGAGGAGGGGAGAGGGAGGCGCGAGGGAAATGCGGGCTCGCCGGCCGAAGCTGTCGCCGGCCGGGGCGGCGGCCAAGGCCGAGAACGAGGCATCCAAACAGCGGCGCCCACGCTTCACGCCCTCCCCTCCCCAACTCGACAGGTCAAGACAAACGCGCCCGACCGCGTGTCTGTCGACGTCGGCTCCGGCATCGTCGAACCCCGCTGTACCCGCACCGTGCGCGTCTTCTGGTGCCGCGCCGGCGGGTCGAGGGCCGGGGACGAGGCGGACGACGTGGTGGCGGTGTCGACGACGCGGCTGCCGGTGGGGACCCCCCTGCCCGCCGCCGCGTCAGCCGCCCTGCTCGGCCGCAGGCTAGGCGACGCGGCTCCGGACGCCGTGCTGCGCGTGGTGGCTCTGCCGCGGCTGGCCGACGGGGAGGCGGTCGTCGCGCGCTTCGCCGCCGCCGCCGCGGCCGCCGGCGCCGCCGAGGCGCGCGACCTGGCCCGCGCCATGGCCGAGCTGCTGTATGTGGAGGGCGTGGTGGATGCCGAAGGCGCGGTGCTGGCCCTGGGCGCGGCCGCGCTGGCGCTGGCGGGGGTGGACGGCAAGAAGGGGGCGCCTCGCTCGACCGCCAAGCTCGACCTGCGCACGCCGTCCTCCTCGCGCCCCGCGTCCGCCGCGGGCACGCCCCCCCAACAGCTCCTGGCGCGCCCCGGCGGGTCGCCCCCGCCCGCGCCCGCGACGCCGGGCGGGGAGATCACGCCGCTGCCCGCGCGCGCCGCCGACTCGCCGCTGCCGCCGCCGCCGCCGCACCTCAAGCTCCCCGCCGCGTCCGAGGACGACGTGGCCGACGAAATTATGGCGTGCCTGGACCGGCTGCGGGCGGCCATGGACGCCGCGGCGGGGCGCGGAGAGGGGCCGACGCGCGCGGCCGAGTCGCCGCCCGCCGCCGATGAGCCGCCCGTCGCCGACCGGGTGCGCTTCTTCGACTCCCTGTTCACGTACGAGCGCGAGTGAGGGGAGAGTGGGGCGTGGGGTTGTGTGTGGTGGCGGCGGGGTGGCTGGTTTTGTTTGGCGTGTTTCGTTGTGTGCGTCGCCGCGACCTTTAACCCGCGCGACTTTGATTGCCTCTACCGTCTTGGTTGCAAGTGTTTGGGGGGGTTGTCAGTGTGTGGCATTTTTGTGGGGCCGGTTTGGGGGCGCGGCGCACGGGGGCGCGCGCGCAGGCGCGGGGCGCCGGTGGCACAAAGCAGGGGCTGCTGCGAAAGCAAAACCAAGAAAAAAGGGGGGCGGAGGCGAAGAGGGGCGGGCGCGCTCAGAGCGCGCCGCCCCACCCCCACCCTCTCTCATCAAGCATCCTCCGACCCGGACGCCGACCCGCGCAAGAGGCCGCCGCCGCCCTTGGCGCCGCCCGCCGCGCCCTTGGCGCCGCCCGCCGCGCCCTTGGCCTCGGTGTCGGCGGCGGCCGCGGCGTCGGCCGCGGCGTCGGCCGCAAACCGTTTGGCCAACACGCCGGCGTGCGCCTCGTCGCGGTCGAGCGTCCAGTAGAGCCCCAAGTACGCGGCGAAGCACAGGATCCAGGGCACGATCATCATGACGAGCATGGCGGTGCCCAGGGCGCGCGCGTTGGTGGTGAGCGTGGCGACGGGCGTCGAGTCGCTGTACTTCAGCGACCCCGTAAACCCAAACAGGGGCGTGAGCGCGCCCACGATGGGGCCCGCGAGCGACCCGATGGCCGTCTCAAACGCGCGGTCGAACGCGTAGATGGACGAGCGCAGTTGTTCGGGGACGACTTGGGAGAAGATCGCCGAGTTGTTGGTGCCGCACCACGAGATCAGCGAGCCGGCCAGGAAAAAGACGGGCGCGTACAGCCCCGTCAGCTTGTCGGCGGACGAGGGTTCCCCCGTGCCAACGGGGAGCCACTTGAGGATCGTGAGCGCGGCGGGGATCGACAGCGCGACCGACACCTGGCACACCGCGATGCGGCCACGGTTGCCAAAGCGGCGGGTGGCACGGTCGCCAAAGACGCCGCCCAGAGCGGAGCCGACGGCGCAGCCCAGGGAGAAGCAGGCGGCGACAGTCGCCGCGCGCAGGTCGGAAAAGCCGGTCGACTGCAGGTAGAGCGTGGAAAAGCCCATGGCGGTCCAGGGCATGGAGCCGACGATGCCCTGGAGCACGATGATGACAAACGTGGGGACGGCAAGCACGATCTTGATGTCGCGACCCATCGACGCGGCGCGGCCCGCGCACCATTTAAAGAACGGTTCATCCTTGACCCCCGACGCGATCAGCGCCGCCCGGCGCGCCTTTTTGGCGTCGGCGCGCGGGTCGGCGGCGAGGCAGAGGACGGCGGCCGAGGCGGCCAGGGAGACGGCGCCGACGAGCAGAAAGGCAAACCGCCACCCGTCGACCGCGCCAATCTTTTGGCCGCCGATCGAGGTCGAGAAAAAGGAGACGGCCATGGAGCCCAGGGACGAGATCATGTACAACGCGCCAAAGGCGGAACCCCGGGATTTGGACACGTAGGAGTCCGCAATCAGCGACTGCACCGACGGCACAATGAGCGACAGCCCCAGCCCGTTGAAGATGGCAAACGCGTAGGCCTGGTGGATGTCGGTGAGCAGGCCCATGGCGATCGTGGCGAGGCCCCAGATGAGGGCGCCGATCGAGACGACGTGCACGCGGTTGAAACGGTCGCCGGCGACGCCCGAGAAAGGGGCGACCGCGGCTTGGGTGAGCGAGCGAGAGAGTTGGATGTTGGCCAGGCCTTTCGGGTCGGTCGCGAGGTGGTCGCCGATAAACTTGAATACGGCGGGCAAAATGGATTCGTCCCCGCGCTCAAGGATAAACATCGAGTAGATGGCGATGAGCGTCGACCGGCGCTGGGCGTCCGACTTGAAGGGGACGACGTCCTGGGGCGAGGTGAGGAACGGGAGGGGTCGAGGCGGTCCACGTCCGGCAGCGCGCTGAGCTGGCTCGGCCACGCCGGGCCGTCCCGGCCTCGGGCCGCCCCGGCGGCGCCCCATCGGCGGCGCGCGGAAGCAGCCCGACCAATTGGGGGGCGCGCTCGGGCGCAGGCGGCCGCCGCGCCGCGCGCCCTCCCGCCGCCCCGCGCGCGCAGAGGGGACACAAGGCCGGCGACCCCTCCCCGCCCGCCAGCGGGTGCGGGCGCATCACGCGCCGTCCCGGGCGGGCGGGCGCGGGTCGGAGAGGGGTGCCGCGCGCGGCTGGCGCGCGGCGCGCGCCAGCAATCCCGGCGCGTCCCGCGGCGGCCGCGAACGGCGCCGCCGACGCCGCCCGCCGTGCGCGGGCGAGCGCGGCCGATTGAGGAGGCTTCTGGCCGCGCGGGCGGGCGCCAAACGGCCGTCCCCACGGTCCCTCCGCCCCCCGGCGCCGTGCGGATGCCGCCCCGCCCTCCCTCCTCTCACCGTCGGCGACGGCACGTCGGCCGCAACATGGGTATCGACGGGGGGCGCGTCCGCCGGGATGATGAGGGCGCCGGCGGCCATGGTGGCGGCAGAGGGGGGCGGGCCACGGGGTGGTGTGAGAGGGGTTTCGGGGCGCGCGCCGCTCGTCGAGGGGGGGCGCGGCGGGACCAGCGGGACCAGCGCGACGAGCGGGACCGCCGCCGCAGCTGCGCGCGGCTGCGCTCGCGCCCCTTTGAGGGGCGGGGCCAGGCTGGCCGCCGCGGCGCCCCCCGCCCTCGACCCCCCCTCCACCCCCCTCGACCCTCCACCCTCCCTCGCACGCCCCGCGAGCCACCGGCGCTTTACACATCATCAAACAGGCGCAGAGGGATTGCTCACCGCCGCGCAGGCTCGGGCTCGGCCGCCACCTTGGCCGCCGCCGCGTTGGCCGGCGCCGCGCCGACGGCGGCCGCCGCGGCAACCGGCAGCGCGTCGCCCGCCCAGAGCGCGGTGCCGACGGGGTCGAGCCCCGCGCCGCCCGCGACGGCGTAGCGCGCAACGTCGGCTTTCGCGACCGCCGGCGGCGGGGCAACGACGCCACCCGTCAAATTCGACGCCAGCTTTTGCAGGGCGGGCGCGTCGAGGCGGGCGCCCGACCGCACCCCCGCGTCGCGTGCGCGCGCCGCGTGCGCGGCGTCCGCGCGCGCGGCGAGCGCCTTGGCCGCCGCGCCGACCGTCAGGTTGCCGCGCGCCGCGGCCGCGGCCGCGAGCGTGATCGTGGATTTGGCGTCCAGCGCGGTCGCCTCCGCCGCCACCTCGGCGGGCTGGACGCGGCCGTCGTGGTTGACGTCGAGCGCGGCGGAGGCGAGCAGATACGCGGGCGCGGTCGATTTGACGAGCGACGCGGACGACGTGTCGTCAAACAGGGCCTCGGCCTCGTCCCGGTTGATCTTGCCGTCCTCGTCCCAGCTGGGGACAAGAGGGGACGAGAGCTTGGTGTGGGCACGCGCGCGCGCGGCCCCTCCTCCCTCCTCACCCCCCCCCGCTCCTCACCCGTACGCGCGGTACACGGCGTCCGCGTCCACCGCGCCCGTCAGCGGCGTCCACTGCAGGGTGCCCGGGGTTGCGCCCGGCGCGGTCGAGGGTTGCGCCTCGGACAGTTCCTCGAGCGTCACCCGGCCGTCGCCGTCTTCGTCCGCCGCCAGGAAAAAGGCGGTCACGGCGTCCGCCAAGCCGGCCGCTTCGGCGGCGGTGGCGTTGATGGCGGCGGCGCCGGGGCCGGCGACGCGGTCAAAGAGGCGGTCGACGGAGGCAGGGACGGGAGACGCGGCCGTCGCCACGCCGCCGTCACCCCCATTCTTGGGCGCGTCCCGCCGCGCGTACGCGACGTACTCGGCTTTGGTGATGGCGCCGGAGGCGTCGGCGTCGGCGAGGGCGAACAGGAGGGCTGTGCGGTTCGAGGCCAGAGCGGCGAGCTGCGCTTTCGTTGCGCTCCCGCTCACGTGAAACGCTTCCCGCACGCGCCCCTCCTCTTCCACCGACAGCGGCCGCTGGCGCACGGTGCGGGGCGCGAGGTGGACGGCGGCCGCGGCCAGCGCGTCGGCGGGCAGGTCGCCGCGTTTCGTGGCCCCCGCCCTTTCCAGCGCCGCGTCCGCGCTGCGCGACGCCTCGTTGGCGCTCAAGTTGCGGGGCGTGTACGCGTCCTTGATGTCGGCCGCGGTCTCGTTGCGGGAGGGATCGGCGAGGCGCGCGGCGTCGCGCAGGCGCTCGCGCTCGCGCTCGGCGTCCGACTTTTTGCCGCCGCCCTCTTTCTTCTCCTCGCGCTCCCGCTCCTCCTCGCGCTCGCGCTCGGCCTCCGACTTTTTGCGCGGGGCGGGAAGAGGGGCTGCGGCGGCCGCCGCGGCAGCGCCGTCGGCCACCGCGGGCGACGCCGCCGTCGCCAGGGGGACTTCACGGGCCAGGGCGAGCGTGACTAGGTGGGGGGAGGAGGGGAGTGGGCGCCGGGCTGCCGCATCAAGGGCGCGTCGGCGCCCCCCGCGCGCCCCCGACTCGCACCCAGGCACGCGGCCGCCACCACCAGCAGGGCAGCGAGACGCATGGAGTTGCGCGCGGGGGGTGGGGGGCGCGGCGAGGGTCGGCTGGCGGCGCCGGGGAGAGAGTGGCCAGGCGCCGCGCCGCGCCCGCCGCCCCGTCTCTCCCTCTCTCTCCTCCCCCTGCAACTTCTTAGGGTGCATTGCCGGCCCTGCGATATCAGGGTTGAGAGCAGGGGCCGCCAAGGATAGGGATTAGGGTTCGGACAATCGGTCGTGTAGCTTCCTAGAGTTTGGTTTGCGGCCCTGCAGCTTCTCAGGGACGGCGACAGGGGCCGCCAAGGGTAGGGATGAGGGTTGGGGATCGGGGGAGAAGAAGAGTGTGTGCCGCCGCGCAGGCGCGGTCGCCACCACGCCACCACGCCGAGTGTTGACACTCGGCGCCCGCCCACGACGCGCGCGCATGCACGCGCCCGCTTCTGTCTCTCCCTCTCAGGCAAGCGCCGCCAACGCCCATAAGTTTTCTCTGCTTCACTCTTCTGCGACGACCCGCGCTGCGCCGGCCGCGCCAGCGCTCAGCTTGGCCGCCGCGCGCTTCGCCTCGGCATCCGCCTCCAGCCGCGCCCCAATCGCCGCCGCCGTAACACGGTCGCCCGGCAGGGTGCAGTAGAGGCCGGTGTAGGCGAGGAAGCACAAAAACCAGGGGACGAGCAACCAAAAGAGGAGCGCGTTGCCGAGCGCGGTCGCGTTGCGGGTACGTTCCGGGGAGCCCAGGGGTTGGGCGACGGCCAGAGCCAGGTTGTCCTCGAAGCCAAACCAGTGGACGGCGCACAGGGCGACCAGTTTCGCGGCGACCTGGGAAATCGACGTCTCGATGCACCGATTAAACGCAAACACGGTCGTGCGCAGCTGCGCCGGCACGATTTCGGCAAAGATGGCGGAATTGTTGGTGCCACACCAGGAGATGATGAGGCCGACGAAGAAAAAGGTGGCGGCGTAGGCCCCGGATTCGGCCGGGCCGCCGAAAGACGTCACGCCGAGGCCCGGGCGGGGCAGGCCGCGCAGCAGCAGCACGGTGCCGGGCAGGGACATGAGGACGGAGAACTGGGCCGTCATGACGCGGCCAGCCTTGGGAAATTTGGTCAGCATCCCGTCGCCGATAAACCCCGCCAGCTGGCACCCAAACGCGGTGCCCAGCGTGAGCATGGACGCGATGAGCCCGGACTTGCCGTCGGAGAAGCCGAGCAACTGGAGGTAGGTCGGCCAAAAGCCCATCGCGACCCACGGCATCATGCCGACGATGCCTTGCAGGAAGATGACGACGAACGTCGGAATCCGCACCACCGTCCCCACGTCGCGCCACATTTCCGACAGGCGCGCCCCGGCCCAGCGCAGGTGGTTGCGGAGGCCGCGCTGGGAGGGGGGCGGCTTGACGAGCACGCGCGGGTCGCGCGCGAGCGCGAGGACAAAGCCCGAGGTCAGGATCGAGAGCGCGCCCACGACGTGAAACACAAAGCGCCATCCTTCCTCGCCGGCGACCGTCTTGCGGCCGAGGCCGGTCGACAGCTGGGTGCCGAGCATTTGGCCGAGCGACGACGTGAAGTAGAGGAGGCCAAACGCGCGGCCCCGGTTGGCGGGCGTATAGTAGTCGGCCAGCAGGGACTGGACGCACGGGATGAGGAGCGCGAGGCCGAGGCCGTTGACGCACGAAAAGGCGAGCATTTGGGGAAACGTTTTCGCGAGGCCCATTGCGATCGTCATCACGCCCCACAGAAACGAGGCGGCCGCGATGACGTGCACGCGGTTGACGCGGTCGCCAAAGAGGCCGGCCAACGGGGAGAGCAGGGCCTGCACGGAGGGAGGGCGGGCGGTGGTGGTGGGCGGCGGCGTCGTCGCGCCGTCGCCCTCGTCCCCCCTTTCCCTCCCCCCCCTCCCCCCCCACCTGGGTCAGCCCCCGGTACAGCGTGACGTCCGCCAGCCGCTGCAGGCCGATGCCGTTGAGCGCCGACGCGGATGACGAGATGGCGACAAACGACCCCGGCAGCACGTTTTCGTCGATGCGCTCCACGATGAACGCCACGTTGGTCACCGCGGTCGTGCGGCGGCGGCAGGAGCGTTGGAAGGGGGTTTCGTCCACGCGGCGCGACGGCGCGTCGGCAAAGGACGGCTTTTCCGAGTCCTGGAGGGGTGGCGGTCGGGGGGGAGGGAGGGTGGGTGCGTCGAATGAGGGGGGTGAGAGGGTGGGCGGGGGGGCTGGGAGGCGCGAATTGGCCCCGGCACGCGGTAGGGGGATGAGCGGTTGGACGCCCCACCCCCGCCGCGCGCGCCGCGGGCGCCGCCCGATGTGGGGGCCGTGATGGCATAGGCCGAGACGAGGAGGCGCGGGGGTGGTGGCGGCCGGAGCGGCGCGGTGGGGGGGGCAGCGCCGCGGCGCGCGGCTGGCCGCGCGGTCCCTCCCCATCTCCCCCCCCAATGCCCCACACACCGTGACGCGGGGCGACACGGGGACGACATCGAGGCCGTCGTTGACGGCCATGGTGGAGGGACGGGGGCGCGGCGGCTGGCGGCGCGGTGTGGGGGGCGCGCGGCGCCGGTGCCGAGGCGCGCCCTCTGTCTCTCTCATCTCTCTCCCCTCTGTCCGAGAAGCCCGGCGGCCGGCCGCCTCCTCCCCCCCACCCTCTTCGATGGAGTACCGCCGCCTGGGCCAGACCGGGCTCCGCGTCTCCACCCTGGGCCTCGGCTCCTGGGTCACGTTTGGCGCCAAGGGCGGCCAGTACGGGGTTGACACCGCGGTGGCGCTCATGGGGCAAGCGTACGAAGCCGGCGTCAACTTTTGTGAGTCATGGATGGGGAGGAGGACGGCGGGAAGGGGGGAATGCGGGCGCCGCGTCGGCGCCGCGCCACGCCGTCGGGCCGCCTTTTGCCGCGCTGGGGGGCCAGAGGGCGGTCTGACCGACGCCCCCCCCCCCCAACACCATCAGTCGACAACGCGGAGACCTACGCCGACGGCGAGGCGGAAGCCGTCATGGGCGACGCCCTCGCCCGCCTCGCCTGGCGCCGGTCGTCGTACGTGCTCACGACCAAGATCTTTTTCGGGGCCACGTACGGACGCGGGGAGAAGGAGGGGTCGGTCAAGGGGCCCAACGAGACCGGCCTGTCGCGCAAACACATTTTCGAGGGCCTCGCCGCGTCCCTCGCCCGCCTGCGCGTCTCCTACGTCGACGTCGTCTTCGCCCACCGCCCCGACGCCGACACCCCGCTGTGGGAGACGGTGCGCGCGTTCAGCGACGCGGTCGACCGCGGGCTGGCGCTCTACTGGGGGACGTCTGAATGGACCCGCGCCGACATCGAAAAGGCGCGGGCGCTGGCGGACAAGCACGGCCTGCACCCGCCGGTAGGAGAAGAGGGAAGCGAGAGGGAGGAGGCCGGCCGCGGGGGCGGGGGGGCGCCGGCACGGCGTCCACGACCCCGCGCCCGCCTCCAATGGGCACGGCGCGACGCCACACGCCCACACGAGCCACGGACGCGGGCCCGCACCCCCCCACCTCCCTCCCCCCTCTCCTCCCAACAGGTCTGCGAGCAGCCCGAGTACAACCTGATGGCGCGGGCCCGGGTGGAGGTCGAGTACGGGCCGCTGTACGGGGCGGAGCCGGGGCTCGGGCTGACGACGTGAGAAGAGAGGAGGGGAGGCGAGGGAAGGCCGCGCGCGCGCGCGACCACCTTAACCTCCCTCCCCTCCGCCCATCCACTTAGCTGGTCCCCGCTCGCTTCTGGCGTGCTCACCGGCAAGTACAGCGGCGGCGCGGCCCCCCCTGGCGCCCGCCTCACCATGGACAAGTGGAAATCGATGCTCGGCGGCAAGCTGCTCGCCCCCGACGTCGTCGCGGCGGCCGACGCGGTCAAGCCCATTGCGGCCGAGCTGGGGGCGACGCCGGCGCAGGTGGCGATCGCGTGGTGCGCGCTGAATCCCAACGTGTCGACAGTCATCCTCGGTGCGACCTCTTCGGCCCAGCTGGCCGACAACCTGGGCGCCGTGGGCGTGCTGGCCAAGCTGCGGGAGAAACTGGACGTGGTCGCGCGGCTGGAGGCCGTGTTTGGGGGCGCGCCGCCGGGGGAGCGGCGGTGGCGGGCGGCGTGAGAGGGAGAGGGTTGCACCGCGCTCGAGGGTGGGGTTGGGGCGCGTGCCTGATTTGCGTGACCTTGCGCAAGCCGGGCCGTGGATGGTGTGTGATGGGCGCGCGCGCGTCTCGACCGGCCGCCGCCGTAGAGCAAAATTAACTCTGCGCCGCCGTACAGCAAAAAAACGTCTCCGGCTTCCCGGGATCGAACCGGGGGCCTCGGGATGACTAACGCCGGCGTTTTGGACGCCGGCATGGGGAGAAGAAGCAGATGGGCGAGAGAAGACGCAACATCGCAACACGATTTTTCAATCGCCGCGACGCGCGCCCCAATCGCACCCATATTGCTTACAGTCCCACGCTCTTCCATCTGAGCTAAAGCCGGGACAGAGGCGGCGGGGAAGGCAGAAAGCGGTGGACATCGAGGTGGTTAAAACACCTCGACTCCAACCCGCGATCGTGGCGCCCGCCGCCCGCCTCGCCATCCCTGGGGTGGGGGTGGCGAGCGAGGTTGGCAAAGACGAATTTTCTGCGGTTAAAAAAGCACAAACAATGGGTGAGGGCGGTCGACAGAAAAAGAGAGGCGCGCCGCAGCCGCGGGCACGCGGCCGATGGGCTGAGCGTTGCGGCAGAGGGAGGGAGAGGGCGGGAGGTGACATCGTGGAGGGAGAGCAAGGGTGGCAGGGAGGAGAAGAGAGGGTTTTCGTGCGCCGCGACCGCGCGTCGCAGCGACAGACCACGCCCCCCTCCCACCCCGCCCCTCAACCGCCACACGTCGCCGCCGCCTCGTTCTACGCCATCGGGATGGGCCCCAGCGCCGCGGTCGCGGCCTGCATGCCGCGGTCGCCGGGGTCGCGGCCAACCAGGGAGGACACCGGGTGGACGGGGCGTCGGCGTGCGCAGACCCGGGTCCGCCCGCCACCCGCGCCCAAAACCCCGTGCCGCCGCCTCCGCTCACCTCTTGGGGAGGGAGAGGGCGGGGTGGTTGAGGTTGTGGGCCATCGCGCGAGAGGGAAGGGAGGGCGGGTTGCTGGACAGGGAGGGCGAGGGGAGTGGGCGAGCGCGGCCTCGACGCCCTCTCCACGTCCACTCCTCGCGCCGCAATGCGCCCCCTCTCGTCGAACGCCGCCCGCCCCGGCGTGCCCGGCCGGGCCGCGCCGGCGCCGGCCGGCCGCCGCGGCGCGGCTGCCGCCGCGGCGGCGCCCGACGGCGCTCCGCCGCAGGCGCCGCCGCCGCCCGCGGTGGTGGGTGCTGGGTCGTGGTGGGCGGCAGCACGCAATGCGCGGCAGCGGTAGCTGCAGATGCCTCCAACCCCCTCCCCCTCTTTACCTCAGGGCGGCCCCCCTCCAGCCCCTGTCACCATCACCCGCCAGTCGGTCTTTGGCGAGATCATCGAGTCGTCCGCCCCCCTGCCCGAGCCCGGCGCGCCGGGGTTTGAGGGGGCGGGCTGGGACTGGCTCGGCACCGCGGCGTCGGTCGCGGTGCCGGTGCTGGCGCTGGCAGGGGTCGCGGTGGCCGTGTTTGCGGCCAAGACGTACGACGCAGGGGCGGATGGGGTGCTGATGCCGGCGAGCGGCGAGGACAGGCCGGCTGTTGTGGTGTCGGCGGCGGAGTTTGATCAGGCGGTGGCGGCTGCGCGGGAGCAGGCGGCGGAGAGCGCGCCTCCGCTGGCCGAGTGAGAGGCAGGCAGAGAGAGGGAGGGGGGTGCAATAAGCCTTGTGTGCGGTGCGCTCTACTTTCACACACACGCAAGGACCCCCTCTCTCTCCTATTCCCTCCTCTGTCCCTCTCGTTTGATCTCTCTCTCCCTCGCACTCTAGGACGACGGCGCGCGCCGGGACAGCAGCGGCGATGAATGATGGGGGTAGGCGGGCGCAACAATGAGCGGCGCAAAAATGAAGCCACGAGGGCGCAGCAGGGGCGGCCGCGGCGGGCAACGGGGGGCGGTGCCCGCGGCGACCGCGGGTCCAAAAATGGTGGGCATGATGATAAGGTTGAAGAAGGGAAGAAGGCGTGTGTAGGGGCGGGTCGGGAGGGCAACAAAAACGAAAGAGGCACGCCCGCCGGACAAGGGTTTCGGCTCTTGGGCTTTTGAGCAGCAGCAGTCGGCCTGGCGGCGGCTCGCCATCACTCGCGGCGGCCCGCGGCCGGCGCGCTCGGCGGCCGCGGCGGCAGGCCGCCCCAAGCAGCCGGCCACTCGGCCGCCTTGGCCGGCGACGGCGGCGGCGCGGCGGCCGCAAACAGGGACGAGCCGTAGACGGCGGCCAGGTCGACGGGCGGCCAGGAGGAAGGGGAATCGCCGGCACGCGAGGGCGAAGGCTCGGCCACCACCGGGTCGACCTCCCCACCAAACGCGGCCGCCACCGCCTTTTCCAGCTCGCGCCGGCCGGCGTCGATGCCGGTGCGGCGGGGGGGAGCGACAGGGGGGAGGCCGGCGGCGGCCGCGGCGGCCGCGGCGAGCGACGACCGGGCCGACGCCGACCCTTCCCCGAGGGACAGCGCTTCCAGCGACAGCCGACCCGCCACCATCGAGTCGAGCGAGTCGCGCGAGTAGTCGAACGAGGTGGTTCCCGACAACGGCGCGCCGCCGCCCCGAGAGCCGAGCGAGTCGAGGGAAGAGGGACGAGGGTGCCACGGGTCGGAGAGCGCCATGGGCGGCGACCAGTGGGCGGTGTCGAGGGTGGAGGTGGGGGTGGGGGCGTGGGTAGGCGCACACCACGCGCCCGCCGTCCGCTGCCACGGCGCCGGGGCCGCCGGCGCCGACTCGGGCGCCAGCGGCAGCACCGACGGGTGGCCGTGCAGGGAGGACGCTTGCGCGTGGGGGTGGGCGCCGGGCGCCGAGCCCCACCAGTCGCCCTCGCCGCCGCCGACCGCGCGCGCTGCTTGCGCGCGCGCATCCGCCGCCTCGGCGTCGTACCCCGCCGCCAGCTGGGACCGGAGCAGGGCGCGCAGCGCGGCGTCGGCCGACCGCGGGGCCGGCTGCCCGCTGCCCCCGCCGGCGGCCGCGCGCGCGCAAGGGCCGCCGCCGCGGGGAGGCCACGCGCGCACAGGGTCGGACGACGTGCGCAGGTCGATGTGTTGGCGCGGGGAGGAAGGCGAGGGAAGGGCGGGAGGAGGAGCAGAGGTCGGGGCAGGAGGCCCATAGGCGCCGCCGCTTCCCCCCGCACTACCGCCCGCCGCCGCCGCGATGCGGCGCGCCGCTTCATGCTGCGCCGCGGCCAGCGCGTCCGGCGGGACAAACGGTTTCACTGGCGGCACGCGCACGCGTGCGGGGTCGTGCGCGAAGAAGCACGTCCGCCGCGCGCACGCGGGCCCGTCGTTGCAGAGGGCGGTGCGGTAGCTGATGCAGGAAGAGGGGGTGGGCGGGAGGGCGTGCGCGACACCCCGGGCCCCCCCCCCCCCCCCCCCCCACCCCCCGGGGGCCGGGGGGCGGGGGGGGCGGGTGGGGGGGGGGGGGGGGGGGGGGGGGGGGGCGGGGGGGGGGGGGGGGGGGCCCCCCGTGCGCGACACCCCTCCCCCCCTCCCCCCCTCTCCTCTCCTCTCACCGCGTCGGGTGGAGCCAATACTCAAACACGTTGTGCGCGTAGGGGCACAGGTCGCCGCGCACGCACGCGCCGGCGGCCTTCATGTCCGGGCACGCGATGCCGGTGTAGTGGACGGGGCCGCGCGGGTCGCGGCGCCGGGCGCGCTCGCCCTCGTGCGCGTAGGCGCAGGTTTGCCAGGGGTGGGTGTAGCTGTGCAGGGGGGAGGGGGGAGGAGGGAAGGAGGGTTGGCCGGCCGTCGTCGTCGACCCCCCCCCCTCATCCTCCACCTTCCACCACCACCCAATCCACAAAAACACCCCGCGCTTACCGTTTGGAGCAGGGCAGGACCTGAGAAGGGGGTGAAAGGATGCGCGCGGTTGGGATAGGCCCAGGAAAATCGTGGGGCTGGGTAGCAAAAGATCTCGGCCACGAAAGCTCGAGGGGGGGGCAATGGCGGGGCCGGGGCGCTCTTTCCGCCCTCGGCGTCCTTCCAGGAGGCGCGCCCTGGTCGTGACCGTCGCGCGGGAGGCGCAATTGAGGCGCCGGGCGGCCGCCCGCCCCGCCGCTGCCCGAGCGGCTTCCGGCTGCCTGCGTCGCCGCCGCCTTCCCACGCCCTCCTCCCCTCCCTCCCGCTCCCCCAGGCCACTCCACTCTCTCCTCTCACCTTGAAGCAGTACATGCGAAAATCGTCCGACTGGTAGAGCGGGTCGTCGTCATCGGCGGGCGGCGGCGCCGGGGGTGGCGCGTCCATGGCCGCAAAGGCGCCGCTGAGGGGTGAGAGGGTGGGGTCAATATGCATTCCTGCGCCCCTGGAGAGGCCGGGCGCGGGCGGAAGGCCGTCGCGGCGGCCGCGGGAGGGCGGGCCCTGATGGGGCGGCCGCGCACTGGCGGCGCCCACGCGGCGCGCCCGCCGGCCCGCGGGCGCGACTCCACGGCCACACACACGCACCTGAGGGGGGGCAGCGGCGCGGGTGGGGAGTGGGGGGGAATGTGGCGACGGGCGTGCCTCGTCGCTCGGCACGGAGAGGCCGCGCGTCCCCTGGCACGCGCCACAAAATCGGATCCGGTGCCGGCGCCGGATCGCGCGGCCGGCGCCAGGCCTGTCCCTGGCGTGTGAGGGAGTCAGCGGCGGCGTGCGGCGGGGGCTCGGACGGCGTCTCGGCAGCGTCGCCGGCCGCGGCCTTGCCGCGGCGTACACCTCGCAGGGCCCCCCAGGGCCTCGCTCAGCCCCCCCCCCCCCCCCACACACCACCACCATGGCCGCCACCACGCGCAAGCGCTGGCTCCCCCTGGAGGCCAACCCCGCCGTCTTTACCGATTTCATGGCCGGCCTCGGCGCCGACACGCGCCAGCTGGCCGCCGTGGACGTGTGGTCTTTGGATCCTGTGCGTGATAGAGAGGGAGAGAAGAGAGAGAGTGTCGCGGCGGCGCGGCGCCGCCGTCGCCATCCGTCGATGCCTCCCATCCCTCTCTCCTACAGGACATGCTCGCCTTTGTCCCGCGCCCGGTGGCGGCCCTCATCCTGCTCTTTCCCGTGACGGCCGAGTACGAGGCGGCGAGGGTTGAAGAGGATAAAACAATTCTCGCCGCCCCGGCCTACTCCCCACCGCCCGCCTGGTTTACGGCGCAGACCGTTGGGAATGCCTGCGGCACCGTTGCCGCTTTACACGCCCTGGCCGCGGCGCGCGCCGACGGCGCGGTGGGCGAGTTTGAGGGCGGGTCGTTCCTCGCGCGCTTCTTCGACGCGACGGCCGCCATGACGCCCCAACAGCGCGCCGCCTACCTGGAAAACCCGCCCGTGGGCGCGCCCGACATCGAGGTGGGTGGAGGGAGGGGGTTGGCGGCGCTGGGGCCGGCGGCTGCCGCCCACCCCCACTCTCTTCTCTAGGCCGCCCACGCCGCCGCCGGCGCGGTAGGCGACACCGCCCCGCCCCCGGCCGACGCGCGCGTCGACCTCCACTTTGTCGCCCTTGTGCATTCTCAGGGCCGCCTCACCGAGCTCGACGGCCGCAAGCGGTGCGCGGTCGACCACGGGCCGACGACGCGCGCGGCGCTGCTGGAAGACGCGGCCGCCGTCGCGCGCTCTTTCATGGCGCGCAGCCCGGAGAGCGTGCAGTTTAGCCTCATGGCGCTGGTCAAGCCGGACGAAGGGGGAGGCGCGTGAAGGCGCGAGGACGGTGTGTGCGGTCGCCGCTGTGCCGCCGCCGCCGCCTTTGGTCTGTATGTGTCTGCCAACGCGTGCATGGCGGTCGCCTTGGGCGCGCGCCGCGGCGTCGGCAGCCGGCTCGGCAGCCCAGCGCGACGCTCTATCTCACACCGCTCTCTCGCCCGCGGCCCACCGCCGCCGCCGCTGCCCGCAGCGCGCGGCGCCCGGCACCGCCCTCCACCGGCCACGCGCCCGGCGTCTTCCCCGGGGATCCCCGCCGTCGCGCCGCCCACCTCCCCCTTCCTCCCTCCCCACGCGCGCCCGCCATCATGGCGGACGCCGAGGCCGCTAGGTGCGTGATCAGGGGCCGAGGGCGCGTGGATCGCGGGCGTCGGCCTGCCGCCCCGCCGCTGCGCCGCCGCCGGCGCGGCCCATCCGCCACCCGCCCACGCTTCGACCTCACCTCGACCCTCTCTCAATCGATTCACAGCCGCCTGCCACCCCCCCCACTGGGCGGCGGCGTGCACCCTCCACCACCCCCTCCTCCCCGCTCCGACCGCGACCGCGACCGCCGCCGCTCGCGCTCGCGCGACAGGCGCCGCCGGTCCCGGTCCAAGTCGCGCGACCGGGGCCGGGAGCGGGAGCGCAAGCGGTCGCGGTCGCGGTCGCCCGCCGCGCCACGCCGCGTGCGGCCGCCGACAAAGTTTGATGTGCCGCCGCCAGGGTTCACGGGCCCCCACGATGCCAAGGGGCGCCCAATTGCGACGTCATCCTCGTTGCCCGGCATGGACGGCCTGGGCCTGGCTCCCCCCACCCACCTCGCCGCCCCCGGCGCGACCGCCCCCGGCGGCGCGGCCAACTCGATGGCCACCCGCCACGCGCGCCGCCTCTACGTGGGCGGCCTGCCGCCCGGCACGTCGGACGCGGGGCTGGGGGCCTGGTTTGTGCAGTGTTTGACCGCGGTCGGGGGCGTGACCGGCGACGGGTCGCCGGTGCTGTCCGTCTACCTCAATTCCGAGAAGCGGTTCGCGTTTGTCGAGTTTCGCTCCATCGCGGAGACGAGCAACGCGCAGGCGCTGCACGGCGCGTCCCTGGACGGCGCCGTGCTGCGCGTGTCGCGGCCGAACGACTACAACGCCGCCGCCGCCGCCCCCCTGGGCCCCGGCGAGCCCGACCCCGGGCTCAACCTCACCGCCCTGGGCGACGCCGCGCCCGCGGGCGCCGAGTTTGGCGTCGGCGGCCTCGGCTCGGCGGCGGCCGCCCCTGCGGCCCCCTTGACCGACCGCCTCACGCTGACCAACCTGCCGCCCTACCTCACCCAAGACCAGTGCCGCGAGCTGTTGGAAGCGTTCGGGGAGGTGGCCGCGCTGACGCTCGTCGCGGACCCGCTGACGGGCGCCTCGCGCGGCGTCGCGTTTGCCACGTTCGCCGACCAAACCGTCACCGCCGCCGCCGCCGCGGGCCTGGACGGCATGCGCATGGGCGACGCCGTCCTGTCGGTCAAGCGCGCGGCCGACCTGGCGGCCGCGGTCGAGGCGCGCATGGAGGCGGAAGGGTTGCCGCCGCCGCCGCCGCCGCCGCACGGAGGCTTTGGCTTGCCGCTGCCGCCGCCGCCGCCGCTGCCGGCCGGCGGCCTGCCGCCGCCGCCTCCACCCCCCGCCCACGCGGCGACGCGGGTGCTGGTGCTCGACCACGCGGTCACGCCGGCGGAGCTCGCCGACGACGCCGAGCACGCCGACATCGTCGACGACATGCGGGACGAGTGCGGCAAACACGGCCCCGTCGCCGACGTCATCATCCCGCGGCCCCCGAAAGAGGCGGGCGCCCCGCCGCCCCCGGGCGTGGGCCGCGTCTTCATCTCGTTTGCCGACCCCGCCGCCGCGGTCGCCGCGGCGGCCGCGCTCCACGGGCGCCGGTTTGGGGGGAGGGCGGTGGTTGCCAGCTACATGGACGAAGCGGATTTCTCGGCGGGCCGCTTGTGAAGGGGGAGGGAGGCGGGGGGAGGCGGGGTGGTGGCGTGTCGCGCCGGCCACAGACGCACTCGCCCGCCCGCTCCCCTCTCTCGCTCCCCGTCTCTCCCCGTCACAAAAACGGCAGCAGCGCGTACTCGGCGTAAAACAGGTACCAGACGCCCCGGTAAAAGGCGGCGATGGCGGCTTGGGAGTAGGCCGCGGCCGCGAGGCGGGTGCGGAGCAGGGCGAGGCAGGCGCCGAGGGCGAGGTGGGCGGCCAGCGCGAAGTGGGGCCTGAAAAAGGCGTCCGGCTTCGCAATGGCCAGCACGGCCGCCCCGACATAGTTCGCCGCCAGCAGGCCGACGCCGAGCGACGCGACGCGCGCGACGCCGAGCTTGGTCGCAAACGTTTCCACCCCGAATTTGGCGTCCCCCTCCACGTCGGGCAAGTCTTTGGTGACCGCGATCGCGGTCGCAAACACGGTGACGAAGCAGGTGATGAAGAGGGCGGCCGGCGACCACACAAACGGCAGGCCCAGCGCAGCCCTCACCGCGGAAAACACGCCCACGTTGAGCAAAAAGCCGCGCACGGTGGCGATGATGAGGAAGGCGGGGACGGGGTGCGATTTGAGGCGGAGGGGGGGGACCGAGTAGGCGGTGCCGAGGAAGAGGCCGAAAGCGTAGAGCGCGGTGATCGCGGGGCCAAAGGTGGACGCGGTCACGACGAGGCCGCCGGCAGCCAGAGCGAGGACCAACACCCACGCAAGCCCTGGCGACAGCTCCCCGGCGGCCACGGGGAGGAACGGTTTGTTGACCGCGTCGATCTCGACGTCGTAGATCTGGTTGACGCCCACGATGTAGCCGTTGCCGGCCAAGAGCGCCAGGACGCCGAGGCACGCGCGCGGGAACAGGGCCGCCCACGGCAGGGCGGCCAACGGCGCCGGCTGCTCGAGGAGCGCGCGCGCGGTCACCGCGACCGAGCCGAGGAGCGTGCCCCGGATCGTGTGGGGGCGCAGAAACTTCCAAAAGGCGGCCAAGAAAGAGGGCGCGGCGGCCCGGCCGCCGGGCGCGCCCGCGGCCGGGGCGGCGGCGAGCGGCGCGGGGGGGCGGCGCGGCGGCGCCGGCTGCGGGGGGGGGCAGGGGGGTCGGCTCGCGCCCGATGCGCGACCGCCCCCCCCCAATTCCGCCCCCACCCGTCCCCACCTGCACCACGCGCGGCTGGCGCCGCGCCAAAGGCAGGCCGCCGCGCGGCGCGGCGCGCGGCGCCGCCGCCGCCCGCGTGGCCGGCGCCGGGCGCGCCCCGACGCGCGGCGCGGGGTGGCCGGCGATCGCCACGATCGCCATGGCGGCCGCGGGGAGAGGGAAAAGGGGGGCGGGGAGAGAGGGTGCGCCGCAGCGCCACGCGCTCGCTGTTTTGCGGCCCGCCAGCGCGCCGAGCTTGCACGGCCGCGCGCGCGGTCGCCGCCCTTGTCACCCCCACGCGACTGGAATGCACTCGCTGCGTCCCGATGAAACAGGGTCGAGCAAAAAAGCCAGAGCCAGCGCGCTCACGCGTCGGCCACCACCTCCCCGACCCCCTCGCGGCGCGCGCGCGCGGCCGCCGCCGACCGCAGCAGCGCGTCCGCTACGTGCCCTTCCAGCACGACGAGCACGAGCCACAGCGCGAGCTGGGACGCGCGTGGGTCGGGAGCGCCGCCGACCACGCACCCCTCCCCGGGCGTCGCCGACCGACCGCGCCGCACCGGGCGCCGCGGCGCCTTGGGCTGCGGCGACACGACGGCCGCCGCGCACGCGAGCTCGGCCAGGACCGACGCGGCGTCGGTGTCGGCCTTGGCGGGCCGGCGCCCCGACGCGCGCCGCTTGGCGGCGGGGGACGTGGTGGCGGGCCGGCGCGCGCCGGACCGCGATTTGACCGGGAACGGGGACGAGAGGGACGTGGCGGGCGGCGCCTTGGCCGGGCCGCGGACCGAGCGCCGGTTGGCCGCGGCGCCCGCAGGGACGGCGACCGACCAGAGCCAGTCTTCCAGGGCGGCGCCGACGGGCACGGGCGGCGCCTCACCGGCTTCCCGCGCCTCCGCAGCCGCCAGCTCGGCCCCATACTCGGCCAGGGGCCAGTTGGTCGCCGCGCCGCGGCCAAACAGGTGGACCGCCGCCCGGTCGTGCGCGCGCCCCGCGTCGGCTTCCGACACGTGCAGGCCGAGGGACGCGTAGCGTCCGTTGCGCAGCGCGACGCGGGCCTCGTACCGGGGCGTGCCGCCGTCGCCGGTCGCGGCCGAGAGGGAGACGCCGCGGAAGGAGGACGCGCCGCGCGTGAAACCCTGGGATTGGCGGCGGATGGCCATGACCAGGTCGGCCATGGGGACGGTGTCGAGGCAGGGGAGCAGGGCCGAGTAGCTATTAGGTGGATAGGGAGGAGGGGTGTGGGCGACTTCACTCTCTCTTCTCGCTCCCTCCCTCTCTCGCCTTCACCACCTACCGATCCAGCGGAAAGTTGGTGCGCGCCTTGAGCCCCTGGCACTTGAGCGCGGCGACATCGTGCGCCTCGGCCGCTTCGTCCTCGGTCGCGTAGCCGCCCAGGTAGGCCTGTTTGCCCTCTTCCGAGACCCACACGTGCGCTTCCCAGCTGAAGTGGAGAAAGGAGGGGGTGGGGTGGGTGGGCGACCGTTTTTTATGTTTCTTCCTAGGCCCGGCTCGACAGCCCACCGTCCCCCTCTCTCTCCCTCTCTCTTCCTCTTACCGCCCGGAGCGCCGGTGGCGCGTCACGCCCTTGTACTGGGACGTGCGGCCGACGGGCCCGCGCTGGCGGCCGTCGCCGGCGGTGGGCGTCGCGGCGCGCGACGGCGCTGCCGGCGCTGACCCGCCCGACCCGGGCGTGGCGCCGCTGTCGCTGTGCGCCAGAGTGCCCATGGGCGGGACCGCGTCGGGCGTGGGGCACAAGGACGGAGGAGGCGCGGGGCCGTCCATGAGGGCGCGGCGCGCGCTGGCCAGCACCTGAGGGGCGGGAAAGGGGGCGTCGACCGTCGCGCCCGCGCCTCGGCGTACAGATCATCGCCTGCGCGCGCGGCTGGCGGGCGCCGAGGCGGCGGGCGGGCCGCCGCGCGGCCGCGCGCCGCATCCAGCGGCCCGCCCCCCGCGGCCGCCGCGCCAGGCGCCGCGCGCCCGCACAGCCGCCCTTGCGGGACTCACTCTGGCCTCGCACGCTGTTCAAGGGAGAGGGAGCGGGCGGAGGCCGAGCGCCGGGGTGTGTGCGGCGCGGCGCGCTGCGGCGGCGGACGCTTCCCTTCCCCGCTGGCGTGCGCGTGTTCCTGGACGCGTGTCTGTGCCCGCGATCCACGCTGCTGCCCCCGCGATGCGTGGTGAGAAGCCTGCGGGGCGGCAGGAGAGACTTGGCCGGACGGAGACGCGGCGGCCGGCGGCGACCGCGCGCGGCAGCCACGCGCCGCCCCGCCCACTCGCTGGCCGCCCTCTCCGAACGCTGCCGGGCACCACGCGCGCCCAGCGCGGGGCGCGCCCAGGCTTTACGCGCCCCCCGCGGCCCGCCGTGGCGCAGTGGCCGCGCGCGGCGCGCACCCCGGCCACTCCTCCCGAGGCCCACACCCCCTCCGAGGCACCCCGCCTCCCCCCCCCCCCACCACCATGGGCAAAGTCCAGGAGATCGCGCCCTCTGTCTCCAAGGCCGGCCGGTCCAAGACGTATCACCGCCGCGGGCTGTGGGCGATCAAGAAGAAGAATGGCGGCAAGCTGCCTGTGCACGCCAAGGCGGCGCCCAAGGCGGTGGCGACCGAGAAGGTGGGGAGGGGAGAGGGGTGGAGGGGGCGGCGGCGGCGGCGCACCGCCGCGCGGCCGATTGCCGGCCGGCCGCCGCGGCCGCGCGCGGGCGGCGGCCGCCCAATCACGCCCGCCCGTGCCGGCGGCGGCCGAGAGGCGTGCGTCCGTGTCACCCGGGCGACGGCTGCGTGTCGACGAGCGCGCCCTGGGCGGCGTCGCGACCGGTCGCGCCGGCCGCCGGCCTCGCGGCGCGCGATCGCGCCGCCGCCGACCGCTTCGGCCACCGCGGACGGCTGCCGCCGCGTTGACGCCGTTCGCCACGGGCAGACCTGGGCGCGGGGACGCCCCGTCGCGCCCGCGCGGCGATGGCCGCCGCCCGCGCGGGCCGACGCCGCCACCCCTTCCGCCGCCCCCGATCCCGCGCCGCGCGCAACGCGGCACGCGCGCAGACACTCGGCCAACACGCCCGCACCCATCCACCTCGCCTCCTCAGACCGCGCGCCTCTACCCCGCCGACGACGTGCCCAAGCCGCTCCGCCGGCGCTCCGTGGCCCGCCCCGCCAAGCTGCGCGCGTCCCTGCAGCCCGGCGCTATCCTCATCCTGCTCGCGGGCCGCTTCAAGGGCAAGCGCGTGGTTTTGCTCTCCGCCCTGCCGTCGGGCCTCCTCCTGGTCTCGGGCCCCTACTCGGTCAACGGCGTCCCCCTGCGCCGCGTCAACCCCGCTTACGTGATCGCCACCGCGGCCTCTGTCGACGTCAAGGGCGTCGACGTGTCCAAGTTTGGTGACGCGTACTTCAAGGCGGCCGACGCCAAGGCGGCGAAGAAGAAGACCGGCGCGCCGGGCAAGAAGGGCGGCGACGCCGACTTTTTCTCGGGCGGCGCCGAGGCCAAGACGAAGGAGCCGCTCCCCGCGTCCGTCGTCGCCAACCAAAAGGCGGTCGACGCGGCGCTCGAGGCCAAACTCGGGGACCTCAAAGGGTACCTGGAGACGCCCTTTTCCCTGCAGAAAGGGGACCGGCCGCACCTCATGAAGTTCTGAGCTCAGAGGGGTGGCGTGGTGGTGGGTCTGGCGCCTGTTTGTTTGGTCGGGGGCGGAGCGGAGAGACGGGCGTGGCGAGGGGTGGGGCTGTCGCGGCGCCGCCGCCCTCGCCCACGAAAGGCTGGGGCGGTGTGCTCGCGGCCGCCGCGCCCGCGCTTGCGCCCGTGTGTAAGCCGCGGCCCGGGAGGTCGGTTTGGGAGGCGGGGGCGGGAGAGCGCGCCCACGCCGGCGGTCCCCCACGCCCACACCCTCGCCGCCCGGCCCCCACCCTCCTCCTCAATCTCAATGGCCGCCCTCCGCGTCGTGTTCGCCCTGGCGGTCGCGGGCGCGGGTGCGCGAGCGGGGCGGGCGCGCGTGATGGGCGCGCGCGCGCGGGCGGGCGCGGCGAGGCGGCGGGCGGCCGCGGGTGGGCGCCCTCCCAACGTCACGACCCCAATCGCGCGCCCGCGTGCGGGGGCGGCGGTGGCACGCGCAGCTCTGGCGGTCCAGCGCCCGCATTGACCGCCGCGCGCGGCGGTCCGATCGGGGCCCTCCCCACCCTCCCCCACCCTTCCCTGCAGTCGCCGCCCAATCTCCCCCCTCTTTGGCCGACCGGTTCCCGTCGGGCCACCCCCTGACCGACATCCCGCCCCCCGCCGACGGCGTGACCACCGCGGTGTGGTTCCCCAAGCACACCGGGTCCCAGTTTGAGGCCGGCGAGATTGTACGAGGAGGGGGAGGGAGGAGGAAGAGGTGGCGAGGTCGATCGTCAGCCCAGTTTCCGACCCCCCTCCTCTCCTCCTCGTCTCCCGTAGATCGAGGTCGTCGTCGCCGTGCGCAACGGCGGCAAAGTCCCCGCCAACGTGACGCACGTCATGGGGTCGCTCAACTCGGTCGACGACTTCTCCGCGCACTATCAAAACTTTTCGCTCGCCGCCGCCGCCGCCGACGTGCCGCCCGGCGGCGAAGCCTCGCTCACCTACGCCTTCCGCCCCGACCCCGCCCTGCCGGAGCGCGACTTCCAGGTGGCGCTGACCGCGTTCTATGTGGCGGGGGAGGAGTCCGGGGCCGCGGTGTTCTTCAACCGGACCGTCGCGATCACCGAACCGCGCTCGGCCGTCGACTGGCAACTCCTCCAGCTGCTGGCGACGTTCGCGGGCCTCGCCGCCCTGGCCGGCTACGGCGCGCACGCGTGGGCGGTGAGCGCGGGCTACGTCAAGAGAGCGCGCAAGGCGCCGGCCGCCAAGGCGGCCGGCGCGGCGGGCGGCGGCGACCCCGCCCAGTGGCTCGCGGGCACCTTTTACAAGCCGGCGGGGGCCGGCGCCAAGAAGGCCGCGTAAGCGGCCGGGAGCGGTGGGAGAGGGAGCGGCGTCGAGTTTGGGGCGTGCAACAACCGCCGCGCGGCGTCCGCCGCCGCTCCACTCTTGCGCGCTCGCGCGCGCGCCGGGGGGAGGGCCTCCCCTCTCTCCCTGCCGCCCCACCCTCATGCTGCCCACATTCGACGGCCTGCTCCGGGCGGGCCTGCAATTTGTGCTGCGGCGCGCGCTGGGGCCGCTGCTCAAGAGCGAGGTCCGAGAGGAAGGGGGGGGGGGGGGGGGGGCGGGCGCGCCCCCCCCCCCCCCCCCCCCCCCACCGCACCCCACCACCCCCACCCCCCCCCCCCCCCAACAACCCCCCGGCCCCCCCAACCCGCACCCACCCCCAGGCCC
>Ga0315284_10001725_pt1 | contig 31195 bp, 25 predicted proteins | sample YL17G09_16_MG_FD_203696 | JGI IMG/M metagenome (GOLD analysis project Ga0315284, IMG submission 203696) | Sediment microbial communities from Yellowstone Lake, YNP, Wyoming, USA - YL17G09_16 | ecosystem: Environmental > Aquatic > Freshwater > Lake > Sediment | place: USA: Wyoming | collected...
GGAGAAGTAAAATGAAGAAAAATCTTGTGGTGTTTTCAATAGCAATGATTTTATTGGCTGGCTGTGAGAGTCTGCGGTTTGCGCCGAGCGAAAAGCAAAAACAAAATGCCTGGCTGCATAATCGCACTGCGATGGTTGCTACGGAGGCTGCGAAATCAGAAAATACGTCGGAGAAACTACGGCTGCTGACACAATTGTCAGAACTGCAAAGCAGAGCGTTTGTTTCTTACTGCGGTCTGCCGAGAGAATTTCCGCTGGCGGACACAGCCGAGGAGATACTTGCCCAGTCAAACTGGCAGCTTGCGAAAACGGTTTTTCAGGAATCGGCTGACAGGCCTGATGGGTGGCAACTGGCGGATAATGTGTTTGAATTGGCCATCGGCATATCGGCTTTGTTAGGCGGGGTTTATGGCACAAGGGCGGTGCGGTTTTTGAAAGACGCCAGAACAAAAACACAGGCCCTTAAAGAGATTATAAAGGGCAATGAGCTTTTCAAGAAGACTAACACTGAATCAGCGGAAGCCTTTAAGCAGGCGCAGAAGGACCAATCACCACAAACGCGACAAATCGTTGCACAATTAAAAACGAGTTGAAAGACAATCTCAAAAGTTTTACAATAAACAAGCCAACTCAAAAGTTGTAAGAGGGCATTAAAGGCTTGTATTTATGATTGTCGGTGTAATGACTGCCCAGTTGCATTTGCAGGGAATAACATCGCTGAAGGAAAAGCGAAGTATCGTCAAGAGTCTAATCGGCAGGCTTAAAAGCAGATTCAATGTTTCCATTTCGGAGGTCGACCATCAAGACGACAAGACCTCGGCGGTTGTGGGGATTGCGGTGGTTTCTAACGACAGCCGATTTATAAATCAGCAGTTTGACAGCATTATCGTTTTTATGCGTGGGGACGGTAGATTTTATCTGGGTGTGGTTGAAAGAGAAACTTTTTAGCTCCTTCAAAAGACTTTGTCGATAATGAATCTTGCGCCAAAAAACACATCTGCCCCGATTGCTAAACACAGAATAGCCAATCTCAACCAGCCAAGCCGTAAGTTTGCACGAATGACAAGATAGATGGCGGCTGTTGCAACTGCTCCGAGCAGGTAAATCCTGGCGGTTTCTGCAAAAAGTCTCGTATATTCGGCCGCAAGCTCACCGAAAGCGTTTTCACAACGCACCGACATCAATAACGCAAGAAGGGAAAACGCTGCCATAATCAAGGCTATTGCCAGAATCCATTTTCTGTCGGCAGGACCGGCACAGGCAAATCCTTGTATCCCTGCGCCTATAAGTATTGAGCAACAAAGGACGGGGATTGCAAGCCATATAATTGGACTGATGTTGAAAAGCGGACCGCAAAAGGTCAGAATGGTGCCTGAGCAGAAGATTATTATTATGCCGAGCCGCCTTGCCGCCAGCAGCATCGAGAAGCCCATAATCAGAGGCGCTATCGGAATGTGATAGAAACCGGCAAAGATTAAACTGCGGCCTACCGTGACCAAGGGGACAACCAGGCCAGTTATGTCAGCCAGATGAAGTCTTGCCTGCACCGGAACTGCAAATAAGCGCCAATGTGCCGATATTTCAAAGAACAGCATTACCACAAGAAATGGCAAAGCAGAAATCAGCCAGTTTAACCACTTCCAGCCAGCCCTGGTGCCGAAGGCGGCGGGACAAAAGAGCCAGGGAATGGTCGATGCCAGAAAGCCTGCCGTGGGGTGATAACTGGCCAGTGTAATCATAAAAGGCCCGAAGCCATAAATTGCGCCCGCAAAAAGTGAGCCGCAGAATGAAGCCACCCACCGCCGGCTCAGTGCGAAACAGCCCAAAGATGCCAAACAGGCATTTATGACAAAAAGATTCCGCAATCGCAGAATATTGCAAGAATTTTTACCAAGATGCGGGTAGTAAAGGTAAACGGCGAAACAGGCGTATATTAGCGCTGCGACAGCGAATTTGCTCAGGATGAAATTGTTTCCCCCTGTAACCAATTGTGCTGTTCGGCCTGATTTTTTAGTCATTAAAGCCGGTCTCTATTTTAAAACCACTTTACCGCTGCCGGAGGTGATTCTGCCTATGTTGTAAACCTGTTCACCGTAGGATGTAAGTTTTTTTGTTATAGAGTCTGCAAAGTCCTCGGCCACTATTAGTATGAAACCTATCCCCATATTGAAGACGTTGAACATTTCATCTTCCTCGACAGGGCCTTTTTCCTGCAGGAACGTAAATATTTTGTGTCTCGGCCAACTTGATTTTCTGATGACAGCATCGCAGTCTGGCGGGAACGCTCTCGACAAATTTCCGGGGATTCCCCCGCCGGTGATATGCGACATTGCGTGAACGATCTGTTTTACCTTGTATTGTGATAGTAATTTTATTATTGGCCGAACATAAATTCTTGTCGGCTCCAGCAGCACATCACCCAGCACGGCGCCGCCGAGTTCATTAAGCGTATCGGTCATTTTCAGCCCGGCTTTTTTGAAGCAGATGTTGCGGACAAGTGCGTAGCCGTTGCTATGCAGCCCGCTTGAGGCAAGTCCTAAAATTACATCCCCCTTTCTGACATTTTTGCCGGTGATAATCTTCTCGCGTTCAACCACTCCAACCGCAAATCCCGCCATATCGAAATCATCTTTGCGATAAGTGTCCGGCATTTCAGCGGTTTCTCCTCCGATAAGTGCGCAATCGGCCGTTCTGCACCCGGCCGCAACCCCTTTTACCATTTCAGCTATTACGGCCGGCTCGAGATTGTGCACGCCGAGATAGTCGAGGAAAAACAAAGGTTCAGCTCCCTGCACTAACATATCGTTGACGTTCATTGCCACCAAATCAATACCTACGGTATCGTATTTTTTTATTTGGCTGGCCAACTGAACTTTGCTGCCTACTCCATCGGTGCAGGCCACCAGGACAGGACTCCTGTAGTTTTTTTTGAAGATTTTTTCATCGTAGTCGAGCCGAAACAGCCCTGCGAATCCGCCTTTGAGCTCAATGACTCTCGGCCCGAATGTGCTTGCGACGTGCGGGTAAATCAGGTCTTCCATCTGGTCGCTGGAGTCGATACTTACTCCGGACTGCTTATAGGTGACATACTTACTCATTCGTTTCAGCAAGCTTATCGAAAATATTCATTTGGTAGTGTTCCATCATAAATTTATTAACTACTATGTCTATCGGTATCCGGTATTTGCCTGTCCAGCAGGCGGTGCAGTAATGGTCCGGCGGTTTCGATGCACAGCCAAGCAGTCCCTCCAGTGACATATAGCCGACACTGTCAACCTCAAGGAATTCCTTTATTTGTTGCAGATTGCGGTTGTTTGCCAGCAGTTCTTCTTTGGTTGGAAAATCCACCCCGTAGAAACAGGGAAATCTGATAGGCGGACAACTGACCCGCATATGCACCTCTTTTGCGCCGGCCTGTCGCAAGGCCCTTATTTTGCCTCTGGTTGTTGTGCCGCGGACTATCGAATCGTCCACCACTATGACGCGTTTGCCGTTCACAACCTCTTTTACCACCGCCAGCTTGAGCTTGACCTGCATCTCTCTCAAATCCTGGCCGGGCGAGATAAATGTTCTGCCAACATAGTGACTTCTGACCATACCCATATCGAAGGGTATTTTGCTCTGTTCGGAATATCCTATTGCCGCCGATGTCCCCGAGTCCGGCACAGGGATTACCACGTCCGCATCAACGGGATGTTCTTTTGCCAGCCGCCTGCCGAGTTTTTTTCTGAACTCGTGAACGTTTTCGCCAAAGATAGTGCTGTTTTGTTTGGCAAAATATATATGTTCGAAGATACAATGGGCCGGCGTGATGGTGCTAGGTTTGACAAAGAACCTGCTGTGAAGCCCGTTCTTATTTAATGTGACAATTTCCCCTGGTTCAATCTCGCGGATGAACCTTGCGCCAAGGGGGTCAAGAGCGCAGCTTTCACTGGCGACAACATAAGCGCCCTTTTCCGTCTGACCTATGCACAAAGGTCTGATTCCGTAAGGGTCTCTGGCTGCCTCGATGCAATCAGCAAACAAGAAAAGCAGGCAATATGCTCCCTGAAGATGATTTAGAACGTGTGCCAATGGGTCGGGTTTGCTGACGTGGCTTGGCTTGGCGAGCAGGTGGGTTATAATCTCGGTATCGCTTGTAGACTTAAAGAGACTGCCGTATGCTTCGTACTCGTCCCGCAATAGTGAAGCGTTTATAATATTGCCGTTATGGGCCACTGCGACCTGCCCGCGAGAATATTCGCTCATAAAGGGCTGACAGTTTATGGTATTGGATGACCCGGTGGTCGAATAACGCACGTGGCCGATTGCTATCGGGTTGGTTAATTTTTCCAGTACGCCATTGCCGGCCCGGAAAACCCTGCTCACCGTTCCCATACCTGTATAGCATTGGATGGATTCGCCGTTGCTGGAGGCGATTCCCGCCGATTCCTGGCCACGGTGCTGCAGGCTATGCAGACCGAGGTAGGTTTTCTGAACGGCCTCCGGGTCGCCGAAAATACCAAAAAGACCGCAGTTTTCTTCTTTTTCTGGGGTCATTAAAATCCTCATTTATTGCAGTTTGTGCTGACTATTATTACTACGCCTGAATTTAGTTTAGTGCATCAGGCCGGTTAAGTCAAACAATTGTTTTCGCCGGCAGCGGGTGCATAAATTCCGGTATTCGCTGGACTTTGCCATCGCTGTTGACACAGGCCAATATGCTTGAACCTTCCGCCAGAAGCACATTATCTCTGCATCGCGTGAGTTTATATGTATGCTCGACTTTGCCGCTGGTAACCGCCGAGCAGGTTGTTTCCAGTGCCAGTTTCTCATCGTATTTTGCAGGCCTGCGATATTTTATGTGCAGTTCGGCAACGACAAAGAAAACCCCTACCGCCTCAAGGTCCTTATAAACCATACCATTGATACGCAGAAGCTCGGTACCGCCCATTTCGAACCAGACCCGGATACACACTGTGATGGACCACGCCTGCCTGGTCGGTTTCTGCATATCGCGGCACAATAGTTATCGTGTGGCTCTTGATATTTGTGTGTTTTGGGAAATCCATAATTTACCGCAACCAGTGTTTTTCTATTTCTTCAAGGGTTTTGCCTTTGGTTTCGGGCACAAATACCCAGGCAAAAACCACGCTGACAGCGCACAGACTTCCGTAAACCCAGAATGGAAAGCCGTGATGGAATTTATCTACAAGCCATTTATTCTCGTTCATCATCGGGAAGGTTTGCGAAACCACGAAGTTTGCCGCCCACAGGCAAAAAGTTGCGATTGACATAGCCCTGCCGCGAATGCTTGTGGGAAAGATTTCCGACAGAATCACCCACGTAACCGGCCCCACCGCAAGAGCAAAACTGGCAATATAACCGAGGATAAATAGCAGGACCCACATTTCCGTTTTCTGATAATAGGCAGCCAGTCCCATAGATATAAGCGAGATTCCCATTCCTGCCGACCCGACAACCATCAGCGGCTTTCTGCCTATTTTGTCGACCGTCCATATTGCGACTACCGTGAACAAAAGATTCACCGCACCGACTATCACCGTCTGAAGCAGGGCCGTGCTTGTCTCACTGCCGAGTTTTTTAAAGATTTCAGGGGCATAGTAGAGGAACACGTTGATTCCCGTAACCTGCTGCAGGACGGCCAGTGTGACCCCGATTACTAGGACGATTTTCATTCCCGGCTGCAGCAGTTGGGCGATTGAGCCGCTTTCGTGGGTGACTGCATCCTCTATTGCCGCCAGTTCTGCCTTTGCATGTTCGCTGCCGCCGATGCGTGAGAGAATATCGAACGCTTTTTTCGACTGTTTTTGTTTGGTGAGCCAGCGGGGGCTTTCCGGCACAAAAAGAAGTGCCAGCAGCAAAACCGCAGCCGGGATGGCGCCTGAGCCGAACATCCACCGCCAGCCTGCCTGCACGTTCCATTCTTCAGAGCCTTGTTTGGCTATAAAATAATTCACAAAATAAACCACCAGCATACCGAATATGATGGCAAACTGGTTGACCGAAACCATTCGTCCTCTTATACGCGCCGGTGTAATCTCTGCGATATACATAGGGGATGACATCGAGGCGGCGCCCACGCCGATACCGCCGATTATTCGGAAAATTATAAATTCAGTTAGTGTTCTCGGCAGTGCCGTCCCGACCGCCGAGACAAGGAAAAAAACAGCCGACAGAATCAGGATTTTTTTCCTACCGAGCCAGTCGCTTAGTATCCCTGTAAAACTGACTCCGATGATGCACCCTACCAGTGCGCAGGAGGCAGCCCAGCCCGTCCACTTGGCGTCAAGTGAAAACCGTGTCTGGAAAAACCCTATGGCTCCGGAGATGACCGCCGTATCGTAACCAAACAAAAGCCCTCCTAATGCAGCCACCATACAAACCAGAAATACATAAGAGACACTGCCCGAATCCTGTGCGATTTTTATTTCGCTTTGTTCGCTCACTTTTTCCCTCTTTTTTTAGGGACTTTTCTGCCGAGCGCCTCGAATATTGCCAGCACGTTTTCAACGGGAGTATTGCATTGAATGTTATGAATGGTATTGAAAACAAAACCGTTTTTCTGACTGAATATTTTGACTCTTTCAGCTACCTGTCGGCGAACCTCCGCCGGCGTCCCGAACGGCAGTGTCTGTTGCGTGTCGACTCCTCCGCCCCAGAAGATTATCCTCTCGCCGTACTTCTCAACCAGATGCTGTGGCTCCATACCCGCCGCTGAGGTCTGAACGGGATTTAGAACGTCGTATCCAGCCTCAATGAACCCATCGATTAAAGGCTCACAGGCCCCGCAGCAATGCTTGGCCGTTTTCCACGCCGTGTTTTTATGTACCCAGTCGTTGAGCCTTTTGGCGTATGGCAGATAAAGGTCTCTGTATCCTTCCGGCGAGCAAAACAACGTGTTCTGTGCAGCCAGGTCGGCGCCATCCATCCAGGCAATCTGTATCTTATTGCCTACCGCCTGATAAATCAGCTCCAGATTTTTCAACGCCACCTCCGCCTGGCCCGCAAATACCTCTTTGATATACCCTTTTCGTATCACTGTGCTGATATACCACTCTTCAATGTCGCGGATGCCTTTTGGGTGTTTTATAAACGGCACCACAATTCTCGCTATGTCGCCGAAGGCCATCCCCGGCATCGCCATCACAATAGCAAGGCCGGTATTGTTATAAAGTTCCTGTGCGTGCTTCTGGTAAAATCTCAAATCCTCATCGCCCAAAATCGTAAATTCCTCAAGATTATCAGCAGGATTGAGTTTGCTCTCATCAATAGGCTCCTGGCGTATAATGGCATCAAAATAGAAACCGCCTTTGGGCATCCTGCCTGATGGAAGCACCGACTTGTCGCCCTGCGGATACTGCACAAGGTCGCCGTTCGGCTCCGGCTCTGTATTAAACTTTCCCGGAACCAGAACATTTGTTCCGTCAAAGGTTTTCCACCGCTTCCAGTCCGTGTTTTCAAAACCGAATGTGCTTTTCGGTCTCGGCAGAAATGTTACGTCAATCCCCAACATCTCCTGCAGGTCTAGCGCAACCTCGCCGAGCATCTGGTGAAGGTCAATGACCTTTACCGGCTCACCTTTCTTGTCCAGCCCAAGTGCCTGCCGGAGTTTCGCAACGACGCTGACGTGGGCGCCGCTGCACGGTGTCCCGCCCAAATCAACAGGCACTCGGTCGCCCGGCCTGTGATTCAACACAGCTATTACTCTTTCTCTGCTTGTCATATTACCCTTCATTTCACCATATTTGTTTATACTTTTCTTCCCAGTGCCTCGAACATCGCCAGAACATTTTCTACAGGGGTATTGCACTGAACATTGTGAATCGTATTAAAAATAAAGCCGTTCTTCTGGCTGAATATTTTGACCCTTTCTTTCACCTGCTGACGGACTTCATCCGGTTTACCGAATGGCAGTGTCATTTGTGTGTCGACGCCCCCGCCCCAGAACACTATCCGCTCGCCGAACTTATCGACTAAATGCTGCGGGTCCATACCCTTGGCCGATGTCTGAACAGGATTTAGAACATCGTAACCGGCCTCGATAAATCCCTCGATTAAGGGCTCGCACCCGCCGCAGCAGTGCTTGATTGTCTTCCATCTGGTATTGGTGTGTATCCAGTCATTGAGCTTCTTTGCATAAGGCAGGTAAAGGTCCCGGTAGCCGTCGAGGCTGCAAAACAGCGAATCCTGCGAAGACAGGTCCGAGCCGTCCATCCAGACAAGATGTATCTTGTCCCCTACAGCCTGATACCCTCGCTTGAGGTTGTCTATGGCGATTTCAGCCTGGCGGGCGAAAACCTCTTTGATATAGTTTCGCCGCGTTACGGTGCTGATATACCATTCCTCGATGTCACGAATACCCTTCGGGTGCTTTAGAAACGGCGCCGGAACAAGCGCTATGTCACCAAAGGCCGTCCCAGGAAATCCCATCACAATAGCACGCTCGGTGTTTTTATGAAGATAGTCCGCCTGCTTCTGATAGAACTTCAAATCTTCTTCGCTCATCGGCCCGAATTCCTGAAGATTGTCTTCAGGCTTGAGCTTGGTATCATCAATCGGTTCCTGCCTTATAATCGTGTCAAAATAAAATCCGCCCTTTGGCATACGGACCGACGGCGGTGCCGATTTGTCCCCTTCTGGGTATTGTAAAATGTCACCGTTAGGTTCCGGCTCAGTGTTGAATTTGCCCGGCACCAGCACATTAGTGCCGTCAAAGGTCTTCCAAGGCTTCCAGTCCTTGTTCTCCATTCCAAAAAAGTTTTTAGGCCCTGTTAGATTGACCACATCAAGTTCCAGCGCATCCTGCAAATCAGGCTCTATCATCCCGAGTATTTGGTAGGGGTCCCAAAGTTTCACTGCTGTGCCCGGCTTATCCAAACCAAGCCCCTGCCGTAGTTTTGCCACGATACTGACGTGTGCGCCGGAACAGAACGTTCCGCCAAGGTCTACAGGAACACGGTCTGGCGCCCTGTGATTTAGTGCTGCCAGAACTCGTTCTCTGCTGCTCATCCTGTTTTTTTTAGTCGACTTTTTACTTCTCCTGGCATTCATAATATAATTCCTCATTTACATAGCGATATGGCACTCGTTTTTACAGAATTTTGGGCAAAATCGCAAGAGAAATTACGGGCTTTCCACGTAAGCTCAAAATTGCTCTGGAATTTGAATTGATAGATGTTATAATACTCCGGCGATAATAAAAGTTAAGGTTTAAGGAGATAATCAAATGTTAAGATGGATTGGAGTAATTGTAATAAGTGTATGTATTGGTCTGGCTGGCTGCAAAGCGCCGGCAGCAGCCAAACAAAAACCATCGTCCCAGCCCGCCATCAAGTCCCAGCCAGCACAGCCTAAGCAGCAAGTTGTGGATTTGAAGGAGTTTGAAGCGATGGCAAGAGACTATATAAATCTTTTCGTAAAAGGGGATTTTGCAGCCGCTGCATCAAAATTTACAGGTGCCACGAAAGAAAATATGCCGACAAAATCGCTTCAGGATTTGTGGGCTGCGATACTTGCCAGGAACGGCCAATTTGTCGAGCAGGTTTCAGCGAAATCAGAGAGAAACAAAAGCAGCAATATAATCCTGGTAACCTGCAAATTTGAAAAGGAGCTTGTTGATATAAAGGTTGTTTACAACGACAAAAAGGAAGTTACCTCTATATCATTTCCGCCCAGACCCCAGCCTGGAGCAAATCAGCCCAAGGCTGTGAAGTAGTTTAAACAAGATAACGCCTTATGGGATTTTGAACTTGCTTACCTATTTTAAAAGGGAAGTCCGGCAGTTTATCCACTATTTGAAGAACTTTTTCAATAACCCTTTGGAAATTCAGGAGATGAACATTTATCGCAGGTTCACAGGTTCAATTTTGACATAAGGTTTACTGACAATTTTTGGAGGTTGACATAACGTCTTTTTGGTAAACAAGTTACAGCCCAAAAATGCCGACTTTATATGGTTTGGATAAATAGCAGCAAAAAGCGGTATCGACTCTTTATAAAACAACTGTTACAACTCGAGGAAATATTGTGGAAGAAAATCACAGTTATCAACAGGTTGTCCACAACGCCGGATTGGGCTTTTGGATTAAATTTTCGGGCTGTTTTGACAGCAATAATAGTGCGGGAAAAAACCTCGAAAATTATATAAGTATTTGATAATGCAGGCTTAAATAAAAATGCAATCGTATATATTATTTAGTATGCTGTTTCGCGAACAAGCTGCAGAAGAAATATGCCAAACTTAAAATGGAGATTGACCAGCAATGCTGCTGAAAACATTGAAAGAGAAACTGCAGGACAAATCGGGTTTTGTCGTGGTTGCGGAATTGACCGGCGGGCCGGGATTTAGTTTCACTCCCATCGAAAAATTTCTCGCTGCTTACAAAACCGCCGGCAGTTCGGCAATCCAGAATGGTGAGCGCGGTCGAACCATACCTGCCGGCTTCGATTTTCTTGCCATAACCAGCCCGCAGAATCCCGGCGGAGTCGCCAACATCGAACCTGCCGATGTGCTGACCCATATCAAATTTAATAACCTGCTCGGCGAACTGGACTTTGTGCCGCACGTAACCTGCAAAGACCAGAATGCAGATGCCATTGTCAGCTCTCTGGTCGGCTTTAGGAAAATGGGCATAGAAAGCCTGCTCGTACTGACCGGCGACAAGCCCGCAAAGGCCAAAGGCGTATTTGAGCTGGATTCATTAGGGCTGCTTCAGCTAATCAGGGATATGAACAACCAGGCCTATATATCAGCAAAGCCCGACAAACTTGACGGTACACACCAGTTTTTCACCGGCGCAGCAGTCTCGCCTTTCAAATACACAGAATCTTCACTGATGCAGCAATACTTCAAATTGGAGAAAAAAATCGCCTCCGGCGCACAGTTCTTTATCACGCAGGTCGGCTGGGACTGGAAAAAATCGGTCGAGCTTTTCAGATACCTCAAGGAAAACAATCTGGACACCCCCATCATCGGCAATGTTTACCTGCTCAGCACCATCACCCCGGCGCCGAGACTGATGCACGACATTAAACTGACCGGCTGTTTCGTCAGCGATGAGCTTTTGGCAAAGGTTTATTCTGAAACTATCGATGACCACATTGAACGTGCCGCCCAGCAGGTGGCGATGTATAAAGCTATCGGTGCTGCCGGCGTCGATATCGGCGGTGTCCACGACTTCGATATGTTCACAAAAATACTCAACAGGACTGCGCAAATCGGCCCAGGCTGGGAACAATACAAGGACAATCTCTGCTGGCCTGCAAAAAATGCGTTTTATCTCTACGACCAGGCCGGCAAAAAAGCTGCCCTGTTAAAATACCCTAAAAAATTCAAACAAAGGTTCTTCAACTTTTTCCACCGTGCCATCCTCGACCCGCAGTATCGCGGATTTCACGCATTCAAAAAGACAATGGCCGTTCTCGGAACCGAGAAAGGAAAAGGTTTTTCTTACAAGGCATTCAACGCATTAGAAAAGCCATTCAAATATCTTGTTTTCGACTGCGAGGAGTGCGGCGACTGCTACCTGCCGGAAAATTTCAGCCTTTGCACTCTCGGCGGCTGCGAAAAAGGTATGGCTAACGCACCCTGCGGCGATGCTACCGTTGAGGGTTACTGCGGAAACAATCTCGAACAGGTCTGCATCGGCGAATTGATTTACCAGGCAGCCGCAGCGGAAAAAGGCGGCCTGGAGAAACTGCGAAAAACAATCAATAAGCCCAGAAACCCTGTGCTGGAACATACCTCATCAATAGTTAACTATCTGTTCAGCAAAGACCACACCCGTAAAAACACCCTGATTTCTATCGGCGAAGCCGTCCACGCCTCAATCCCCAAGACAGGCCAGATAATGAAACAACTGGCGGAATTAGGCCCCGATGCTTATACCAAACCTTCCGGCCCGCTGAACTATATCAGGGCCTTGATTGAATCGCAGGCCTCCGAAGGCGCAGACTATATCGCGGTCAATCTCGACGCCTTCGGCGAAACCGACCCGCGGACAACCGTCAATATGGTGGTCGAATACGTCAGACTGGTTCGCAAATGGGGCATCGGTGTGCCCATCTGCATCGACAGCAGTAATAATGACTGCCTGATAGCAGGCCTGAAAGAATGGTATAACACCAATGAGCCGGTCAGGCAGCCGCTGCTCAATTCGGTAAAGGTCTACACGATGGACAAAATGCTCCCACTAAAAAAACATTTCGATTATGCCTTTATCGGCCTGCTGGTCAGCGAGGAAAGACCCACCGGCCCGGGCGGCTCGCATTCGGTAGAGGAACTATATTCCCTGGCAAAGCGGCTTTTTGAAACAGCGACCACCCAATACGGCTTTAAACCGGGCGAAATATTTCTCGACTCGACTGTCTTTCCGCTGGCGATAGATATGCCGATGGAGCCGGGCGTGCCGGGCTATACATACCGGGCGTTCGAGACGATAAAGAAAATCAAGGCCGACCCTAAAATGAAGGGCGTGCATTGCTCGCTGGGTATTAGCAACAGTGTGCGCGACCTGCCGGGCCGAAGAATCGGCGTCTGCAGGGCATACGTTGCAAAGGCGATGGAATACGGCCTCGACGCCGGCATCGTCAACACCGCTCACCATTACGGCCTGATTGAGCCGGACGCGGAACTGCTTGAATTGATAGACGCTTATGCAAAATTAGACGGCTCAAATGAGAGACTAAATACCGCGATGATGCTGATGGGCAGATTCTGCCAGGAAAACAGAAAACCGGCATAAAACACAAGATGTTCGGGGGTGTAAAAAACGCACTTTTGTTAAAGTGAGCGTAATTTAACGATTGCAGGGGTGTTAAAAAAGTTTTTTCGTCAAAAAAATGCAAGAAAAGTTTAAAAAATGAGGACAGAATGTAAAAGTCAGTTAGTCGTCAAATTTTCTTCGAAAAAAATCTGATTTTACCCTGTGCTGGTATGGAATTTTTAAACAATTTATTAGTTTTTTGGCTTGACTAAACGCAAAAACGAGCGTAATATAAATAGTTTGTTGTAGCGAACAAGATATGGGCTGTCCCGCGATGCTTCAGTTGTGTTTGCGGCTATTTGCGAGGGACGGAATGAGCGGGGAAAGGTCCTTAAGGCCTTGTCCTGAAAGCTATTAAGTTAAAATTGTGTTTTTGTGAGGTTTGGACAAGAGAACGCAACTGCGGTTCGGGCAACGTAACTAAAGAAAAGTGAGTTTAGGTTGGTACGAAATCTGTTAAAAGAGTATTCTTCTGTCATCGATGGGAAAATAACGTTGGTGGCAAGCTTAAAATCAGCAGGTCCAGCGGCTAAAACGAATCTGCGAAGGCCAAAAATACCGCGTTTAGAGATAATTATGGCTGCGGATAGCTGATTTTTTTCGATTTAGAAAAGGATTTCGCAATCTACAACCCGTTTCTTTGTAGCTTTCCTGCAGGAAAAACCCCCGCCTTTTAGTCCCTGTCCGGGCAGTCTCTGTTAGGTGTATCGTAAAGTAAAATGGAAAGGTAGGGGCTTATGTTCATTATATCAATGAGTCAGCTCGGCCTGCCTGCCGCGGTACTGTCGGTTTTTGCCTTTATTCTTGGAATATGTCTGGCTGTGGTTGTTCAGCAGATGATTGCCAGAACAAGGTCGAAAACTCTTGAACAGAACCTGCAGAGGCAGGTAGAAGGGGCGAAAAGAGAGGCCGAGAACATAATAAAATCCGCTCAGATTGAAGCTGCATCAGAGACCATCAAGAGAAGAGAGCAGTTCACAAATGAGGCCAACAAATCCCGTGCCGAACTGCACGAGATAGAACTGAGATTAAGCAAACGGGAAGACGTTCTCGACAGGCAGGCGGAAGCCCTGCAACAGCGGGAAAATACGCTGAAACAACAGGAAAAAGAGGTCGAGAGAAGGCTGCAAAATATCAATGCCAAGGAAAACCAGCTATCGACCCTGCTGGCCCAGCAGAAAAATCAACTGCTGAAAATTTCAGCGATGAGCGTGGATGAAGCAAAGGAGCTGCTGCTGAAACGGCTTGAAGATGAGTGCGAGCATGAGATGTCAGCCTTGATTCAGCGAAAGGTCGAGGAAACCAATGAAATCGTCGGCGAAAAAAGCAGGGAAATTATTACCGCCGCCATTCAGCGTTATGCATCGGAGCAGGCCGGCGAGGTTACGGTTTCGACGGTGGAAATTCCGAATGACGAGATGAAGGGCAGAATCATAGGGCGTGAAGGGCGAAACATCCGGGCGTTTGAAAAGGCCACCGGCGTAGACGTTATTGTCGATGATACGCCGGGATTGATTATCGTAAGCGGCTTTAATCCGGTAAGGCGCGAGGTTGCACGGCTTTCTATGGAGCGTCTCATACAGGATGGCCGCATACACCCATCCCGCATCGAAGAGCTTGTGGCGCTGACCAAAAAAGAGGTCAACCATAAGGTCTTGCAGATTGGCAAAGACGCATCGGTTGAGACCAATGTTCGCGGGCTGAATAATAAGGTACTCAGCCTGCTGGGCGCCTTGAACTTCAGGACGAGTTACGGGCAGAACGTGCTTCGCCATAGTATTGAAGTCGCTTTCCTGGCCCAGATTATGGCGGATGAGCTTGGTCTGGACGGCTCATTGGCCAAAAGAGCAGGACTTCTGCACGACATCGGCAAGGCCATTGACCATGAAATTGAAGGCAGTCATCCTGCCATAGGTGCAAACTTCCTGAAGCGATTCAATGAGTCGCCTATGGTGCTGAATGCGGTGGCGGGACATCACGGCGATACCCCGCCGGACAATCCTTACACCCCGCTTATTTCTGCTGCCGATGCAATCAGCGCATCACGGCCCGGAGCCAGAAGAGAGACGCTGGAGCGATACATAAAGCGGCTGGAAAAGCTGGAGGAAATCGCCAACGGTTTCCCCGGTGTTGAAAATGCCTACGCAATACAGGCTGGGCGTGAAATCCGCGTTATTGTAGGTGCAGAAAAGGTCGATGACGGTTCCGCGATGAAAATGGCCCGCGATATTGCCAACAAGATTGAGTCTGAAATGACATACCCAGGCGAGATTCAGGTAACGCTGCTGCGTGAGCTGCGTTGTATCGAGTACGCGAAGTAGTGAGTGACGATTATGAAGCTAAACGTACTGTGCATTGGTGATATAGTTGGTCGGCCGGGCAGGCGGATTTTGGCCGACAAGCTGAAATCGCTGGTTACTGAACGTGACATCGACTGTGTAATAGTCAACGCTGAGAATGCCGCAGGCGGGTCTGGCCTGACGCCGCAAATCTACGACAAACTGATGCGATACGGCGTGAATTTAATCACCCTGGGCGACCATACCTACCGCAAAAGAGACATTATCGAAACGCTTGAAAAGTCTGACAACATAGCCAGGCCTGCGAACCTGTCGGAACACGCTGCCGGCAGAGGATTCGGGCTGTACAGGACCAGCAAAGGCCCCGTTGTGGCGGCGGTCGCACTTATAGGCCGGATTTTTATGGACCCGGCTGACTGTCCCTATAACGCCGTTGACAGATTGCTGCCGAAGATTCAGGAGCAGGCTGATATTGTTTTTGTCGATATCCACGCCGAGGCCACCAGCGAGAAGATGGCGATGGGCTATTATCTCGACGGCAGGGTCAGTTGCTGCTTCGGCACTCATACGCACGTTGTAACCGCTGATGAGAGAATTCTGCCGAAAGGGACAGCGTATATTACCGATATTGGAATGACAGGCCCGCACAATTCGGTGCTTGGCCGGGGTATTGAGAATGTTCTGAAATCGTTCAGGACGCGGATGCCGTTCCCGTTCGAAGTGGCGACAGGCGGTGTGCAGATAAACGGCATCTTGGTTACCATTGACAGCAATACTAAAAAGGCTGAACGAATAGAGAGGGTAAAGATTTGCGCAGAAACTGAAGAGCCGACAGGCTACGACATCGATGACGGCAAACCCGAATATTTCAATAATAGTTTCTAACAACCGCAGGGCGACATTACTATATCATCAACAGGCTGATTGCCATTATCAGCATACCTAAAATTATGCCCACAATGACAAGGTGGCTCTGGCCGTAATGATGAGCGGCAGGCAGCAATTCATCGAGAGAAATATATACCATTATTCCGGCAATAAGGGCCAAAAGAAAGGCTATGACAGTCGGTGTCAAAAACGGCATCAGCACAAAATAACCGATAATGGCCGCTGCCGGCTCAAACAAGCCGGACAAAAATGAATAAAAAAATGCCTTGTTTCTATTGCCGGTCGCATAAAAAATCGGCACCGAGACAACTATGCCTTCAGGAATATTGTGAATAGCGATTGCTGCGGCAATAAACAGGCCGAGCCGAACATCGGCGATTGTTGAAAAAAATACAGTCAGTCCTTCGGGGATGTTGTGCAGACCTATGGCCAGAGCGACCATCAGGCAGGTCCTCATAAGAGAGGCGTCAATCCCTACAGCGACATCGCTGTCAAGCACCTGATAGTGATGTGGGTTCTCCGCTTTCGGTACCAGCATATCAATCAGGCCGATAAAGCCGATGCCGGCAAAAAATGCGGCCAGCCCGCGTATCTGGCCTACAGCATTAAGGGCTTTCGGCAGAAGCTCCATAAAAGATATGTAAATCATTACGCCGGCAGACAGACCCAGCAGAAAAGACAGGTAAGTCAGCTTCGGTCTTTTGATAAAATAAGCAATAGCGCTTCCTATGCCTGTAGAAAGACCTGCGAGCAGCGAGAGTATTAAAGCCATGCCTACATTTTGCATTACGTTCATAACCTAAACTGCGTAATTGCTGCTATAAGAAAATATGTCGACCGAAAGAAGTATTTTAACAAATCCCGTCTTTCAAATCGAAGGGTTACATAAAAAAACAGAATAAATGCTGCTTTGAAATTGCACCGGCAGTGGTTATAATTTTGGAGTAAGCGGGTCTTACGCAAAAAAATTGACTTTTGAGGGGGGTGTTCTGAAGAGAGACAAATATGGGAGAAGTGGATTCTATCGGCGAAATTATGGAGCTTGCTGTTGCCAGGGAAGAGGAAGCAAATCTGTTTTATAAAGATTTGGCGAAACGGGCAAAAGACCCAACGATGCGCATCGTGTTTGAAAAATTCGCCGATGAAGAGTTGGAACATAAGGCAAAATTAGAACTGGAAGTTATGAAGGCAGGTAAAGTGGTCACAACGGCGGAAATCCCGGTCAACTTTAAGATAGAAGATTATATGGAAGATACCGGCTTCATACCGGATATGAACTATGAGCAGTTACTGTTAATGGCAATAGCAAAGGAAAAAAGGTCGGTGCGGTTCTATATTGAGCTGGCGGCATTAGTGCAGGAGAAAGACGCACGAGAGGCGCTTATTTCACTTGCGGAGGAGGAGGCAAAGCACGAGGCACGGTTTCAAATGGAATATGATTATTTATCGCCGAGCAAAGGCTGAACGGCGTTTTAGCTGTGCAAGTGAAGCGAATTCAAAAGGAGGTATGATATGCTGCAGGACGGTGAAAAGGGGGTAATCATTCAGCGGGACAAGCAAACTTATGCGGTATCGCCGCATATACCGTGCGGCGTTGTGCAGCCGGAGACTTTGCGGAAAATCGCCGATATGGCTGAAAAATACAACGCTGCTGCAATCAAGCTAACCAGCGCCGAGCGAATTGTATTAGTGGGCTTAAAAGAAGAAGACATTGATAATTTCTGGTCGGATGTCAGGATGCCGGCGGGTGCGGCGGTGGGGCTTTGCATAAGAAGTATTAAGGCCTGCCCGGGGACAACATTCTGCAAAAGAGGCATTCAGGACAGTCTCGGCTTAGGTTTTAAGCTCGATGAAAAATATCACGGTATGGAACTGCCCGCAAAATTCAAGATGGGTGTCAGCGGCTGCCCGAACCAGTGTGCCGAGACCTGCATAAAAGACATTGGCCTTGTTGGTCTGCCGAAGGGCTGGAAGGTGCTGGTCGGCGGTAACGGCGGCGCAAAGCCGAGATTGGCCATCGAGTTGGCAAAAGACCTTTCGACTGAGCAGGCGACTGAACTGGTCGATAAAATTATTGAGTACTATAAAGCCAATGCAAAGCCGCATCAGAGATTGGGGGCTATGATAGAAAAAATGGGCTTTGAGGAGTTCAAATCAGCGGTGCTTAGTGGGTAAACAGTCGGTGAAAATAAAAGATGTGCTGGAAAGGCTGTATGCAAAGTACAACCGCCGCTACTTAATAAAGCCCGACCCCCTGCAGTTTGTATACCGGTATTCCAGCGGGGCGGATATGGAGATTGCCGGGCTTTTAGCTGCCGTGCTGGCCTATGGCAGAGTAGAACAGATTGAAAAAAGCCTCGATGACCTGCTGGAACGAATGGGTAACAACCCCTTTGAATTCGCCCTGAAGTTTGATGAGGGAAACAGACGGAAAATAGAGGATTTTAAGCATCGCTTTACAACCGGCGGTGACATCTCGGAACTGCTGACACTGTTGAAAAAGGTTTTGAATGAATATGGAAGTATCGAGAATTTCTTTGTCGAGGGGTACACCAGCAGCGACAAAAACATTATACCGGCGTTATCGAAATTCTGCGATTCGCTGCTGGAGATATGTGCCGGGGCCAATAAAGGCTGGGTGCCAAAGGGAGTTGGTTACCTGCTGCCCAGGCCGGCTGCGGGCAGTGTGTGCAAAAGGCTGAACCTCTTCCTGCGATGGATGGTTCGCAAGGACGATGTTGATACCGGCTTGTGGAAATCAGTTGACAAGGCCAAACTGGTTGTGCCTGTGGATGTGCACATAGGACGGCTTTGCAAAATACTGGGGTTTTATGACCAAAAGACAATTTCGCTGTCGGCGGCGATAAAGATTACGGAAGGTTTCGCCGCGGTTGAACCGGCTGACCCGGTAAAGTATGATTTCGCACTATCGAGAATAGGAATCGTAGAGAACTGCACAGGCAAAATCTCCAGCAGGTGCAGGGTATGTGAGTTGTTTGAATATTGTTCGAACAGGGAGGATTGGGCCTAAATGAATACCGAACAGCTTGAAAAATACAGTTCGGCGATAACGCTTTCGGATATGGAAGCCTTCGTGTTTCCGGAGCTGATGTACAGCCTGGTTCTGGCGAACATTATGAGCCCGGTTATATGGCGGTGGCGGGAGCTTGACTGCTTCAAGAAACTCCAGGGTAAAAGCAGCTACAAGAAACTTATGAGGCTGCGGCAGTTCATAATGGACGAATACGAATTCAATCTCGACCTCGAAACCTGGGGGCTGACCAGCAAGGCCAGGGAGCTGAAAAGATTTGAAAAACTTATCTCGCCCGAAGATATTGCACGAAGCAACGGCCTGTTCGGCTACGAGGGCGACAAATATTATTTCGACGTCGACATCCGGAGGCACTTCGGCCTGGATGAATATGACAGTGACATAATCCCCTACTGGAAAACCGAGACCGTCGAGGCGATGGATGCCTTTCGATTGAAACAGGGCTACAATACGGGCGCCGGCGAATGTGTGTCACTCTCATCGCTTTACGCCGCCGCTGCGTTTATCGTCTGCGGAATACCGCTGGAGAAAATCTTTATGGTTCTTACACCGCTTCATTCGCAGAATTTTATAGATATAGAGGACGGCGTCCTGACCAACAACAGAAGGCTTGTTACCAGGACAATGTGGTTCAACGGCACTGAAATCTCAAACAAGGCCCAGCGGGCACTGCGAAACGAAAACGTTACAATCGTGGCCCATTCATCTGGCTATGTGCATTGTTTTTACAAAGATGCGACTATGAACGGAAAAATTTATGAGTATTTCAGCAAACGGCTTGCCGATTATCTTTCGGCGGAATTTTCAGTGAATATTTTCGCGGGCTTTTTGCGAACAAATCCCCAGTATCAGAAATTTTTCCAGATTTGCCGCAATTGTCGCGGCCAGCCGCAGTTCTTAAAGGCGGAGGCGCTGTTCAATTATGAGCATACCAGCGACTGCAAAATAATGGAAAAGACCCACGATAAATTACTGGAGGAGGTCTCCGAAGAGGATTTTGTATCGTATCAAATCCCGGGACGAATCCGCTGCGATGAGCTGGCTAAATTCATCGAAAAGGAAAAACCCGACCTGGGAACGTCAGCAGGAAGAGAGACCCTCACAAAATACTTCGCACCGGTTATTCCAGATACGGCTGTGCTTATTGATAAACTGGTTGATTTCGCTCACGTTGACGCAAAGTTACCCGCCGCGGACAAAAATTACATACCCGCTGAGCCAATCAAAATCAGTATCGAACAGACCAGAGAACAAATAATCGACTACCTGCAGCAGATACGGAGCCGCAATACCACCGCCGACCTTGCATTTTACGCATATCGAGATATGGAGACCTGCGACTGGACGCCTTTCGTAAAGGCGGCGATAGAACGCAGCCCCGTATCGCTTAAGATGATGGAATCAAAATCTGCCGAACAGGTTTATGCCTGGCTCAAAGAAATGACAAATGATTCAATTTATGAAGGCAAACGCCTCGCCCAGCCTGATGAGGTCGCAAATTACAAAACCGCCGACGGCCTCGAAAAAGCCTTCCTGCTGGCAAATGTAATTCGTCAAAGAAGTCCCCAACAGAACATAGAAATAATTGCAGACAATAGTAGTGTTTTATTAAGCGCCGCGAATGAATGTCGGTTTGAATCTGTCAAAGGATTCAAGAAAGAGGTTCGCATTCCTGCGGACGGCGATATCAGCACAATTAAGTAAAAAGGCCGTATTTAATACCCCTGCTGCAGGAAAATGTTAGTTGATTTTTTTTAAAATGATAACCTTTTCCTCATTAAGAACCGTTCGGAAATGATGCTCCGCAGGGCTTTCCCTGTTTTCATCAGGAATATCGGGATAGTCAATCTCTATCGCCTTGTAATCTTTTCTTCGAAGGTTCTTCATCAGGTATTCTTCAATCACCTTATCCCTGTCACATAAAGTACATTTTCGAGGAATGACCCATTTTGCCTGTTTTGCCGGGGACAGGTCCTCGCCGGTATACCCTCCGATGATTCTCATGTCCGTATAGAACTTTAAGGGCAAATCCTCCCTGGTGACCGCAACTATGTCATCTTTGCTGCCATGCTTGTTAAGATACTTTACAATCCCCTCAATAGGCCCATTGTAGTCATGGGTTATCTCATCTAAGTAATCTAGAATATTAAGATACTTTATACCCTGCCTGTCCGGGTAGGCCTTCCCATACCAATAGTCGGCGAGAGAAATCGCTCCGAACAAAACACCGACCGCTGAAACCACCGCTGCAAAACGGCGTTTCACCGTTGTTGTTATGATAATGGCCGTAATTGCACAGAACACGGGTATGAGAGGGATTATGTACCTGAAAAACGGGGACGGAGACATAATCGTCAGTATCGCAATGGTATACACAATAAACAGGGACAACAGCAGCAGGTTTTCCCGTAAAAATATATCTTCGGGGATAACAGCTTTGATACTTTTATGCTTCAGGTAAAGATAAACCGCTCTGCCGAGAGGAATTAACAGCAAAAAGTAAGGAAAAACATAGTAGTGAATATTAAGCAGATAGTCTTTTAAAATAAAAGAAAAATCCCTGTCGAAGAAACCATAGCCATACAGGTCATTAAATTTCAACCCGGAAATTAAAATAAGCCAGGGGATATTCACCGAAACAACTATCAGGCAGATTATAAGCACCCTTGCCAATAGTGGTCTGTGGATGATTAAAGCGTGCGTAAAAATAGTAACCAGCAATATTGCGCAAGACACGTAGTTACTCTGGAAGAGCAGTACAGCCGAGACAGTTAAGATTATCGAACCGCGCCTGTTTTTTTCGAGCAGCGACAGATAACCATATAAGCCCAGCAAAGAAAAAAAGGCTGTCGGAGCATAATAACGACACTGACGCGATAAAATAATGAAAGGAACCGATATCACAAGCAGGACGGTTGTTAAGGCGGCAGCTTTTTTGTCTTTGGTAACAAGTTTGGCAAAGAAATAAGCCAGAATTACAGTTGCAACACCAAATAATGCAAATGGGAGTCTCGCAATAAAGGTGCTGATGCCGAATAATTTGAAAAATGCCGCCAGAATATAAAATGGCAGCCAGGTATGATACCTCCAGATATAATTATTGCCGCAATCCCCTTTTGCCTGCGAGAAAAAATTCCTGCCGTCATAGCCCAGCGGAATCCCGTGTTTGAGGATTGTCCTGCTGACGCAGGCGGTTTCCGCCTCGTCCTGCCAGAGATACTGATTGCCGAGATTAAAAAGGAATAAAAATGCGGCGACACATAAAATAATGCCCAGGAACAGATATTCCGCCGCTCGGCTATCACTTGCTTTTTCCATAATTTACCTGTTGGAACCGGAGAATAATTTTACCTGCATCGTATATTATAATCGGCAGACTTTGTAATATAATGTATAAGTTTTCCGCCGCGGAACAGGGCTTGTCAGGCGCTGCCGCTGGCACTTCATTATGTATATACGCAGTAAGGGTCAGGCCTCATACAAATAAAAAGATTTTTTATTGAGGCCGTTGAGAAAGATATGAAAAAAGTTAAAGGAAATAAAAATGGCCGGAGAAAAGAAAAACACAGGCGTATCACAATCCTGCCTCGGTAATGCACAAAACCTGGCCGGACTGGTCAATTACTCAAATGGTTCGATTGTCAGCAGAACAATACATGATAAATCGGCGGGCACAATTACATTGTTTTCATTCGACAAAGGCCAGCGATTAAGCGAACACCAGGCGCCATTCGATGCGGTTGTTCAGATTGTTGACGGCTCGGCCTGCCTTACGATAAGCGGAAAAGACGTAAGCGTTTCAGCCGGCCAGATTATCATAATGCCCGCTAATGTGCCCCACGTAGTTGCAGCAAAAGAAAAATTCAAAATGCTGCTGACAATGATTCGTTCGTAGAAACAGATGGATAAGACCGTGGAGTTTGAATAATGAATAACGTTATCGTCGAATATTTGAAGCAGGTGGTAATCGACTTTTGGGAGACGTTGTCTACGATGTCCCCTTATCTGCTGTTTGGCTTTCTGGTCTCAGGCATTCTTTCGATTTTCCTGTCGCAGCGGCTTGTTGAAAAACACCTCGGCGGCAGGGGAATCTGGCCGGTAATAAAGGCATCTCTTTTCGGCGTGCCTCTGCCGCTCTGTTCGTGCGGCGTTATCCCAGTGTCAATGTCGTTGCGCAAACACGGCGCAAACAAAGGCGCCACAATATCGTTTTTGCTCTCTACACCCCAGACGGGCATCGACAGCATATTTGTAACCTACAGCCTGCTTGGGCTGGTCTTTGCAATTTTTCGGCCCGTAGCGGCTTTTGCCACAGGCATCATCGGCGGAGGACTGGTGGATATTTTTGACAGGGACACGCAAAATAAGCCTGAACCTGCACCGGAAAATTCGCAAACGCACCAATGCTGTTGCGAAAAGGAAAAAATCTACAATAAAATCGTCGCCGCGTTAAAGCACGCCCTGGTTGTGCTGCCGCAGGACATCGGCAAGGCAATGCTGGTAGGACTTATTGTAGCTGCATTTATCTCCGCTCTTGTGCCGGACGGCTTCTTTGCAGAAAAACTCGGCACAGGTATCTTTGCGATGGTCGTGATGATGCTTCTGGGCATCCCCGTTTACGTCTGTGCGACGGCATCGGTACCTGTAGCCGCCGCCCTGATTGCAAAAGGCGTAACACCCGGCGCAGCGATGGTCTTTCTAATGACAGGCCCGGCAACTAATGCCGCATCATTTTTTACCATTTGGAAGGTGCTTGGGCCTCGAACCGCCGTCATTTACCTCGTTACCGTTGCGGGCTGTTCTCTTGCCGCCGGATTGTTTCTGGATTATGTTATAGCCGCAACGCCGCAGGCGGTTCTTGCACATCGTCACGAAATGATACCATCATCGGTAGGACTGATTTGCACGATAATTCTGCTCGGCATCCTGGGCTTTGCCACTTTCCGCAGCAAAAGAAGTGAAAAAGAAAAATCAGCAGAGGCAAAACCCGACTAATCATTCTTGCCGTATAGCCAGTCGGCGTCAGCAAACTGGTATTCGATAATTTCAGCGGGACTGAAGAAAAGCTTGATTTCCTGCTCTGCCGAAGTGGGGCTGTCCGAGCCGTGAATAAGGTTGTATCCTCTTGAGCAGCTAAAATCACCCCTGATTGTCCCCGGCTGGGCCTCGTAGCCGAATGTGCTGCCCATCATTTTGCGAGCCATATCGATTATGCCCTCGGCCTCCCAGACCATTACCAGCGATGGCGCTGAGGCAAGATATTTTACAACGCCCTCAAAAAAAGGCTTGCCCTTATGAACGGCATAATGACGGCGAGCCAGCTCTTCGGGGATAGTCATAAATTTTGCCGCAACGAGTTTGAAGCCTTTTTTCTCGAACCGCCCGATTATCTCACCGGCCAGATGACGCTGAACAGCGTCTGGTTTGACAATAATTAATGTGCGTTCCGCCATTGACGAACCACGAACTATACACCTTTGGCCACAACGTAAATCTCGACTCGCCTGTTTGCGGGATTGCCTTTCTTATTGGGTTTGTTCGCCTCAATCGGCCGAAATTCACCGAAGCCTCTTACGCTCATCCGCTCAGGAGCAATATTGTTCTTTGTCATTTCCTCCAGCACCGCTATCGCCCTGTCGCTCGACAGGTGCCAGTTTGTCGGGTGCCTTTCACGGGTGGCAGGCTTGGAAATCTTCACATCATCGGTGTGTCCCGCGATAATCACATCGAATCCCTTGCCCTGCTCGGAATTCAGGATGTCACAAAGCAACTTAATTGCCGCCTCCGCCGCCGGTTCCACCTTGTCGCTGCCGCTCGCAAAAACCAGGTCGCTCTTGAACTTCAAAACCCCTCTGCTCGAATCATACTCAACCATATCAGGCTTTGCTTTGGCAAAGTCCTCCAGCATCACCGTAAGCTCCACAGGCAGCGTCGCTCCGCCGTACATCAACTGCTGCTGCATCTGGGAAATCAGGTTTTTCCTTTTCGCCAGGTCCTCCTCAAGTGCAAGCGTCTTTTGCTTGAGCGCGTCCAGTTCGATGCCGCTGCGGCTTCCGCTGCTCTCAAGCTGCCTGTTGGCCTGGTCAATCTTTAATTTGTTCACCTGCAGTTCGCTTTCAAGCGAGGCTATCCGTTTTTGCTGCCTTTCATTCTGAACCTTCAGGCTGTCCATCGACGCGCAGCCGCTTATCACCGCAACGCAGGCACATACAAAAAAACCCCTTAAAATTCCACCGATTCGCATGGCTCCATCCTTTCCAGATAATAAAGATACATTTTCTGGTTACAGCACAAAACGCACATCCGCTCAAAGCTCGCCTTTTAACCGTTGCTGTGATGTTAAAATAAAACTTATTTGCACCTGCCCGTCAAGTAGAAACTTTCAAAAATATGTGGTGTGAATTTTCTTGAACTCTGGTATTGTGTAAAGTAGATTAAACTCGCTTGCCCGCATCCGCGGCTTGAAAAACAGGTTATATTCGGATTATGCGTAGGTAATCGGGTGTCTCCCCCGGAACAACAAAAAAATCAGCACATACTCGCCGGGATAACCGCACAGCACACCGGCAGGATACCTCCACATCTGCTGGGATTATGTGTTGTTTTACTTTTGCTGGTCATTATGTTTGCTGATGTCCTTTTTACCACCAGCGATATTGTTCTTTCGGATAGCGTTAACGACATAGCATTGCATTACGTTCATCTGCGGACATTTGGCTTTAGAGAGCTCAGCAAAGGCAATCTGCCTCTCTGGAATCCGCATATCTTCTGCGGCATCCCCTATATCGGAGGCTTCCTTTCTGCTATGTTTTATCCGCCAAACCTTATTTTCCTGGTTCTGCCGTTATCGGCGGCGATTAACTGGTGTATCGTCCTGCACCTGTTCCTGGCAGGCCTGTTCACTTACTTCTGGGCAGCCTGTCGCGGTCTTTCCGCACTTGCCTGCACCGTTGCCGCCGTAATAGTAATGTTTTGTGGTGCGGTATTTCCGCATATTTTTGCCGGCCATCTCGCCCAGCTATGTACTATGGCCTGGGCGCCGCTGCTGTTGATGTCTATTGATGGTGTCCTGAATCGCTGCTCACCGCGATGGGTTTTAGTCGGTATACTCGCCGTGGCAATGCAGGTCTTGGCGGGTTTCCCTCAATATATGTTTTATACTTCCCTGGCCGCAACACTTTATTTTCTTTTGCAGCTTATACAGGTTAAACGCAGGCTTCCGCCCATAGTTGCATTTGTAACAATCTTTGCAGGAGGCGCTGCAATTGCCTCGGTGCAACTGCTCGCCGGGCTGGATGCTAACGTCGGTAGTTTGCGACAAAACAGCGTTGCATACATAGTAGCGGGCAGTTTTTCTTTCCCTCCCGAAAGCCTGCTGACGATTCTGGCCCCCAACTTCCTCGGCTCAATGAACGACTATACTTACTGGGGTGTCTGTAATCTCTGGGAAATGACAGCGTTCATAAGCGTTACAGGCTTGGTTTTAGCCGTTTACGCCCTCGTATCCTCCAAATCAAACTACCGCTACGTCCTGGCCGCTCTGGTGCTGATTACATTTACCCTTGCGCTCGGCTCTCATACCCCTTTGTTCAGGCTTTTGTATAACTATGCACCGGGCTTCGACAAATTTCGCGGCACCAGCAAATTTATTTATCTGGTTACGCTGTTTATGCTTATGCTCACTGCAATAGGTCTTGATGACTTGTTCCGCCGACCTCATTCTCTCAGGCTGATGTCTATTATTGCCTTTACAGCCGCCGTCCTGATTGCACTGGCCGGCTGGTCAATACGGCATTCTGCACAGACCCGTGTCCCAGATGGCTGGTGGGCCGATTTTATGCTGGATGTTCGTGACACCGCCGATGAAAGGGGCGAGAGATTTCGACCTCCGCGGGACTACGAGGACCCCATCTTCATCGAAAAAGCCGGACATCGGGCCGCCGCAGGGCTCTATCTGACCGCCGGTATATGCGCAGCAGTCTCTATGCTAATTTGGGCCAGGCGATATTCCGGCAAAATCGTTTATGCAATAGCATTGCTGCTGCTCGTCGAGTTGTTTCTTTTCGCCAGGCCGCTTCGCACGGCATTCAGCCTTGCGGAAATTCGCTCACCGCAATTCGAAGAATTTCTCGCCAAACAAAAAGGAGACTTTCGCGTCCTCAACCCCCCTTATGCAAATTCAGGAATGTCGACAGGCACTTATGATGTTGACGGTTATGATGCTATGATATTGCAGCGGTATGCGGAGCTGACGTTTTATGCTGCCGGCCAGAATCCGGACAACCCTGCTGCGTGCGTTACGTTCCTTAAGTTTACCATAGACCCTCTCATTAAAAGGTTTTACCAGGTGCTGCGGTGCCGTTTTATATTTTACCCCGCAGAAAAAGGTGTGCGGATAATAACTATTGACCGGCCTCTGGAAAGACTTAATCTTCTGACAGATTACCGCATCATCAAAGACAGAGATGCAATCTTTAAGGCGATGTCAGACCCTTCATTCGATCCCGCAAAAACCGTCATTCTCGAAAGCGAGCCGGCCTGCAAACCTGCGGGCAGTGTCCCCACAGGCAGTATGAACATCATAGATGAATCGACCGACCATTTTACAATCGAAGGCCGAATCGACACCCCCGCTGTCCTGCTGGTTACGGATTCTTACCATCCCCATTGGAGCGCCGTTGCCCTGCAGGGCAGCGACCAGTCAAAATATGATGTATTGCCCGCTGATTACGCCCTCCGCGCCGTCCCCCTCGCTGCCGGAACGCATCGCTTTCGGATGGAGTACCGCCCCCCGCTTTTTTACATCGGCCTATGGGTTTCACTTCTTTCGCTGTTTGCTTACCTCGCCGCCTCACTCTGGTTCGCCATAAACATAAACAGGAAAACACAAACCCCAAAAAATATTTAGGTGCGCTTCATCACACGCGGTTTCAACGGTTAGCCCCAATCCCGCCTGCCCCCTTGTCCTCGAATGCCTTTGTCGAGGATGCATGCTGTAGACAGGGGCCCTCGAATGCCTGCCGCGGCGTAGTCCCGATGCCGTTTATCAGGACAAAGCCGGGTCGTAGTCGGGGGTGTCCTCTGTGGCTTTGAAAATCCGTGCTATTCCTTGGGCTTTTCGACAGCGTTCGGCTCTCCGCCTTCAGTCTTCGGGGCGCCTGGATAAACAATATTTGCCTTGATCTTCAGGCTGTCAATATATTCTCTGGCATATTCACCCTGCTTTTGTTGTGTCAGGGTTTTCATTATGTCTTCTTTGGCCTGCTCGTACGGAACAGTGTTGGCATCATGGTGCTCGGTAACCTTGATTATGTGATAGCCGAACTGTGTTTCCACGACATCGCTTGTCTGCCCAGGCTTCATTGCAAAAGCTGTATCCTCAAATGGCTTCACCATTCTGCCTCTGCCGAACAGTCCCAAATCACCGCCTTTTGCGGCGGAAGGACAGCCTGAATTGGTCTTGGCCAGTTCTGCAAAATCGGCACCTTCTTTGACCTTTTTAAGAAGCTCCTCGGCCTTGCTTTTGGCAGCGGCCTTCGCTTGGTTCGGGTCGCCGTTGGGGTCGGGTTTTATCAGGATGTGACTTGCCCTGATTTGTTCGGCCGTTTTGAACTTCTCCGGATTTTCATCATAGAACTTCTTGGCATCTGCTTCTGTAATATTTATTTTGCCCGCCCACTGACTTTCCATAAGCTTCTGATAGCCCAGCCCTTTTTTGGTCTGCTGTTTCATCGCCGTAAAGTCCTGTCCGGAGGCCTCCACCAAAGACTTAAGTTCCCCCATCGACATTCCCTGTTTGGATGCGAGTTTGCCGAGATAATCGTTTACATCCTCATCGGTAATCGCTACGTTGCTCGTTTTGACCTGGTCATCCAGCAGCCGTTCAATAACCATAGTATCCAAAGCCCTCTGCCTGAGCTGCTTTCCATATTCCTGGACCATCTGGGCCGGTAACTGCTGGGACATCTTATCCATCTGCGGCTTGATTTTGGCCGCTACGTCGCCCTCGGTGATATTGTAACCGTTGACGGTTGCAGCCACGCTGTTACCGTCAACCGCTTTGGCAGGCGCATTTGGCTCAGTTTTCCAGCCAAGTTTAGATTCTGCTGTTTTGGCGGTGGTTTCAGTTGCAGCCTTTTCAGTGGTTTCCTTCGCAGCAGGAGGCTGCTGCTTTGTTTCTGCAGGTTTTGCCTCAGTAGCAGGTGCATTGGCTTCTGTTTTTGCAACAGTTTCAGTGGTTGCCTCTGTTTTGGCCTCAGGTTTCGGCTGACAGCCCAGGCCAAGAACCGCAATCACTGTTACAAGCCAGGTTAGGGTTGTTAGATACCTTTTCATAAATTATCCTTTCGCAAGAATATAGAGTTAAGAAATTTTTATTAACAAGGCGGTATTGTCTCACCGCAGGGCAAATAAGTCAACACCATTTATAATCCTTTTAGACCGCCCCGCCCACACCGTCAGCCGGTGTATTTCAGCGGGGTTTTAAAAATATTCAGCCCGCCGTTTCACGTGGGGTTGCAAGCGTGAGGTCCGCTTAAAATTTAGCCCCCCGATTTATCGGGTGGGTTACTTCCGCCGCCGGCGTATTTAACCCCTGGATCTCGTCTCGCCAAAGTTTTTAACGAAGGCGGATTTATTGCGCGGGTTACTTTTACCCCCCTCTGCCGGCAGTATTATTTAACGCTGGATGCTCTAATCCCGTGGTTCAATAAATGGGGCAAGGTCAGTATCATAATTAAACTTATGATACCCTTATGTTAGTTACAATTTTTGAGTCGGCCTAATTAGAAAAAGGGGCAAAAGCTTTTATCTTACACATTGATAGTCCTCTTTCCTTCCTTTAGAAAGTACAACTTGCCATAATTTCCCTCTTGATCGGAAAGATCCCGCAGACATTTGCAACCAATAAGTCCACATTCTGTAAAATCGATCATTATATTTTGGTTTTGCATCGGGTCCCCTTATCTCTTTTATCTCGTCCCAATTTCCTGCCACATTATGGTACCAGGCCATGCATGTTGGATCATAGTATCTTCCAAAGCTGTGGAAATCTTCAATATCAAAAATGCCTTCTGCTGCTTCACCTATTTGTTTTACAGAAGGAGGGTCTCCGTTTGGGAAAATATATTTATTTATCCACGGCTCTACAGTTGGCTTGGAACTTATATCTCCGATAGTATGTAATAGAAATAGTCCCTCTAATTTCAAACAAGCATCTGCAACACCCATATATTCTCTATAGTTTTTATGACCGACATGTTCGAACATACCAAGAGAAGCAATTCTATCAAATTTTTCTCCTGTTTTAGTTGCAGCCCTGTAATCCTCAAGTCTGAATTCAACTGGAAATCCTTTGGAGAGCTTTTGCCCCAGTTCAACTTGTTCTTTTGAAACAGTATATCCCACAACATTTACACCGTAATTTTCAGCAGCATATCTCATAAAACTGCCCCAGCCGCAGCCTATATCTAAAACACGCATACCTTTTTTTAGTCCAAGTTTTTTACAAACTAAATCTAATTTTTGTTCTTGTGCTTTGGCTAAATTTTCAGGTGTCTCTTTTAATCCCTTCCAATAAGCACAGGAATAGGTCATTCTTGGGTCAAGCATTAAAGAATATAATTCATTGCCGGCATCATAATGTTTTTCTCCAACCTGGAAAGCCCTCTTTTTACTTTGAAGATTACGAATTCTCGCAATAGCAGCACCTTTCAAGTAGACCCATGACCCTTTTACTGTTTTTTCTAAATCTGCTTCAATAACTTTTGTAAAGAATATGTCTAATCTATCACAGTCCCACCAGCCATCCATGTAGGACTCTCCTAAACCAAGTGAGCCTTCTGCTTGAATCCTTTGATAAACCCCCGGATTATGAACTTTCATATCCCATGGTCTATTCCCATTTACTTTAATGTCTGCCGTCGCTAACAATTCTCTAAATGTTTCTTCATAATCCATTGGTCTGACCCCAATTTATAGACCACAGGTTATTAGAGAGTTATTCACGTTTCCTGTCAAGACTTAAAGGCAGCCGCCGGTCGTTGGTCTTCAGGCTTTGCGGCGGGTGCACGTCAAGTTTGTAGGTAGACTTTTCAGGCAGCAAGGGGTTTTCTCGACCATAAGTCTTCCCACTCCATATTGAGCCAAGCCGTTCGTAAAGCCAGCGTGGCTGAAGAACCGCCACGTGT
>Ga0315284_10001726_pt1 | contig 31187 bp, 43 predicted proteins | sample YL17G09_16_MG_FD_203696 | JGI IMG/M metagenome (GOLD analysis project Ga0315284, IMG submission 203696) | Sediment microbial communities from Yellowstone Lake, YNP, Wyoming, USA - YL17G09_16 | ecosystem: Environmental > Aquatic > Freshwater > Lake > Sediment | place: USA: Wyoming | collected...
AAAGTACCTTTGCCGAGGCTCAGGTGTGATGAAACCGCTTCCCGGCTCCGTACAACGCTACCTGCGGACGGCTTCGCTGAAGACGTCCGCCGAGAAGGTGTTTCGGTGCTCCGCCTTCGACGACCCCGGCTGGAACGAGTTCGTCGAGAAGTGGGCCCCCCGGGTCTACGCCTTCATCGGACACGCTCTGGGGCCCTACGGCAAAGAACCAGCCGAGGAAGTTCTCCCGCTGGGGGATGCCGAGCATTCCGCGTGGGCGACAGCGAGCTTCGAGCCCACGACCGGCCAGATCCGCATCTCACACATCGTCCAGGGCAACCCCGGCCAGACGTTGGAGAAGCTCTGCCACGAGATGACGCACGCCTCGTTGAACCAATTCCCCGAGGGTGACCCCTTCTACGAAGAGGGCTTCGTGGACTACTCCGTGTGGGTCATGGCCCACGCTCCCATCTGGGGGGACTACCGGGAGGGGATGATTCACGCTGCCGAGTACAACATCGCCCAGAGGCGGGAGCGGGCCATGCGGGATCTCTCCGACTGGGACCGGAAGCGATGGGCAGGTGGCTGCTTTGCGATGTACGCGAAGGGTCCGTTCATCGTCTCCAGCCTCCGCTCCAAGAAGAACGAAGGCGACTTCTCTTGGTAGGGTTCAGTCCTCCTTGAGCTGCGCCATCAAGTCGAACGCAGCGGCCCCATCGGGCCGAAAGTCGAAAACCGGATGGTCTTCTTCCGGCTCACCATCCACAGCGGCAAGGATCGCTCGCCACTTCCCTCGCGCCTCCAACCCCAAGGCGTTGACCCCCGCGATCTCCGACGCATCCCAAACGGTCAGCTTCGCGAAAGGGATCGGCTCCAGCAAACACGCGAGCCGACGAAGATCGAACACCTTGCCAAAGAGCACACCCTCCGGCCGGTCATCGGTCGTGAAGGTCCGTTCGGCCGGCACGGGGCCCGCCCACTCCTTCAACCGCTTGGTATCGACCTCCTCGGGAGCGGTCACAGCGGCGGACAGAAGACGAGGCACCAGGGAGGTCACGTCCTTCATTTGGGCAAACGAGCTGGAGCCACGCACAGCCCACATCCACGGCCCGCCGATGGCCACCGACCACGGGTGCCCATCAAGAAGGATGACGAACGGCCGATGACACGCTACCTCGGTGTGTGCGGAATCTACAAAAAGACCTAGCTTTTGTGCCAAGAAGCTATCAGCCATGACCTCGCCTTGGTTCGTCTACATGCTCTACAGCGTCACCACGGGACGACTGTACACCGGCATCTCGACCAACCCGGACCGACGTCTCGGGGAGCACAACGGTAAAGGGAGGAAGGGAGCGAAAGCGACCCGCTACGGCCGGCCGTGGCGAATCGTGCGTACGGAGAGGTACACCACGAAGAGCCTGGCCTTGAAAAGAGAAGCTGAGATCAAACGGCTCAAGAGAACCGAGAAGCTACTCCTCTGCGGGCTCTCGGCCTAGTCCGCCCTCTTGGCGATGTCCTGGAGCACCTTCTTGACCTTCTGGACCTTGGCGTTCCAGGTGGCTGCCGGCGTCTTGTAGTCGCTCGGTGCGAAGTGGGGAAGCATCCCGTTCTCCACGATGTCCTTGGCCGTGTTGCCGTCCCCAAGGAGGTCGAAGAAGAGCGGCATGTCCGGGTGCTCACGCCGGAGAGCTGGAACGACCTCGTGCTCCCAGACTTCGGGAGGGAACGCCTCGGCCAGCTCTTTGAACTGGCGGGGGTTCTCGTTCCAATGGGGGTTCGCCTGGAAGGCGTCGTCTACGAGGTCGAGCGTTGTCTCTCCGCCCTCATCGTCGTCCCTGGTGAGGCTCACGCCGGGCTTGCGCTTCTTGCGGATGGCCCCCGAGGCCCAGTCCACAGCCTTGAGCACGAAGCTCATGGCCGACTTCATCGGCATGGCCTTGAACTTCGTCTTGCCCGAGGCGTACGCCATCATGACGTCCATCAGAACGTCTGAGGCATCCTCCGGGTTCTGGGTCGCCCGGAGAGCCATCGCGTAAGCCTTCTTGGCGAAGTCCCCAAGGTAGCCTCGGGGCAGGTTCGAGGGGTTCGGCTTCTCGGGGTTCCACTTGGGCCCCGGGTCGGGCATCCCCTCGATGCCAGCCGCGAGCATGTAGGAGCCGATGGCCCGACCCCAGCTTTCGATGCTCCCAGCATCCATCGCCATGAAGACCGTCGCGAGACGGTAACCCCAAGGGAGGGAGGCAAAGAGCTTCCGGCGGAGGTCGGACGCAGTGACGAGGAGGCTGGCGACGCGATCCATCACCAGCCCCACCCTATCAGAGGATTCGTCACTCCCCGATGTGGGCAGCGAGCACCTTCCGCTCGTGACGGCTCAGTCCGACGGCCTTGCTCGCCTCGCGGATCGTGTAGCCGTCCTGGAGGAGGTCGAAGAACGTCTTGTCCTCGGCCGACTTGCGGTCACGGAGACCCGGGGCCCGCTTGAGGAGCGCGGCCACGTTGAACGCCTGCTCGATCGAGGCTTCCGCCGTCTCGTCCACGAGGCGAGACTCGAACTCGATGCCGCCCTCTTCGCTGCGAAACTCGAAGAAGTTGTCGGCCAGGTATTCCGACCCCGCCCGACGGTGGTGCGTCCGGGTGTAGTTCGCCGAGTGGTTGCGAACCGCCGTCGAGAGGTACGCCTTCCACTGGGCCACCGAGGGCTCACGCGGAGCCGGAAACTCCTGGACACCCTGGTCCGGGAACGTCGTGGTCGCCGAGAGGGCGATGACATCCGTGAAGAGGTAGCGGGCCGACGGGCTCGTGTAGCCCAAACCACCCGGGATCGGCTGCCCCTTCGCATCGACCGGATCGAGCGAATCGTCCGACTCGACCTGGAAGGCGAGGAGGTCCCCCAGCGAGATCCCCAACATCTTGGCGGTCTCACCGGCATCGACCGTGAGCGGGTGCGACTGCTCGCACTTCCCCGCGTGGAACTTGTTCACGATGTCGCTCTGGACGAGCTTCATCAGCACATGAGCGAGGACGTCCTCGGCGTTGTACTTCACGCGACCCGTCCGGCGAAGCTCACGGACAATGAAGCCCTGCCAGTGGTGCGCAAGGTCGTTGAGGTCACGGGGAACGGTGAGGTTCAAGTTGGTCATGTCGTCTCCTTCGCGTACTAGCCCCGGAGCCGACTTGATCAAAACGCCCCCAGGTTGCCGCCCGGGAAGCTCAAGCTCGACCCCCAAAACACCACTACCGAAATCCGTTTCTGGTGTCAACAAAGTAGGAACAACCCGGTGCTGTCCGAGTGAAGTCGGAGGGTTCCGTTGCGATCGTTCAGGTTCCGGTGTATGGATCACAGGCGGGCTCGGTGAGCCGTCGCCTCCAGACAAGCCCGTCGATGCCCGGCGGGCTTGTCGCTTTTCGTACCCATGCCCGAAGAAAACCTCCAAGGACTGCTCGCAGAGATGGACGCCCAGGGGGCGGCAGAACGAGCCGTTGCCGGCTCTGGGAGCCCCGCTGAGGCACTTGTGGCCATCGAGGGTGCCCTGGACTTGATGGAACCCCCCGAGGGGCTCTCGGACCGCGTGTGCCGAGCAGCGATGCTGGCGGTCCTCGACCGGGAGAGCCCGACAGAGGACAACGAGCCGACCAACGGCGATCCCGACACCCACATCTTCGAGTCGGTGGCCCTCGCTTGGATGCGATGGCTCCACGACCGCGACGTCGGGTACGTCCGCGAGGAGGCCATCCGGCTTCGGCGAGAGCAGAAGGCCCAGGGGCGTGAAGGGGCCATCCATCGGATGGCCCTGCTCTACTGGCTCGACGCCGTGGAGCTTCTCGCCGACGGCGACACGGAGGGTTCCCGCCGCGTCTGGCAGCGAGCCCTCGAAGTCGGTGGATCCTTTGGAACGGAGAGTCATCCGGTGGTTCTCTGGTCCTACATCGCCAGTTTCTTCCCACGAGAGACGCCAAGAGCCCCAGGCCGCAAGGCCCAGGGCTCCGCTGGCATCACTTCGGGAGGTTGACCCGAGGCGTCGAGGCCACGATCTCGACGAGGTTCGAGATGACCGCCTTCTGGGCGGACGGGAGAGCGGCGAGCTTCGTCTCGAAGTCATCCGCGAAGTCCACCACCGTCTTCTTGACGAAGAGGCTCGCGAACACCTCGGACGGGAGACCAGCCTCAGAGGCCAGGAGGTCCACGCCCTTCTTCGCCTTCGGCGCCGGCCGGACCATCACGATCTGGGCCTTGCCGAGGTTCCCCTCGATCTCGACCGAGTTCTCACCGGTGAGGGCCGCTTCAGCGATCCCCTTCGCCCGGAGGGCGGCCTTCACGACCTCCAGCTCCTTGGTGAGCTGCTTGATGGTGCGGTCCGCTTCGATGGCAAAATCCACCACAGAAGCCGTCTCACCCGAGGCAACCACGTCCTTCGCGGACTTCAACATGATGTTCTCCCGTCAGGAGACGATCCGCTCGACAATCGAGCTTGGATGGCCTGCAAGACTTCCTGTCTGTACTACACCAAGAGGACGCCGGATCAAATGCCTTCTGACGGCATCCCCGACGATTTTCAGAACCCCCAAGAGGTTGTGGATCCGTGACCCACGAACCACTACCCGTTGGGCCTCCTGCTCTTTCTACCCAGACACTACCCGCTGCACCCGTACCTGTCGTCTGATGACCTGTACCTGTTGCACCCGTACTTGATGCTGAAGCTGTCAGAGCTGCGCTTGCCGAAACAGAAGCGAGTGAAGAACTTGAAGCAGAGAAAGATGAAACAGATCGAGAAGTAGTGGTTGTTTCAGGCTTCGGAGAGATCCTCTTGGAAGAGGGAGGGATCAAGATCGTGAGATCCGGGTGATCCTTTGGCTCTGTGTCCTACTCACTCGAAGGAGGCCAGGGATCCCGATCCCTGCTTCCCTCTGCCCTACCCTCTCGGAGGAAGGGCCTACTGGGTCACCCTCTTGGAAGAGGTCGTCCGACCCACCTGAACCACCGGGTCTTTTCGAGCTGCATCCCCTTCGAGAAGCAGCTCGTCTTCTCCGAGGAGAAGCAAGGAGCCCTAGAACCGAAGCTCTTCCTGGACGAGGTAGAGCGAGCAATCCCGTACACCGAGGCGAATAAAAGAACAAGCGAGTTTTGCCGGTGTAGAGACTTCTTGTACGCCACCTCTAGGTAGGAGCCCTTCATGCTACCGGCTTCACTGTTGATTCTCTCGGACGTCGAAGCTCCTCGGGTGAAGCTGACCCTCCCACTTCTCCGGCAGGGGGATCGCGTTCAGCTCGCCTTCCGGCTGACTCGCGTGAAGAACGGCAGGCCCGAAGTCCTCGAAGTCGCGGGTGAGTTTCGCGTGACCCAGGTGGTCCTCGTGGAGCTTCGCCAGGAAGTCACCGTCGAATCCACCGGGAAAACCCCGGCTTGGAGGGCGGTGAAGAAGAAGTCGGCCCCACCTCGAAAAGTGGGGCCGACTCGGTTCCCCCGAACGGTCGTCTCATGAAAAACGCTCCCCGAAAGCTCCCTGTGGCCATCTGGATTCCGACGGGCCGGTCGGTTCCAGCCATCTACCGGGGCACGCCCATCGAAATGGTCCGCGAGATGGCCGAAGAGATGGAGGAGACCCGCCTCGACGTGGCGGTCAGCAAGATCCTCACGGGGCTCTCGGAGAACCGACGGGTGACCATCCGGTTGCCCTCCGGGCTGCCCGAGGAAGCCCTCTCAGGGCTCTTTGTCCACGCCCTGCTGGAAACGGGCGTCGGACGGGCTTTGCCCGACGCCTAGAGCCTCCTGGGGGGCCAGACGGGCCTTCACGGGGCCGACCTCAGTGGACGTGCTTGACACACTCAGGGCCTAGACCCGTCGCGATCGACTCGGGGACCGTGAGCACCCGGCCGCAGCGGCCACAGCGGCCCTCGTGCCAGACTTCAAGGCTCTCAGGGAGAGCACCCTTCTGAATCTGGGCCCACACCCAGGCGAACGCCTTGGCCGAGGGGGCGTCCGGGGCGATCCGGCTCTTGCGGCCATGCGCGAAGGTCTTCGCATCGTAGATGCAGCCGAGGTACTCGAAGTCCGACTCGTTGTCCGAGCCCGTCATGAGGGCGACGAACGCGGGCTTGCCCTCCTTGGCCGTCACCTTGAAGGTGAACCGGGTGCCGGTCTTCACCGAACGGAAGGTCAGACGAGCGCGGCCCGCGAGGGCGAAGGACTTGACGAGAGCAGCGGAGGTCATCGGGGCGGCGGGGCTGGTCATGCCCCTACTAGGCCGACCCCCCAGTTGATCAAACGGTCACCACCAACCCCGTCGAGGATTCCGGGCCTCCCGGCGCTTCATGTCCGTCAGGGTGGACTTCATCCAGGAGTCCATCCAGCCGCCGGGAGCTTTGAAGTGGGCGAACCGCCGGTGGAGCCGGGTCATGTCAGGCAGGTTGTCCTGGGAGGTGCTCGGCCAGATGTCGAAGTAGATCACATCGAACTTCGTGCCCTTGGCCGGCTTGTAGTCGAGGGCGTCCGCCTCGACGAAGGTGACCTTCTCCGGGTGGGGCAGCGTCGGGCCGACGAGCCGGATCACGTCCCCGAACTTCTCGACCACGGTGACGTGGGTGACCTCGGGCTTGTTGAGGATCGGGTGGAGGATCATCCCCAGGCCCAGGCCCGCGATGAAGACGTGTCCTCGGGCCCGACGAACGACCTCGTAGTTCGAGCGTCGCTCCATCTGGGTGTCCGTCATCATCAGCTCTCGGCCGACGATGAGCCGGGCGTACTTCCCAGGGGGAACAAAGTCGTCCCGCCGACCCTGGATCACCGCCCGAAGCCCGGAGAAACTCGAAGCCTGCTCGGAGATCTCGAAGTGATCCACCTTCGCGATCCCAAGCTGCCCCTCGGGCAGAATGTCGGGCATTCGGGGGAACGTGTCGTTGATGGACATGGCTTAGAATCCTCGCCGCCAGGGCTGCATGGCCGCCTGACGGGCTTTCTGGTTGGAGTCGGCCTCCAGGTCGTTCAAGAGCCGGAGGAAGTCTCGACGTGCCGCCTCGGGCATCTTCTCGACCTCGGCTTCGAGGGCCTGGTACTGGCGACCCGTCCGCTGCCGGATGGTCGCTCGGATGGTCTGCGTCAGGTGGTCCATCACGACACGTCCCGGCCGTCCACGACGTGGGACGGGGTGAAGTCAGCGACCTCGGAGTCCACGCGACCGTCCGCGATCTGGCGGACGAGGTTGCCGGTCTCGCGGCGGTAGCGGCGGTGGGCCGCGACCTTGAGGCCGCGGAGGGTCGCCTCCCCGCAGGTGACGTGGCGGGTGCAGCGGCGGGCGTCCTTGGTAACGAGGGTCATGGGGGTACTAGCTCTTGGGGACTGGGGATCAAATGGGGGTCAGTGCTTCGTACACCGACCCCCCTGACCTTAGAAGCTCGGGTCTTGGTGCGCGTACCAGCCGCCCAGGTTGAGCCCGCCGAAGTTCGCACCGGCCATCCGGTAGCGGCCGTTGGCCCGGCGGGTGAAGACCGTGCGACGGCCACCCTCGCGGCGAGCGAACTCGATCCCGTACGAGTCCGGGAAGGGGGTGTACTTCGTCACGTCGTCGTTCTCGACGACGACGCGGTGGCCGCTCTTCGAGACCGCGACGACGGTGCAGGGGTAGGAGTCGGACCCGACGCTGTACGAGCCGTGGGTGCCGACAACGGGGAGGGGGAGGCTGCTCGGGGTGGTCTGAGTGGTGGTCATGGTCGTACTAGGCTCCCGGGTCTTGGGGATCAAAAGCCGATTTGGTCCAGGGCATCTCGCCGGTCCAAATAGCGTTTGGACCAGGGTGCTTGCAGGTGAGGCGCTGCGAACCGCACTGCTGGCACTGCTCGACATCGCAGCCGTCCAGATGGGGTTGACCCGGCAGGACGTAGCAGTCCGGGCACTTACGGTTCGCAGGCATGGGTCACTCGGCTCCGTAGGCAAAGGCGTTGAGAGCGCGGACGACCTCGCGGATGGCCTCGCCATCCTTGATCTTGCGGTACGCCGCATCCTTCGCCGGCACCGGGAAGAACACGTTCACGATCACGACGGGGGTGACCGGGACGACGGGGAGGAGGTTCGTGTTCATGGGTGTACTAGCCCCCAAGGGTCCCCGATCAAAAGACGAAGCCGGGTGCCTTCTCTGACACCCGGCTTGTCCGGTTACTCGGCTGCCGCGTCCTCGGCCTTGGCCCCCAGGGCCTCCAGGATGGTCTTAGCGGCCCGCTGGACGCGCTCCCCGGTCTTCTTGACCAGTTCCACGTCACCCTTCGACCAGATGGCCACGTAGCCGAAGCTGTAGGCTGCCGAATCGAACCCGAGGGCGTTCAGGACGACGAAGGCCACCGACTCGGCCTCGACCTCACGAACGTCCGACCCGTGGGCGCCGATGTCGTCGGCGTGCAGCATCGAGTGGGCAACCTCGTGACAGAGGGTCTTGACCGCCTGGAGGTCGCTCAGGGTCGGGCTCACCGTGATGTGCCGGCCCACGAGGTCAGCAACCCCATTGGCCGGCCCGGTGTCACCCTTCGCGACCGACCAGCCACGCTTCGAGGCGAAGGCCGAGAGCTTGGCGTACGTCGAGAGGGCCTCTTCCGAGGAACCCTGGAGCTTCGAGCACACCTCGGGGAGATCCTTACCCTCGGTCTGCGACTTCTCGAAGGTCGAGACGACCTTGAAGCCGGCGAGAATGTAGTCCTTCTCGTCCGACTTGCGGTCCCGCACCATCACCGGGGCGAGCACCTTGAAGCTCTTCTCGCCCTTCTTGACGAAGCGGCCGAGCTTCTTCCAGGAGTTGAACCCGGCGAACTTCTGGGGCTGGAGGCCACGCTCGGCCGACTGGATCGAGAGCCACACGACGTTGCCGAACGAGTAGTTGTGGAACTGGGCCTGCACCTTCAGGTGGGCCTGCCAGTCGTTCGAGGCGATGAGGCTCTCGATCGAGGAGACGAGCTGCGCATGGGCCTGGGCGAGGATCTCGTTGGTGGTCATACCCCAACTAGACTCCAACCGGGGGCGATCAAAACGGTGTACCCATTTGATCCCCGACCCGCCGGTCCTAGTAGGAACATGGCTCACCCGCTCATCGAGAAAGCTGCTGCTCGCGTCGCCGAGATCGCCGAGGAGAAGCTCGGAGACGAGACCCTCGCGATCTCGTTCGCCGAAGTCCAGGGTCTCGCTGAGGAAATGGGCGTGAACCTGGGCGTCATGGTCGGGCTCGTGAAGAACGCCGGCCTGACGGTCGGCCCCCGCGAAGTACCGAAGGCTGTCCGCGGGTTCCACTCGAACAGCCACGACCGTTGGTCGGGCCCCGGGTCTTGCAAGACCCACGGTGGCTCGGGGCACGAGCAGATCTCCGGCTTCGCCGGGCAGAAAGGCTGATCATGGACACGCCGTCGCTCATCGAACTCCTTCGCCCCCTCATCGACGCGACGGACCTCCTCGTGGAACGAGTCGAGGCAGACCCGGAGACGGGTGCCGTCACGCTCGACGGCGACGTGACCATCGAGACCGAGGAACGAGCGAAGATCGGGCTCTTCGGCCCGCACGCTGAGACGGTCTACGTGGTGACCTTTGCGGTGAACATCCCACAAACCTGGGAGGAGCCCGCCGACGTGGACATCGTGGATGTGGGCACGTACACGAGCCCGGCGGAAGCCGTAGGGGCCGCCCTCGGGGTGCTCATTCAGCACCGGATCGCCGACTATCAGGAGCGGTTGGCCGACGAGGAAATGGCGCGGGCCTGCCAGGAAGACCCCTCGCTGGATCTGGGTTGATTGGTGTAGAAGGGCTGGATGGCTGGCATCCTCTCCGACTCCGCTCTCGCTGCTGCGTTCAACCAGGGTGACATCAAGATCAACCCCTGGAACCCTGAGCAGCTCAACCCGACGAGCTACGACCTCACGCTCGGCGACGAGGTGGCGGTCTACGAAGATTGGGTTCACTGCTACGAGCGCGAGAAGACCACCCACGAGGACGGTCGTCACTTCTGCATCCGAGAGAACGTGCTCGACGTCAAGAAGGAGCCCACGGTCCAGAAGTTCAAGATCCACCCAAACTTCGGCTGGTTCCTCAAGCCTGGCATCGGCTACCTGATGCACACGCGGGAGCAGATCCGGACCGACATCTACGTCCCGATCCTCGACGGCAAGTCCTCGATCGGCCGGCTCTTCCTCCAGGTCCACGCGACCGCTGGCTACGGCGATCCCGGCTTCGACGGCCAGTACACGCTGGAGGTCATCGTCCAGCATCCGCTCCGGGTCTACCCCGGGATGCGGATCTGCCAGATCCGTTTCCACACGCTCGAAGGCGAGCTGGAGAAGCCCTACAACCTCGTCGGCCACTACCGGGGGGATGCAGCCCGTGGGGCGGTTGGCTCCCAGGCGTGGAAGCAGTTCCAGGGGCAGTGATGGGCAAGTGGCGGCTGACCAAGGCCCTGCTCGTCCATGAGTCGGTGCCCATCCATTACTGCGGGTACGCCTCGCAGCCCGACATCCAGATCTTCTGTACCGGGGCCTGGGACACCCCTGCGTGGGGCTCCGAGGCCGAGACCGCCACCGGCATCCCCGAGGTCTACTTCGGAGACGGGGGACCGCTCTACACGTTCTCAGAGGCCCTCGTGACGTGCCCGGAATGCCTCACGAAGCGACGGGAACAGAAATAGCTCCTATGAGGGGGCTCCAGGGAGATGAGGCTTGCCGAGAGGGTCGCCCGTAGGTTCACGGCCAGCACCCTCCTGCCCGTCCCGATCATCCCCCAGTCCTCGGACTTCAGTTGCGGGTCTGCCTGCTTGCTGGCCGTCCTCCACTACTGGAAGGGCGACAACATCGGCGTCAGCCACGAGGCCGACCTCTGGAAGCCCTTGGCGATCGATACCGAGGCGGGGGCGGAGCCCGAGCAGATTGTTGCCCTGGCAGGACAGTTTGGACTTGCTGCCAGGCACGTCCTCGACCTGACCCAGGTAGACCTCCAGGCGGCCCTTGGGAAGGGCCAGACGGTCATCCTGCTCCTCCAGGCGTGGCGGGAGCGTCCCGTCGGCTGGCTTGTGGATTGGGAGGACGGTCACTACATCGTCCTCGTAGGCATGGACGACGCGAACGCCTTCTTCATGGACCCCAGCATCCACACCTCATACGGCTGGATGCCTCGCGAGGAACTCGACCTCAGATGGCACAGCCCCGATACCGAGGGGATGCCTCAGTTCGGGGCCGGCGTCATCATCGAGGGGTCTGCGGGAGCCCGGTCGTTCCCGGCGGCTCCTCAACGGATGCGGTAGCTCCTCGGGGGCTGAGAACGGGAGGCGAGATTCGGACTCGCCACACCCTCCGCACCTTCCCTTTTCGCCGGGCAAACAGCTACTTGGGGTTGGGTTGCCTCGGAGGGGCCCAAGCCAGGGCCCTGTCTCAGCCTCCGAAGAGCTTCGTTACCCCCCTGGTTCCCCCAGGGAGGCTTCTTCCGGCTTCACACCGGCTCGGGGCTCATGGTCTTCACGCTGGACCGAGTGCATTTTTCGGCCCTCTTTCCTGACCCACTCTCCAGCATTACCCGGGGGTCCAGCGTGTCTCCGACTCGGTTGCCCAGCCCCAGCTAATCCCTCGGAGGAGAGGTGTGGGGTTCCGGTGGTCTTGGACGGGTGGCCGTCCTCGTCACCAGGGCTATCGTATCCTCATGCCCCTACTAGGCCGAGGAACCCAGGGATCAAAAAGAAACCTTGGGGTCAATCGACGGCGCAGTAGTAATGGTAGTCGATGCCGTTCTGCTTCATCGCGGTCATGACCTGGCTCATCGTCATCGCCGCGACGGCCCGAGCGTTGTCCTTCACCCAGCGGTAGAAGAGGTAGACGCTCTTCTTACCCTGAGCGATGCAGGTTGGCTCGTTGTTCTCGTCGTTGATGTCCTTCACCGAGTACGAGTCGTAGTCGGCCTCGATGGTGACGTGGGCCCCTCGGACGAAGACCTTCTGGAAGTTGCCGGGCTTCACGTCCACGCCGCGGAGGATGTTCTCGTAGAGCTTGGCCCCGACCTCGACGGCCTCGTCGATCGACTTCTTCATCCGGTTGAAGTCCGAGCCCCGCTTGGCGAGCATCACGAACTCCATCGCCGTGGATTCCGGGCCCGCTGCCCCGACCACGACGAACTCCATGCACCGCTTTCCCCGCTTGCCGGCGTTCACGAGATGCGTGATCCGGATCGAGTCCATATACCGGTGAATCCGCCAGGAGTCGTTCTCGAACGTCTCCCCGACGGAGAGCGCAAACTTGCTCATGCTGGCGGTACGAGGGTCACGGCGATCATACGAATAGGTCACTGGAGGCTCTCCTTCACGTCACCGTACATGTTCTTGACGCCCCACGGGGAGGAGTCGAACTCGCTGAGCATTTCCCGGAGCTTCTCGACATGCTGGTCGATGTTCTTGAGAGCTTGCTCGACGGGTCCCTGGGTATCCAGGAAACCCTGGACATCCCCCGCGATGATCTTGCCCATCGCCTCGATGATGACCTTGGCGTCGTCATGGATCTCCCGGTAGAAGGGGATCTTCAGGACGGCCCGGTAGTTCTTCTGGTTCCGCTGAGCCCACTCCTTGAACGCACCGACGTTGCCTTGCTTCTTGTAGTCGTCCTCGTAGGGGAAGCAGTACGCGAAGCTCTCGGTGTAGTCACCCTTCTTGCCCCGCTCGATGGCCCGGCGGGGATCCTTCACGGACGCCTCGAACTCCCCCTTGCCGAGCCCGATGATGTGGGCGATGAGGTCGCCGAAGCTGTCGTCCCCGAGCCCCGCGGACACGTCGTTGGCCTTCTCGTACTTGGTGATGACCCCGTAGAGCTGACCTTCGAGCTTTCGCATGGCTGCCCGTGCGCTCTCGCACTCCTCGTACGTGGGGAGCAGCTTCATGACCTGCTTCTTGATGGCCTTCGAGTCGGCCCCCTTTCGCCAGCCGAGCTTGTCCACGAGCTGCCAGAACTCTGCCTCCGGCATCGGAGCAGCAGCGAGAACCTTCCAAGCGGGGGATCGAACGTCGGTCATGGCTGCTCCGTTCAAGAGAAGCCGAGGGTCGGCACCCAGAGGTCCCAGGTCTCATCCCAGGTCATGTACTCCGGGGTGAAGAACACGAAACCCCCGTCGCGCCAACCCTTGCCCCAGGAGTTCTTCACGAGGAACTTGCCGTCGATGTACCCGACGATGATCTGGGCGTGCCCCCCGGCTGTCGATCCCTTGGGGCGGTCCACGACTGTCTGGCCGTTGAAGTCCATGTAGGCGTGGTCGATGAGCGTCCCGAAGACGACGGGCTTCATGGCTCGAAGGGCGGAGACGATCTCGTCGAGCCGGTCCTGCCCCGAAGACTTGATCCGGTAGTACGAGTGGATCTTGTGCCCGAGAGCAGCTCGTTGAGAGAGGATGCTCGGGCTGACGAAGACCTTCGCTTCGTCATACGGCCAAGCCGTCTCCTCGGGGATGCCGAACCGGCTCAAGACCTCGAAGCAGCTCCGGATGTACGTCCCTTCGTCCGCGGACAGGGAGCCGTCGAGGGTCCGGGCCATCGCGTAGACGAAGAGCCGGGAGAGCTGTGGGACGGGCTTGACTGGACGGCCCTCGACCTCCGCCCGCAGCCATTCCTCGATGGAGCTGACGATCTCGACCGAATCCGCCGTGGCGTTCCCGGCACACGCTGAAAGCTGGTACTGGTTCGAGTCGGTGCAGTACTGGCGGAGGTCCACGTCACCAGCAGCAAGCCGAACCGGGGCAGCGGAGAGCAGCTCCGAGACGTTCTTGTCCCGGTCCCACCAGTCGGTGGTCGTCCCGTCAGCCTCGACCCGCACGAGCGGGTCACGCTTGTAGCTGAGAATTTGGGCCATCGCCTTCCGCGACGTACAAGAGAACCACCGGGGCCCCGGTGAGGCACTTATCGCTCGCTCTGGTAAAGCCATGATCCGCCGAAGCCTACTCATCCTGATCGTCGCTCTCGTTTTCGGCTGCCATCCAGCCCGAGAGGCACCGAGCCCGAACCCGCCGGTCCCGCCGGATACGGACCTCTGCGGCCAGATGTGCGAGCACATCGGTCCGAAGGGCCTCAACTGCGAGGAGGGGAAGGACTACTACGACTCGGACGTGGCTGGACCCAAGGGCACGCCGAACGCCACCTGCCTGACCTTCTGCAAGTCCCAGCAGGAGAAGGGCGTCTTCATCAACCCTCGCTGCGTGGCCCAGGTGCCCGCCTGCGACCAGATCGAAGCGTGGCGGAAGAAGACCTGCCCATGAGCCTCGTTGCCCGAGTGGTGGCTCGGTTCTGTCAGAACGTCGAGGCCACGGACGTCCAGACGACCATGAAGAAGGTTGTCTACTCCGGCATTTTCCTCGATGATGCGAGCCACCGCGAACTCCTCCAGTGGTGGGAGAAGGCAACGGGAATCCCCCTTCTCGGCAAGCACTTCGGGCACCACATGACGATCAAGTTCAAGCCCACCCCGGAAGAAGTCGAGAAGCTCCCCCTCGGCCAGAAGGTTCGTATCCGGGTCGTCGGTTGGGCAGCAGACGAGAAGGGCCAAGCGGTTCTCGTAGACCCCGAGGTCGAGAGCACGAACCCGAAGCCCCACATCACGGTCGCCGTGGACCCTGGCGTCTCTCCGGCCTACTCGAACGAGCTTCTTGCTTCCGGCGTCACTCGTGTCGCTGGCCCGACCCTCGAAGGGGTCGTGGACACCTTCCCCCGAGAGTAATCCGATGGCGATCAGCCCCCTCTGCCTAGTTCAAGACGGCGCCGGCCCTTTCGTCGGGACGCTAAACGGCGTCAACGTGACGGCAGGGAACGTCATCTCGATCGTGCTCGCCGTCCCCGCAGGGGTCACGGACTGGTACATGGAGGTCACAGGGACGGACGAGACCTCGCCCACCCCCTCGTTGGCGAACGTCAACCCAGGCACCCACAAGGTCACGTCCCCGGGCTCCACCGTCTCCTTCACGTTGCCTGCCGGAGATGGGCGGGCCTACCTGTTTCAAAGCACCGTGCTGGGTGTCGGCGGGCCGCTCACGACGACGTTCATCCTCTACGTCCTCACGGACCACGGCTTTCGAGTTGGCTCCACCGGCGAGCAACGAGAGGGAAACGCCGACCACGGGTGGGTCACCATCACGAACCCGCTCGTCCGCTCGGGTGCGCCGGTCATCCGCTACATCGACACCCTTCAGTCCCCCGCCTCGGGCTCGAACTTTGTCCAAGGTGCCATCGACTGGCTCAAGACCCAGGTGGGGGGCGGCGGTCCCCCCACGGGCACAGCAGGCGGGGACCTCTCCGGTACCTACCCGAACCCGGGTGTCGCGAAGCTCATCAACATTCCGATCTTTGGGTCGCCTGCGGATACCCAGACCCTCATCTACAACCTGGCACTCAACCGGTTGGAGTGGGCTGCGGGTGGTGGAGGAACTCTCGGCGGAGACGTGACGGGCCCGGCTGCAACGAACCTCGTCAGCGCCATCCAGGGCATCACAGCCCCGAGTCCGACCGAAGCCCTGGACAAGCTCTCCGTAGTCTACGAGGAGCTGCGAACGCCCCCGACCCCTGGAGCGATCCCTTACTTCAGCTCCGCAGACGGGATGGTCTCGGACGGCACCTACGTCTACGTCAGCGAGTTCTCGGGCCTCCCCGGGATCATCCACCGACTCACGCTTTCAGGGACCGCGCTGGTCGTAGATGCACATCTCGATCTGAACGCCGCCTCTGGGGGGGTGGTCACCCAAATCCGGGACATCAGTGACGACGGCACGTACTTGTTCGCGGCGTGCTGGCTTGATGACACCGTGGCCATCATCGACAAGGCGACGTTCTCCGTCGTCGGCTGGGCCACGTTCACCCTTTTCAGCCCGTCCATTCACACCGTCTGTTCGGATGGCACTCACCTGTATGCGCTGGATACCGCAGGTACAACCCTATCGAAGTTCCTGATCGCAAGCCTCATTGGGCAACCCTTCGGTAACTCCGTCCTCCCGGTAGGAACCCTGACGATTGATGGTCGGATGCTCCGCTACGGAGCGGGGAAGCTCTGGCTGACGGGAGGAGGGGGCAACCCGGCAATCCGGCGCATCGATCCGACGACGCTGACCGATGACGGTCTCGTCACGGACATCGCCGGAACCGGGATGTACGCGATCTACGCCTTCGGTTCGGTCTGGGTGGCTGGAAATCAAGGAGGAGGCCCCCGCGTCTGGAGGGTAGACCCCGCCACCTGTCTGATCCAGAACACGATCACACCATCGGCACCGTTCAGCGTGTCCGGTATCTATCTGACGGTTGGGCCCGACAGTGCCGGAGTGGCCAACCAGTGGGTCTGGGTGGTTGGTCGTGGGGGCCCGTACGTTGGTGCCATCAACCCAGGGACAAATCTCTGGCAGGGCACCCATACAGCGAACCCGGACACGGCCAACTTCGCCTACGGCTGTATCGCGAACCTCGGTCTCTACCTCTATCTCGGCGCCACCAAGAACTTCGGAGCCAATGGAGGAGTCGATTACATCCAGGCGGTCACGACTGCGACCGGCACGTTGCAGCCCGGTGCAGACACCCCGGGGGCAGCCTCGACCGTCGCTCTTCACTACAGGGGTGCCGAGAACCTGGGTGGGGCCGCTCTTGCTCCGCTCGACCTGACGCAGCCCACATTCAAGCGGGGGCAAGTCATCTCCTCGGTCCCGGCCGTTCGACCCTTGGGACTCGTACTGCGAGCGGGTGCAGCTCCAAGCGGAGCTGATCTCGTCTACGTCCTGGCCAGCACGGGCGGAACGATCATCGAGCTGGACCCCACGACGGATACCGTCCGGTACCTGCATGGTGACTACGACTACCCGACGTCGAGCACATTGTTCGAGTACGAGGCAGGGGCCAGCGTTGGAACCAACCTCTGGCATCTTGGCGGTGGGGGCGGCGATCGTCTCCAGCTCGTCAAGTGCTCGGATGGGACCATCACTGCCGAGCCCTCCCTCACGCAGCCTCCCTTCAAGGTCGTCTACGAAGCAACGTCGGATGCGATCTTCGTCTTGGGGAATCCGCTTCTAGCACCCGCGAAGCTCTCCAAGCGAAACAAGACCACCGGTGCGGTCATCGGCTCGGACCTCACGCTACTCGCGGGTGTGCTCTACATCCACGTCGCGTTTGGATACGTCTGGGTCATGGGGACCCCAGGGCTCTTCCAAGTCGATCCTACAACGAACACGATCATCAACTCGTTCGGGCTCGGGTCCAATATCATCGCCGTCGCCGCCGATACGGTCAACAACTGGCTGTACTACATCGAAGAAAGCGGCCCGACCCAGCGATTCAACATGGCCGTACCGGCCGTACCGGTGCTGGACGGTTGGTTCTACTCGTTCGTGACCTACGGTAAGGGGCTTGGACTCACCGTCGATCCGGTCGGGGACCGCTGCTTCATCATCATCTACTCGCCAGCCAGCGCGGGTGCCCCTGGGACGGTTTTGGCCGTCCAGCTCAGCGGGTTGGCGGGAAGCCCCGTCGAAGACCTCGTACGAGACCTCTTCATCAAGGTCGAATACACCTCACAAATCACAGCCATCCGGCTACCCGTCCTGATGGCGGCCAACGCGACCAACCGGGTCACGCTTGTTGCTGACACCGCTGAAGATACGGTCTACCGCCTCGACCACGCCACGGGCCTCGTGGACGCCATCCGGCTCGTGTCGGCTCTCAGTTACGGTGAACCCCCAGCACCCTCCGGTCCGTTCACCTGGCGGCCCGACGGGTCGGCCGGCAACAGCCAGGAACGGCAGACCTCTCCTGGGCGTCCAACCTCCCCCTACCAGACGACCTCCCAGGCCCCACACGCTGCCGGAGGAGTTCTCACGGGACAGGCTGCGGATCAGGTGTTCGCGATCCCCGCTTCCGTGGGAGGAGCGCCCCCAGGGACGTTCTACTTCATCATCGGCGCCGCGATGCCGTTCCGGATCGTCGGGGTATCCTCACCGGCCAAGGGCTGGTTTACAGGCGACTTCGACGTCAGCGGGGGTCTGAATGTTGGAGGGACGTTCTCGGCTCTGAATCTCCAGGCTACCAATCAGGTCATCGCGGGAACCTACCTCTGGGCCGGCGGCTCACCCTTCGGGGCTCGGATCGAAACCGGCTTCTTTCCGTTGTTCGCAACACCCCCTACGGCTGGTTCGCTGTATCTGACCCAGGACAGTTTCCAGACGTACTCGGCTTGGGTTGGCCGAAGTGGCAGCTACGTCGGCCTCATGCACGCCGGCACGACAGCGGGCGGGGACCTCTCGGGCACCTTGCCAAGTCCGACTGTCGCCAAGGTCCGAGGCGTCACGGTGAGTGCGGTAGCCCCCACCGTTGGACAAGTCCTCACAGCCACGAGCGGGTCGGCTGCCGCCTGGGCAGCGGCCGGCGGGGGTGCAGTGCAGTACCCGGAAGGACGGTGGGCACGCCTCCCGGTCCGCACGACAGATCAACGCGGTTGGGTCTTCGGTGAGCTGAGCTACGGTGCGTCCTCTAGCCCTGGTGCAACTACCTACGGTCCAAATGCTTCCTGGGGTGGAAGCGGTATGGGAACGTGGGCCTACGCAATCCAGGACTTCTGTGACTGGGCTGGTGTAGGCTTCACGGACAGCTCGGTTAGCCAAAATACCGGCGGAGGTCTTGCTGTCCTCGCCACCACCACGGCTGGCGGCAATCTGATCTGGTACATCATGTCCCGGCACACGGGCGTCTTCTGGGCGAACTCGGCCTCGACAGATTTCGCGGACCAGAAGACCTTCGACGTTGCCGCAGCAACGGGGTCGAGCACTTGGACGCAGATCGAATCCGTCACCTCGGGTGCCATCACGGTCATCGGGAACCCGACGACAAACCAGATCGCCAGGGTCAATAACACCCCGGCCCTCATGGAGGCCGCGATCACGCTCCCGACGGCGGGCGGCATGAGCCGGATCTTCGTCCCGCACATGTTCTACCAGTTGTACACGGCACCCACGAATGCCCCGTACGGTTACGTGGTCTGCGGCGGCGTCCTCTACAAGCTGACCCTCGGGGGAGGGTTGGCGACCCTTTCAGCAACCGCGGTTGCGGGTCTTCCGGCGGGCATCGTCTGCAAGTACATGACGACGGACGGCCGGTACCTGTACGTCCCGGACTCGGCCAACCTCAAGATCCACAAGATCGACCTGATCACGCAAACCTTCGTCAGCTCGATCGTCACTACCCGAGCGACATCTCGCTGCGTCTATGACGGGAAGAACCTCTGGTACTCCTCGACGGACGCCTGGCCTTTCCTGGAGGTCATCGACACCTCGGGCACTTCCGTCAAGTCGTTCGCCCAGCTCGACTGGACGAGCACGTTCGGAAACGAGATGTGTCCTGTCTTCGACGGCAGGTTCGTCTACTTCGTGTGCAACGCCACGCCCGCCACCAGGCGAATCGACCCAGATAGCTACAACGTCATCGAGATGCCCCTCACGGCCGGGAACCGTGCCCGCGTGTTCATGGACAGCGCCTCGACGGGTGACTTGTGGACGACGACAACCCTTCAGCTCATGAGGGTTCCGACGAACCGCGAGCAGGTTCGTGCGAACCACGTCACCGTTGCACGGTCGTTCTCCGTCAAGCCTCGACAGATTGGTCCGAACCACGCTGCTGGTCCCATGACCATCAATATGGACACCATGCTCACCTCGTACGTCGAGGTGAACACCAAGACCGCTGCAACCACGATCTACCTTCCGAGGCGTCCGCACGACGGCATGATCGTCACGATCCACGACAGGTTCGGAAAAGCGGCGACGAACAACATCACGATCAAGACGCGCCCCATCTATCTCCCACCCTTGCCCGGGAACGGCACCATCGCCCTATCTGGCCTCACCGGCTACTACCTGGAAGACCTCACCGTGACGCCTGACTTCAGGTCCACGGGAATCAGTCCGGGCGACATGATCGTCATCACCGCGCCGGGGGCCTTCATCTACCGGGTCGGAATCGAGCAGGTTGGAATGGGTACCACGACGTGTCCCATCGACGAAGAGGTTGGCGTCACGACGGGCGGCGGAAGAACCTACAAGGTCTACGAGCAGATGCAGGCATACAACGCCGGCTCGCCCATCCTGGCCATCCAGGACGTGATGGCCACCAACTACGGGTATCGTCGGTACATCTACACGGGCCAGAACAGCGGGTCCTACAACGTCGGTTGGATGCTCCACGACGCTCGGTGAGTTCTGGGAGATAGGTAACCAAAATGGCCGGACCTTCGTATGAACGCTACGTGTTTGGGAGCTTCTCCCTTGCGGGCCAATTCTGGTGGAACATCGACGGCACCATCGCGGTGCTGCCCGCTGACTTCCCCGTCGCTCTCCGAAACAACCCTCGGCAGTTCGTAGCGGAGTGGCAGAACGATCCCACGACCCCCATCCTGGCGATCAACTACGGGGAGTACGCCTACCAACAGATCGAAGGCTGGACTGTCGTTGGGATGTGGGACGCGGGCGGTGGGTCCACGGTTGCAGGCTCCTGCCTGGTGTTCGCCTACCGAGGGCTTCTCCCACGGGCAGCGATACTTCAGAGCATCGCTGCGCTTCAGTTCTTCAACCAGACGACCGACCTGTCCATCTTCAAGAGAGCGGATGGGGCGGGTACATCTGTTTCGCTTCTCTGGGCACCGGACGACGTCCTACCAGACGGGACGGTGCTCCCTCTGAATGGGATCGCCAACAGCGAAAAGCTGACGACGAAGTACAAGAACAACATCGGTTACGGTCTGCAACCCGTTCGGACCTTCACCTTCACGCTCGCGACGAACCGGTCCATCGCAATCAACGTTTCGATCACTTCGCACCGTACGTTCCCCTCCACTCTCTACTACCCCGTAGGGGTCAACGTCCGGATCTACAACGGGACGATGACCCCGATCTACGGGCTCTCCGGATTCCACACCGTCAACTACGTCAACACCAACCTGGCAGCCGATACCTACACGGTCGAGATTCGAGGGGATAACGGAGAGAGCAGCCTACAGGGCACCGGCGTTTTCTCGATCACGGGGACGGACAACGGGCCAGGAATCGTCCCTGTGATCCTCCCAGGTGACCCGCTCAACCCGATCCCGATCGCGGTCAACGGGCCCGATCAAACGTACACGACAACCTTGACGCAGTTTCCAATGGGCGCCCTACGCCCCGGCACGTACGGGGTCTTCTACACGTTCAACGTCCCTCTCGGGACCTTGCACACCATTACATGTGGGCCGAACCTCCTCCAGGTTCCGAGCGTTTCGGACACGTACCTCTACCTGTTCTCCGGGACCACATACACGGGACAATTTCCGCTCGCACAAGACGATGACTCGGGAGGAGGCATTGGAACCTTCCCGAACTCCCGGGTCATTTCCGTGCTTGGTCCCGGAAACTATGTGATCGCAACGTGCGGGTTCGGGGCACCTGTGGGTGGGATCCGAGCCCGCGTGACCTCGCCGTGACCCTTGGAAGGAACTCCGATGCCGATCAAAGACGAGAAGTACACTGACCTCCAACCCATCGCGACGGTCGAACAAGTCGCGGGTGGGAAGACCGCTTCCCCGATGGACAGCACTCGGTTCATGTTCCTGGTGGATGGGGGGGTCCTGTACGTGGACGCCTACCTGATCATCGACGGCACCTCCCAGCAAGTGCGGATGCTTGCCTCGGAGATCCTCACAGACCAGGAAATCACCCTGGACCTGATGGCCCGGACCCGGATCCACGTTGCCGCGATTCGGACCCTCGGTTTCTAGGGGTCGATTCCTTTTGATCGGTGTACCCCTGGGCCTAGTAGGTCTATGTCCACCATCACCATCACCGTCCCGGTCCCCACCCGTCGCAGCGCCGTTGCCGTGGCGATGCAGAAGCGTCACGGCGGCGGGGTCCAGATCATGAAGGACCGCCGCACCCCCCGTGGTGGGGCGAAGAACAAGCAGCGGGACTACCGCAACGGGGACTACTGATGCCCTCGTACAACCTGGGGAAAGCGGAGGACCGAGAGGCTCTTCGGGCTGACCGCCAGTCGGAACTCGACGCCATCGAACGTGGAGAGTGGCCCCGGGACGTGAACGACGCCCTGCGTTGGAGCCCCCCACGTACGGAAGACCCTGCCAAGTGGGCAGCAAAGATGTGTCGGTTTGACCTCGACTACCTCGCCCTGAAGGCCCAATGCCCCGCGTAGACCATCTGAAGTGCGGAGACTGTGGAGGCTCGACCTTCTACCTCCGGCACATCCAGCCCGAAGGGGCCAGCCGCTTCGGTGGCGGAGGCTCTCCTGCCGGGGGCCGCTCAGAGGTCTCAGAGGTCGAGGGCAGCATCCGGGTCGTCTGCGTGAAGTGCTCGTCCGTCTCCGTCATCGGGACAGCCCCAGCAACCCTCACGACCAAGGGGAACCTCTGCGGGGGTTGGTCTACTCGGAAGCCTTCAGCCGGCTGAGGCATTCCACGAAGCCCGGGTTCCGGAGTGCGCCCCGCCGACCCCGCTGGACCAGCCGGATGGCCTGCTCCCCGCTGACCCCGAGCCAGAGGTGCAGGGTGAGGGCTGAGACGAGCCCAGAGCGGTTCAGGCCCATGTGGCAGGTCGAGAGCACCTTGCCCCCACCTTCGAGGATGGGGACCGCTTGGCGGGCCGCCTGGAGGGCGAGACGCAGCTCATCACGGGTAGGCAGCCGGGACGAGTCGTCGTCGTTCGGAGCGTAGACAACCTGGACGCCTGGGAAGTTGTTGGCCGCTGGCTGGTACTCCTCCGCGCAGAGGACGAGCAGCTTGAAGCCCTCGTGCCCAAGGACGTACCCAGGGAGAGGACGACTTCCCTGGAAGAGCCCCTTGTGGATGCGATCGAGACTCACGTACCGACGGGCTTGAGCCCACGAGGAACCATGACAGCCGACCCACGGGCTTCCTGCCGGGCCTCCTGTCGAGCTTTGACACGAGGGTCGTCGGTCACCGCCTTGAAAAAGGTCTTGGTGAGATCGGACAATCGCTCGGTTTCAGCCCGAAGCTCGCGAAGAGCGGCCTTCTCTTGCTCGTTCCCCATGCGTGCCTCCATCAGCGTGTCCTCGGGTCTTTCTTGTCGTCCAGGTATCCCATCGCAGCCATCACACCACGTAGCAACCCGTTCGCGGTCGCCAAGCTCTCACGAATCTTCAGTAGTTCTTCCGCCTTGGACTTCGAGTCCTTCTCGTACTCGTCCCGGGTCACGACCTTGCCGACGTTCGGTTGCTCGTCGGCTTCGAGCGTCTTGACCCGCTTGGCGACTTCTTCGAGTTCGTCCTCGTACCCCTTGATGCGGTCGTTGAACGTACGGATTTTCTGATCGAGCCTTTGCTCGACCTCCAGCATGTGGTCCAGGCCCATCGCCGAGTTTGTGCGCGTCCGGCTGACCAGCCGCTTCGCCCACTCGGGGGGATCGTCCTCCCAGTTCTCCACATCCCGCTTGAGCCGCTTGAACCCCTCCTCGACCACCCAGACGGAGTGAAAGAGGCCGGTCTTGGGGTCCTCGGAAGAGCCCAGCTTGGACTCCAGCTCGGTCAGGCGCTTCTTGATGTCGCGAGAGAAGGCAAGCAGGGTCGTACCGGCAGAGGCTCCCCCTGCCAGCAACCCTGACACCACCGTCTCTATGATCTTCGGAAGGTCCGCCATCTTGAGCCCTTACCCAAGACCACGCATAAGTACGTGATACGACGGAATCTCCGCCATGCTGCGACACCACGAGGCCCGTCGCGTGAGTTCCGGTCTCGGTCATGTCCGTCTACGGGAAGCGTGGAACAAGTAGAATACCTGTTCCACGCCTCGGGCATTCAACCCGCAGACCGCTATTTCAGCCGAACGAGGACTCGACCATCTCGATGCAGAGAGCGTCCAGCTTGATGACAGTTGAAACGTCTGTTAGCACTTTCCGATGGCCAAGCGGGTTTACAACATCGGGGATCACTACGACAAGCTCACGGTCGAGGGTTTCACGGACGAAGCCCGGGTCAAAGCTATCTGTCGGTGTGACTGTGGTAGGGTGGTTCAGATCCGACCCTCACTGTTGGGGTACAATCGAACGAACAACTGTGGCTGTGCTCCGCGAGGGAAGTGGCAGGGTGTAGGTCAAGTTTCCAAAACGTACTTCCACCGCACGGCTCGGAATGCCCGTGTTCGTGGGTTGGACTTCCAGGTGAGCCTCTCGTACCTAGCCAACCTGTACGAGAAGCAAGAGGGAAAGTGTGCGTTGACGGGCTTGCCCATCCCTTTCGGGAAGCGGACGGCACATCAGAGCGAAGCCTCTCTCGACCGCGTTGACTCGACGAAAGGCTACGTCGAGGGGAACGTCCAGTGGGTCCACAAGGACGTGAACAAGATGAAGATGGACTTCACCACCGAACGCTTCCTCGAACTCTGCGCTCTCGTTACAGCATTGACTCGATGACAGACACGCAGAGCGAGTTGAGGCGGTTCCAATCCACCGTTCGAGGAAGGGGAGAAGACTTCTCAGCCTCTTCGATCAGAGCGGCTTGCTTGTCGAACCACTCTGAAAGCGTCTCGAAGCTCCACTGCCCGTTGCGGATCTCCAGCAACTCGGCCGCGTCCTCACACCGCACTTGAAGGTTCCCGGTGCGAAGGAGACCCTCGCACCGCCGAGAGAGCCGAACGAGGTGCATCCCGTGTTTGCAGTCGTAGCCATACTTCTCTTCGAGAGAAGCACGGGCCGGATTGCGTTCACGTTTCCAAGTGTTGTACTGGTCCCAGTTTTTCCGGGCGGACTCATACCGGCGCTCTTTGTCGAGCACCTCGATGAAGTTCGTTGAGAACCCGAGGAAGTCTGCCGCTGCGACCCACTGCTTCTCCTCTCGGTCTGTGAACGTCCAGCGGGTCATCTCCAGGAGCGTGGCCTCGAAACGGTCCATCATCGCCTGCCGGGTAGCTGGATCCAAGTCATCCATGTCCTTGAACGTCCAGCGGTCGATCTGTTTCTGGATGGACGACTTTGCCGCAGCCAGTTGGTCCGCCGGGATTACCGTTCTCTCGGGAAGACCAAAGTCTCCCCGGGTCGGGGGTTGCGAAGGCGGGTTGAGGAGCCATCGCCGGTGCGTAAGAATACGCTTCATTTGGGAGTGTGCGTACCCCGAGAACGTGTGCTTGGCCTTCTTCGACAGGAACAGGTGCCGGTTCTCCAGCAACACCTCCGCTGCTCGTCTTACGACGAGGTGGTCGGAAGGATCCGTGAAGAGGATCTCCAGGGCGTTCGGGTTCGCATCGGCCGCGAGCTTGAAAAACTTCCGCACGTCGAACACGACGAGATCCGGTTCCTTGCACCCTGCCTGCTCGAACCCTTGGCTGAAGCCGAGGTAGTACTCCTTGGGAGCGATGGCGACGCCTCGGAGGTCCAGGTCGCTCGTGGGCAAGCTCGTCCCGTAGGCGTGCGATCCGTGCCGCGTGACGTAGATGGTACGCTCGGGGAGCCACTTCAAGTTGCCGGTGTACTGATCCCAGAAGCTCATGGATTCCGAATACACCGACCTGGGAGACGACTGGGCGCTCATTCGCCCCAAGCTCACCGGGATCGACCCCGAGCTGGTCGAAGAGATGCTGGCCCTGATGGCCGACATCCACCGGTGGATCCGCCAGGGGGACAACGACGAGGTCCGAGCCCTCGCAGTCGAGCTGGAGGAACGCCTCAAGGTCTCGGATGGCCCCCGAGAGACGGTCCTTCGGCTCGCGTACATGGCAGCCACGATGGTTCCGTTCGAGATCGACGACCCCGAGTTTGAGGGGGAGGAGTTCGCCTTCCGAGCTTGGCGGACCGTTGAGAAGGGCTTCACCGTGATGGACGTCCGGTCCCTCACGGAGCCGGCGCTCCGGGTCTTCCCCCGGAAGGGGTACCGGATCGAGCGAACCGAGGAAGAGACGCTCGTCACCGGCGTCATGGAAGACAAGGACAATGCCTGAGACGATCAAGCATCTGCTCGCACGTTTCGGGGGAGCCAACTCCAACCTCCTCCGCCGAATCTTCACGCCCTACTACCTCCGCATCACGTCCCGGTCTTGGAACGTGTTCGAGGCTGATTTTCCGGCTGATGCGTGGACCTCGACGTTCGAGGATGGAACCACCGGGAAGGTCATCCCCCGGGAGCACATCGAAGAAGACGCCCCCTGGAAGGAGATCGTCAAGGCCCGGATTCGTAGGGTCATCGACGGACGGGTGCATGGTGAGCTGTACCAGGCAGGGGACGAACGAAGTGCTCTCGGAGAAGTGCGCGTCGGGGACTACATCGAGGTGGACACCTTCGGAGCCACCTCAAAGTTGGAAAGTGCGATCTGCGAGGCAGCCTTCACGGAGAGGGTTCGAGCAGAAGGCTTTCGGGTCACCCGAATGCCGGAGAACGTCGCCAAGCATGTCGGGACGCAGAACTACTACGACTTCCGACTCGAACGAGACGGTCAGATCTACCGAGTCGAGCTGAAGTCCCTCTGGGGAACGGACACGTCCCGAGCGAGGCTCATCCACACCGTGTCCCGTACCCTGGGGGGAAAGAACACCGCCAGGTCGGATCAGCAGGTGTGGCATACCAGCTCGTGTCGTTTTCAGGACCAGGACATCTTCGCTGTTTCGCTCTGGCTGCGTACGGGCCGCGTGACGGACTTCGCCTTCGCCCTCTCCCTGCCCACCAGCACGGCTCCCGTCTGGGGGCTGCCCGCCGTTCCTGAACATCCCCACCACGTCTCGCAGAACCCCGTGGTGTCCAACCCACCGACCGAGGCGTGGACCGAAGACCTCTCGGAGATCTGCCGACGCTTCGACCACGCAGCGAGGGGGCTCCAACCTCAACTGGAACCGGTCACCCCGCTTTGGGAGATCTGGCCAGAGTCCGAGCCGCAGCCCTTCTTCGAGCCGCTCCAGGTGAAAGCCGGGGCCACGGTGTACCCGTGGGAAGCTCTCGACGAGTGACAAAAAAGGCTGAACCCGGTCGTTGGGAGCGACCGGGCTCGAAGGCCGACAAAAGGTGTCGAGACAACCGCTAGCCCAACATGAGAGTCATGTCTCAGAGGTCAGGTTTGCGAGGGGGTGTTCCAGGAAGCCTCTCCCACGAGGTTGTCCCGACTTTTCGGGCAGTCCTGGAACGGTTGTCGTTGGTGTAGTCCCGACGGGTATTCGACCTGAAATCTTGGGGCCGCGGGGACAGGCAGTGTCCAGCTACGCGGGCAGGGGTTGCGGTTTCGTATCCGGTGTTCGGTAGTCCCGGCCGGCATTCCCCCGCAGGGGACAAAGGTGGCGAAGACTGCGGCCCCACGTTCGGGGCCTCTCCGCGTCGCTACGTGAACGGCATGGGTTGGTTGTCCCTTGTTTTGTCGATTTTGAATGTAGACCCAGCGGCATCTTCCCCGAGGGGAAACAAAGGGTGCGGAGTCAGATTTGCCACCCCGTGGGATGGCGATGTGGGGCAGGTAGACCTTACCCCGGCGAAAGTAGAATGTAGCGACAAGAATGTAGAGTCAAGGGCAACCCTTGCGGGATCCGGCCCGTCGGAGAAGGAGTCGAACCCTCTCAGTTCTTGGTTGGTTGAATGTAGACCCTACGGCATCCGCTACAAGTCTGAGACGCGGGGGGTGCCAGGGTTCTGACACCCCCCGCCGCTTTTCAGGCGACCGCCTTCTCGATCACCTCGACCCAGTGGCCGGACTCGCCGGACCAGAAGGACTTGACGACCTCGAACACGGAGTCGTTGAAGCCACCGACGTTCAGGATGTCCGAACGCGAGGGGGCCTGCGTCGAGTCGTACGGCTGCACGTCCATGCAGACGAGCTTCGCCTTCGGGTTCTTCGCCCGGAGACGGTCCCACTGCGTGAGCGTCTGGGTCCGGCCACCACCCCACGAACCGTGGCGTGGCGAATCCACCCAGGACTCGTTGTCCGAGACGTACCAGCAGAGATCCGCTGCCACGCCCCGCTTGTTGAGGGCCTCCAGGGCCGCCGAGCAGTTGGTCCCCCCACACGGGAGAGAAGCCAGCTTGCGGGCGTTCGTCATGATGCTGTCCTTCGGGTTCAGGACGACATCCGTGAGGGCCCGCTCGACGAACGGGATGACGATCGACCGCGGGTTCGCCCGCAGAACCGAAGCCGCCACCAGGGCGGCCACGTCCACGCAACGAGCCTTCGACGTGTGCGTCTCGACCTTGCCGGTCTTCGGGTTGACCCGCGTTCCGGTGATCGGGGAGTGCATCGAACCCGACACGTCCGGGAAGATGGCGACGATGCCATCGATCACCGGGACGTTCTTGGACGCGATCTCCATCGCATCCTGGAGGGCGTTCGTGATCTCGACCGGCATCTCCGGGCCCATGTTGAGGTACGCGATCATGAGCTGGTAAGGCATCGCCTTGGCCTTCTCGATCGCCTTCCCGTCCGTGAGCTTCGCAGCGACGGCCTTGATCGTCTCCTGGTCCCACTGGCCCGCCTTCGAGCCCGTGAAGACCCCCTTCTTGAGGAAGGTGTTGAGGTGCTGACGGGTCTGGGCCCAGGTGGACCGCAGAGCCAGGGCCTTCCACTGCTCCGTGGAGAGCGGCAGACCTTCCAGCATCTCGTACGGCGCCTTCGGCAGTTCGCCCTGCGGCTCACGCTTGAACGCCTCGTACACCTTGACGATCTCCGGCACCTCGTCGGTGACGACGAAGTCCTGACCCTCGAACTTGCCGACGGTCTTGCCGAGGAAATACCCGTAGAGCGCCGCACGCTCCTTCGTCATCGGGGTCGGCCGGATCAGCTTGATGACGTCCGCCATCGAGGGATCGTTGCCGATCGAGTTGAAGAAGAGCGTGTCGTCCGTCTTGGTGTCGAACCACGCACGGATCAGCTTCTTCGGGCTCGTGCCGAAGGACTTCCGGCCCGTCTCACCCGAACGGATGATCTGGACGAAGTTCCGCAGCATCTTGCCGTTGTCCACGACACGCGGGAAGACCTCCCACAAGATCGCCGACAGCTCCTTGATCTCAGCCGCCTTCGCCTGAGCCACGTCCGTCTTGCCGGCCTTGCGAGCCGCATCCTCGGCCTGGGCCGCCTTCGTGAGGGAGCCCGAGAGGTAGCCGATGAGGAAGGACGGCATGTCCTTCATGAAACCCTTCTCGCGGCTGTAGAGCGCGAGCTTGCCCACGAAGTCGTGATCGACCCGGGTGACGAGTTCACGGACCTTCGAGAGCTGGTCGGCCCCCGAGGCGTAGAAGGTGTTCTGGAAGCAGCCCGTGACTGCCATCTGGGCGAGGGCTTCCTTCGCCTCCAGGGAGTACGCGGTGCCGCCCGCCTCGTTCACGGTGTTCGTCGCCGGGGAACGCGCGGAAACACCCTTCGAGCCAAAGAGATTCTTCGTTGCCATGTGATCCTCCATGCGGGCCCGAAGGTCCGCCAAGTGTGCCCGTGCAGCCGAAGCTGCCAAAATGGGCGAGGTACGTGAGCTATACACCGGGTCCGTGGACCCTGACAACAAAATCGTCAGAGGGGGTCGTCACCCAAGAGGCGATCCCAGAGCGGCTTCGGATCGGAGGGCTGTTCGCATGGCGCCCAGTTCTCGTAGAAGTAGTCCACGTCGAACCACCTGGGGCCTTCTGCCGAACGCCAGACCTCCGCCTTGACCCCATTGAGCATAGGGGACTTCGGACTTCGCTCCAGGATGAGGACGTACTGGTCAAGCCGCTTGTTGTACGCCCACTGGCCAGGTTGAGCCCACAACGGAGGCGTGGGATGCGAAGCGGTGGGTGTGCCGTTGCCGTCCCATCCCATCGTGCGGGTGACCTCGGGGTCACGGTCGTAAACCGGTAGGGCACCCTGGGGAAGCTCCTCGACGAGGAAGGTTCGCCTGCCGATGCTCTGGTAGTCCATCCGGGCCCGGATGGGCGCGATCATCGACTGGGCGAGCCTGGAGCGGCCCTGCGGGGACGAAAGAGCCTGCCGGATGATCTCCTCCCGCTCCTCGGTGGAAAGCTCCCTGGTGGGCACTGTGAGGCCCGTCCTGCCAGGTTCCGAGGGTGGAGGGTCGTCTTGCCTGTGTAGCTCTCCGAGGGTCCGAAGCCAGGCATCCCGGGCCTGCTCGGACTCGTCCCGGAAGAAGACCCGGACGACCTCGGTCAGGGGCCTCGGCCCTTGTACGTGCTGGTACACCGAGATCTCGGCGACCTCGGGATGCTCCCGAAGTCGAGCCAAAATTCCACGGTACTCGACCCTCGCGTCGAGAGTGTCCACGGGGAAGGAGAGGTCCCAAGGCATGGCCGCCTTACCCTACACCATCAACGATTCAGAACCACTGCCGCCTTGATCGCGAAGTAGACTTCCTGCTCGGTGGTCACCGTGTCTTCCATCAAGAGGTCCCTCACTTCAAGCTCGCTCAGGCCGTAGCCGAGCAAGATCGCAGCGCGACGAATCAGATTTTCGACGGTGGGGTCCACTTCTTCGATAAGACAGACACCCCCCATGTTCAGACCTACACCGGGGAACTCGCCAGGGGTCCAGTGGGGTACATCAGGGCGCCTTAAAAAGAGCCCCTGATAGGAACTCTACGCTTTCTCGTACCCGAGGTCGCGAAGGAACGCCTGACCGACCGGGCTCCCGAGCCACTGGATGACCGTCGCGGCCACCGTATGCTCTCGGTCTGTGGGCTCTGGCGAGCGGCCCCCGACTCCGTTGGTGGGATCTAGGAGGTAGGCAAGAAGTTTCCCCTGCTCGTTCGCCTGGACCCACGCCTCGGCAAACTCACGCTCCCGAGGGTTGTCTTTGAGGCGATGAGGGTAGAGACCCTGCGGCTTGCGGGATCGGCTCGCGTGATGCGAGCTAGCCAGCTTCGGGGCAGCCATCAGTTCACCACGGCTTTCGGCATCAGGGCCGAGACGATGCCGGACCAGATGCGCTCGATGTTCGAGACGTGGCCCTTCTCGCCGTCCCCACCCATCCGGTGAGCAACCTCGTGGACGAGGACGCGGAGGGTCATGTCACGATCCATCAGGATCTTCTTGGCGAGCTGGAGGCGCCCATCCTTGAACATGCCGCGGATCCCTTCGTCGCGGAAGTCCGTCACGTCCACGTCGTCCAGCGTGACCGACTCGACCTGAGCGACGAGAGCGATGGCAGCCTGGAGGTGGCCCTTCTCGACCGCATCGAGTTCGTGCCAGCCGTACGACCGGACCTGCTCCTCCCGGAGCTTGAGCTTGTTGACCGCGACGTTGCCCAGTTCCTTCTCCAGGACGGAG
>Ga0315284_10001727_pt1 | contig 31178 bp, 18 predicted proteins | sample YL17G09_16_MG_FD_203696 | JGI IMG/M metagenome (GOLD analysis project Ga0315284, IMG submission 203696) | Sediment microbial communities from Yellowstone Lake, YNP, Wyoming, USA - YL17G09_16 | ecosystem: Environmental > Aquatic > Freshwater > Lake > Sediment | place: USA: Wyoming | collected...
CCGGGTGTCGCCGTAGGCGATGAAAGTGACGGTGTCGGCCTTTTCGGGGAAGGTGTGGAACTTCCGGACGGTCGAGGCGCCGGCGCTCGTGCCGGCCGGCTGCACCTGGTACTGATACACGGTGTCCGGCTTCAGGCCCGTCAGCCGCGCAATATATATGCATGCGCCGCCTGATGCGACCTGCTCGTGCAGTGTCGCCTTGACCTGCTGGTCCAGGGCCTTGCCGGCGCCGTACTTGACGGCGCCGTCGCCGGGGGCGTCCGTGATGTACTGCACCGTCATCGAGGTCGTACTCGGATTCTGGATGTAGGGGCCGATGGTGATGGACTGGCCGGCGACCTGGGACGGCACGAGGCCGACCAGGGCAACAGCCGCGGCCAGAAGGCCGCTCGCTACAAACAACCTGTAAGTGTGGCGCATCGCAAACCTCCTTAGCTAGTGTCCGTGCCGCCGCCCCACGATGAGGCGCCGCCGTGGCACTCGTGCACACAGAGTTGAACACGGACGGTCGGCAAAGGTGTCGGTAATCCGCCGGGCGCGATGACCGTCTGGCTTGCCAGGGGGAGAGCCTTTTTCTGCGGAACGATCGTTTTCGGCGGGTGTTACCACGACATGCGAATCGCCGCGTCGGCCGTAGGATGGGCTTTCGGCTCGCGAGGGGGCAGGGCAGTACGCAGCACGGCCGCAAGATGATCGTCTGGGGCGCCACGCTATCCCCCCTCTCGGGGGCGCGGAGTTGACAAAGCAGCACCAAGAGGTGTAAGAGGAATAGTAGGAGAAGCAGAAGCAGAAGCCATAGGGCAAGCCCCGGACAGACGGCGCGGGCGGCGACAGGTTTGCCCTTGGGACGTCTCAATGCCGGGCCGGCCGCAACCGAAAGGGCTCACATGGAAACGCACGGGAGTCTGACACGGCGCGAGTTTCTGCACGCCGCGGCCGTAGGCATGGCCGCGACGGCGATCTTGCCCAGGGCGTTGTCCCTGGCCGGGCAGACAGCCCCCCCGCGCCGGCCCAACATCCTGATGATCATATCGGATGAACACAACGCCGGCGTGCTCGGCGGTGGCGGCAACAGCCTGGTCCGGACGCCGAACCTCGACGGCTTGGTCGCGCAGGGTGTGCTCTTCGAGAACTGCTACTGTAATTCCCCCCTGTGCGTTCCGAGCCGGCTGTCGTTCCTCTCCGGCAAGTACGCCTCCCGCGTGGGGGCGTGGAACAACAGTTGCCGCTTGCCGAGCGCGGAGTATCCCTCCGTGCCGGCGATCCTGAATCGAGCCGGCTACCAGGCTTACCTTTGCGGCAAGATGCACCTCGACGCCGCCTGCCGCTATGGCTTTCAGGAGATCGGCAAGAGCCCCACGAACGCCCACCACATGGGCGGCCGGGGCAAGCGGCGGCAGGCGGACGACCTCAAGGCCAGCCCCGGCTATTCCATCCGATTCAAGGATTCCCGCCCCGGCGCGTCGTCTTTTCCGATGGATCACGACCGGCGCGTCACCGGAGATGTCACGCAGTTCCTCAGCGGGCGCAAGGCCGGCGACGAGCCGTTCTTTCTGGTCGCCGGGTACATCGCCCCGCACTTTCCGCTGACGGCTCCGGAGGCGTTGTGGCGGCACTACGAGGGGAAGGTGCCGATGCCTCAGATCCCCGAGGGGCATCTGAAATCCCAACCGCTGAACTACCAGCACTTGCGCGTGGGCTTCCACGTCGAGGACGTGCCCGAAGAGGTCATCCGCCGGTCGCGGGAGTTCTACTACGCGCTGACGGAATGGATGGATGGGCAGGTCGGGCGGGTGCTCGCGGCGCTGGCTCGCAGCGGTTTGGCGGACAACACCGTCATCATCTACTCGGCCGACCACGGCGAGAACATGGGCGAACACGGGCTGTGGTGGAAGAACTGCATGTACGAACACGCCGCCCACGTGCCGCTGATCGTCTCGTCGCCGGCGCGGTGGAAGGGGGGCCAGCGGCGACGGGGCGCCTGCTCGCTGCTGGACGTGGCGCGCACCATCACCTCCCTGGGCGGCGCCGAGTCGCCCGCGGACTGGAACGGCGATTCCCTGGTCCCCTGGCTGGACGACCCGGCGACAAAGTGGAAGGACCGGGCCGTCAGCGAATACTACGCCCACAACATCGCCTCCGGGTACGCGATGATCCGCATCGGAATGCACAAGTATGTATACCACACGCCCGCCGACGACAAGCATCCGGCGCAGCGGGAGATCTACGACCTCCAGGCAGACCCCGGCGAGTTGGACAACCTGGCCGGCAAGGCGGAGCAGCGGCAACGCCTGGAGGAGATGCACCGGGCGCTCGTCCGGGAGATCGGCGAGGAGCCTGACCGCACCGAGCCGCGATGCCGGACAGACATCGCCCGCGGCTACGGACCGCGCGGCGCCGGAAGTGAACCCAACCCGGGCGCGGCGTCGTTGCGCGAGCCCGGCCTGGGCGCCCCTTGGACACCCGCACTGAAAGGCATGTCCCATGACCTGCGAAGCGTCTCGGCGTGAGTTTCTGAAGTCTCTGGCGGCCGGCACGGCCTTGGGCCTCTTGCCCAAGTGGGCGTTTTCCGCCAGCACCACCCAGGCGGCGGGCCGCCGGCCGAACATCCTTCTGGCCCTGGCGGACGACTGGAACTGGCCTCACATCGCCAACGGGGCCATAAAGGTCATTCAGACGCCGACGTATGACCGCATCTGCCGCGAAGGCGTGCGGTTTGAGAACGCTTTCGTTACCTCTCCCTCGTGCACCCCGTCGCGGGCTTCGATCCTGACGGGGCAATGGCACTGGCGCCTGGAGGAGGCCGCCAATCTCAGCGGGGTCCTGCGCAACACCTTTCCGGTATACCCGGCCCTGCTCAAGGAGGCCGGCTACCACGTGGGCATGATGGGCAAGGGGCCCGACGGGCGGGTAAACGGCCCCTGCGGACCCAGATACCAGAACTTCGCCGCGTTTCTCCAGGCGCGTCCGGAGGGCGCGCCCTTCTGCTTCTGGTTCGGCAGCCACGATCCGCACCGCCCGTATAGCAAGGGCAGCGGGGTCAAGAGCGGCATGCGGCCGGAGGACGTCCAGGTTCCCGCCTGCCTGCCCGACAGCGTAGAGATCCGCTCCGACCTGTGCGACTACTACTTCGAGATCCAACGGTTCGACCGCGACCTGAAGGACATGCTCCAGTTGCTGGAGGGGGCCGGCGAGTTGGACAACACCATCGTGGTAGCCACCGGCGACAACGGCCTGCCGTTCCCTCGCTGCAAGAGCAACCTCTATGACACCGGGACCCGGGTCCCGCTTGCCGTCCGGTGGGGCGGCAAGGTGCGCGGGGCCAGGACCGTGCGGGACTTCGTGAGCCTGGCCGACCTTGCCCCGACATTCCTCGAGGCGGCCGGCCTGAAACCCCTGCCGGACATGACCGCGCAGAGCCTTATGGCTGTGCTGCTTGCGGATGCGTCCGGGCAGGTTGACGCCCGGCGGGAGCACATCCTGACGGGCAAGGAGCGGCACTGCCACGCGCAGGAGAAGGGCAACCCGGGCGGCTACCCCTGCCGGGCCATCCGCACCACCGAATTCCTGTACATCCGCAACTTCAAGCCGGACCGCTGGCCGGCGGGTGTCGCGGATGCCGCCAACTCCTATGCCGGCAAGGCCTATCACGATATCGACGCGTCCCCCAGCAAGGCGTACATGATCGCCCACAGGGACGATCCGAAGGTCAAGCCGCTCTTCGATCTCGGCTTCGGCAAACGGCCGGCCGAGGAGTTGTACGATCTAAAGAAGGACCCGGACCAGTTGGTAAACGTCGCCGACAAGCCCGAGCATGCCCGGACCATGAAGAACCTGGCGGATCGGATGACGGCGGAACTCGCCGCGACGAAGGATCCCCGCATCCTGGGCGGCGCAGACAAGTTCGATACCTGGCTGCGGCCCGCGTAGCGCCTCGGGGAGGGCGGGAGAGGGCGGGGGGCTGCGAGGTGGATGTCCCGTTTTCCGGCGCGCCGGGACAGGACGTGGCGCTGCGAAACACGACCGGACCGCCCCGGCGTCGTTCGCCTACGGCATCGTGGCGGTCCGCAGGATGATGCGGTCCTGGATCCAGTGGTCCCGATACCACGTCGATCGCTCGAAAGTATCGTGCAGCGAGGCCATCTTCTCCCGAAGCATTTTTCGGAACCTGTCCATCGTGGCGGCATGCTCCGGGGCGGCGGCGAGGTTCTGCATCTGGTACGGGTCGCTCGTGTTGTCGAACAGCAACTCCGCCCCGTCCACGCGATAGACCGCGTAGGTATAGCGTTTGTCCCGCAGCGCGCGCCACTCGTGTCCGTCCTCCCACTCAGCGCACGCGCCGGTGTTCATCAAAAAGGCGGCGGGCGGCTCCGGGCCTCCGCGACCCAGGGCGCAGGGAGCCAGGTCCATTCCCTCCACCGCATCGGGGATCGGCAGGTTCATCAGCGACAGCAAGGTCGGCATAATGTCCACGGTGTTCAGGCAGGCATCGGACACCCGCGCGGGCGGGATCCTGCCCGGCCACCGCATCAGGAAAGGCACCCTCGCGGCCTCTTCGTAGAAGGTGTTTTTCTTCATGCGGCCGTGGGCGCCGAACATCTCCCCGTGGTCGGAGGTGAACACGACCAGCGTGTGGTCGGCGATCCCGGCCTGCTCGACCGCCCCGAGCAGCCGACCGAGGTTCCGGTCGAGATTGGCCGTCATGGCGTAGTACACCTGCATCCATTTCTCGATCTTCGCGGGGCTCTTGGCGATGTTGGACCAGCGGTCTCCGTAAGGGTCCATCCTATCGGTATAATTCGACGGCGGGGGGAACCGCACGTCGCGGAACATCCCGTAGAACTCGGGGGGGACGTTGTTGCTTGACCACGGGTCGTGCGGCGTGCCCACGGACAATACGAGGGCGAACGGCTTGTCGAGCCGGCACGCCTTCCGGAGAAACTCGATGGCCAGGTCGGTCTGCCCGTCCGGCTCGTAGACCCCGTCTCCATAGCGGATCTTCTCCGGCGTTTCGGTGTGGTAGTAGGCGTCATAGTAGTCGTGGTGGAAGTTGTAGGCCGCCCAGTATCTGTCGAACCCCAGCCGGTCGGGTCCCCGCGGCACAAAGGAGTTCCGCGGGTCGAGATGGTTCCCCGCCTGGTTCGCGTACAGGTGCCACTTGCCGACGTACCCGGTTTCGTAGCCGGCGCGGGTCAGCACGTGACCCAGGCACTCGTGGTGGGGGTTCATCCGCAGTTCGTTGATTACCATCCCCGTGCTCGTGGTGTACTTGCCGGTGAACAGCGAGGCCCGGTAGGCCGAGCAGACCGGCATGGACGACACGGCGTTGCGGAAACTGATCCCTTCCCGCGCCATCCGGTCCATGGTGGGCGTGCGCGCCCTCGGGTCGCCGCCGTAGCCGCACGACGAGTAGCGAAGTTGGTCGGCCAGGACATAAATCAGGTTCGGCCGGCGGCCCGCCGCCTGGGCGGTGCCGGCGGAAAACGCGCACTTGGGCAAGAGGCCCAAGGCCGTGCCGGCCGCCAGAGACTTCAGAAACTCACGCCGAGACGCTTCGCAGGTCATGGGACATGCCTTTCAGTGCGGGTGTCCAAGGGGCGCCCGGGCCGGGTTCACTTCCGGCGCTGCGCGGTCCGTAGCCGCGGGCGATATCCGTCCGGCATCGCGGCTCGGTGCGGTCAGGCTCCTCGCCGATCTCCCGGACGAGCGCCCGGTGCATCTCCTCCAGGCGTTGCCGCTTTCAGGCGCTGCACGATTGGGCAGGGGCATCGTCAAGACTCTCCCTTCGCCCGTCTTCTCAGAACGTCCTCGGGGTCAATGTCGTGCGCATCGTTGACCACGGCCGTCGTCGGCGGCGGGATCGGACCGGCCAGAAGCGGATCGTCCGTCTCGCGCATCCATCGCTGCAGCCGCCCGCGCATCTCCCGCAGGACCTCGCCCTGCCGCAGGTCGCCCGCCAGGTTGCACGACTCGTTGGGGTCGAAGACCAGGTCGTAGAGTGCCTCCGCGGCTCGAGGCATCTGCCCCCACCCGTGCCGCAGCATCACCTCCTTGCTGGGGCTCTTGTCGCAGTTGGCCGGGAGGGTCGTGGGATGGGTGTCAAAGCATCGGATGTACTTCCATCGCTCTGTGCGCACGGCCCGTGCGGGCTCGTAGGCGCAGTGATAGTTGACTTCCGCGAACACTTCATCGCGCACGCTTTGGCGCTCGCCGGCGGCCAGCGCCAGGAGCGACACGCCCTGCAACCAGGCCGGCGGCTCGATGCCGGCCACGTCGCAGATGGTCGGGAACAGGTCCAGTTGCGAGACCAGGGCGTCGAGGGCCTTTCCGCCCGCAAAGCCGCCCGCTTCGCCCGCGCCCGCCCTGCCTGGACCTCGCAGGATCAACATCACGCCGATACCGTGGTCGGTCAGGTTGCACTTCATCCGCGGAAAGGCGATGCCGTGGTCCGTCGTCAGGATCACGAGCGTGTTCGCCGCCAGGTCCGTCTCGTCCAGGGCGTGAAGCACCGTCCCGACGCACTCGTCGAGCAGCCTGGCGCTGGCCTTGAAGGCCGCCATGTCCCGGCGGGTCTCGGGGCAGTCCGGCAGCGGCGCCGGAGGCAGCCCATACCGGCCGTCGTCGTCCGCCGAAAGTTCCGGGAACCTGCGATGCGTCGGGAAGAAGCCCGCGTCCAGGAAGAAAGGCCGGCGAGAGCCGCCGGCGAGATACTCAGCCGCCGCCTTTGCGGCCGCAGGGCCGGAGTCGCTGGTGGGCAGAATCCTGTCATACCCCAGGGTCTGGGGATCGCGCACGACGTGCGTGACACCCGACAGCACGGTCTCATAGCCGGCCGCCTGGAGCGCACGGGGCAACACCTTTTCCTGGTCGCGCAGGTAGAACCCGCGGTTCACCAGTCCGAACATCCCGCAGGTGTGCGCCGCCTGGCCGGTCAGGAGGACGGCCCGGCTGGGCGAGCAGGTCGGCGCCCCGCAGAACGCCTTGCGAAACAGCACGCCCTGCTCGGCGAACCGCTGGATGTTCGGCGTCGGGACGGCATGGCCGTACGGCTGGACGTATCGCCCGGTGTCGTGCGAGTGAAGATAGAGGATGTCGGGCCTTGCCGCAGGTTTCATCGCGTCGGGTCGCTGCCGCCGATGTTGCCCGCCGGTGCGGCCGACGGGCGAACCGGCATCTGCGGGGCGGAAGATTGGTTCGCAGGCGTCTCCGGCAGCCCCCCGGTCGCAGTCGCCAACGGGCTGAGCAGCCTGTTCAGCAGCACGTCGCAGGCGCTGAGGCGGCGGGCGAAGTCGGCATACGTTTTACCGGCGTCCGTGTTCCAGACCCGCTCGCTCATGGCCGACACGCGCGACCGCAGCACCGGAACCTGTATCTCGCCTCCCTCCTCCCACGCGCACATCTGCGCACCTAGGACCTTGGGCGTCGGGTCGAGGACCAGGCGGTCGAACACGAACGGGTTCCATTGGTAGATGGTTTCCGGCCGCCGCTTTCCGCGTGCGTCCTCGACGGTATCGGCCGTTTGCGCGGTCTGGTTGACCACGTAGAGCGGGGTCCAGGTCGCGTTGACCACCTCGAAACCGTTGGTGACGAAGTTTTTGGCCGCATTGGAATTGTCCCGCCAGGGCATCGCCAAAATATGCGGAGGGACCTTGATGCTCTTGCTGCCGGGCGGACGTACGCCGTCGCCCCAGACGACGGTCCGTCGGCCGTGTTTGATGACGATCTTGTCCATTTCGACGACGAAATAGCAGTACAGATCGTACGCGTCCTGCAGGCCGTGCTTTGTGAGGAAGTCCGCGAACAGCGGGGAGTTCTTGCACCGGCCGAGATTGGCTTCGTCGGCGCCGATGTGGAAGTACGGCGAACTTTGGAACACCTCGCACATCTCGCCAATGAGGGTATCGAGCCCCTCGTACGCCTTGGGATTGGTCATGTCCACGATGCCCATGTGGGCCGGGCCGTCGTTGGCGTCGAAAGTTTCAGGATACGGAATTCGCAGTGAATCGCTGTGCCCGGGCATCTCGAGTTCGGGAATGAGCGTCACGCCGCGGTCGTCGGCGAACTTCACCAGGTCCTTGAGTTCCTGAAGGTCGTAGACCTTGGGGGACGGGCCGCGGAAGCCGTGATTGGTCGAGCCGAGTTTGGGAAATGCCTTCGACGGGAAGGTCCAGGCATGGTCGTCGGTCAAATGAAGCTGCACGTAGTTGATCTTGTAGAGGCGGCACATCACCACGACCTGCTTGAGCGCGTTGATCGAGTTGTAGCGTCTGGCGACGTCGATCAGCAACCCGCGATAATACATCTGCGGCGCGTCTTCCACCTGGATCCGCGGCAGGGCCACCTTCTGGCCGTCCGTCTTGAGGGCCTGGAGGAGCGTTGCGGCGCCCCAGGCGGCGGCTTTGTAGGACCCGCCTCGCACCGTGGCCGTATCGGTGACCTTTAAGGAATACTGGTCTTTGGCCAGTGTCGAGTCGATCTTCAAAACGATATCGCCCGGCTTGGACTTCTGGGCGACCGCAAGATTCTTGCCGGTGATCTGCTTGATTTCGTCGGCAAGGACGGCCACCAGCGGCTTAAGCGCCTCGTCCGTAGTGACTATCGATGAGCCCAAAACCGTCTCGCCAGACCCGACCGCAACTTTCCGAGGCCAGGGGACCAGGTCGAGACTCGAGCCCGGCGCGTCCGCTGCCAAGGCCGCCGACGGGCAGAAGAGGATCGCCGCAAGAAGCGCGGCCGCTGGTAAATGAAACGTGGCGCTCCGGATCATGGTATCTCTCCCTTTCGATAGGTTGACCATGGGATTCAGATGCGGTTGCGCGTGCGTGGCGTACACGACAGCCCCTCGGGGCCTCTCAAAAACCCCTGGGTCTCCGGCCCCGCAGCCGGCCAAGGGCATCCGGCGGACTCCAGCGAACGTTTGAATCATACTGCGCCTTCCCCGCCGCTGTCAAGCATCGTCCTCGTCAGGAAAAGGCGTCGAGGGGGGCTTGAAAGGGAGGTAAGTCCTTGTAGAATAAGGCGGACGGGATTTTCGCAGCCGCAAGGATCTCACCCTCCGCATGAAGACGTTCGGCGAAGTGAAACAGGAAGTCGGGTTCGGATCTTCGCAGCCTTGCGGTGTCAGCCGCACCGGCCGCTGACGAGCGAAAGTTCCAGGAACGCGGAACAGGCTATGGGCGAATTCCAGAAAACGGTCCTCCATGGGAAGCACGTGGCACTCGGCGCCAGGATGGTCGAGTTTGCCGGGTGGGAGATGCCGCTTCAGTACCCGGAGGGCATCGTGGCCGAGCACCTGAAGACCCGCCGATTCGCCGGGCTATTTGACGTCTCGCACATGGGCCGCTTCGTGTTTCGCGGCGCGGGGGCCTTGGCGCTCCTTCAGCACGTGCTTACAAACAACGCCGCGGCACTGGAGGTCGGGCGGGCCCAGTACACGATAATCGCCAGCGAGGGGGGCGGCGCTATCGACGATGCGTACTTGTATCGCTTCTTCGATGACGAATATCTGCTGGTGGTCAACGCCGCCAACCGGCAGAAGGACTGGGACCACTTCCAGGCGGCGCGGACCGCCTTCGCGCAAGCAGAGATCACGGACGATTCCCAGGATGTGGCCATGCTCTCGTTGCAGGGGCCGCTCTCCAAGCAGATCCTGGAGAGCGTTCTGGATCGGGGCCCGTTGCCTGAACCACGGCGCAATGCGCTGAGCATCGTGACGATCCGCGGCTGTCGTGTCCTCCTGGCGCGCACGGGCTATACGGGCGAGCCGTTGTGCTTTGAGATGTTCGTGGCCCGAAAGGACGCCGAGACCTTGTGGGACCTTCTGCTATCCCGCGGGGCCGCGCCCGTGGGCCTGGGCGCTCGCGACACGCTGCGATTGGAGGCAGGCCTGCCGCTGTACGGCCACGAACTAGGCCTCGATCCGGAAGGCCGCGAGATACCGATCTTCGCCTGTCCGCTGGCCAAGACGGCCGTGAGTTTCTCGCCACTCAAGGGGGCCTTTATCGGCCGGGCCGCGCTCGAGCGGCAGCACGAAGAGTTCAAGAGGATCCTGCAGCAGGACGTCTTTCCCCGGGCGATCCTGCCGCGGCTGATCATGCCCATTGCCGTGGTGGGCAAGTCCATCGCCCGGGCAGGGGCAAAGGTTCTCTCCGCCGATGGAAAGGAAGTGGTCGGTTTCGTGACCAGTGGGACGATGGTTCCGTACTGGAAGATGCAGGGAGAGAAGTTGGCTTCGCGATTCGGCGACGAGTCGGGCCTGCGGCCGATTGGCTTGGGGCTGGTGGACAGCCGGCTCCGCGCGGGCCAGCCGGTCCAGGTGGAGATTCGCGGCCGCACCGCCGAGGCGGTTATCGTGCCTTTCCACCTGCGGAGCGAGGCCCCGCCTTTGGCCCGTTCGATTCTTCACGACACGCTCGAAACCAGGGTGCCGGCGGCGCCGCAGGTTCCCCTGCTTGGCAAAGTCCAGAGACTCCTCGACATGGCCGCCGAGAACACAATCTGGCGGCAGCAGGAATGTCTCAACCTGATCCCATCCGAGATGACCCCCTCGCCGGCGGTCCGCCTGCTCTCGGTCATGGACCCGGCCTTCCGGTACGCCGAGCACAACCAAGTCCGCGCCTTTGACAACGCCGAGATCTTCTACTACCAGGGCACGGATTTTATCGAGGCGGTCGAACGGTTGCTTGAGGACGAATTGCGGGCGTACCTGGGCTGCACGCAGATTGAGACCCGCGCGATCAGCGGGCAGATGGCCAACACGGCCGTGTTCAGCGCGTTGATGGATTGCGCCAACCAGGCCGACCGGACCGCGGAGCCTCGCCGCATCCAGCCGGTCCTCAACCACCCGATCCTCCGAGGAGGGCACCTGTCGGCCCAGCCCATGGGAGCGTTGCGGGACTTCGTCGCCCGAGATTCCACGACCGAACGCCCGGCGGTGGTGCATTTCCCGGCGATGGCGGACAATCCGTACCGCACCGACGTCGCCGCTTGCCGCGAAATCCTCGCCCGGCACAAGCCGGAGTTGATCCTCTTCGGCAAAAGCATGGTGCTCCATCCGGAGCCGGTCCGCGAGGTCCGCGCCTTGGTGAACGAGTTGGGCCTCCGCACGGTCCTTGTGTACGACATGGCCCACGTCCTGGGCCTGGTCGGACCGCACTTCCAGCAACCGTTCCAGGAAGGCGCCGATGTGGTGACCGGATCGACGCACAAGACGTTCTTCGGAACGCAGCGCGGCCTCATCGCCATGAACAGCCTGCCGGAGGACGACCGCTGGAGGCTGTGGGAGGCCGTTCGCCGCCGGACTTTCCCCGGTTCGGTCAGCAACCATCACCTGGGGACGCTGCTGGGCCTCCTGATGGCCGCCTACGAGATGAACCACTTCCGCGACCCGTATCAGAAACAGGTTCTTGCGAACGCGAAGGCCCTGGCGCACGCCTTGAAACACTGCGGGATGAACGTGGCCGGCGACCCGGCGCTCGGATACACCCAGACGCACCAGGTGCTGGTGGAGGTCGGCTACGCCAAGGGGCCCGAGACGGCGCGACGGCTGGAGGAGAGCCACATCATCGTCAACTATCAGGCCACGGCGAACGAAGAAGGGTTCACGGCCGCCGGCGCCCTGCGATTGGGAGTGGCCGAAATGACCCGCTTCGGCATGCAGGAGGCCGATTTCGAGCCGGTGGCCGAAATGATTGCCGACGTGGTCCTGCGAAGCCGATCGGTCAAGGAACCGGTCAAGGCCTTCCGGAAAAAGTTCCGGGACATCAAGTTCTGCTTCACGGGCCAAGAGATGGAATCGCGGATTGAGCGACTGCACCGCCTCATCTGAACCAGCCAACACCCTTATCAGGAGAAGACACATGTTGCCGCAGGACCTGAGATACACCAGGACGCACGAATGGGCCCGGCTGGACACCGGCGCCCCCGTCGTGACCGTGGGTCTCACGGACTTCGCGGTTGAACAGTTGGGCGACATCGTCTTTCTGGAACTCCCCAAGGCCGGCGCCAGGGCAACCAAGGACGCGCCGCTGGGTGTCATCGAATCGGTCAAGGCGGCCGTGGATCTGTATGCCCCCGTTACGGGCGAAGTTGTGGAGGTCAACACGGGTCTGGCTGACGACTTCGACACCCTCCGCCGCGATCCGTATGGCCAAGGCTGGATGGCACGAATCAAGGTTGCAGGCGCCGACGCCTTGTCCGGCCTGCTGAGCCCGGATGCGTATCGCAAACACCTGGAGTCGGAGGCCAAGCACTAAGAGCCTATCCCAATATCCTCCCGCGCGGCGGGTCTCCGCACCCGCCGCGCAGGAAGAGGACACAATGCCCTATATCGCCAATACGCCCGAGCAGCAGGAAGAGATGCTCCGCCAGATCGGCCGGTCCATGGAGGAGTTGTTCAGCGACATTCCGCCCGACCAGCGGTCCTCCGGCCTGGATATCCCGCCGGGGCGGACCGAGCAAGAAGTCCGCGACCGCCTGACGCGCTTGGCGGCCAGAAACAAAATCGACCTCATCGGGTTCCTGGGCGGCGGGTTCTACGACCATTTCATCCCTGCCGCCGTCCCGGCCATCGTCTCGCGGAGCGAGTTCTACACGGCCTACACGCCGTATCAGCCGGAGATCTCCCAAGGCGTGTTACAGGCGATCTACGAGTATCAGTCCGCCATCTGTCGGCTGACCGAGATGGAGGTGGCCAACGCCAGCCTGTACGACGGCGGCACGGCTCTCTATGAGGCGGTCATGATGGCCCTGCGAATCACAGGGAGGTCGCGGGTCATCGTTGACGACACGGTCAGCCCCATCTACCGCACGATGATCCGCACGTACACCAGCAACCTCGGCATCGAACTGGAGGAGACGCCCTCCCGCGACGGCCTGCCCGACCGCGAGAAACTCAGGGAACATATCAACGACCGCACGGCGGCTGTGGTGGTGCAGAACCCCAACTTCTTTGGCTGTCTGGACGAGTTCTCCGACCTCGCCGCCCTGGCCCACCGGCACGGCGCGCTGCTGATCGTCTCGTGCTATCCCATTTCTCTGGGACTCGTCAAGACGCCCGGGGCCATGGGCGCCGATATCGTAGTCGGCGAGGGCCAGAGCCTCGGCATACCGCTTTGTTTTGGCGGGCCCTATCTTGGTTTCATGGCTACGCGGCAGCCGTACGTCCGCAAGATGCCCGGCCGGATCGTTGGCCGGACCGTGGACGGTCAGGGAAGACAGGGATTCGTCCTGACCCTTCAAGCCCGCGAACAGCACATCCGCCGAGAGAAGGCCACGTCGAACATCTGCACCAATGAGGGCCTCTGTGCCCTGACGGCCCTGGTTTACCTGAGTCTGCTGGGCAAGCAGGGGCTGGTGGAACTGGCAAAGACTTGCGCGGAGAAGGCTTCCTACGCCGGCGGGCGGTTGCTCGAGATCCGCGGCGTGCGGATGCGGTTCCCTCAGCGATATTTCTTCAACGAATTCGTGCTGGAACTGCCGGTCGCAGCCGACCGCGTCATCCGCCGGCTCCTGGAGCAGGCCTTTGCCGCTGGGTTCCCCCTCGTGCGGTATTACCCGGGCATGGAAAATAGCCTTCTGGTGGCCGTCACTGAAAAGCGGACCAAAGAGGAAATCAACCTCTTTGCACACGCGCTGGAGATGTCTCTGTGAAAGTGATCTTCGAGAAATCCGTTCCCGGTCGGCGTGGCGTACGCCCCGTGCGGCAGGAAGGCTGCCCGCCCCCCGGGATCCAACCACGCCTGCTGCGCGATCGGCCGGCCGAGTTGCCGCAACTCTCGGAACTGGATGTGGTCCGGCACTTCACCGAACTCTCGCGGCGGAACTTCGGCGTCGACAACGGCTTCTACCCCCTCGGCTCGTGCACCATGAAATACAACCCGAAGATGACCGAGCAGGTGGCCGGCTACGCCGGGTTCTCCTCCCTCCACCCCCTCTTGCCGCAATTGCCCAGGGGCGAAATGCTGGGTCAGGGCGCCCTGGCCGTGCTCTACGAGATGGACCTCGCGCTCCGTGAAATCTGCGGAATGGCCGCCTTCACGCTTCAGCCGCTGGCCGGCGCCCACGGCGAACTCACCGGCGCCATGATCATCGCCGCCTATCACAAAGACCGCGCCAACCGCAAAACCACCATCCTGATCCCCGATAGCGCGCACGGCACGAATCCGGCCTCGGCGGCCATCGCCGGATACCAGGTGCAGGTCATCCCATCCGACGCAAACGGACACATGGACGTCGAGGCCCTCCGGGCCGCCCTGAACGATCGCGTGGCCGGCCTGATGCTGACCAACCCTAACACGCTCGGCCTGTTCGACCCCCACGTTAAGCAGATCAGCGATCTGGTGCACGGGGTCGACGGCCTGATGTACTACGACGGCGCCAACCTCAACCCCATGCTCGGCTATTGCCGGCCGGGCGACATGGGCTTTGACATCGTCCACGTCAACCTGCACAAGACCTTCGCGACGCCGCACGGCGGCGGGGGACCCGGCGCAGGGCCCGTGGGCGTCTGCGAAAAACTGGTGAAGTACCTGCCCATCTCGCTGGTCGGCGAACGCCCCGATGGGTCGTACTTCTTGGACTACGATCGGCCGCACTCCATCGGCTACATCGCCCCCTTCTACGGAAACTTCGGCATCCTCCTGCGGGCGTATGCGTACATCCTGGCCTTGGGACGCGAAGGCCTCCTGCGCGTGGCACAAAATGCCACGCTCAACGCCAACTACGTCATGGAAAAACTGAAGCCTTACTACGACCTGCCGTTCGGACGCATCTGCAAGCACGAGTGCGTGTTCTCCGCTCGACGCCAGGCGGAGCACGGCGTAGGGGCGTTGGATATCGCCAAGGCGCTGATCGACCGCGGGTTCCACCCCCCGACGGTTTACTTCCCCTTGACGGTGCCCGAGGCCATGATGATCGAGCCGACGGAAACGGAATCCAAGGAAACACTCGACGCCTTCATCGCCGCCATGATCGAGATCGCCGAACTGGCCGAGACTGAACCGCAGAAGATCACGCGCTGCCCAACGACCACCGTCGTCGGCCGACTGGATGAGACCCGCGCGGCACGCCACCCGGACCTCTCCAGCCTCCAATAGACCGCGGGAGGACCGCCGGGATCGGATCGCCATGACCGCGCTGGTTTGCCAGGACCTGGGAAGGATGGCCTATGGGCCGGCGATGGAAATCCAGCACGAGCGGCTGCGCCAGGTCCAGGCCGCGACGGATGGGCAGGCCTTCCTCCTCCTGGTGGAGCATGACCCGCCGGTTATTACCACCGGACGCCGGCCGTGCGCGGAGCACCTCCTGGCCACGCCGCAGCAACTGGCCCGCGAAGGAATTCAAGTCTATCCCACACGCCGCGGCGGCGGCATCACCTACCACGGACCCGGACAACTGGTGGGCTATCCGATTGTCCGCCTTTCGTCGGTCGGAATGAACGTTCGGACCTATGTGCACGGCCTGGAAGAGGTCCTCCTCCGCAGCCTGAGCCGTTTCGGCCTGTCCGCCCGCCGGGCGGGGGGCTTGACCGGCGTCTGGGTGGGCGACGAAAAAATCGCCGCCGTCGGCGTGGCCGTCAGCCGATGGGTGACCTACCATGGGTTTGCCCTGAACGTCGCGACCAACTTATTGCACTTCGGCCTGGTCGTCCCTTGCGGCTTGACGGGCAAGGGCGTAACGAGTTTAAGCAAGTGCCTGGGCCGCCGGGTCTCCGTTGACGAGGTCAAACCGGCCCTGATCGACGCCCTGAAGGAAGTCTTCGGCTTCGAGTGAACCGGTCCACGTGCGCCGTGAAAAAGGTGCGAGGGTCCGGCGGGCACGGGGTCGGGGTCCTTGGGCGGCCGGCCGGGTTGATGCCGAGGATGCGGAGCGTCTCGGTTGCCGGGAGTCCCTTCGGACGATGTTGCCGGGCGCGCCTGGACCTTCCGCCGGCGCTGGCTGATGAAGCCGCAGGACGAGGCGACGCTCGAGACGCTGCGGCTTCATGGGCTACGGGACGCCCGCTGGGCGAAAGGCGGTTCCTGGCACGGCTCGAGGCGCGCCTGAATCGTCGGCTGACTCTCGGTCGCCCCGGTCGCCCGTCAAAGGCGAAAGGAAAATAGTGTTGTGTCACCGGAATTACCGTCCCCGGAATTACCTGACCCTACTCGAAATATCCGTGCAGACGTCGGAGACAAAGACCCCTTTCACTTCTGAGGAGGACTTTCCATGAACACGAAAACAGCCGTCGCGTACCTGTGTGGATTGCTGGCGTGCGGGGCTTTGCTCGGGGCGGCAGCCCCGGCTCGGGCCGGGCAACCCGGCGATGTGATGACCAAGTTGGATCCGGCGGTGCACGGATTCTACTTTGTGAACCAGTTTACCAGCGACGTGATGTTTGACATCCGCATGGATGGATTGTGCTCCGGGATGTCGTACACCGTTCTCGATTACTACAACGCCAAGAAGCCGATAGCGAACCAGTTCTACATGCCGCAGCGCGGCTCGCCGCTGGAATCCTTCATCTACGCTCGGCAGATCTCGTACATGAAGGACAACGCGGACAAGTGGGTGGAAGTCGGTTCCAACCCCGGGGGGGTGCGCAATGCAGAGTTTTTCTCGTGGGGGCTCAAGGGTTCCGGGGGAGGCCGGCTTCAGGAACTGCAGCAGTCGATCGACCGCGGGGTGCCCGCGGTGCTTGGGCTCAAAAGCACGGGCAGCGCCGACCACGCGGTGATCGCCATCGGCTACAACCTGGGGCGATACAAGGGCGACCTCGGGGCGTTCCGGGAGGACCTGAAGATCTACGTCCTGGACCCCAACCATTCGCGCGAGGTGTTGACGATGGTGCCCGACCTGGCGAACCTCTGGTACAAGTACACCAAGCCGGAGTACAAGGAAACGTTCCGAACATATCTCGTAGACTCCAAGTACAGGGCGACGCCTCCGCCGGCGGTGGGGCCGACGACCTATCCGGCCGACGGCAAAGTGCACGAAGTCGTGCTGTATCTGAAGACGGGCGCGGACGACATGAGGGGCGGGAACGACAATCTGAACCTCCGGCTGAACTTCGCCTCGGGGTATCAGCAGACGCTGAACAACGCGAACCTTGGGGCGCGGTGGATTCCCGGCTATTTCCAGTACGTGCCGATCCGCCTGGACCGCCCTGTGCCCAAGGAGGAGATTCTGTCCGCCGTGCTCTCGACCACCTTCGGGGGCGGGTGGGGCGGCGACAACTGGGACCTGGCCCAGTTGACGGTCTACGGGGTTGACGCGAACGGCCATACCACACTCTACGATCAGAACGGGAACCCGCTTTACCGGTTTACGGGCAGCAACAAGACCTTCACGGCGGAGTTGAAAAAGCCCGACGTGGTGGCGGGGAAAGTGGGCATCGTGACGCTGGATATCCGCACGGGCAACGACGACCTCCGAGGCGGGAACGACAACCTCAACGTCGCGGTGCTGTTCAAGGACAACACGCGGCAAAAGGCGGACAACGTGAACAAGGGCATGCGGTGGGCCGACCGCACGAGCACCAAGGTCCAGATCCTGCTCAACCGGGCGATGGCACCCGAGGATATTGTAGGGATAGAGTTGACGACGACGTTTGGCGGCGGATGGGGCGGCGACAACTGGAACATGGATTGGCTGCGCGTGACGCTCAACGGACCCAACTTCAGCAAGATCGCATACGATAAGGTCGGCTCGCCCCTGAACCGCTTCACCGGCGATCAGAAATCCTTCACGGCGCGATGGTGACGCCGCCGAGGGATTGATTCACTGATTCCCGGGGACGAATTCCGGGAGTTCCGGGAGTTCCGGTGACATGGAGTTCCGAGTTCCGGTGGAGTTCCGGTGACATAGAACTTAATTGGCTTGACTCAGGTGTACTGGTCCAGGAGTTCCGGTGACATAGAACTTAATTGGTTTGGGAGTTCCGGTGACATAGAACTTAATTGGCTTGACTCAGGTGTACTGGTCCAGGGGAATTGGGTTCGCCGTGTGTTAGGGTACGCGGCGGCGTGGAACCGTGATTCTCGGGACGTTTGGGCCGGGGAGAGGTGAAGGCGAAAGCCTCGGACAGGCGAAAAGACGCTCTTGGCTGTCAAAACTCCCGCGTGTGTGCGCACCGTGCCTGCGGCCTCGGACAAACGGGCAAGTCCCAAACTCGTTAGGCCGCGCGGCCGGGTTCAGGGCCGCATCGCCCGCGACATCTCCACAGGCTCGGCGCCGGGGCACGCGATGCCGCGCCGTGCCAGCAGCGACCCGTCCAGCCGGTAGAACTCGACGAGGCTCTTGAGGCTGGCGATCACGGCCTCGACCTCGGCGATCTGGCTCTGGAGGAGGTCGCGCTGGGCCTGGGCCACCAGGAGCGTCGTGGACTTGCCGACGTGGAACTTCTCCATCTCGGCGCGGACCTTCTCCTCCTGGAAGTGGCGCGTGGCGGCCGTGGCGGCCACCTGCTCGCGGGCCTCGTTGAAGAGGATGTAGGCGGTCCGGACGTCGACCTCGACGAGTTGGGCCACGTTATCAACCGCCTCGAAGGCCTGGCGGCGGCTGAGCATGGCCCGCTGGTGCCGGGCCCGCGCGTCGCGGTTCAGCGGCGGGTACTCCACGTTCACCCCCACCAGCAGTTCGTACCCCTTGTCGCCGAGGTTGCCCCACGAGCCGCCGAACGAGTTTGCATAGCCCGTCTTGCCGAGGGTGACGAAGAGGTCCATGCGCGGCAAGAGGCCGTTCTTCGTTCTGACGAGTTCCAGGTCGTTTCTCTCGACGAGCAGGCGGGCCTGGTTCAGGTCCGGCCTCAGGCGCAGCGCCACCTGCACGTGATCGCCGACGTTCTCCAGCGTGACGGCCGGCGCCACGGGAGGGGTTTCGATGGTGACGTCGCGCGCCCAATAGTCGGGCTTCGCGGGGTTCAGCAGGCGCAGGAACTGCAGGCGGGTCCGGTCCAGCGTGCTGCGCGCGGTGATCAGGTCCTCGCGGCGCGAGGCGACCTCGGCCTCGGAGGCGGCGCGGTCGAGGTCGGCCAGGACGCCGACGGCGATCCGCTCGTTCGTCTCAGTCAGTTGCTGCCCGGCGAGTTTCAGCGAATCCTCGAAGATCTGGATCTCACGCTGGGCCAGGGCGTAGTCCCAATAGGTCTCCTCGGCCCGGGCCACAAGGTCCTGGGCAAAGCCGCGCAACTCGTACTGGCTCGACAGCGTGTCGAGCCGCGCCTGCCCCAGGCTCGCCAGGTTCACGTCCATCCCGTACCCCCGCAGGAGGGCCTGCGTCACGGTGAGTCCCACGCGCGAGGCGTAGAAACTGCTTCCCGTAAGGGTGTTGCCCTGGAGTTCCGTCGAGGCGCCCACGTCAACCGTGGTGCCCGTGGGGAGAAACTGGGTGGCGTCGACCTGGAGGTTGTGGCCGGCGGTCCGCGCGAAGTCGGGGTCGCCGCTGCTCCGGGTCCGCTCGTTCTGGTAGGAGTACCCGGCCGTCAGGTCGGGGTCGAAGGCGGCCCGCTCCTGCTCCTCGAAGGTCCGGATGATCGGGGTGTTGAGTTTCTCGACCACGAGGGCCTGGTTGTTGGCCAGTGCGGTCAGGACCGCCTCAGTGAGGCCGACACTGATGGGTTCAGGGGGCGGCTTGGCTTCCTCGGGCGCGGGCGCCGGTTCGACGGGTTTGGGGGCGGCTTCGGGCTGGACGGCCTCCTTCGGGCCGCCGATCTCGGGACCGACGTAATCCGGCTGAACGCCCAACTGCGGCGAGCCGCAGGACGACGCCGCCAGCGCGCAGAGGACCGCCAGCAACCAAGCGCCGCCGGGTCCGACAACCGTGTGGAAGGCCGCCATCGGTGTTCCTTTCAGTCGTGCCGCAGCAACGCGGCCGCATCGAGCCGCGCCTCCCGGCCGCCTCCGGCCCGTGAGTCGCCGGGAAGATGTCCGTGTCCGCACGATCGTGCACCCCGTATCAGGCCTCGGCCGGGGCGGCCTCGGTGCTACGGGTCATGCGTCGCTCGAAGACCGAGTACATCACCGGGACGAAGACGAGCGTGATGGCCGTCGAACTGAAGAGGCCGCCGATGACGGCCCTGGCCAGGGGCGCCTGGGCCTCGCCGCCTTCGCCCATGCCGAGGGCCAGCGGCAGCAGGCCGAGGATCGTCGTCAGAGCGGTCATCAGGATGGGCCTGAGTCGTCGCCGCCCGGCCTCTTCGATGGCCTCGCGCAGGGCCATGCCGTCTCGCCTCCGCAGCAGGTTCGTATGGTCCACCAGCAGGATGGCATTGTTGACGACGATGCCGCCCAACATGATACACCCGATGTAGGACTGGATGTTGAACGTTGTCTTGGTGAAAAAGAGCGTCAGGATGACGCCGATGGCGGCCAGCGGGACCGAGAACATGACCACGAACGGGTCGCGGAGCGACTCGTACTGGCACGCCATGACCATGTAGACGAGGACCAGGGCGAGCGAGATGCTCAGCAGGAGTTCGCGGAACGCCTTCTGCTGCTCCTCGAAGTCGCCGCCGAAGAGGATGCCGAACGACTGGGGCACGGGCACCGAGTCCAGGCCCTTGCGGATGTCCGCGAGGACGGAGCCCATGTCGCGGCCGCTCAGGTTGGCCGAGATGGTGGTCACGCGCTCCTGGTCCTTTCGCTCGATCTGGACGGGGCCGCTGCGCGTCGCAACGTTGACGACGTTCCTAAGGACCACCGGCTCGCCGTCGGCGTTCGTCAGCGCCAGGTCCAGGATGTCCTTGAGGGCCATCTGCTCGGGGTCCTTGAGTTTGACGACGATGGCGTACTCGTCGCCCTCCTGGCGGTACTGGCTGGCCGTCGTGCCCGACAGGAACATCTGGAGGGCGCCCGCGACGGCCGAGGGCGTGAGTTTCAGGTCGTCGGCCTTGGCGCGGTCGATGAGGATGAGTTCCTCGGGGGTGCCGGACTCGCGGCTGATCTGTGCGTCGGTGACGCCGGGGACGTCTTCGACGATGCGCTTGACCTTCTCGGCCAGGGCGTCGGCGGTGTCGAGGTCGTGGCCGCGCACCTCCACCTGGACCTTGTCGGCGTCCTGGGTGCCCATGCGGAGGATGAAGAGGCCCTGTCCGGCGCGGGTGCGGATCGTGAGGCCGGGGATGCGGCTCAGTTTCTGGCGGAGGTCGGCGGCGACCTCTTCGCTGGAGCGGCGCCGCTCGGATTGGGACACCAGCGCGATCCTCATGTCGGCCACGTGCGACGCGGCCCCGCGAAACGGCGAACCCCCGACGCTCGATACGACGCTCTTGGCCTCGGGGACGCTGGCGCGGACGATGGCCTCGACCTGCTTCATCTTCCGGTCGACCAGGTCGAGGCGGGTGCCGACCTGCATCTCGGCGCTGATGCGGACCTCCCCCTCGTCGGCCGACGGCATGAGTTCGACGCCGACCAGCGGGATGAGCGCCAGGCTCCCGCCGAGGACCGCCGCCGACCCGATCACCACGATCAGGCGATGCCCCAGGGCGAAGTGCAGGGCGGCCTTATACTCGAGTTCGAGACGCTTGAACATCCCGCCGCTCGCCTCGAACAGGCGGCGGCCGAGCGTCCAGCGGGATTGCGGGTGAGCCTCCGCCGCCGACAGGATCCGGGCCGACAGCATCGGCACGACCGTCAGCGCCACCGCCAGCGAGCACAGCAGCGAGAAACTGACGACGATCGAGAGTTGCTTGAACATCACCCCCGACATGCCGCGTATGAAAATCAGCGGCAGGAACACCGCCACCGTTGTCAGCGTGCTGGAGATGATGGCGGCGGTGACCTCGGCGGTGCCGTTGACGGCGGCGGCCTCGGGCTTCGCGCCGCCCTCGCGCAGGCGGTAGATGTTTTCGAGGACGACGATCGAGTTATCGACGAGCATACCGGTGCCGAGGGCCAGGCCGCCCAGGGTCATCAGGTTCAGCGTGAAACCCCCGAAATACATCAGGGCGAAGGTCGCCACGATCGAGATCGGGATGGCCAGGGCGATGACCACCGTGCTCCGCACGTTCCGCAGGAACAGGAGCAGCACGACGACGGCCAGCGCGCCGCCATAGGCGGCCGACGAGCCGACGCTCGAAATCGAGCGCTGGATGTAGTCGGACGTGTCGATGATCGGGATGATCGAGATCTGGGGGATGTCGCGGTTGACGGCCTCAATCGCCTCGAGGGCCGCCCGGGCCACCTCCACCGTGTTCTTGCCCGACTGCTTGCTGACCGACATCCTGAGGCCCGGCTCGCCGTTGACGCGGACGATTCGCGTCACTTTCTGCCACGAGTCCTCGACGTTGGCGATCTGCCGCAGGCGGATCGGGACGCCCCCGTGGGTCGCGACGACCGTGTCCTCGATCTCCTCCAGGCTGACGTACTCGCCCGGCGTGCGGATGGTGACCTGGAAATTGCCGCGGTCGATCGTCCCGGCCGGGACGTTGACGTTTCCCGCGGCGATGCGGCTGACGATCTCGTCGAAGGGGACGGCCAGGGCGTTGACCTTGTCGGGGTTCAGCGCGACGTGGATCTCCCGCTCCAGGCCGCCCCAGACATCGACCGCGGCCACGCCCGGCACGCGCTCGATGCGGTAACTGACCTCGTCGTCAATGATTCGGCGCATCTCGACGGGATCGAGCCGGCTGGAAGCGCCGAGAATCAGGATCGGGAAACTCGCCAGGTCGAACTTCCGCAACACCGGCCGGTCGGCGTTCTCCGGCAGGCGCGGAATGACCCGGTCCATCCGGTCGCGGACGTCGTTGGCGGCGGCGTCCAGGTCCGTCCCCCACGAGAACAGGATCCGCACGTCGGCCGCGCCCTCCGAGGAAGTGCTCGTGACCTCCTCGACGCCCGGCACGGCGCTGATCGCCTCCTCGATCGGCCGCGCAATGAGTTCTTCCACCTCCTCCGGGCTGGCGTTCTCGTAGGCGCATGAGACCGACAGCGTCGGGTACGAGATGTCCGGCATCAGGTCGATCGGCAGCCGCCAGAGCGACACCCCCCCCAGGAGGACCACGATCAGGACCACCATGATTGTGAAGATCGGCCGGTGGACGGAGAACTGCGCAATGGTCACGGGCCACCTCCGGGCGCCGCCTGCGCGGTGGTCTCTGGAAGTCCGTTGGCGGTTTTGCGAATTGTTGACAACCGTGTCCTGAGGATTCTGATTTCGGCTTGTCTTGCCTGTTCAAGCATCAGTTTCTCGCTTCCAATTCCGGTTCCAGGAACAACCCGAAGTCCGACAAGGCGGGAGCGACCGGCGCTTGGGTTACCCGCAAACGCAGTTTGTCGGCGGTGGTTTTCGCTATGCGCCACAGGCGATTGGCGCCCACCGATTGAGCCTTGGCGATTTCCTTCCATGCGCCGCCGCCGGCTTGCGTATCCCACGCATCCACGGCCACGCCCTCGACGCGCTGGCCGAGGCGGATGTCCTCGCGCAGGCGAATCAGGTTGAATGTTTTTTCGCCGGCCAATTCCAGAACGACTTCCGGCATAGGAGCGGCGTCGTCGGTTACCCAGGCGCTCCACGGATCGGCATCCACCAGGCGTTGCGGACCATAGAAAGGATCCGCCGCCCCGTCGTGGCTGCGTGTATTGCTGGCCTGCGTTTTGGCTGCGGCTGCCAGGTTGACTGCGAAGGTCCGGCGCAAATGATCGCCATAACCCTTCAAACTGGCCACGTCGTTTTCATGAAGCCGCCCACGGCGGTCAGGGGGCATATTCAGAATGAGGTTTGCGCCACGGCCGACACAGGAGAGGTAGATCTCCATCAACTTTTCGGGCGATTTTACCTGGCCGTTCTGGCTTTCATGCCAGAACCAGCCGGGCCGGATGGAAACATCGCCCTCGGCCGGGCACCAGAGATCGCCCTCGCGCCGGCCATGCGAACACATCTCCACTCCTGCATTCATTACCTTGCTGTCCACGGCATTCCAGCATGGCTCGCCCACCTCCCCGCCTTCGGAACCGCCCCAACGGCAGTCGGCCCAATGCAGGCGGCCCTCCTCGGCGTATTGCCCGCACCAGATGGCGCAATCCGGTTGGAGTTCGCGAATCATGGCGCGGATCTCCTTCCACCCGTAGTAGGTGTTGTAGTCAACTTGCCGCGAGCCGCCTTTACCGCCGTAATAGCCCTTGCCGCCATTGGCGCCGTCGAACCACATCTCAAAAATCGGGCCATAGCCGGTCGCCAATTCGCGAATCTGCGTGTGATACGCCTGCACGTAGCCCGGCCCGCCGTAGTCGGCGTGGTTGCGATCCCACGGCGAGACATAAACGCCGAACTTCAGGCCTTCCTGCTTGCAGGCGTCGGCCATCTCCCGGACGATGTCCCCCTTGCCGTTCTTGTAGGGGCTGGCGGTGATGTTGTGCGGCGTGCTCTTGGTAGGCCACAGGCAAAAGCCATCGTGGTGCTTGGCAGTCAGAATGAGCCCCTTCATTCCAGCGGCCTTGGCTCCGCGCACAATCTGCCCGGCGTCGAAGGCGGTGGGATTGAAAACCGCCGCTTGCTCGTCGCCCAGGCCCCACTCCCTGTCGGTAAAGGTATTGACGCTGAAATGCACAAAGGCGTACTGCTCCATCTCGTGCCACTGGACTTGCCGGGCCGTGGGCACCGGTCCAAAGGGTGCAGGGGGCGGGGCAACGGGCTTCGGGTTCACGTCCATCTCCTTACTTTGCTGTCGGTCCAAAGGTGCAGGGGGCGGGGCAACGGGCTTCGGGTCCGCGGCGGGCTTACTCTCCTGAGGCAGGAGAATCGGCGCACCGTCCTCCAGCAGGTGGTGTCCGAGCGTCACCACGAGGCCTTCGAGCGGCGGCTCGAGCACCTCGGCCTGCTCGCCGGTTTCAATGCCCACCTTGACCGGCACGAACCGGGCCTTGCCTGCCTGGGCGTCGGCTACGAAGACGCCCTGCCGCCCGTCGCGCTTGACGAGCGCCGCCACCGGCACGACCGTCGCGTCCTGGTGCGCCGCAAGTTCGATGTACGCGTGGATGAACATGCCCGCGGCCAACCGCCGGTCGTCGTTGGGCACGTCGATCTCGACGCTGGCCTGGCGCGAACTCTCCTTGAGGAACGGGGCGATGCGGACGATGCGGCCGGGGAATTGCTCGCCCGGCCACGCGTCCGCCGCAATGGCCGCTTCCTGGCCGAGCCGCACCTTCGGGTAGTCGCGCTCGATGACGTGAATCGCGCCCACCAGGACGCGGTCCTGGAGGACCGAGACGATCGGCTCGTTGGCCTTCAAGAGCGCCCCCTCGTCCACGAACCGCTCGCCGACGATGCGCGGCCCGTCGCCGTCGCCGTCCTCCCAGTGGGCCGCGACCCGCGTGTAGTCCAGGCGGACTTCGGCCGCCTTCAGCGTGGCCTCCTTCTGGTTCACCTGGGCGTCCGCGACTTTGGACCGGGCCTGGCACGTCTTCAAGCGGCCCTCCGCTGCGTCGAGTTCGGAGTCCGAGGCGATCTTCTTCTCGCGGAGCGTCTGGATCCGCTCGAACTCCCGCCGGGCCACCTCCTGGTCGCTCGCGAAGTTCTCGACGTTGGCCTTGGCGACGTCGACTTCGGCCCGCGCCTGCTCCACCTCCTGCTTGAGTTCCTCGTCGTCGAGTTGGGCGATCATCTGGTCGCGCTTCACCGGGTCGCCGAAATTCACGAAGAGTTTCTCGACGCGGCCGCCGATCTTCGGGGCCACGATGAACTGCGACTTCGGCTGAAGCGATCCCGTGAAGACCCCGATGTCGCGGATGGTCGTCCGCGCGACCGGCGCCACCTCGACCGCGACGGGCGGACTCGGGCGGCGGACCTCCTGGCGGGCGGCATTCACCCGGACCCAGACCTGCCAGCCTGCCGTGCCGGCGATTCCCAGGATGACGAGCAGCACAATGGCCTTCTTCATGGTCCTCGACTCCTTCATCGCCCCGCCGGCGGCGCGTGCCCCTGGCGGCCCGCCGTGGCGGGTCGCTGCCTCAGGCGGTGCGACCGGCGCCTGCCAGGAACAGGTCCACGACCCTCTTGAGGTTTCGCTCGCGCGCGGGCGTGTCGGCCAGGTCGCGGGCCCGCGTCCGCAGCATCCCGAGGAGGAACCCCGCGAGAACTTCCGGGCGGACGTCGCGGCGGACCATTCCCTCCCGGACGCCCTGGGCCAGGATGGCCGCCAGCGCCGCGACGAGCCGCCGCCGTCTCGCGAGCCACCGCTCGCGGATTTCCGGTCGCCGCCAGTGCATCCGCGCCTCCTCCGACTGCATCATCCGCAGCAACTGCCGCCGCCGCCTGAAGAACGCGCCGATCTCGCGGCACGCGCCCAGCAGGCGCCGGGGGAAGGGGGCCTCCTCGGGCACCTTCCCCGCCAACAGGTCGCACATCTCGTCGAAGCCGCGCGTGGCCGTCTGGAAGAACAGGTCGTCCTTGTCCTCGAAGTAGCGGTAAACCGTGCCCTTGCCGACGCGGGCCTCCTGGACGACGTGGTCGAGCGTGATTTCGTCGAAGCGCGGGCCCGTGAAGAGTTTCTCCGCCGCCCGCATGATCTCGTCCCGCCTGTTCCGTTTGGCCATGCTCCGGCCTCCGACGCGCAAGGCCCGCCCCTCGCAAATGGAACTGACCAGTCAGTACCATTCTACCGACGCTCCGCCGTTCGGCAAGCGGCTTTTCCGGCCACGAGTGTTCCACATCCGCGACTTTGGCACCAAGGGCGGGCGTTCGGTGAAATGCGAGGTCCAGCGGCGGCAGGGCCGGAGCAGGGGGCCCGTGGGCGGCCCGCAGCGATGCCCGGGCTCAAGGGGAGCCCCGGCGGGCCCCAAGAACCGAGAGGAAGTCTAGCAGGCCGCTAAAGAAGGGCCTTGTGGCAGACGGCACACCGGCTGAAAGGGAACTGGCTCCTTTTCCGGCCTTATGGAAAAGGTGCCTGTCCCCCTTTCGGGAGACTTCTTTAGCGGCTTGCTATTCTTTCAGGTCCTTCTTCTGGACCCACTTGCCGTCCTTGGGCCTGAGCCAATCCTCGGGCCGCGCTTCCCGGAAGTTCCGCCGGCCGGCGCTCAGGGCGAAGACCTCGGGCGTGACGCCGTACTTCTCGGCGCCCAGGATATAAAACGCCTTGCGGTCGGTGTTCTCGTCGGCCACGAGTTTCCGGAGGGTTGCATCGTCGAGGTATTGCGCCCTGACGGCGTCCACGAGGCCGTCGAAGGTCTCGCCGATCTTGCCTTCGGCCTTGTATTGCTTGACGGCGGCCAGACGCTTGGCCATCCGCTCGACGATCTGCTCCTTCGTGTCGGCGCAGGCCGCGGCCGCCATCGCACCAAGGATGGCCGCGCACAGACCCAGCGAGAAGACAGCCTTCGGGCATCGAGCGTTCATTTCTGTTCTCCTGACGAAGGCGACGAAGGCGATGCAGGGGCGGTCGGGGCGCCGGGGTTCGGCTCCGCCGCTTTCTTCTCGACCTCGCTGAAGAAGTCGTCCACCTCGCGGTCGATCTTGATGTTGATGTCCATCGTGATGTGGATGGGCTTGACCTCGACCGGTTCGACCTTGACGGTGTGGCTGGTATAGCAGGCGGGCATCGCCAGCATCCCGGCCAGAGCGCAGGCCAACAGCCAGTGCCTCATCGTGGCTCTCCTTCGCCCGGGCGGGCGGGCTGCCTCACTTCCCAAAGACTTTCCTGCTCACCAGTATAGCATCCCGAAGGACCGTGTCAAACTCCCAAAAGTTCAGGGTCACCCCGCCGAATTCCTGGCGGACGCCGGTGCGAGCGCGGCCCCTGGTCTCGATGCGGGCGACGAACCGCCCGCCGTCCCTTGTAAAGACGACGCTCAGTTCGTCGTATTCAAAGTCTCTGAAGCCGCCGACGAGCCGGTTCTTGATCTCCGCGTACAGGGCATCGGTCGAGAACTTCGTGTCGGTGCTGTCGAGCACGTCGCCCAGGACCTCGGCCTTCTTGATCTTGAACCAGCCGGTCTGGCCGGGCGGCGTCCGGAGTTCCCCTTCGCCGAACCGCAGGTCCGGCCACGTGCCGACCGTTACGGTCAGGCCGCCGTCGAGCGAGCCCACGCCGCTGGCTTCCTCGTTGGGAATCAGGGCCAGGAGGTCGCGCAGTTTCAGGTCGCGGGCGCTCACGGTCACCGTGTGCGCGGCGGCGTCGGGGTCGAAGCGGAAGTCCTCGACGTACAGGCGTCCGCCCGCCCAGCCCCATTCGCCGCGCTGCACCCAGGCCGTCCAGCCCGCCGGGCTTCGTTGCGGTGCAGACGGGCCTGGCCCTGGCGGGGCCGGGGCGGCGGTCTCCTCCTTCGGTTCGATGCGGAACGCCACGAACCCGTCGTTCACGTCGAGTTTCCCCATCTTCGCGTGGCGCACCAGGGCAACCTGGAGTTCCTTGCGCGGGGTGAGCACGGGTTGGAAACTATTGATGCGGACGGTCGCGTAGACGCCCTCGGCATCGGCTTCCCACGCCTTGCTCTTGACCGTGGCGTCGAGCACGGTCAGGGCGATGTTGGGCGCGAGGCCCGCCGCCGACGCTCGCACGTAGCCGTCGAGGGCGAACGAGCCGCTGACGAGCACGCCCTTGAGTTGCGGGACGAGGCGGCCCACCGCCTCCTCGTCCTTGATCTCGAACAGGGGAAGCGATACGTAGGCCCGGGCCGACGGCCCTCGGCCCCCGAGCGCCGCACTGCCTTCCACGCGGAGCGCCGCCCCCGGCAGGACCGGCCAATCCACGGTGAAGTCCGCCCGGGTGTCGGCCACGGCCAGCGTCCCCGAGATCGCCGCGAGGGCGCTGCCCTTGAGCGCGACCGACTTGACGGCGAAGGCGCCCGGCTCCGGCGATGCCGCGAGGTTCCACGTCAGGGGCACGTCGGCCGTGATGCCCGCGAGCGCAAGGCCCGCCTCCTTGTGCTGCACCGAGGCGTCGGCCAGCGACACTCGGGCCTCGATCGCGGGCGGCGCGGCTGCGGCCAGCGCCAGTGTGCCGCGCGCCTCGACGCGGCCGGCTGCCTCGACCCCGGCGGCGGCGACCGATGCGCCCTTGCCGCCGGTCGGCATGGTGAGGGCGAACTCGATCGAGAGGGGCGCGTCGGGCGCGGCTGCAAAATCGCGCTGCGTCTTAAGGAGCAGCCCCGCCTCAGGGACGCTTGCGATGATGAGCGTGTCGCCGAACTTTCGGTTCAGGTTCGCCGCGATGCCGCCGATCTCGAGGCCGGCGGTGAGCGACCCGCCTTTCTCGCCCCAGGCGCATTCGGCGGCCGACCGGATCGTGCCGAGAGTTGCCGCAACCCCCTCGCCGGCCGAGGCCGTGACCGGACCGGCCGCCTCGGCGGTCAAGGCGCCGTCCACCGAGACGAGGCGGCCGCTCTCGAGCGCCGCAGCCAGGACCGGCTGCTCGCCGCGCCCGGCGAATGCCAGGTGCGCCGCACCCACGCGCACAACCTCGTCGCCCGCCTTGGCGACGGCCGACTTAAAGCCGATCCACGAGCCGGGCAGAACCGTCACCCGCAGGCCGGCGGCGTCGGCGGTTGCGGCCAGCCGGAGGTCGGCCTGAGCGCCTTCAAGGGCGGCGCCCGCCGCCGGAACCGAAAGGTCCGAAGGGGCCAGCGTCGCACGGGCCGCAGGCACGGTCGCCGACCAAGTCCAGCCGGTTGCCGCGCCGGCCTTGGCGCGGCTGAGTTCCACAATTCCATCGCCTGAGAGTTCGGCCTTGGCGAGCGCCGCGCCGTCGATCCACCGGCCGAGCGGGGTTGCCTTGACGAGAAGCCACGGCTTCTCGGCCTCGGCATCCCAATGGACGCGGATGCCGGCCCGGTCGGCCTTCCCGCGGAGCAAGTCCTCCAGGCCCGTCTCCCGGACCTCGAGCCGCGAGAGCCGCCAGCCCGCGCCTTCGGCGGTCGCATCGAGGCCCAGCACGCCTTTGGCGCGCGAGAGGTCTGCCTTGACGGCCACACCGCCCCAGGCGCGGTCAGGGGCCGCCGCGGCCGGCGGCGGCGAAGCCGGGCTATGCCCGGGCGAAGCCGGGAGCAGGGCCGCAAGGTCCGGCACGTCGCCGGTCAGCGCAAGATGGAAGTCTTGGCTCCCGGTGTTGACGGTGCCGGCGATCCGCAGGGCCACGCTCTCCAGGCCGGTTGCAAGGTCTATCGCCAGCGTGTCCTGGCCGGCGTTTTCGACGGAGCCGTCGAGTGGGATTCGCAGGCGCCGGCCGTCGAGGTCGAGGATGAGGGTTGACGCGCGGAGGGCGATCCGCCGGAAAGGCATCTCGGCCGGCGCCTCGCCGCCGGCCGCAAGGTGCAGGCCCGCCAGGGGTCCGAGGTCCCAGGCGCCGTCCTTGTGGCGGACCTCGGCCTCCAGGCCGATGATCTCGATGGAGTCAATCCGCTTGGCCAGGAGTTGCGAGAGCCGATAGTCAACGCCGACGGCGCCGATTCGCAGGCGGCCGTCTTCGCCGGCCGCCAGGTTGGTCATCTCGAGGTGCGAGAGCGAAAGGCCGCGGATGCGGAGCGTGGGTTTCGGGAGGCCGGCCGCCTCAAACTGCTCGGTGATGAGCCGCTCGACGATTCGTGGCACGAGTCCGACCCAGAGGGCGAGCAGGACGAGGGCCGCAAGGACGAGGCCCGTCGCGATCCGCCGCACCCCTCTCGCTACGCGTTTCATGCCCCGCTCCAAGCAGCCGCGCGCGGCAGCGGGCCGCGGCAATCGCCGCCTCTCGAACAGGTTGCAGCAGGTTGCCGTCCGGGAAGGAAACGATTGTCATCCGGCTGTTCGGCGGTGTCAAGAAGCGTTTGCGGTAGTTGCGCCGGCTGGTGCGGGCGCGGCCCTGCGGCGTCGGGCGAACGTCCGTCCGCGCCTGCGGCCCGTTTAGGTCGATCGCTCTTAGACTCCTGCCCCTCTCCCGGCCGTCCGGTTAGCGGGAACGTTCGGAAGACACCTGTGAAGCAAGCAGATCATCCATCGCGCGACAGGGCCTCATAATCCGCAAATGCCGACCCGCCGTTACCGGGCCTCTTGCGCTTTGGTCCGACTCGGCTCATTTGACTGCTACGGAGAGCCCACCTCGGCAACTATAGCCCCGATTTGGTCAACGAGTCCCTTCGTTGCCGCATAACAGACCTCTGCATCCCGTCTGGACGCGGTACGAGTATGCGTAAGTGTACTAGTGCTCCGTCAGCCGTCAAATGATGAATGACGTTGGGTCTCTTTGCCGATGGGATAGGCATAACCCTGGCAAGGAGGCCTACCATGAAGAAGAA
>Ga0315284_10001728_pt1 | contig 31167 bp, 38 predicted proteins | sample YL17G09_16_MG_FD_203696 | JGI IMG/M metagenome (GOLD analysis project Ga0315284, IMG submission 203696) | Sediment microbial communities from Yellowstone Lake, YNP, Wyoming, USA - YL17G09_16 | ecosystem: Environmental > Aquatic > Freshwater > Lake > Sediment | place: USA: Wyoming | collected...
CTCAATTATGTGATAATAAGGAGATGCGTAAAATGCCACGAAATAGTTATCATTTTTGACGAATTGGATATTGTAAAAATGATAGCAAGGTTGGAGTGTCCACATTGTCATACCAGAATTAAGATAACCGAAGAACCGCAAATAGAAGAAGTTAAAGAAAAAGTAAAATGAAAAATAATAATGAAGAAATATTAAATACTTTGTATAATATGATTATAGATGGTAATTATCTGAGAAACAATCCACCAATGATAAATTATAATAAATCTTATATTAAACAAATAAAATATCCTGGTAAAATTAGTTACAAAATATTTAAGTTGTTATTTGGATTTTATTTAGTAATATCTACTAAATTCCCATATAAAACTATGTTTGGAAAAAAGAAACAAACAAAGAAAGAAATAGAAAATTAAAAATAGGGTAATAAAAAAATGAGCCCCCATATTTAAGAGCTCTATGGTTTCTCGTTTGTTTGCAGAGGCAAATCAAGTCCTTAAACCATTGCGGTAGGTGCAATTCCTACTGGGGGCGACAAATAACAATTTAGAATATAAAGGCTTACGAGCCTACAACCGCATATTGGGGTTACGACCCTATTCGTGGGAGTGGGCTTTTTATTATTAAAATAAATTTTATGGATGAAGAAATTATTAGAGAAGAAATTAAGCAGAAAGTCCTTTTATATGATTTGGAAACCAGTTTTAACATTGCTTTTTGTTTTGGCAAATACGAACAGAATATAAATAGATATTTAAAGGAAGCTCGGCTATTATCTTTCGCCTACAAGTGGCTTGGCACGAAAGACATTTTTTGTTTTGCCGAATGCGATTTTAAAACTAATAAGGAATTGGTTCAGGAACTATGGAAAGTAATGGATGAAGCTGATATTATTGTCGGACAAAATGCCAAAAAATTTGACAACCGCAAGAGTAATTCATTCTTTTTGGAACATAACCTACCGCCACCTAGTCCATATAAAGTGTTCGATACCAGAGAATTTGCCAGATATAAGTTTGGGTTTAACTCCAATGCTTTGGATGATTTGGGCGAACATCTTGGTTTGGGCAAAAAAGAAAGAATACTCGACAAGGATTTATTGTTGGAAAGATTGACCTTGGGAAAGGCAACCGAACAAGATTGGTCTTTGTTAAAACGTTACAACAAAAAGGATGTCGCTTTATTGGAAAAAATTTATCTGTTATTCAGACCATATACAGCTAATCATCCAGCGATTTATGTCAATGACAAGGGAGTTTGTCCGATGTGCGGTTCTGACAGGTTGCAGTCAAGAGGCTGGAATTTCTTGGCAAGTGGTTTGAAGAAAAAAAATTATGTTTGCAAGAACTGCGGGAAGTGGTCGCAATCTACTTGGTCTGTTAGATTTGTCGACAGCAAGGGTGCTAACTTAGTAAAATAAATTTGTGGAAAGAAAAGAAAAAGAAAAGATATTAGAACCATTGAAACCAGATATGATGGTTAAAGCCAAACACTGGAAAGTTCCTTATATGGAAACTGATGACCTATTCCAGGAATGTTATCTTAAATGCTGGACTGCTCTTGATAAGTTTAAGGGTGGTTCATCGCCAGAAACATATTGTTACCGAGTAATGGAAAATTGCCTTAAGGATTTATTTCGCAAACAAAAAAAACTCTCGATGGAAAACAATTATGAAGATGACGATATGATAAATGAAACCGAAGATAGGATGGATGCGAAGATAATGAAAGAATACTTTGTCAACGAAATAAAAAAATTGCCAGCCATAGAAAAAGCAGTCATTAGAATGAAACTCGGTCTGGTTGATGGCGTATTATACACCAACAAAGAGATTGGGATGATACTGGACTTAACGAGCAGCAGGGTTGGACAAATTGAAAAAAAAGCCTTATCCAAAATAAAGTCTTTAAAAGATATTAAAAAATAAATTTATGAAACCAGAGCAATGTCCTAATTGGAGTAATTGTAATACCCCAGTATGTCCCCTTGATAAAGATTCAACTGAGAATACCGAGACTAATGAAGGAGAGGAAGAATGTAAGATGTGGAAGGATAGGAAGTGGAGAATGGCATTACCTAAGGAAGTTAGAAAGGGCATCTACGATGGCAAATTTTTGAAGAATGGGTTCTACCACCCACCAAAATAAAGGGTTTTAAGGCGGTCAGAATACCCAACTAAAAAAGCTGGATAGTTTTACCCTTCCAGCCTTTTTAGTTTTTATTTTTGGAAAATACGGATAGTTCCTCGAAGGTCATAATTTGCGTCAAGAAATAGATTGTCCGTAATTTCACAATACCAGTGATAAGTCCCAATGTTGGTTTTATATCGCCAACAATTTTTTTCTGGAAACAGGGCTTGCCACAAAACTTTCATTTTGTAACAGTCAAGTTTCAGATTAGAACTAGCGAGTTTTTTCGCCACTTTGTATTCTTCAGTTTCCTGAAAATAGATTTGTTCGGCTTGAGCAGGCAATACATTCCTTTTGATGAAAGGTATGCCGACAATAATCACCAATCCCACGATGACACAGAGAACACTTTCTCTGTACGTCATAGTCGGGCTTATGCCCTAACTATTTTTTGAATGCTTCAAGCACAGATTGACCCATAGCAACTACTGGCTTTTTAACGAAGTCAAATAGACCACAGGCACTTAAACCTATTGCCAATCCCATAAACCAATCGTTCAATAGGAATATCCCAGCTAACACACCTAAAAGTGTTGATAATAATGGGATATAATTTGTGTTTAGCTTGAAGGCATTTTTAGTTACTTGGCATAGAGCCATTATAATAAGCCCCAAGCCAATTCCGTGATACATAATTTCATTCATAGTTTTATTTGTTAATAACATTAATTAAACCATCGGCAGTGAATATTTTGGGTTGCATTTTTAGGGCAGCCAATTCACTATCCGAAACTACTTTTACAATGTTCCAATCTTGTCCACCACTTAATTGATAAAATGTAGTGGGTTCAAGAATGGGATAAATTCTGTCTTCTAATTTTAGATAGACAGACGACTTTGTTACTGTTTTAATAAATTCCATATCATTATTTTTACGAGTTATATTATATCGCATAGCACAAATTACCTTGCTGATGTCATATAAATACTTATCATTCCAATAACTGTCGTATATTTTCAACTTATCGCCCTCATAGCCATAAGCCATCACAGCGTGAGAACCATTATTGATAACCACTTGTAACGGGGCATACCTCAATTCATCTTTATAGTTTGTCGCCCATCTGTAAGTTATTTCATATTGATTAAGAAACTCTTTTGCTTTCTGTCTGTATTCTTCTGACAATTCTATGCCGAGAAATTCCGAGCAATCCTTGATTGGTCTTGGTGCATTCCAGATTCCTTCCAATAAACAACCATTGTGTCTTTTTGAATCAGCAACTTTCTGCAAATAGTTTCCGTAAAAACATTTAGTTCCAGCCATAATCGCATCAGCTTGGTCGTCAATATTTATTTCAAAACCATATTTTTTCTTGTGTAATGTTTCAAGACAATTATCAGATGATTGGTCAACGCAAGTCCAAGTTTCAACACCATCAACAACCTGTATTTCTTTGGTCGGCAAATAAGCATCGGCTTGTCCATCAGGAAAAAGAATTTCTTCTTCCGCTCCAATGCCAAAGTAATCAAAAATCTTTTCATTCTTTTGGCGAGGGTCAGTAAGAACTCCTGTATTCTTTTTACTTCGCAACCACCTTTTTATTTTTAATAACATAATTTTTCTTTTGTTTATATTCCAACTGCTTGCCCTTGTTCCATTGTTGGATTGGTCTTAAATATCCTACCACCCTAGAATAAACCTCGGTTTCCTGATAATTTCTTAACTCTTTATTTTTTTTAAAACAATCATCACATTTATAGACAAAGATATAATCGCCATTTAGTTTTTGATATTTTAATAGTTTGCCATTGAGAATTGTTAAACCATTTTTTTTAAATACTATGCCGATATTACAATCAACGCAAACTTCTTTAACTATTATCTTTGGCAATTCTTTTTTTTCCATTTTTTTTAAATATAATTTGACAGGGTTCTATCTCGTTTCGTTTTTTAAACCAAAAAGGTATGCTCATTCCGATTGTAGTAGAAACTGACTACGATTGTGGTAAGAATTGACTATAATGTTTGATTATATCCATTTCATTTGGGGGACAAAATCAGGTATTATCTGAATTGGCAGGGGAAGTAGGAACTTCCTTCTTCTGAAAAATCTAAGTAAAATATATCAAAACCAAGTTCTTTACAAAGTTTTTCAAAATCTTCTTCCAAACCAAAATATTTATAAAAGAAATCTGAAATATCATCATCTTTACCCTTATAACTTCTATCTATCCTATTAACAAAACCAAATTCTGTGTTTCCATTTTTATTCTTAAGCGATAATCCAGCAATAGCCTCCATTTCCCCAAGTTTTTTTTCAGTAAAAGGACACCATCTATCTTGTTTCAGGGGAATTTTAATTACCAAATAGTCACCCTCTTTGTAAATTTGTTCTTCCATAGTACCCATTTTTGATGACCAACAAAGCATAAATTGGCAGGGGAAGTTATTCTTTTACAATTGCGACCAAATGATTAATTAAAATGTTTGAATGCTATTAAAACTTAACGGCATATTATTGATAGAATCAGTATTCGAACATAATGTGGTTAAATCTGAATTACTCCAGCTATTATAAGGTCCATACCAAGGTCTTTGAGAATAAGGCTTTTCAATTTCCTTGATAATAGTGATAGTTCCTGAATAATTGTTTCTTGACAGTTTATCAATAATATCCCTGAGGAATTTAATCTCTTCTTCAAGAGATTTAATATCCCTTTCACCTTCTTCTTGTAAGTTAAACAAGATTTCTCTTGCTTCGTCTTTTGTTAGTAATCCAGTGGATACTAACCCTTGGAGCGATTCTGATGTTGGCTGCTCCTTTAAACGCCAAATAAGTTTCTTCGTCATAATCTTTTTTTATTAGTTTGGTCGCAGTTGTAAATGAACAAATTGGCAGGTGGGAGTAAATGGAGAACCATTATAGCTGGTTTCGCCTGCCTTGCCTTCTGGCAATATGGCTGCTAAACCACTCACTCCCACCTATTCGGAGTAACCCTCGGCTTCTTCTCGATGCCTCAGTTGACGAACACGAACATTCGCAGTTTGACCAGTCGTATCATCGATACTCCTTTGTTGTTGTGTCAGAATAACGCCTCTGACTTGGCGAGAAGGTTGAATCACCTCCTTTCTAGCAAAACACCCCAGTCCTTGGTGGATAGGTAACCTTGATGTCAGGCGTTGGCTCGTCTGGCAAATCGTCCAGCGTCATCGTCTCATCAGCAGACAAAGCCATCGGACAGACATCAGGGTCGTCTTCGCAGTCGCCCACATTGGGGCAACCTGGCTTGCAGACTTTGGACATAGAACCTCCTTTCCTATATTATAAACTAATCCTATATTTTTAAAAGTGTGTTAACGGTGGATAAGTTTTTTAATATTTTAAAGTAGAATAATAATCGTAATATTTTCTAAAGGTATCTTCATCACCAATCCCTTTTCTTGTATTATATCTTTCTTTCCAAAGTTTAGGCATATCTTCATAAATATATCTAACTGTTTGTTTATCTGTTTTTTGGTCATAATCATAAACAGTTCTTTTCAAATCAGAATATTTAGCAGCAGCATCAATTGCACCTTGAACAGAATTAGCATCAAATGATATTTTGTTTCTTATTAATTCATTTGCAGCAGTTTGGGTTAAACCAACGAGATACCCAAACTTACCATAATCTTTTAATTCATTTTTTTTATTTTGACCCATTGTTGATTCTGTCATTATCAATGATTCTAAATATCCTGGTTTTAAATCTTTATATGAATTATAAGTTGATTTTAAAAATGGTTTATATTCTTCTGAAAGTGGGAACATATCAGTTTGCACTTGTTGGGTTTGTGTTTGTGGAGTAGTTGCTTGTTTATCTATAATTTCCTTGGTTGGAATTTTAACAATATCGGATTCTCTGCCAGCAACAATATCTTTTGATGCCTGTTTAATTAATTTATCATTTTGTATCCTTTTAATTTCAGTTGTCGCCTGATTAATAAGTTCAGAAAGTTTTTGTGCTTGGTATGTTGGGTCTAAAATTGCTTTTGCTAATTGTAAAAAGATTGATTCCGCCATATTATTTATTTAAAATATATTGCATAAAAATATCTTTTGAAGTTTTGGGATATGCGTCAATAGCATCAAGAATATTTTGCTGTCTTATTTCACTATAAACTTCGGCTAATTCCTTTTTTTCTTCATCTGTTTTGGCTCTTTCGGATTGAACCCTATACCAGTGAGCAGCACTTGTTGCATCATCACCAATACGATTGGCTATTCTTTCTCCAAGATTTCCGACTATTTCGTCTAATGAAAGTTGTTCTGCCTGAGGAACGTAACCAATATACATATTTTTCATTCTTTCTATTTGTGATTTAAACTCTGGTCTATTTAAAAATTCATCAGGAGTTAAACCACTTGCCACCCAAGCATTTTCAACTGAATCTAAAATATTATTTTCTTTAGCAGAAATTTCTTTTAATACATTAATATCATCCCATTTAACTGGTTTGCCTTCAAAATAAATTTCATCTTGTTTATTGGTATCATTAATACCAAGGATTCCTTTTCCAGCCCAAGAATCAATTATATCTTGCTTTGTAACATCCAATGGTTTCCCTTGTTGATAATTTCTTGTGACAATTTGTAGAAAAGGAGTCATTACTTTAAACAAGAATAATGATTGTTCCCAAACCTTTCTATTGGTAGTTAATTTTTCTGGTTCATTTGAATATACTGGAGCATTATCATAGGGGTCTTTTCTATCAACCAAACCTTTAATAAATCTAACCATAAAATTAGCAAGGTAAAGCATACCCTTTTCCTCTTTTATCCCCCATCTTTTAAGAGTATCAATAGCCGCATCTTTAACTGATTTCTTTCCAATGGCTACAAGATTAGTTTGATTAACTGCAATAGAAAATATTTTTGTTCCTATTAAAACATCTTGTGGAAGTTGAAATTGCATTACCCTAACTGTTCCATCTGGATTTTCTCCAAAATTTAGGTGAATACTATCTTGATAATATGATGGTAATTGTCCTTCTAACTCTCTTGTCTTTTTATCTCTGTCATTAAAAAGTGCAGCAAGAATTGGTAATCCCAAAACAACCATTAATGCTTTGCCTAAATGTTTTGTTGCAAATTTCCAGGTTGAAGATGATGCTTTGAAATACCAAGTTCCAAGAGGAAATAATGCACCACGAATAAAACGATTATATGGTTTTGAAGTCCATTTATAATCTATCTCAACATCTCTGGCAACTTTACCAAATGCTTGACTATCTGTCATTTCGTCAACAATACCAGTATAAGAAAAATAATTTCTTAATTGTTTAATCTTATTCGCATCTCCTTTTTCCAAGACACTATAAAGATAATCGGCAATAGAAGTTCTTAATATGGATTCTCTAAATTGAATTAAATCTCCTGCCTTATCAAACAAATATTTAACTGGATTTTTTCCACCCCTAATATTATAAAGTTCCGACTGAACAATAGTTGCTCCCAAAATATCATTATCTTTTATAAACTTATCTAACCTTTGTAAATATGGAGTTGTTGTTCCTTTGGCTAAATAGTGAACAGCTTCTGGAATCTTGCTGGTAAATTTTAATGGCTCTGGCATTTGTAAGAAAGCCATATAAGTATCACCAACTATATTGTTTATATTATAAGAAGGATACTTGGAAAAAATAGCCATTGTTTTCCAAAGAGAAACAACCCTATTAACTGAAGCAATTAAATGATTACCCTTCTCTGAAAAATTCTTAAAAGTATTATAAACTTTTTCTGGAACTAAATAAGTTTTTCTATACTTACCAATTGCCATTACTCCTTCTTCTGTTGGATAAACAACACGACTGAATGGAGAAGATGGATTAAATGCACGATACATTTTATTGTTTATTTCATAGATTCTATTTGGTTTTGGCTGACTTCCTCTAAATAATATTTGTTTCTCTGCTGGAGATAATTTTGGTGTAATATCATATTCAATTGCTTTGCTAACCATAAAATCCTCAATCAAATTATCATAATCCATTTCAAGAAATTGACCAAGAATCGTATCTCTATCAACAACATATTCTTTAGATGTTTGACCAGCCTTTTTTAAATATCCCCTGAATGGCATACGCAAACGAGCAGGAATTCCTTTATTGAAAATCCAATCAGGAGTATAGTCGGAAACATAATGTCTGACATAATCTTCCAACAAATCGGTCGGTTCAAGTTTTCCCATTTCAACCAATTTGTTTTGATAATAATTTTGTAATTTTCTATACCTTTCAGCAGCCTTAATAATATCAGGAGTTGCATTGGTTTCGGCAGTTTTTAATGCGGTATTGGCTTCCTCTATGGTTATCAATGGATTACCCTTACTGGCGGCAATTCTTGCCATTTGGTCTCTAAGTTTTATTAGTTCAATGGTTTGTTCAATGGCAGGATTTTCCATTCCACCAAATAAAGTAACGAAGTTTTTGTTTCTTTGTTCTATTACTTTATTAAGACCACCAATAATATCTGTTCTTATATCATTTCTTAGTTTCATCGGAGCATCTTTATAAAAATATAAAGGCGAAACTATCTTTTTAAAATTATCTATAAGATTACTGAAACCTTGTTTAATTTGATTAAATGAAGTTATTTGAATCGGAGTTGTTATTTTTGGTGAAATTGCTACTTCTCTGATGGATAAACCAATTGAAGGTTTTTGAAGGTTGTCTTCCTTGATTTTATTTTCTTGATATATCTTATCTAATTCTTGTTCTTCTGGTGTTTTTGATACTTCTGGTTTAACAACCTCTACGGGGGCTTTAACCGCTTCTGGTGTGATTGTAGAAATAGGGATAGGAGTTACTGCGGTTGGAGGGACTGAAACTATTGGTGGTTTAACTGGCGAAATCATTGGAACTTCTACTGGCACTTTGGTCGTTTCAGTAACTACCGAAGTTATGTTTTCACTAGTAATCGGTCTTGATACTATTTCTGTTGGACTAACCTTTATATTAAAAAGTTTTTTTAAAGAATCTATAAAAGCATTTCCTTGTATATTATAAGCACGATAAGTCAATTTAGTTCCATCGAAAGTTTCTTGAATATATGTATTTGATGATTTCCCCTTAACTTCAAGTTGATACCAACGAGAAATGGGTTCTTGTTTTAATAATGTAGAAGGAACTCCAGTTTTAGATGGTTCAATTTCTTTGACATATTCATAAGCAACTGCTCCTGGAAATTTTGCTGGTTTAACAATTCCCTCTTTTGTTACCTCATAACCATAAGCAGGTTCAACTTTTTTTAATGGAACTTTTGTTACTTTAGGAGCAGTTAATTGCAAAGTAGCTAATTTCAAAAAACTTGCAGCAATTGCTTGGTCAACAAAAACTCCAAGTCCGCCAATAACATATTTCCACTTATTAGCTGTTTTTTTTGCTTCTTCGACAGTAATTGGTTGATATTTTTCTGGATTTATTGCCGAAGCAATTTCACTAATAAGGGGAGCATTTTCCATTGTCTCATCAAATCTAGTAATGACTCTCTTTTTTAAAGGTTCTGTTATTTTGCTTGGTGCTGTTTTATAATCTTGTAATGTTAAAGCCAATGTTCTTGTTGGGTCAAAAGTTTTATTGACATCAAGCAATGTTTTTCCAAGTCCAGTAAAAAAATTAATCGCTAATTTACCAATTCCAATAGCAAATTGACCAGTTTGTTTTAAAGAAGAAACCATTTCTTCTTTTGCTTTTGCTGGTTGATAATTAGTAAGTCCAGCGAAAAAAGATGGTATTGTTGGTTTAACAATTTCTTCTACTGCACTTGAAAGAGAAACTTTAGATTTTTCTATAACAGGAATTTTAGTAGTTTGAACTATTGGAATTTTTGAAACATTAAAAGTTTTTCCCTGAAATGTATTTTTATTTTCAATTGGTTGAGTAATTGAAGAATTACCTATTTGAAAAGTTTTACCTTCAAACATAATTATTTATTTAGTAAATGAGTATCCACTCATTGCACCAGTACTAATAATTTTTTTATATGCTTTTATGTATTTTTGAGCCAAGTCCGCACCAAATGATTTAGTCATTCCATCAAGTATGGATTCTTCTGAAGCACCAGAATTGAGATATCCCTGAATATCATTGGCTATATCATTTGGTACACCAACCGAAGCCATTTTATTAAGTTGGTCATTTGATAAAGTTGTTCCACCACCAGTAACTTTCTGTAAAATATTCTGTTTTTCAGTATTCCAAGCATTCTTAATAACCTGTTGTCCACCCTTACCAGTTGGTAAATAACTTGCTTGTTGTCCCTTAACTTCCATTGAATTAACTGGCATAGATTGTATAAATTGTGTTGGTGCAGTTTCGGAATATAATGATTGTTTAAATCCTTCCTCGGTCATTCCTTGAGCCCAGGGAGCACCCCAACCCTTTGCTTCACTTAATGTAAGTTTATTGGTAGCACTAGCATTTTTTAAACTTGCTTCAAGTACCGCCAAATCAACTCTTCTTTTATATTCTTGTTCATCTCTCTCAAGGGTAAATATCTGGTCGGAAACTTCTTTATATCTATCACTAATCATCTTATAGTTATCAAGAGCCAAGTTTGCTTTATCAATCAGTTGCTTATTAACATCAATGACTCCAGCGAAAGCACTCTGGATAGTATTAGAATAATTTTCATAATTTATGTCCATCTCCTTTGCTCTGGATTGTAATGATGCCGCCAAAGCACCATAACCAGTCAAACCAGCCTTCTCAAATATAGAACTTGTACCCAATGCTTGCGAACCTTGTTTAGCCCGTAATGCCTCTTGTAAGATATTAAACCTGCCAGGAGTTAAACTGGCTGTCTGAGCAGTTTGTTGAGCAGTTTGTGATTCAGCACCAGCCGCACCCCTTTGTAATCCGAGAACATCCAATTCTGATTGTCTTGAACCAATTGGTGTATTGGCTGATGCAGCTGCTTGATTAACTACCTTCTGAAATTCAACTGGCATTTTAGTTTGGTCTGGATAGGCAAGACGATAGACCGAAGACCACTCCGAAGGAGTTGTGGGTTGGCGACCCTTTTCTTTTACAAAAGTGTCTATAGATGGTTTTATTTGGGCATCTAATAAAGTAGGCATAAATTTTTAATAATTTAGATTTATATTTTGCGAATAGGCAGACCTTTTGCCCGCCTGCGTTAGTAAGTTTTGTAGGTAAGTTCCCTTAGCAGTTTCTTCTTCGGTTGGTAATGAGCCAGTAATTCCACCCATAACATCATATCCACCAGGTACTGATATGCCAGTCATACCAGCAGTTCCAAGTTGTGCTTCACCACTTCTGGCTTGTTCCAATACCTGTTGATTATATTGAGCCAATGAACTTGATTGTAACAAACGATTGGTTTGTTGAGTCATACCAACTGGCATTTGTCCGTAAATCTGCGGCACTGCTTCAGTACCTTGCTGACCGAAAGCACTTTCTTCTCCCAACTGTTTAACTCCCTCGCCAGTAAAGGTCATACCAGCGGCTTCTAAACTTCTTTTTTGTGCTTCTATATTCTGTTGTGATTTTAAAGTTTCAGTTTCTTTTTCTAACTTTCTCTGCTCTTCTAAATATTTTAAATTTTGTTGTAAGGAAGTCGTGGCTATCTTAGTCAATTCGGCAAAATGCGGGTCTATAGTAGTCTCACTTATTTTTTTAAATGTAGTTAAAATCTCCTCTGGATTTACCTCAACTCCAGGCGGATAATATTGAATAACTGTTTTAAATAATTCGTATTCCTCTGGTGATAAACGACCATCTTTTAATGCTTGGTCTAATACGGCATTGGCATTTTTAACATATTCATCTTGTTTGGCTTGGGCTTCATCGGCTTCTTTTTTTTCTCTTTCTATTTTTTCTTGTGCGGTTTCACCCTCTACTGGTTTCTCACCTTCCTTTGGTTTTTCTTCTTCCCATCTTTCTGGATTTTTTTCTTTTTCAAATTGAACAGTACCAGATAATTTATCTGTTAAAATAGCACCATCTTTTCCAATCCAATAATTATATTCTTCTTGTGTTGGTTCTCTTTTGAAATAGTCCTGATATAATTTAGCGACTTGTTCTTTTGTTAAACTTTTAGAATGTTCAGGCAAAGTACTACCAACTTGATTAACTGGAACTTCTTGACCTAAAATAGTTGTAGTTTCTTCTTTAGAAGTTGTAGTTGGTTCTACTGGCAAAGAACCTAATTGTCCAATTAAAATATTTGATTTACCAATATCTTTTTCCGCCTCTTCTTGAGAAGCAGACGAACCACTATTTATTGTTCCATCTGATTTTTTATACCAGAACCAATATCTTTGTGCCATATATTTTTTATAAATTATTAACCTGTTGCTGAAAACCTAATAGTATGGTCATGTGCTGGAGCGGTTACAGCCAACAACACTCCGCAATTAGTCCATTTGCTAATAAATAATATCAAACCATCTGCCGTAGATGCACAAACGCTTGAAGTACTTCCATTTGACCTATGACAGCTTTCGTGCCCAACGGCAGTAGCTTCACCCTCGCTATAATCAGTCGCTGCCGCAGTATAATAAGCGTGAAAAAATATTCTTTGAGGTGGAAAAGGAATTGGCACGAAATAATAAGCAGGCGATGTAGATGTTATAAAAAATTCGCTATAAAAAGAATGAGTCGGTTGTGCCATCAATAAAGTTGTTGTTGAAAGAGCTTTACCTATTTTTAAAACGTTGCCACTTGGAGCTACTGAAGTAATGCCGTAAATAGAATCTATAAAATAATCACTGCCAGCAATTAAACTTGCTTGATTGGGATTTATACCAAATGTCTGAATTGAAATTGGTGTATCGTCGGTATCAACGGATTCAGCCGCAATGCCGATATAATTATGGCATTGATAATCATTGGTAACGCCAGCCCGATAAACCTTTGAGGCATCTTTTATGCCAATAACAGACCAATGAGGGGTGTAAACTCCCTCGCCGAATTCCTTTGATTTTAGTTGAACATAGTTATTGCTTCCCGCTGAACCTCCGCTTATCATAATCCCGTAATTTGGATGTACGTCCAATTTCCAACACCAGTATAAGTTGGTAATATCTATTTCTAAGTATTGTCCACTCCCAGTTAATACTCCACTACCCCAAACAACACCATCATTCGTTGGCTGGGCATTCCAGGTGATAGAACCATCTCCGCTTTCTATCCAAGTTTGTGTCACCCGATAGATATTTATTGAAGTATCGCCAACAACATTGTCCTGATAAAGTCTTAATTTAACACTTGAATTTATATTATAAGGTTTCAAAATGTCAAACCAAATATAACCTTTCATCTGATACCAGTCACTCCCCGAACCTTCAAAACCTATCTTTACAACCGTAGCTGTTCCATAATTTGTAGTGGGATTTCTCTGCCAAACATAAGCATCTTTGGTAATAGTCCCTTCACCATAAACTGGTTCGTCTGCTGTTTGTCCCAGACAAACTGGATTTCCAGCCACAATAGGTTCGCCAGTAAGAGTACCAGTCGTGGATTTAATGACCAAATTTCCGTTTATGAGCAGACTTGTGCCATCCCAATTTAGATAATTTATAGCATTGCCGATATAAAGTTTAGCTACATTATCATCATCAATACCCAAAATAAATCCACTTTCAGTGTTGGTAAAATCTGTTTTACCACTTGCGATATAGCATTGATTATAACCTTGAGATTCGCCATAAACATAGAAACAAGTATCAACGCCAGCATGATAAACCCAACCTCCTTCTCCCCCACCGATAGCACTCCTGAAATAATTTCCTCCGTGGCTTGGTGAAGAAACATCAATTCCCAATGCGAAATCGCTTGTATCGTGAATCCCAAGAATAGAAAAAACAATACAATATTTTGTTCCGTTGACAAGAAGATATGTTTTGTCAAAAGTAAATGTTATCAAGGTAAGACTTCCTGGAATACTTGTGGCAAGAACACCTGTTGAAACTGCTAATGCCGTCCCAGTTGGTATTGAGTCCGTACCATATGTTCCTGAGTGAGCGTAAAGTTTTGCGTAAATATAATCTCCTGCAACGGGATTCAAACTTTTAATATAAAACTTCGCACTTGATAGATAATAACCAGTAACACTACAAGCAAAACTGTTTCCACCTGCAACAAGGTCGCTGCCAGACGGAGTATCCATCCATAACAAATCGTCTTGGTTTGTTTCTGAATACGAATCAATCAAAACAGGTGAACTCCAACCTGAACTTGATGCAAGATTTATGATTTGTGAAGTAATTGTGCCTGCGGTTAATTTTCCTACATTTAAACTATCAATATATGTTCCATTGATAACAGAACCAACACCAGTATTCAAAGTAGCCTTAATGTCAAAAGCAGTAGTTCCTATCAGATATTTTACATAAGACGCATCAGTGGCAGAACCAAAATAGAAACCAGCACTACTAATGTAATAACCAGCATTAGTAGAATCACTAATAGAAGTTTTTCCATAGGATAAATTTCCACCAATTAAAGTTATATCCTTAAATTGTGCCGTGCCATCTCCCTTGATTTGCCAACCAGTTGTGCCAGCGACAAATCCAGTTGATTGAATATATTCTCCAACTCTAATACTACCAGCAGTTAATTTTGAAACTGAAAGATTTTCCAATTTATCACCTTCAAGTCCTAAATCAGGAAAATAAGATTTGCTATCAGGAACTTCAAGTTCGATTGGAACTGAATCCTTTCTGTTAAAAACGGAAAATCCAAGGTCTGTTAACTGCATTTTATTTTTTTATTTCATCAACTAATATACCAACAGAAAGTCCAAAAAATGACCAATAGGGATTCTTGCCCATTTCTGTCCCCTCGAACTGCAAAAAATTCCCTTTTTCTGGATTTACCTTCATATTTTCATTGATGTATTTTTTTAGTTGCCCAATTTCCTTGTACTCAGTTATTGAACGAGTATTGTTATCAACCACTCTGGCTTTTAAGAATAATCCCATTGCACGGTCGGCATAAGCGATAACAGATACAACATCTTTTGAAATTTGTGGAGAACCCAAGTCGAACGCTTTTGTTTCAAACCAAGAGTGAATTGGTTGTCCTGTGTCATTAACATCAACATAGGCATCAGCATAATATCTGGTTGAATCTGTATATTTGCTTTGAGCCCAAACCATACCAGTGGTTGAACCAGTATAAAGTTGTAAAGAACCAGAATTATTGTAGGCAGTCATTGCCGTGATATTATTATAAAGTTCTTCTATTCTCCAAGTTTTAGTTGGGATATTATAAACAATCCGAGTGTTAGTAAATGTAATTCCATTGACGGTTACTGTTCCAACATAAAGATAATATTCTTCATCAACCACTTCGGCAAAGAAATTACTCGGAGTTCCTGCCTTGATAAAATCTATTACCCGACCAGCGATATTTTCTGGTCTGCCAGAAGTTGATTGCCAAACACCATCTCTATTCGCCCATATCATATAAGCACCAGAGTTTTTTATAGTTCGGTGATTTGAACAACCGACATCCCATACTTTCTTTTTCTCGCTTTGATTATATTGATAAGCAGAATAATTTGTAAAAACAACTAATCTATCCCAATTCTCTCCCAAACCAGTAATTGATTCCGAATAATCTACATCTATAAAATCAGTAGCAACAGTCCAACTAATATCGCCAGCAGTAGGAACGGAAGAATAATAAACACGATATGGATAGGCAGTAGCAGTAATATAACAATTTGCCACATATAATCTATCTCTATATCTTTTGATATACTTGCCTTGCGGCATATTGGTACATCTATCAGTTGTTGAAAAAGTTGTACCAGTTAAAGTTCCTTTTGGTAAAAATACTCCGTCAGTAGAATCATAACCAACGATAAAACAATAGCCAATAAAATCTTCCATTTCAGTTACACAATCTTCAAAAGCATTATAGGTTGTACTAACATTAATGTCAGTCCAAGTTTGTTCAATGGTTTTACCAATTGCTTGAGTATAGGTTAAGTTTTGAGTAAGGGTTATACTTACGCCAGCCTGAATTGTATCAATTACTTTAGTTTCTTCTGTCGCAGTGCCTTTGCCAATTATTACCGAATCTCCAACAATATATCCAGTGGTCGTTGTAGTAGATACAACCTTTTGACCAGAAGCGGAAGAAGTGGTTACAGTAGAAGAAACATTAGTAAAATACTTCAATGTTAAATTAGTCCCAGCAGAATTATTTATAGTCGCTAATATCTTTTGAGTTGAAGCGGTTTGTCTAAAATTATGAAGTCCAGTAATTGATTTATTAGCAACTAAAGTATCACCGATTTTATAGTAGCCGAGCCGTTTGGTTATTGCTCCGTATTTATAACTAATCTGGCAGTTATCGAGCATCGACAACTCGTTATCATTAATCAAAAATGGAGATGTGGCAGTCTGAAGCCCACCCAAAAATTGTAGAAAATTAAATGTTTGAATTGCCATATTTATATTTCTTCAAAATCATAATAAGTTCCAGATTCTAACATTGGTGCTTTATTACTTTTTGCTTCTGAAAATAATTGTAATCTAAAATCATCCATCCATCGTTTTGCTTCATCAAGATTACCCTTTCTCGCTTCAATTTTAGAAGCTAAAAAGGTTTGGGCGGTATAGGTAAATGGAATTTCCGTATTGTCGGAAAAATCTGATAGACGAGTTAATTTTTTTAAATATCTAATCTTTAATTTATATCCAACATAATCAGTTTCAACTGGAACATTTAATTTAATATAACCAGCATCAATCGTATATTTTTCTGGCAAACCAGGAGTTACACCTTGCCAAACGGAATCGCCTGCGATATGAGCGTGAGTAGTTCCAGTGCATCCACTCAACACACCAGTAGTTTCCGTATTAGCGGTATAGGCAACTGTATCTGAGCCCACATAGACTGAACCAGATTCAGAAAACTCATAAGAATCCGTGAGGGTTATAGAAGTTGCTAATGCTAAAGAATTGGCGGCAAGTGTAGTTTGAACCCAATTTTCAGTTTCTTCATCAAACTCGTCTATGTCAATATAAGATAATGGATTATTACCTATTTTAACTGCTTGAATTGCCTGTATTGTATTAGTATATTTTGGTGAATAGGTAAGTCCAGATAAGGCATATTTATATTCATTTTCGGTTAGGGCAAGTGAAGTTTCATTATAAACCATTTCAAAATCCCAATCTTTCAAAATACCATTTTCATCTGTAAAATGAGTAACCGAATCTTGCCAGTTATTCAACTCTCTCATTAAAAACTCTTTTGAAATCTTGCCACCCATTTCCGTATTGGTAACATCAAGTGCGGACTGAATTAAATCTTGGGCGGAAGTATTGCTTAAACCAGTTGAGGCGACATAATCAGATGCCGAACTTGAAGTTGTGCCATCTGTAAAAACAACATAATAATAAGCATAGGTAGTATCAGTAGAAATCAGGGTATATTCGGTATATGGTCTATTCCACTGAATCATTACCGCATCTGCTATTGGAGTTGTAATCGCATCAACCGAAGCAATTAAAGTTCCAGTACCACCATCAGTAGCCGCACCATAAATCTTAATTCCCCTTTCGTAAATCTTGGTGACTGGTGTGTCAATTTCGTGTGAAAACTTTGTAGAATTGGTAATCGTTATTGAAATTCCTCTTATTACAGTACCATTGACATCACACTCTTCAGTTTTGCCATCACCAACTTCACCCATAATAAACCAGTCGTCATCTGAAAAGAAATTATTATCAACTACTGATAAAGCAGTTCCTACCGCTGTAAAAGTAGAAACAACATAAGTCCTTGTCAAATCAGATAAATTTGGATGTGCAATTTTTATAGTACTACCACTTATACTTATTATACTTGGTTTTCTTAACACCTTACTTGTCATAAATTTATTTTATTTGTCTAATCTATCTTCAATCTACGGACTATATTAACCACCCTGATTATTTTCTAAAAACTAATGTAAGGATTACTCCGAATAAAGTTAAAAGCCCAGTCAATAAAGTAGTTATAAAAAACCAAAGTATCTTATCAAACTTGCTATCTATCTTAGTATCAAGTTCGTCTATTTTAGTATAAATAGCAGTGATATGATTTTTAAGGTCAAGTTTTATTTCTTGAATGTCCCCACAGGAATCTTCCTGACGCTGTTCAATTCTTGCTACTTTTTCTTCTGGTGTTTCGTGTGTCATAATAAAATATTTATTGTTTAAATACTACTCTCCAAGTTTTTGGCTGCTCAGGGGTTTCGTGTATGTCTGTCCCTGTTAAATCTTTGTGATATACATTACTCATTTGATTTTATATTTAATTGATATTTATTCAAAAGTATCGCCTATATTAATCTGAGTTGCTGTGACTGTTTTCCACGAATCACCTATATTAATTTTTATTTCAGAAACATCTTTCCACACATCAGAAATGTTAATCTGCATATTAAATCCAGTTATTTTTAAATCTTCAATATAACCATCTGATGTTGGTGCTCCCCCATTATTAAAACTGGTGGGTGCTAATAAATATCTATGGTCTCTTTTGGCGGTATGTAAAGTAACGGAAAGGGTATCAATCAAATTAATATGTGCAGCATCGCTATAAATATAAGTATAAAATGTGCCATAAGTTCCGACAGATTCATCTCTTTTTACTCTTATGTAATAAAGAGTATCCAACTCAAATGTTGTATAGCTATCTGAATATACATTTCCACCATCACACTCAATAGCATAATAAGTCCGAGTTCCACCATTATTCATTACAAGATTACATAAAAAATAGTGAGTTCCAGTTGTAACCAATGTACTATAATCTCCCAAATCTATTCCCATCATCCAGGGACACATAAACCCTACAGAAGTCTGATTATCAAGATAAAAAGTAAATTCTTGGGTAAAATCGCCATCAAAATAATCTGCTGAAAAATCTTTATACAAATAACAAGTTTCCGCACAGGTTAATCCAGCAAAAGTAGATGTATTCGTATCTTGGGATAAATGATTATTTGTATCTACTTCTGTATAAGTAGTAAAATCTTGAACAGCCATATTAGGCGGTATATTTTATAAATAAAGTTCCTTCGGTTGTCGTATTGGCGGCAGGTGGGTCACCTGTGCCGTAGCAAACATTCACCAGCATATCAGTTGCTGCTGTGCCGTGGTCAGATGCTTCCATATTGGCTACCAGAGAACCAGCGACAACGGCTGCGGCAGGAAGTCCTGTGCAGTTAGTCAAAATGCCAGAAGTCGGTGTTCCCAATAAAGGAGTAATTAAAGTTGGAGAAGTATTATAAACTAATTTATCTGTTCCAGTTTCATCCGAAATAACTCCAGCCAATTCTGCAGAAGTTGTAGCGGCAAAAGCGGAAAGTTTATCAGTTAATAGTGCAAAAGATGATGAATGTAAATTATCAAGCAAATCAGCATTTAAATTAGTATTTAAAGTGGTTGAAGTGCAAGCATAGGGAGAGGTGCCAGTCGCCACGCTTGAAATAAAATTAGCAGAAGTAAAAGTATAAATACCAGTATTCGCATTAGCAGTCGCACCAGAATAAGGAACAAAGATATTTTTTAATTCCACTGATGGAATATCAATCGAAACGCGTGAATCAACCGTTCCACCAACTGTTATATTATAGGTTACAGAAACTCCACCACCAGATACATCAACTTCCCAATAAATAACAAGTCTATCTGAAAAATCGCCAGTTAAAGCAAAATCAGATACTAAAATAGCGTGAGGATTTATGATTTGAGGAGCCGAAGAAGAGGTTGCCGTGATAAGAATATCCTCAGAAGTCATTATTAAATTTTCAGTTCCAGCCGCAACTCTCTGATACATTTTCCATCTCGCTGTTACTACTTTGCCAGTCGTAACTCCTCCCTTATAAACGTGGGTGTGAGATTCGTAAATGCCAGCATAAAGAGTAGCTAACGCAGGAGAGGCAATCGGGGTTATAAATTTGAGAACAGTTTGGTTATTTCCATTTGTTAAAGCCGCAGTCGTAACAGTTCCAGTCGCAGACCGAGTATCGTCCATGATATAATAAATTCCACCAAGAGTATCGGCAGTAGCAGAGTAATATTCAATTAATTCTTGAGATTGAACTGCTAAATCAACATAGTTTTTTGTAGCGGCGTCTTGACCACTCACTGGGTCTAAGACACTTGTAATCAAAGATGAACCAGCGTCTAAACCTAAATCAAATACTGGTATTCCACCAATAATAGTTTGCGGAGTAGTTTGGTCAAGTTTAAGATAACCCGATAAATCCTCAACGGATGTTTGGTCAAGTTTACCAGTATGAAAATTATATTTCCAAGATATAGACATATTATGATTTGGTAACGCTTATTAATTGATTGCTTATATCGTAAGCTAAAGTTAATGTAGCAACAGTCGCACCAGTAGAGCCGCCAGTTTTATAAACAACTCCTGTTAAATTGGTTGATGTATAAGATAAAGAGATATAGTCAAAAATTGGTATTTGAAATCCTTGAATATTCTTTAATGTTCCCTCGGTTGCTGGGTCAATTAAAACTTCACTTGTATTTTCTAAATTTATTCTTGTTGTTCTATCGCTCATTTTATTTTAATTAATTTAATTAATATGTAAGACCAATTTTATTATAGACCTTTTTTAACTCTTCCTCTTTTCTGAAAATGGTTTGTTCTCTTCTAACAAGAGATAACATTTGTTCTTTTTTTATTATAATTTCTTTTTCTGCTTCTTCTAACCTTTTGTTAGATTCTAATATATCATTTTCTATTTTCATTAATTCCAAATTTTTTTCATTCATCTCTTTGGTTAAACCAACAATAACATTATTTACATCCATTACTTTTTGTTCTTTTGTTTTAATGTCTTCATCCTGTTGATTAATTTTTGAAGTTCCCTCTTCCAATTCTTTTGTATGAAGGTTAATCCCTCCCAACATACTTTCTATTTTATCGCCCAAGTCGGAAACATCTTTTCTTTTAGTTTCCAATTCTTTATTAAGTTGAGCAATGTCATTTTCAAGAACTACTTTAACTTTATTAAATTTATTATTTTCTTCAGTGATATAACCCATTAAAGTTTTCTTTTCATTAGATAAAGAAACTGATTCATTTTTTATATCTTCCTTTGTTTTTTTGAGAATTTCTATTTCTATTATCAAATCTTTCTTCTGATTTTCAATATTAAAAAGAAAGTTGTCAAATTCAGATTTAGCAACTTCCAACCCTTTAATCAATTCTAATTTTTCATTAGATACTTTTTCAATTTCTTTTTTTAATTCTTCTAATTTATCTTTTTCTTCTTTTTGTTGGTTCTGAAGATTAGAAATATTATTATCAGTATCAGAAATTTGTTTTTTAATAACATTATACTCATTCATCACTCGACCTAATTTTTCTTTTTCATCTTTTAAACTAGTTATAATTTTCATAGGTTTATTTTATTAATTAACTTTTCGTGAATCCTCTCACTTTCAATGTAACTGTTCCAGCACTTCTGGCAGTCATTGTGGCACATAACCACTTCAAACCATCACAGTTAATTTGGAATAATCTAAAGTCATCAGTGCCAGCTGGAGCAATTCCAGTATCTCCGTCAATGGATGCACCGTCTTGTAAGTCAATCACATCAATATAATCCCAATGATTTGTGACTGATTGAGAATCTGAAAAATCTGGTGCGTCATCACTAAGACTTCCCTGAAACTTCACAGTCATATTGGCACTTGAAGCAGTCCCAAACTGAAGAACAACATAATTACAATCAGATACATCAATTTTAAGACCAGTTTGAGGTGCAGTTCCTGCCTGAGCAGAAAAAATAGTTTGAATGTTTCTTGAATTTCTCATATTTATTTTAATTATTTGTAAATCCTCTGCCAGTAACCGTAACTGTTCCAGTACCACTATAACCACTAACAATGGCACAAAGCCATTTTAGACCATCAACATTAATCTGAACATTTCTAAAATCACTTGAACCAGAAACAGCAATGCCAGTATCACCATCAATGGAAGAACCACTTTGTAAATCTATTACATCAATATAGTCCCAATGATTAGAAACTGATTGTGCCGAAGCAAATGCTGGTGAATCGTCACTGATTGAACCCTGAAACTTTACAGTTGCGGTTGTCGTTGAAGTTGTCCCATACTGTAAAATAACATAGTCGTAATCAGAGACATCAATGATATTCCCAGCACCATTGGCGGCTTTGGCATTGAGAAGATAAATTGTATTGCATGAATTTCTCATAATTTTTATATTTTAATTAATAATTTTTTAATTAAATTGACCTTTACTGGTTTTTTTACAGAAAACCAGTAAAAACTGTTAGTTTCATAAGAAACCTATTCTTCTATTTTTGGAATACTATATGTTGCTTCCGTGCAATAACCTGATAATACTATTCCCGTTCCTTTACAATCAGGACAATCTGGTTCTTCTCCGTGTTCTACCATTGGAACTAATTTACCAGTTCCATTGCAAGAAGTACATATTTTGTATAACTTGTATGCTTGTGCCATAAACTTGAAATTAAGAACATTGAATAGAAATGCAATCAGAAGCAGCAGTAGAAGTAACAGGACTAACTACAAAGCAACCAGTGCATCCCGCAACCGAAGTAGCTAAATCAGCACAACCATCAATACGGGGATAACTGAAACATATTCTTCCACCAAGACCTGAATTTGTAGCAACAGCGGCAGTTAATGTTACACCACCAGAAGCAACAGTGCCTCTGTTATTGAAGATACAATCTTCAAAGTTAACAATGCTACTATTAATTGCAGCCGCACCAGCTCTAACAAATACGTGAGTAATTTGAGTTGTCCAAGAACGGAAAAAACAATGGTCAAAAATATTCCCACCACATCTTGATGTAGCTCCTAATAATATTTCTTGACCAGAAGCAACCGTGTGTTGAAGAGTATAAACTCCAAAGTTACATTCCTTATAGATTCCTTCACCACCAGAACAGTTAAAAGATGCAGCGTTGACATTAGTCAGATGTGCAGAACCTTGATTCTCAATATCACAATACTCCATATAAGTATTAGAACCTTGGTCAGTAAATCCATATAAGTTCTCAGCAGCAGTAAAACTGTTTGCTATTTTTATGTTGTGCCAAGTAGTTCCTGTGCCAGTGACTTTTATCAAAGACACATCATTCGCCACTCCCGTTCCACTTGTTTCAATTCTGGTTCTTGCACCCAATTTACGACCTGCACCAGCCATTCCAACAAAGTGAACTCTACTTTTTGTAACTTCCAACATTTCTGTTAACAAATGGGCTGTATGAGAGTCCAAAAGAATAACATCATTATTGTTAGTAGTTGTAGCCGCATAAGCAGCGGGTATAGTAGTAAAAAATCTCACATTACCATCTGGGTCATTCTTACAAACATTTTGAAGAATTTGAAAGTTTGGGTCTGCTGAATCGCTTGGACTCATAACTACTAAAATTCTTCCGAATGTCGGACAAATACTTGCAGCAACATTATTTAATCTGTTGAGTAATGCTTGTCCGTAACCTGAATTTTGATTATAATTTGACATATTTATTTATTAAACCACTTGATTCCACCTACCGACCTCATTATGGCGACTAAACCATAACTCATAAATCAAATGTTATTCTAACCTCTAGGCAGCACCATCGCCTTTCGAGAACTTGATAAACGAACCACTTACGATAACTATACCGTAACCTCCTCTAACACCATATTGCCAATCTTCGGTAGAATCTTTACCTAAATCAGCGGGCGGTAGAAAATGCGGTTCTTCCCAAACACCCAAATAAGCAGATGACATCTGTGAAGAGGCAATTCCCCAATAATACCTTTTATCAGTATCTGGAGCACCCGAAGCGTTTGTCGCAACCAACGGTAGCACTACGTGGCGATATTTCGCTTTGTAGACGTTAGTCACACCAGAATTTGCACCTTCAACATCAGCGGTTGACTGCAAGTATTCACGAGCAGTATTCACTGTGTTTGGGTCATCAGTGGTGAAAAGAATGTCAAAAGACATTGTCATCTTTTCTCCCATCTGATTATATGTATTTTCGGTAACTAATCTTTCCATACCTTCTAAAGCACCCTTAGATAATCTTGGATTATTCGCCAAGATATTTCTATAGGTCGTTGAACTACCACGTAAATCGTGAGTAGAATCAAATAAAGCAGTAGATGTAGTTTCACCAGTAGAAATGGTAACAGTGTTACCTTCCTTGTTGGTATAGGTTGTAGCAGTTCCGAACCCAATTCTGTGTTGTAAATCCAATTCCTGTCTTTGTGGGACTAATCTTGCTATGTTGGTTAAACGAGCAATAACTTCTGGGTATTTATTTCGAGTTCTCATTTCATAGGTAATTCCAATGTCTTTACCAAAGCGGTCAACGGACATTGTTTTTGAAAAACCCTGTTGAACTTGAGCTCTCTGAGCTTGGTCTCCCTCATCCTTAATAGTAGCGTATAACTCTAAATCAATTTCGCTGAATTCTCTGGTATCACCAGAGTTCGCAGGAATACTAACTACCTTAAAGAGACCAGATGTTCTGGCAACTTGAGGAACAGCTTGCAACTCATCCATAAAGATGATATCTGCAGCCTTTGTAAAATCAGATTGTGTACTTGTATTTAGTTCACTCATATTTGTAAGTTAATATTATGCGTCTGTATAATCAGCGTTTGAGTTAAGAGTAAATCTACCTTTGGCAGAGCTAATGAAACCTTTACAGGTAACCACTTTATAGGTAGTCCCCGACTTATTCACCAAACCAGCAGTGCTTAAATCATAAGCAACACCAAAAGAGGTCGTTAATAGAGTACCAGTAACAGTGCATTCAAATTCAGCACTTGGTTCAAGTGGAACTTCCACTGGAACTAAAGTTGTTGATGCAAAATCTGCATCACCACTTGTTACGGCAGTTCTAATAAGACCAAGATGTTCAACTGATTGAGCAGTTGCTGTGGCAACATAACCAGAAGTCATCATAACGATGTCTCCCTCGGTAAAAGTTACAGAAGCTGTTTTGGGTTTCCAAACCATTTTGGTTTTCCCTTTACACCATCGAGCCATAACTGTTTTCTTAACCAAACAAAAAACTACAACAAAATCAATGTTCGACTAACCATTGTTTTAATTGTAGTGAGCCTAATACTACGTTGATGACGCAGTTTCTCCTGCGAAGTAATAGATTGTTTATTTTTTACAAGGGATTTGATTTCCCCGTTTTCGCCCACGTAGACTAATCTACTTGGGCGATGACTGAGAACTAATCCTATTTAAACTTTTAAACCTCTTTCTTTTTAAGCCACTCTTCAACGCCTTTTTGTGCTTTTAGATTGGCTTTATCTAAAAGTTTTTTCATATTTTCTTCATTGCCTGTTATCCAATTATTTTTAATTTCCAGACCATTTACCGATAAATAAGTTTTCAAACCGATTCCTTTATTTTGGTAGTGAAGACAATTTATCCTACTGTCACAAAGCATCAATGGTTTCGTTTTCCAGAAGAAGAATAAATCTTCTCCAATACCTTTTGGCAATTCTTCCATCTGACCTGGCTTAACCCACTTAAACCAAGGTTTTTTTACTCTCTCAAGAACTTCTCTTTTAACCATAAAACAACCAGCACCAGCAGCCGCTACCTGGAACAAAGTATCAAGCGGATAAGTGATTATTCCATTAAAAGCTGTTTCTTCTTCGCTCCATTGAGAATAAAGATACGGATGGAATGGTTCTGTTTTCCAGTGGTATATTCCAGTAATTGCCTCAACTCCCTGGTCTTCATTTTCTTCCAAATCTTCCATCATCCAGTATAAAGTTTCTGGCGGCGAAACAACATCGGTGTCAAAATATGCGATATGCGTAGCACCATTCTCCAAAGCCATATCCGTCACATCATTTCTCATCTCATCAAGATTATATCCACCGTGAATTATCAATGAGAAATGGTCATCTCTCTTTTTTTCCTTACACCATCCGTAAAAGTTGTCAAACATACTGAACAACGAAACAACAAAATCTGTCGGCAATGCTGGATAATTACAAGCGATACAAACAAAAATGTTATTTTGTTTTGATGATGTCATTTAATTGAATATCATCTGGATGCTCTACACTAAACTTTTTGGCGACACTATCATCACGAAGATTAAAAGAAAGATTACACATTGCCTGAGCAACTGGACTGACATATTTGTATTCTAAACCATAAGTAGCCATCTGTTCTAAAAACTTGGTTGCTAAAACTGAATTGATTAAGTGATAATAATATTGATTAACTATATTTTCTGTCTGTATCTCGCTTAATAGATTCTTGTTGATTTTAATAGTTTCATCAGTTTCAATTTGACCGCCAAATAAACTAACTTCAACCAAATCACTCCCCTCAATTTCCATTACTTTTTTAATTTCTTTATTTCCTAAAAATGCCATAGTATTAGTTTAAGAATATTGTATTAATGCTTAAAACTTTTCCTTCTGGTAGTTGAATCTGATAGACGGTATTTCCTTTTGAATCTTTCATTTCTGAAATTACACTACTAGTAACATACTTATAATTTCTTTGGAAAATTTCATAATCAACAATTTCTTTGGTATCGTCTTCAAAAATAATTTCTGTCTTTAAAGATTCTTCCCAAACACCGTCAACTTTCTCGCATCTATTCTCCAACATTTTACCCCAACCAACAACATACTTATCGTGGTATCTAATTACTTTAACTTCTTTCAAACCAGTTTCACGATGTTGGTCGTTCCATTTGGCGAGTTGTGCCTTATTAGCAGCATACTCAAGTCGTTCAATCTTAGACTTTAATTCTTCATTAGATTTAATAATTGAATCAATTTGTTCTTGAGTAACAACTGGAACAACTGGAGTTGCAACTGGTTGAGATGTAGAGACTGTTTCTTCTGTTTGTTTTATTTCTTTATTTTTTGTCATAATTTTAAAGTTTAAAGTTTACCCATTTTTTTTAATTTCTCTTCACTCATATTCGGCTTCAATTTCTTCAAGAGGTCATATTGGTCATCTGTTAATTTATCAGCACTTTTGTTCCCTCCAGTCTGAATCGCACCATCCTTAGCCATAGCACTAAAAATTGGATTAACTGATGCCGACCTGCCACCAGTAGCCAAGACCCAAGCATCACCCATCTTTTTTTCTATATCGGATTTAGTGATTGCTTCATCAGCCAAACGGTTAAAATGAAATAAAACTTTTTTCTTCATCTCTTCATCATTGCCAGCAAATTTCTCTAAATACTCTTCTTTGTAAGAACCAAGTTCTTTTTCTCTTGTTTCTTTTTGTTGCTTTGTAAAATTGGCTTGTTGTTCCTCTATCGCTTCTTGCCTTTTTAGAAGTTCCATTTCTTTAGCATTAAGAGTTTCTCTTTCCTCTTTAGTCATATCACGCAACTTCTTAAAATTAAAATCCTTGTTTTCAAATTTGGCAAGTTGTTCTTTTGTTTTGGATAATTCCTCTTGAAAAGTTTTTGATTTGTCTTCAGCCATTTTATTTGCCTCATCGGCACTCAAAACATTTTCAACAGGATTCCCATCTTGGTCATAATACTTTGCTATCATAATTATTATTTTATTTCGCTTAAAGAACTCTCAACTTCATCGTAAAAATTCTCGAAGTTAAGAATCGTGGCAACATCCCTGTCTTTCTTGCCATCCTTGGAAACTTGTTCTAAATGTTCGACTTTTGTGCCTTCGTAAATTTTCTTGAAGGCTAAAAGACCTTCTTTCATAACCTCAACTTCAATTTCCTTATTCTGCATTACTTCAAATTCTTTTTCGATTGCCCTTAATTTTGCCTGAAGTTCAGTTTTCTTTTTTTCATCTTTCTCATTTACCGATTCATTTTGAATCTTAACATAATCCTGACGTTTAATATTCATCGCATTTTCAGTATCGATTAAAACTTCTTCCCTAACTTTTCTAAATAACTTGTTGACATCCCTAAGTTCTGGAAGACTTAACTGTCCCTGCACTCCTTTTAGGTAATTGTTATAAGCCGAAAGGGAGTGAATGTAAGTCGTTTTAAATTTCATCATTTTTAATTTTTTAATGATATAATTTATGTTATCTGTCGTTTGACAGCATTATTTCTTTTTATTTTTTCTATTTCTTTGAGTTGACGGAGTCCAACCCATCTTACGTAAAGTTCCGTACACGTAGGCATTTGCTCTCTTACCTTTTAAACCTTTCTTTTTTGCTTGGTTTTTAAGTTTTCTTTCTTCTGCTTTTGGCATAAATTTATACTACATCACTTTTAATAAATACTTCTTTTGGTTGATTGTCGGCATTATGAATACCATCAAGATAAACTATGATATTCCTAATCTCGGCAACACCAACCACCTTAGCCCGTTCAGAAAATATTTCTTCCATATCTTGGGCAGAAATAGCCAAATCAAGAATTCGCTGATTAATGTAAAAATCACAAAGTTTATTAAAGAATTTGTTATTGGCAAGACTATGAGCTTCAGCACATAAAGTTTTCTTTTCATTTTCGGTTAAACCATCAAGAATATCCTTACTGGTATTGGAATCAACATTTATCTTCTTCAATATATCATCAAACTTATTCTTAATTTTATCCTTATTATCTAGCATTATTGTTGTATTAAACTTTGAATATTGGGAACTGCTTCGTTAGTATTGGCACTTTGACCGACCCTTGAAGCAATCATATCACCCATTGTTTTTTGCTGTTGTCCTCCACCACCCATCATCGGCATTACTGGTTGTTGTTGTTTAAATAACTTCTGCGGATTTTCTTCCGACATAATGGCAAATCTTTTCTTGGCATAATCGTAATTCAACGAATCAATGCCAAATAATATCTGGGCTTCTTTAAGTCTGCTGATAAACAAAGTTCTCTTCAATTCAGAAACATTCTTCTCGCTAGGAGTAATCTCAACATACCATTTAAGTTTAAGAGTTCTCAATACTTCTGGATTAACATAAACCTTTTTAACTTTCTTATTAGGAAATCTAATTGAGTTGCTAAGTATTTCTTCTTCGGCTAATACTTGGTCTGGACTCATTGAATTTGCTTTCTCTGGATTAAACTCAATTATCTTACTGACATCTTCTTCTTCGCCAGTTGAATCCAGGTTTATACTTCTGTAAGTATTAACTATCTCGTTTTTATAAATGTCAATCTTGCTGTCTATGGGAGTTGTCCAGTTGGCACAAATATTATGAACACGAAGCCAGGTAAGTTGTCGTTCAAATTCCATCGCACCGAGAACAACCCAACCAAGTTTCATCAGTTGTTGTTTTTTTAATTCCTGAACTTCGGTGGCAGTAGTTCCCGATTTAGTTTGGTCGCCAGAAAATACTGGATTAACAGTTTTCTCATTGACTAATTGCTTAATCAAGTTAAAGACGGAAAACTCACCCTGGGTTACACCAAGTTGCTGTTCTCCAAGTAAAGAATATAACTGACCCTTACCGATTCCCTGAGTAATCTTACCGCCCAAGAATATATCACGACTTAAAATACGGTTGGAGTTATTAACCATTGGAGGTTTGAAAGACTGGCGTGTTTTGAGAATCATCAGTCTTAAAAACTCATCAAGCATCTGTTGGTCAACTTTCATCTTGGCTGGAATTGATTTTGAGTAAGCCCAGAATCTTGTCAATGCTTCTGCGTCAAACTTGGCAAGCGGAATTTCACCAGAAGGAGAAACTGCCGTTAAAGGAAAACCAATCGGCAACATCATCACCCCGTTAAGCAAAATCATAAACTCGTTATTCCACTTGTCAAAGTATTTAACCACTTCGACCATATCATTCTCAGTTTCAATCAGAGTCCAATTACGATAACTTATAACTTCATCGTCAGTAATCTTAACTACTTTTTTAGAAACATATTCAAATCTTTCCCAATCTCCATAAAGAGTTTTTGCTTCATCATAAGATAATAAATCCCTGATAAAGGCATAGGGTTGATTCCAGATAAAAAATTCACGGATATTACCAAGATAAACTTTTGTGCCAGAAAGTAAATTAGACTGACATTCGCCCAAAGTCTTTTCCAGTCTGACAGACCATTTGATACTTTTCAAATCTTTAACGCCATTGGAAGACCAGGCTTCATCAAGTGTCTTAACGACATTATTTCTTTCTACAAAAAGTTCTTCAACAAAGGCAGTTCCCTGGTCTAAACCCTCTTTGTAATAAAGAGGTCTCTTAGCTTCATAGAGGTCAATATGTTTTGACTTTCTTACCATATCACCCATCACCCAACCCATTTCATTGAGCATTATATCGTCTTGGTCAAAAGCAATTATACTGGAATCAAAATTAAAATTTAAAAGAGCCGATAGTAATGTAGTCTCTTTTTCCATTGTCGTGCCAGTAACAATCCTGACATCTTCGGCATTTTTCTTTTCTCTCAAATATGAATAGGCGGCTTTAGAATTTTCCTCGTAGTAGGTCATATAATCCATATCGTCAAATTCTGGATATGACCCATTTCGTTGGTCTCTGGATTTCTCTAATCTGCTTAAAAGATAACCACGATATTTTGTTTCATCATCAGTATAATCTACTTTAGACACCATCTTTTCTTCTTCTAAAGCAGGTATCTCCTGTTTATTTTTCTTTGCCATATATTTTAAACACTATAATTTTTAAATGTTTTATTATAACTTCCGTCACCTTTTGAATATGCAATTCCATCTTTACCAACTAACCACCATTCAAATTTCAAATATGGGTCTTCACTATCATCTATAAAATCAATCGCAAAATTTTGACTTATGTAAATATGAATATCATTTAATTCATTTGTTACAGTTAGTTTTGACGATATTCTTTTAACTTCTTCCAAATTACTTAATTGATTTTTTCTAACTATAACTAAATGTCCTATTCCACCAAGTAAAGATTGAGCATATAAAACTCCACTTTTAGTTGGCAGATGAGAATTTTCCATTACGATTTCTTTCATAGCACGCTAAATTTATCGTAAGATTGGTTGTCTTCTTTGGCTGCCAACTCTT
>Ga0315284_10001730_pt1 | contig 31155 bp, 31 predicted proteins | sample YL17G09_16_MG_FD_203696 | JGI IMG/M metagenome (GOLD analysis project Ga0315284, IMG submission 203696) | Sediment microbial communities from Yellowstone Lake, YNP, Wyoming, USA - YL17G09_16 | ecosystem: Environmental > Aquatic > Freshwater > Lake > Sediment | place: USA: Wyoming | collected...
AAACTTATGATACCAAACGGTTTTTGAAATCTCCGATGAAACAAAGACTCAACCGTCAGTTTCTAACGGCAATAAAAGGGATTCTAAATGGTATAAGAACGAATGGGTATCAGATTAATTCGTTGCTTGATATTCCTTGCGGCACGGGACGGATATTTTCAATACTATTATCAGAAGGTATTAAATTCATAGGAGCTGATATTTCAATAGAGATGATGCAGTATTCCCGTTCTATATTAAAACCTGACCAGACGGTGTCGCTTATTCAGTGCGATGCCGAGCGAATGCCATTTAAGGATGATAGTTTTGACGTGATTACCTGCCTCCGTTTTCTTACGATGAAAGTACCCAGAGAAGTCAGAACTTCTATTTTTAAGGAGATGAGTCGTGTCAGCCGGGCGTGGATTATTATTGAGTGCCGCCATAAAAGTATTGTGAGCACTATTGGAGATTGGCTATCGCAGAAATTTTTCCACCATCACCCGAGATTTAACTATTTTTCGCGGGATGATATTAAGAGAGAATTAAATGAGGCAGGTATTGAATTGATACGAATCTATCGTCCCTTTGGGGTAGCCTCTAACAAGTGGTTACTATTAGGGTTTGTAGATAAGAAATTAACACATTGATAAAATATGGACCATTGGTTGATTAAAACTTCCTGGGGTTGGTCAGGCTTGATTACCGACAGAGATACTATCAAGACAATAATTTTGCCGTCGGATAATAAATCATTGGTATTAAAGAAACTTAATGAGAATCCTAATTCGTTATCGGGTTGTTGTTATTCCTTGAGCAAACCACCTAAAAAGCATAAGTTACAAGCATTTATTCCACGTTTCTTAAAAGACAGTAATCATTATTTTAATGGAGAAAAGGTTGACTTTAGATATAAAATTGATTTAAGAGATAGTTCTGATTTTGAGAAAGCGGTTTATAAAGTGCTAAGAACTATTCCATACGGGAAGATACGGACTTATAAATGGGTGGCAGAGAAAGTCGGGTGCCCGAAAGGGAGCCGTGCTGTAGGTAATGCGCTGGCCAAAAACCCCTTACCGCTTATCATTCCTTGCCATAGAGTTGTCAGGTCTAATGGGTCTTTAGGTAGTTTTTCTGCTATCGGCGGAGTAAAACTAAAGAAAAAACTATTAGAGGTCGAAGGGGCAATACCCCTGATGGATTCAGGGTAGGGAAGGAAATAGCTTTTTGGCCTATGATAAAAGAAGAAATGATAGATATTCTGATATGTCCTTTTTGCAAGTCAGATTGCAGGCAAGGAGACTCTGATATTATTTGCACTAATTCAGAATGTCTTTGTGTGTATCGGATAGAAGGCAATATTCCCGTAATGCTAATAGAGGAAGCCAATCGTCTCTGCCCGAAATGCGATAGCAAAAGGGATTGGATAGAAGAACAGAATATCTTACGCTGTCCAAAATGTTTCTGTGAGTTGCAAGGGAAATAGTTATGAATTCCAATTAAAACAAACAAGTATGGACAAACGAACCTTTTTATTTATTATTTTATCAATTCTTGTCTGGTTTGCTTATGTACAATTTATAGCACCGCGTTTTGTTCCTAAAAAACAACCTCCTCCCATTACCAAAGAAATGCCGCCACAACCGGATAAACAGGATGTGAATAAGCCCGATTTGACACCACCTGCTACCCAGTCAAAACCAAGCGAGGAGCCGATAATCCCAACGAAATATCAACACCCCTCTAATATTATTGTAAAACATAAGAAATTAGAGAACAATTATTTTGAGGCGACCATTAGCAATAAAGGCGCGGCTATAGAATCGTTCATATTAAAACAAAAAGAATATAAAGCCACAAAAACCACAGACCAATTATCTATTATCAACGTTGCCGAACCTGATAAATACGCCCTGACGCTGAAATTCCTCCAATCTGATGTTGATATTGGAAATAACCTCTGGGAAATAGTCGAAGAAACCGATTCGATGATAAAATTCCGTTACACGACACCAGAAGGATTGGTTATTTATAAGGCATTTTCATTAAATAAATACAACTACACATTAGATTACAATATTAGTCTGGAAAATCTTTCTGATAGCCCGATTACTTCAACTTTAGTTATAAATGGTGCAGGTGATATCCCTTATGAAACCTATAATTTTGGTGATATTACCGGATTACATGCATATACTGATAAAGAGAATAAGTGGTATGTTGAGGAACAACCATTACCGGCTAAACTAAAATCCAAGAATGTTAAATCGCATATTCTAACACAGGGACAAGATAATGTTGCGTGGACAGGTATAGCCAGTAAATATTTTGCTGCAATCCTTGTGCCGTTGCCTAATACAGATATAGCCACCTATAATTTTGACCTTTTAGAATCTTCTATTACTAATAGCGCACCTGCTCAAACGGTACAATTATTAAATCTTAATTTTTATCTTCAATCTAAAGAATTATTACTTAAACCAAGTGAAATAAAACGATTAGACTTTATGTTTTACGCAGGGCCTAAAAAGGATTCCGAATTAGCCGTTTTTACCAATTTGGGATTTGATAAACTGTTATCATACGGTTGGTTTGGGTTTATCAGTAAGATTCTTCTTTTCATCCTTGCGGGGCTATTTGGTCTATTCAAGAATTATGGGATTGCTATTGTTGTTCTAACTATTATTATAAAAGTAATCTTATTCCCGGTTACCAAAAAAGGTCAGGTTTCTATGTATCGTCTTCAGAAACTTGCACCTCGTATCAAAGCGTTACAGGAACAGTATAAAAATGACAAACAAAGATTAGGCATAGAACAGTTAAAACTGTGGAAAGAATACGGGGTCAATCCTCTCAGCGGTTGTCTGCCGATGCTCTTACAGATACCGGTCTTTTTCGGGTTATACTGGGCATTGGCTTTAGCCATTGAGTTGCGTCAAGCGCCGTTTATGTTATGGATGAATGACCTTTCTCAGGCTGACCAGCTTTGTAAACTACCTTTTCCTATATTGGGAGCGACATATCTTCATGTCTTACCGCTTATTATGACACTTTCCTGGCTAATCCAATCGCTCACGCAACCTAAATCGCCCGACCCGCAGACCCGTCAGCAACAAAAACTCTTTATCTTTATGCCGCTTGTTTTTGGTATCATGTTTTATAATGTTCCTTCGGGATTAACTTTATATTGGTTCACAAGCACTCTTCTCGGCATTGTGGAGCAACTACTTATTAAGAAATACTATTTTAGATAATAATCAACTATGGATAATGATACCATAGTGGCTATTTCAAGCCCATTAGGAAATTCTCTTAGAGGAATAATTCGGCTTTCCGGTAAGAACGCATTTCAACTTGTTCAGGATACTGTTAATCAACCGTTAATCACTAAAAATTGGCAGACCGTTTATTGTTCTCTTAATATCAAACCTACTTTTTTGTCAGAAAGCAATACGAAATGGCGTATCCCGGTTACCCTCTATCTAATGCATGCACCGCGTTCTTATACCCGTGAAGATGTTGCGGAGATTCACACATTTGGGACGAAGGCGTTACTGGAAAACATTGTGGAATATTTTATCAGTAAAGGAGCAACATTGGCTACCCCAGGCGAATTTACTAAACGAGCATTCCTCAATGGGCGAATCAACCTATCTCAGGCAGAGGCAGTGCTTAATATTATTCATTCTTCCTCAGAACGAGAACATCATCTTGCAGTCTGTAAATTATATGAACATTCTTCTATTTATCTCAGAGAAATAAGGGACCAGCTTATTGAGCTTATTTCACGGATAGAGATTTCGCTTGACTTTTCAGACCAGGATATAGAAATAATTTCGTATCATCAAATCAAAAATGTAACTAATTCAATCTCTGCTCGAATCCGTGAAGTATTGAGAGGTATGTCTGCCAGTAAATCACTATCTGCGGATGGTATTATCTGTGTATTATGCGGCAAAACCAATGTGGGTAAATCCAGTTTATTTAATAGATTGGTTGAGGACCGCCAGAATATTGTTTCACCCATCCCCGGTACGACACGCGATTATATTGAAGGGATATTCTCATATCCCAACATAAGAGTTGAGACAGGCCAGGAAATGGTCTTTAGACTATTTGATACTGCCGGTTCGTACGGATTTACCGATGAGATATCTCGCCAAGCACAGAAACGAACTGGTGAAATACTAAAACAGGCAGATATATACTTAATGGTTATTGATGGCTCTCAGAAACCTGATGCACAGGATAGGGCAATATACAAAAGATTAGAAAATGATAAAACCATTGTAGTTATTAATAAGATTGATTTGATGTCAGTCAGCCAGTTAGATGGCCAACTGGCTCACTGGTCAACTGGTCAACCGGTAGGTGTGAGTGCTTATACGGGAAAAGGAATCACATCTCTTAAAAAGACACTTTGGGAACTATCTGCTTCTAAACCACCGGAGCGTTCCTCTAATGAATTGATTATTAATATGCGGCAACGAGAAAATCTCAGTTTATGTTTGAAGTCTTTAAATAAGGCAAAGGCAGGAGGGAATAAAAAACTTTCTTATGAGTTTATCGTCCTTGACCTCAGACAGGCATTAGACTCAATCAACTTTGCATTGGACGGTTATGTATCAGGTAAAAGCCTTATTACAGATGATATTCTCAACAATATTTTCTCTCGTTTCTGTATCGGGAAATAACACTGCCCGAAGGCGAGGTCTCGCCAAAGGCGGAGATGGCTTTCGCTACGCTACCGACTGATACTCTGTCTCTATCGAATGATGGGGAGACCCATGTCATCGGAATTCCTCAAAATCCTTTATCTCTTGCCTTTTTCTATACAGCAAACCGCATCAATACCTCCACGGGTGTTATATATTGTTTTTGCTGATAAGTATTTTGGCTTAATGAGCCGATAGAGGTCTTTAAATATGCGGTCGGTTGCCATTTCCTGATAAATGCCCACATTACGAAACGAGACGAAATAATATTTAAGACTCTTGAGTTCAATACACAGTTTGTCAGGAATATATTCAATAATAACCGTGGCAATATCAGGTAAACCTGAAAACGGACATACGGCTGAGAATTCTTTAGTGGTGTATTGAATAAGTTGTCTCTCGCCTTTATACGGAAAGGTTTGTAGGAGAGAGGAGTTGATTTTATTCTGACCCATATAATTATTAATTATAAGTTATAAATTATAAATTCATAATTAATAACTCATAATTCATAACTAACTTTATTCTTCCAGCAATTCCACATTGGCTCTGGGGATAATGGCTGTCTTGCCATCAGGTAATTCTGCTTCCAATACCCGGGCCGGGCTTTCGGTTTCTATTTTGATAAGTTCATTTGGAAGTGATTTAACACGGGCAAGCGTGCCGAAATACGGTTCGCGAATGATGCGAATCTGGTCGCCTTCTTTTAATGCGCCCGGTTCCCAGTCCTCACCAGCATCTTTTTTAGTCTGTTTTAATGATGGGTCGGATATAATAATTTCAGGTCTGATAACACCGGCTCTAATCTGAGTAGCACCACTTATAGAAGCCTTTTTACCTTGCTTGGATATAAGTAATTCAAATGTTTTATGAGCCATATTTATTCGTCCGAATCCTTCTGTAAGAATTAGTGTTAATCCAATCTTTTCAGTGCCTGTAATGGCTACACCCAAGTCATAGCCCAGTAATGCTTTCAGGTCTTTATCATCAAAACCGCCTACCACGATGCCTTTAACACCCACTTCAATTGCCTTCTTTAATGCCGAACTGGACACATACGATCCGCCGATAATAATTTTATCTTTATATTCCGGTAAAATTAATTCGGGTGATAATTCCTGTTCAGGACTTTTAACTGCGCCTTGGATAATACCGCTTATTTCTCCGCCGATACCAAAAATACCCTGAATAAAACTACAATATGTCTCTACGACCGCTCCTTCTCTTTCAAATATCTGGACTACTTCACCATCAATATATGCCTTTAATTCCAAAGGTTGTGGTTCTTCTCTGAGAAGAACCTGACCGGTGATTTCGGATATACTTTCTATTATGCCTTTTATAGGTGATTTTATAGAGGTCTTGAACCATTTAATGAGTGGTTTACTTTCGGCTATTGGTTCTTCCTTATTTATAGCATCTTTTTCCTTCTTAAGCATATAATGGCGGATGTCTTCAGGTGCAATAGAAAGAAGGTTAACAACATTAATGGTATGAACCTTGCCGGGTAGTTCTGTCCTGGCGATGACAGTATCGCTGTTAACTATTTGGCCGACTTTTACCATTACATCTCCCTGAATAGGCAGAATCCTTTTCTTGCGCATAAGAGTTCGTCCTGTAACTCTTAAGCCTGGTGTATATGCATGTCCCATAACGCTCCTTAATTAATTATGAATTATGAGTTATAAATTATGAATTAAATCACTAATAACTCATAATTAATAATTAAACACCTTGCAGTCAAGATTTACCTTATATAATGATAATTGGCGGAGGCGTGTAGGAATCGAACCTACCCACCCGCATAAAGCGAGTACGCTGGCTTTGAAGGCCAGGAGGGCCACCAGACCCCGTTCACCTCCATCTTGCTCTCTCACCACAAAGACAGAGCTACTGCCTCCTGTAAGGACAAAGATTAAAATCTGTGTTATCCGTGTTTATCTGTGGTTTCGCTAAGTATTCTTACATCTCCTACCCGTTTGGTTATCTTAATACTATCTAAATACTCCAATAAAGGTATAACATATTTACGAGAAGTGTTCAATAGTTTAGTTAATTCTCCGGGCCTGATATTTTTATGCTGTGGCAATCTTGTTGAGCTTCCCAGCCCGTTAGAAAGTTCTCCATTATGTTCTAACTCACTACTTATATCTTTATCTCTATTTGTGTTCCTTTCTAACGGGGCAGGTTCTTTGAAATAATCATTAAGAATTTTAGTTGCTTTATCTATCGCATCCTTGTGCATAATTATTCCTTCAGGTAAATCCACCAAAATTCCCATCTCTTTTAAGATTTTAATCATTTCCTCTGCCGGCTTGGGTTTTATATCTAAGGTTTGTACCATAGTTTCAAACCCGGGCGGGTTAAAAAGATTGCTTAAATAAACAGTTTCTATCTTTTGTTTTAATTGTTCCTGCTTGTCGGTCAATTGAATTGAATACTGGGAAAGTCTTATTGAATCGCCTGTTAACTGAATTATATTCTCATTTGCCAATTCGCTCATCGCCATATCAAAAAACTCTTTTCCTGCGGGTATTTTAGCCAGAAGCGGTCTTATTTCTTTAAGCGGAATATTTAACCTTAGCGGTTGTTTCTGATATATGTCTTTTAGTATCTGACTCACACTATCTTTTAATAGACTGAAATTATGGATGTGCATCATCCGGATTGGTTTTGAGGCAACGGTTATGATTTCGCCTCTATCAGCGAGTTTCTTTAGAGTTGTTTCTATCTCATAAAGCGGTAGATTAACCTTATCAGCAATTTCTTGCGTCTCAAGAGTATTGAGACCTGCGTTCATTAATACCTGAACAATTGATTCTTCAGGTGTGGCTGATTCCAATGATTCTAATTGCTGGATTATTTCAGATTGAAACCGTTTGTGTTTAACCGGATGGGCATCCATAATTCTTCCGCCGCCTATCAGAACCATCGGCGCATACAAACGGACGATAAAATGGTCATCCTTGACTATTACCAGCGGCGACTCTGACTTGAATTGGATTACCCCGTGCTCTCCGGGCTCAAGCCTGTCTTTATCAAGCAAAATCACCCTGCCTAAAAATTCGCCGGTCCCGATATGCAATCTTATACGGGTATTATTTTTAAGCGGATACAAACTATTCGGCATAACTTCAATTACCGCATCAAAGATATTGGTCGGCTCAATATAACCCCGTGCCGATAAAGTATCGCCTCTCATCAACTCTTCTTTTTTAACTCCGGCCAGATTTATACCCACACGTTGACCAGCCACGGCTTGGTTGGTTTTGCCGCGATGAGATTGTATCTGCCTGATGCGAACATCCTTTTTCTGGGGCAGGATTTCCAGATGGTCGTCAACTTTCAAGATACCGCTTATTAACGTGCCGGTAATAACGGTCCCTGACCCGCTCATCGTAAAAACACGGTCAATCGGCAGGCGCACTGGTAAATCCTTACTTCTTTGAGGAATACCCGGCGACAAATCATCTATGACTTGGATAAGTTCAGTGATACCTGCGCCGGTTAGCGCCGAGACCTTAATAATCGGTGATTTTTCTAAGAAACTATCTTTAACTAATTCCCTGACTTCTTTGGTTACTTCTTCTATTTTTTCATTATCAACAAGGTCAATCTTACTCAGAACAATGATACCGGTTTTGATATCCAATAATTTCAGGATGTCAAGATGTTCCAGCGTCTGTGGTTTGATTCCATCATTGGCATCAATCAGGAACAGGACCAAATCAATGGCATTGACGCCGGTGAGCATATTCTTGACAAAGCGCTCGTGGCCCGGCACATCAATCACCTGCGCACAGCGACCGCCCGGGAGAATAAAATTAGCGAAACCGATATCTATGGTCATCTCCCGTTCTTTTTCCTCTTTCAAACGGTCAGGGTCGATACCGCTGAGCGCCTTGATTAGAGTGCTTTTACCGTGGTCAACATGACCTGCTGTTCCGAGAAGAATATAGTCCATATGGTTAAAAGTGAGGAACACGAATGGCACGAATGGAGCGAATAGCACGAATTATTCGTGGGATTCGCCGTATTCGTCTTATTCGTGTTCTCTTGAATTGTATTATAACACTAAAATATTATAAAGCAAGTTTTACCCGGCGCAATTCGGGGGACGCAATACTTAATCCTTGACAAAAGGAACGTATGATAAATATAGTAAGCGGATTGAGCGGATTTTACGGATTAAACTGAGAGCAGAGCCTCCCGTTAGGGATAATCTAATCCGCTAAATCGGCAAAATCAGCTTAATCAGCTTACTCTTTTCAAATTCGGGGGACGCCGGACCGAATAATTCTTGACAAAGGAACGGAAGTTGAGTATAATGCCCATGGAATTCAGGGACTACGGAATTAAATATACTGCACAAAATGTTTGATAACATTAAAATATAAAGTATGATATAGATGGGATTAGGAGTTAGTTATATGCCTCAAAAAAGAACGGGTAATGCGAAAGATTGGGTTTTGATTGCAAGCGCCTTGGGTAATGTTTTTCAGGCAATTAGGCAAGCTCAAACAGAGAATGATTTGGAATCAACCAGGGCGGCTTTATTACGGGCTCGTTTTGATATAGGTTACCTTGAAAATAAATTAAAGGAATGGCAAAATAAATTAAAAGAATGGCAAAAAGCATATTCTTTAGTTAAAGAGAATGAAAGAATGTTAGAGGAAAAAATTAGTTACACGGAAAAAGAATTATCTCAATATAAAGGAGAACTTTATACGCTCCAAAAGGATTCGCAGAAAAAAGCTGAGGAAAAGGAGAGTTCAAAATGACGATATCTACACTAACCCAAAAAGGAAACAGATTAACAATGGAAATTGAAAGATATAAACGGTTACTCGTTCCAATCAATTCAAATATTGAAAGATTAGGAACGCTTTATAGGAATACATCCATTCAAAATGAAATTTCTGATGATGAATTACTTAAATTAGCCCATAAAAACAAGGAATTCTTTTATCTTGAAAATCCGGAAGAAAATATTTATTCTCTTTCAGATGGGACACCGTTATGATACAAGGCGATATAGTCCTGATAGCATTTCCATTTACTGACCTTACCACGAAAAAGGTTCGTCCCGCCTTAGTAATATCCAAGGAAGGATTTAATGAACACAATGAAGATGCAATATTTATAATGATTACCTCAAACACTGCTAATCTTAGGAATGAGGATATTCTATTAAGTAGCAATGGACCGGGTTTTCATGCTACAGGATTGCGCAGAGAATCAGTCGTTCGCACCCCTAAAATCCATTGTTTGTCTCAATCTTTAGCCAAAAGAAGATTGGGGCAAGTATCCCAAAAAATCATAAACGAAGTTCTCCAAAAATTGCGCGACCTGTTTTTCGAAGGAGTTCCGGGGACACAAAACTGAATTATTGACCCCGTGAGGGAAAGGCGTCCACGGATTTCCTCGTGGGACACATTCCCGCCTGAGGCGGGTCTGAAGAGACTCTACAGGGTCGCCTCTGGCGACAACTCCCTGCAATGGGCTATTTATTTGGGTTAACTGACACCGTTTTTCTAAAATCTATATGTTTAGTGGTCAGCTTTATCCCTATCAGAACAAGTCACTATACCTTATTTATAAAAAATCGTCCTCTGGATGTCAATTAAAATATGTATTTGCTGTCATTGAATGTGTCCCACGAGAAGTCCCAGGGCTCGGAAGTCACCTCAGACGGCGGATTGGTTATCAAATAAATTGCTTGACTTTTCTCTTGGTTTGGAGTAAATTATCCCTAACGGGACCCCGTAAGGGACAAGCAGAAATAACAAGAAAGGAGACCGCCAGTTTTAATATGGCGGATTCCGAATAATATGAAAAAAACCTTTTCACTGATGACGATGCTCGCCCCATTAGAGTCGCTACGACCGAAAAGTCTATTTCTCTCGCTATGGACGACTCTAACGGGGTGGAGATGCCACACTTTCCTGCTACTGCTTGCTATATTAGTAGCAACAGGTACTAAGTATGTAAATACAGATAAAGATAAAAGTGGAGAGAGTGGGTACTATCAACCCGTTGGCTGGAAACGACTCGCCACAAGATGTCTTCATAGTGTAGGTATAAAGAATAACGGTACGCTCTGGGCTTGGGGCGATAACAGCGACGGTCAATTAGGACTCGGCGATACAACACTTGATACAACGTCCCCGGTACAGGTCGGCAACGGGACTGACTGGGCAGCGGTCTCTGCCGGCGACAAACATACGCTCGCACTCAAGACCAACGGTACGCTCTGGGCTTGGGGCGATAACAGCGACGGTCAATTGGGGCTTGGCGATACAAATGATAGAAAGTCTCCGGTACGGGTTGGCAAAGGGACTGACTGGTCAGCGGTCTCTGCCGGCTACGAGCATACGCTCGCACTCAAGACTGACGGCACCCTCTGGGCTTGGGGGTATAATATCTATGGTCAATTAGGGCTTGGCGATACAAATGATAGAAAGTCTCCGGTACAGGTCGGCAAAGGGACTGACTGGTCAGCGGTCTCTGCCGGCGACGAGCATACGCTCGCACTCAAGACCAACGGTACGCTCTGGGCTTGGGGTAATAACAGCAACGGTCAATTAGGGCTTGGCGATACAAATGATAGAAAGTCTCCGGTACGGGTTGGCAAAGGGACTGACTGGTCAGCGGTCTCTGCCGGCGACAAACATACGCTCGCACTCAAGACCAACCGCACGCTCTGGATTTGGGGTAATAACAGAGACGGTCAATTAGGACTCGGCGATAAAACTGATAGAGCGTCTCTGGTACAGGTTGGTAAAGAGACTGACTGGTCAGCGGTCTCTGCCGGCGGTAAACATACGCTCGCACTCAAGACCAACCGCACGCTCTGGGCTTGGGGTTCTAATGAGTACGGTCAATTAGGGTTCGGCAAGATACCTGATAGAGTGTCTCCGGTACAGGTCGGCACCGATACTGACTGGTCAGCGGTCTCTGCCGGCGGCAAACATACGCTCGCACTCAAGACCAACGACACGCTCTGGGCTTGGGGCGTTAACGGGGGCGGTGAATTAGGACTCGGCGATTTTGATGATAGAGATGCTCCGACACAGGTCAAACGGTAATACCGCTCAATCAAGTTGTTCTCGTGGGACACATTCCCGCCTGAGGCGGGTCTGAAGAGACTCTACAGGGTCGCCTCTGGCGGGAATGTGTCCCACGAGAAGTCCCAAAAGGAACGTATGATAAATATAGTAAGCGGATTGAGCGAATTTTACGGATTAAACTGAGAGCAGAGCCTCCCGTTAGGGATAATCTAATCCGCTAAATCGGCAAAATCAGCTTAATCAGCTTACTCTTTTCAAATTCGGGGGACGCCATACTCAATTGAATTCGGTAAGATGTCCTCGGAATTCAGGCATTTTCAGAAAAAAGCGCCTGCTAAACGAGTAAAATAGCCATATAGGAGGCGAGGTGTGTGTCACCAGACGTGTCACCAGACGAACCAGACGATGAAGAATGCACAAGAAGTTGTGCACTATGCACAAGAACTTGTGCAAAATCTCGAAGAACGGCTCCTTGACCAAATGGCCTCCCATAAAATCATCACTTTTTTATTAGTTTGACATATAAAAAGTTAAGACGATTCGTTCAATAAAATATTGCCGAAAACCCATTTTGGCACACGAATTGCTCTAATGTAAATAAGGGAGAAATACGCCTGTAAAAGCATTAAAATGCACAAGAAGTTGTGCAGAATGAGACCTTTTCGCTTTAGTAGAGCGAAGAGATTATAAGGAATCCAGGAAAGAAGAAATGAAGCCACAGATTTCACAGATTATCTTTGTCCTTACAGGAGGCAGTAGCTCTGTCTTTGTGGTAAAAAAAAGATTAGACTTGACATATTTGTTTGATTACGGTATAATGCCAACAAATAACCACAGATAGACACGGATATATAAGGGGTAAGATTATGAAGAAATTACCTGATGGTTGTGTAGATATAACCGAAAAATGGCGGCATGGGCTCGGACTAACCGCCGGATTGCTCTGGGGATATTTAGGCAAACACGGGCTGGTGTCTGTAAAGCGTCTTGAGATGGACGCTGATGAAATCACAGCATATGAGCTCAAACAACTATGTAAGTCTTCCGGCAAGACAAAAAGCTATGTCCAGGAAGCAATTGGCTGGCTGGCATGCGAGGGCAAGATAATGATGTTCGAAAATACCGTTACAGGCGAAGAATCCTTCTGTCTTAACCAGACAGAACAGGAAATATATCGGAAATTGCGCGAGCATAAATAACATTAACAATAATGGAGCGGGGGACAAGGAATATAATTCAGTACGGCTTGCCCAGCCCATAAATTATGGGCTGTGGTCTCCCCGGTTTACCGGTCAGAGTAAAAAAACAGCGTCTGCGATGGCGCTTAGATAAAGGGATTGGGGCGGTTGAATGTGTCCCAGGAGTAAAGTATATTGCAAGCTGCCCATTAGATTTGATAAAAATAGTAAAATGATAATACCATGATTGAAGAAAAAGAATTACCAAGAAAGTTAATTATATGGAGCAAGGAAATTGAAGAGGACTATTTTGATGAAAGTATACGGCAGATCAAAGATTTTAACAAAATATTCACGAAGAATAAAATCAAAAATTTGACAATTGATGATTACGCATTAGGAAGAAATGATGAAAATCTAAGTTATTGGGTAGAGTATAGCACCAAATTAGTTGCTTCTCTAGGTGGTTACGGCTCAAAGCATAGACTATTTTTTAAAAAGAAAGAAAACATATATAAATATCCCAAAAAATATAAAAATGAAAGAGAATGCTTTAAGGACATTAAAAATAATTTAATTAAGCTATATCGATTGGTAGAAGAAGATAAACCAGAAGATTTCGAGAAAATTGACTTGCCAAATAATCAGGCTATAAAAATTGTTTATCTCTTAAATAGTGATAGCTTTCTACCTATTCTAACCAAAAGTCATATAAGAAAAATTTGTGTAGAACTTGGTATAAAACACGAAGATTTAAACCCTCTCCAACAAAACGGGGAAATTCTAAATTATTTAAGACGGATTCCTGCTTTAAAGGATTACCATACAATTAAATTAGGACACTTTTTTTATCAGCCAATATCTGGATTGAACCTAAGGGGCAAAGATCTTCCAATAGAGGAGCCATTGTCTCCAAGGGTTTATGAACCGGTAGAACCGGAAGAAAAGCCAAAAAACCCTAAAAAAAGACCTGAAAAAAAAGAAGGCAAGGGGACAAGTGGATGGTCTACAAATCCCCGTTTTGCTAAAAAAGCTATTGTGGATGCAGATTATCAATGCGAGTATGATAATAGCCACCTGACATTTACTTCAAACACTACCGAAAAAAACTTTGTTGAAGCGCACCACTTAATTCCAATGAGCGCGCAGGATAACTTTGAGTTTGAATTAGATACGCCTGACAACATCATTGCTTTATGCCCTAATTGCCATAGCAAATTTCATTACGCGAAAGAAAAAGAAAAAATAAATTTAATGAAATTTTTCTTGGAGAAAAGAATTGAGCGGTTGAAAGAACGCAAAATTGAAACTAGTCTCGACAAATTAAAAAAAGCCTATGAAAGTTCAGGAGAAAAATAGATGGATTTTGTTAATGCAGATACAATTAGAGATGATTTAAAGGGTCATGTAACATTGGTTAATACCTTGATAGGAATAGCAAAAGACGCTTGGACGGATTTTCATAAAGGAATTACGATTGAACCTTATTACTGGAGGGAATTCGGGGGACAGCATACTAAATTGAATTGAGTAAGGTGTCCCCGGAATAAAGGAGGTAAAAATGGAAAAACCGGAAGAAAATAAGCCGTGTCCCGTATGTGGTTCTATGCTGCCGTATGATAAATGGCTTAAGGTGATTGGCATATATGAGGAACAGCAGAAGCATCGCAAGCAACTTGAGCAGGAACTTTCAAAGACAAAAGAGCATGGGCAAAAACTCAAAGAAGAATATAAAAAAGTTAGGGAAAAAGAGAGGCAACTAAAAAACCAATATGCACAAAAAATAAGAGAAGAGCGCGCGCAAATCAAAGAAATGCGTAATAACCTCAAAAGCAAGGAGCATACTTTAAAAACAAAACTTGAACAGAAATTTAAATTACGACAAGAAAAACTTCAAGCCAAAGTTGAAAGAGAGAAGCAAAGAACACTAAATAAGATTAGAAAAGAAGGCATGAAGATTGGGTCCGAGAAAGAAAGGGCGAAGATAGAGAAGCTTAAAAATAACCTTAAGGATTTAAGGGATAAACAGGTTGGTATGGAAACAAAACTTAAGCAGAAGTTCCAGCAAGACCAAGAAAAGATAAAAATTAAATTAGAGAGGGAGAAACGAAGGGAACTGAAAAAAATTCGTTATGAAGGTGTTAAATCTGGCGTGGAAAAACAAAAAGCAAGGACAGAAAAAGTAAGTCAAATGGCTGAAAAATATCGGAAAGCAAGAGACGTGGCAATGGAAAAAGCAAAGCAACTGGAGGAAATGATAAAGAAAGGAACTACACCTCAAATAGAAGGGTTTGATTTTGAGCGTGAACTTGCTGGCCAACTTAAGCAAAAGTTCCCTAAAGATGATATAAAACCGACTGGGCATAAAGGTGATATTATTCAGGTAGTGCAATCAGAGAATAAAAGCGTTGGGAAAATTATTTATGAGTGTAAAAAAACAAAAGAATTTAAAAGTCAATACATTGAACAAGTACGAAGAGATAAAAACCGTGCACATGCAGATTACGGAGTAATTGTTACTTGGGCTGGTAAAAAAGATAAGCAAGGTTTTTGGGTTGAAGGAGATATAATTGTGGTTCATCCATATGGTATTTTAGACATAGCAACGTTCCTTCGTGAAACATTAGTGCAAACCTATACTCTTAAGTTATCAAAATCTGAGTTTGAAACTAAGGGTAAATCTTTACTTGAATTTATGCAATCTGAAGAATTTAGATCCAGAATTCAAGATTCCATTGATAAAAGTATAGACGCCTATAAAATCCTGAAAAAGGAAGTAAAGACACATATAAATATATGGAAAAAGAGAAGTAGGATATATGATAATATCCATAGGAACACAGATGTTATTAAGAATACTATTCGCTATGTTCTACTTCACGGTAAGATTCCCGGGAAATTGCCTGAAACAAAAGAACTATTGTTGCTACCCGTATTAGCTGAAAAAATAGAGTATAAAGAAACCTGTTCTCCTGAGAATAATCCTTAATTCGAGGGAACAGTATGTAATTTTGGTAACCTAAAAACGTTTCCCGCTTAGGGCGGGAAAAGATTGGAGGTGATGAAAACGATTAGTAATGACAAAAACGGTAACAGTAACGGTAAATCCATACCCTTACAGGACAGGCGGGAGGCAGTGCTCTGGCTGAATCTGGATTTGGTTGAATCTAAACTGATTTCCCTGTTGAGGGAATTGGTCAACCATTCCGGCTTCGGCGAACTTAAGGTCCATGTCAGGATATTGAAGGATGGCAGAAAGGAGGTAATTTTGTCTTTTGGCAAGGAATACCGCTTTGTCCTGACCCGGGCAAATAACGGAATAACGGAAAAACTGAAGAACTAAAGAACCTGTTCTTTGGTTTTTCAGGTCGATGACCCTGCGTCGCAGGGCCCTCTCTGGGCGATGTTTCGGCATATCGAGAATCACCTTACAAGGCAACATTTTTCTAATCTTTGGAATCAATTAGTCTCGGTTTGAGACCAGTTAGTCCCGACCGGAGACCAGTTAGTCCCGACCGGAGACCAGTTGGTCCCGACTTGAGACCAGTTGGTCCCGACCGGAGACCAGTTAGTCCTGGCTTGAGACCAGTTAGTCTCGGTTGGAGACCAGTTGGTCCCGGCTTGAGACCGGTTGTTCTTCACTAACATTACGAAGGACAACGTAAATCCCCTTGTTAAAGGGGGGAATAGGAGGTAGTTATGGGTATTACAACCAGCCCGCTCGGAACCCGTCTGAGCAACGACAATTTTTATAATGCCCAGGTGGTTTATGTCAATGGCGTGGTGACCAATGCCGTGGCCTGGGGCATATCGGCTCCGGCCGTGGCCGCGCTGGTGGCCAGACGCGCCGAGTATGAACCGCTCTACTTTAAGAGTCAGGATAAAAACACCCGGACCAAGAACGATGTGGTGGCGCACCGGCGTTGCCGCAAAATTTACGAAAAGGAACTGCGCGATTTCCATAACGAGTGGATTGACGGCAACAGCAGTATTTCGGCTGAACAGAAATTGATTTTAGGCGGCCGGGAAAAGGATATCGAGCCGACCCCGCGCGGTAAGATTGAGGTCGTTCCCTATATCTTCTTGAAGGCGCTCGGCGGCGGCGTGATTGAAGTCCGCTCCCAGACCGAAAAAGACGCGACCCGGGTCAGTATGCATAAATTGGCCGACGGGATTGAATGCCGGTGGCTGCTCGTGCCCAAAGGCGAGATGCCGCCTGAAGGACAGGAGGATGCCAAAAAAACCGTTGTGTCCAGAAAGGCCCGGTTTACCATTGACTGCGGCGACAAGAATGCCGGAGACAGTTTCTACGGTTTCTTCCGCTGGACGAACACCAGCGTCCCGGCCAACTCCGGGCTCTGGACCAAGGCCCTGAGAGCTGTCGTTGCTTAGGAAAGAAAGATTAACCACAAAGGCACAGAGAACACGGAGCGGATAAATTATGAAATATTATAAGGAGACCAGGAATTCAGGAAAAATTATCTTGGTTTCATGGCTTCCTTATAAGAAATTCTCTGTGAACTTTGTGTCTTTGTGGTGAGAAAGGATTGCTTTATGCCTTTATTACCCAACGAAGTAAAAACTGAAAATATCGCTAACGGGGCGGTAACTACTCCAAAGATAGGAGAGTTGCAGGTTACAAGTTCCAAGTTACAGGACGGAAGCATCAAGACAGAGAAACTTTCCACCGGTGCGGTAACCGGTTCTAAACTGGCTGATAATGCCGTGACTGGCTCAAAAATACGGGACGGCACGGTCAGAAACGAAAAGATTGCGGCCGGAGCAATTACCACCTCAAAGATAGGAGAGTTACAGGTTACAAGTTCAAGAATACAGGATAGGGCAGTCACGACCGAGAAAATCGCCAATTCTGCGGTGACCACGGAAAAGATTGCGCAGGGGTCAGTGACTCCGGCGAAATTGTCGTTTGTCCCGCCGTCTGTGGCCAGACCGATTACGCCTGCGGTTGCGACTGACGAGATTGCCAATCTGGCAATAACCGGAGCAAAGATTGCGGATAGCGCAGTGACTGCTTCAAAACTGGCGACTGATTCAGTAGAGACCGCCAAGATAAAGGATAAGCAAGTTACGGGCGCTAAAATCAAGGATTATGATATTGGCTATACCCAGATTGCCTCCAATAGTATTAACCGCGAGAAGATTATCAACGGCGAGGTCTTGACCGAGAAGATTGCAGACGGCGCGGTAACGAGACCTAAATTAGGTTATAAGGCAGTTAGCGTTACAATTCCGGCACTCGCGCTTTCCGGCGATTCAGGTCCCGACCCCGAATTAGTTGGCGGACAAATATTGGGTTCTTATCCAAGCGTAGGAAATTCACCGGTTCAATTAAGGCAGATAATTTTAAGCCCGTTAGGTTCTGTTTCAGTGTCTATCTGGGCAGGAAGCGCTGCTGATAATATATTTGATGTGGTGGTGCTAAGACAGTAGGTAGTATGTAGTATAAAGTACGAAGTAGATTCACCGCAGAGGTCGCGGAGAATACATACAACCCCCTTAATCCCCCTTAACAAAGGGGGAATAAAAGGGGGTTGTCCTCTGCGTTCTCAGCGTCTCGGCGGTGAGAATATGTGGTTCTTTCTAACGGGGTCAAATAGTTATTACTTGTTCCGACTCCATCAGGTTAGCAACTATTTCCTGCATATTGCTAATGCGTCCGGTAACGACTTTGTCCTTTAATTTGAAGAACTCTATACAGGTTCCACAGGCGATAATATCTACTCCGGCTTTAACAAGTCCATCCATCGCATCCAGGACTGACGATTCTTTGGTTATTAACTTCACTGCCGAGTTATATAAAATGATGGTATGCGGTTTATTTTTATTCGCCCAGAGTGTTCTCAGGAAACTCCCCATTAGTTTTTTCCCTAATACTTTATTGCCATTGCCTAATAACTCACTATTGATAACAAGAGATTTTTTCATAATTTTTGATTTCTTGATTATTAGCCAAATGCAGAGAAGAGAACACGAATCACACGAATTAAAACGCTTATGGACAACCCCCTTTTATTCCCCCTTTGTTAAGGGGGATTAAGGGGGTTGTTATTCGTGTCATTCGCTCTATTCGTCCTATTCGTGTTTAGTATTTATTAGGAATTACTTCTCCGATAGATTCGCTTCGCTCACTACAAGCAAGGCGTTAATTATTTCGGTTTCTTCTTCTTCCTGAATAGTCCTCATATCTAATAAAACCTTGTTGTCTTTTAGTCGGGTAAAAATAGGTATTTCACGTTCCCTGAGTTTTTCGGCTAATTTTTGGGATGAGATTGTTTTAGATTTCAGTGCAATAGCCTTGGTGGGTATAGTATATCCTGCGAGAGACCCGCTGCCGGCTTGGGAAGATTCGTCAATAATTTCTACTTCTAATACAACCCCCTTAATCCCCCTTAACAAAGGGGGAATGGGGGTTGTTCCCCCTTTAATCTCCCTTAACAAAGGGGGAATGGGGGTTGTTCCCTCTTTAATAAGGGGGAATTTATTCAGGGATTCTAATTTATTCTTTAGTGTTTGAGCACGTTCCTGCAAGGTTTTTATGTCGGCAGTAAGCATTCTAAGGGTCGGATTAAGTTGCAATACTGTTTCTTTATCCCTGAATAATTTCAACGTTTCTTCAAGGGCAATAAGAGCAAGTTTCGAAACGCGGAATGCCCGGTATAATGGATTTTTCCTGATTAGTTCAATATATTTTTTCCTGCCGATAATGATGCCGCCCTGCGGTCCGCCCATCAATTTATCGGCGCTGAAACAAATTACATCTGCTCCTGCTTTAACACTGTCAGATACCAAAGGGTCAGATAATCCATAATGACTCAGTTCAATTAGTGCGCCCGAGCCGAGGTCATCTATTACCGGTAGTTTATGCTTATGTCCTAATTTAACCAAATCATTAATAGGTACACCTGAGGTAAAACCGACAATTCTGAAATTACTGGTATGAACACGTAGTAGGGCGCCGGTTTCATCGGTAATGGCATTTTCGTAGTCCTTAAGATGAGTGCAGTTGGTTGTGCCGACGCCTTTCAGTTTCGCCATACTGATTTCCATAATCTCAGGTATGCGGAAAGAGCCTCCGATTTCTACCATCTGCCCGCGTGAGCAGATTACGTTCTTTCTTTTGGCAAGGGTATTAAGGATAAGGATAGTAGCCGCAGCATTATTATTCACGATTGTTGCGGCTTCGGCTCCGGTAATCTCGCAGATTAGATTCTCAATAGTTTTATCACGGTCTTTTCTCAGACCGGTTTTGATGTCAATGGCTAAACGGGTGTAACCTCTTAAGTGTTTATTAAATGAATCCATCACTTGAGACGGCAGAACTGCCCGTCCCAAACCAGTGTGCAGGACGATACCCGTAGCGTTGATTACCTTGCGGAATTGCGGTATCATTTTATTCCGCACTTCATTTTCTATTTGAGAGGAAATTTCATTCTTATCAGGCAACACGAAATTATCAACATCCCCGCCTGACCGGGCGCCAAGTCGGGCAGGTGATTTATCCCTCACACCAATGTATCCCTCACACCTAAACTTAGGTGTGGGGATGTATTGGTGTGGGGATTTATCTAATGCCTTTATTTTTTGGCGGAGTGTCTCCAGAACATTACGGGTTACACCTACAACCATAGAACGCGGGAAAGAAGATAAAAGGGCAGTAGTTTTATTGAACTGAAGCATCTCCTCAGTAGATGGTATTTCCCTGAGGATAGATTGTTTCCCTATGATGTTTTTTCCCATATCCTAATCTATTATGACTAATTTCCGGCTTCTTTTGATTACTTCTCCGACAACAGTTGCCTGTTTGATACCTTTATCTTTGAGCCGTTTTAATAATAATTGCGCCTTATCTAGAGCAACGCTTATCAATAATCCTCCTGATGTCTGCGGGTCAAACAACAGGTTTATAATTTCTTCAGGCAGTTTCTTTTTCATATCAACATAGGATAAGTAGAAATTTTTGTTATTGAATGTACCGCCTGGGGTAAATCCAGCTCTGGCAAGAGCCATTGCCTGCGGGAAATACATAACGGCTTTATGGTCGAGTACAATACTGACGTTACTGTTGGCTGCCATCAAATAACTATGCCCGATTAAACTAAAACCGGTGATGTCCGTGCAGGCATTAACCCCAATTTTCTGCATTATTTTTGAGGCATCACGGTTCAAAGTCAACATTGATTTGATTACCGAAGCCATCTTGTCAGCTGAAACTTTTCCTCCTTTAAGTGCGGTAGTGAATACGCCGGTGCCGATTGGCTTGGTAAGTATCAGCTTATTACCGGGTCGCGCATTAGAATTGGTAATAATTTTATCAGGGTGAATAATACCGGTAACTGCCAGGCCGTATTTCAATTCCGTATCGTTAATTGTGTGTCCGCCGACTAAAACCGCACCTGCTTCCTGCACTTTGTCGATACCGCCTTTTAATATCTCTTTTAAAATCGTGATGGGGAATTTTTGTGAAGGGAAACCAACTACGTTCATTGCGGTTATTGGCTTTCCACCCATAGCATAGATATCGCTTAAAGCATTGGCGGCGGCAATCTGACCGAAGAGAAATGGTTTATCAACAATGGGAGGGAAAAAATCTACGGTTTGAATAATCGCAATATCAGGTGATAATTTATAGATACCCGCATCATCAGGTTTCTCCAAGCCAACCAGAAGATTAGGGTGACCTTTGAGAGGTAGTCCACAGAGGGCTTTGGCTAAAATACTTGGACTGAGTTTAGCCGCGCAACCTCCGCTCTGAACCGTTTGAGTAAGCCTGACATTTCTAAGCATATGACCCTCTGGTGCACCGCTTACTCCTTATTCTTGTTCTTTCTCGCCTTTTAACTCGCCAAGTAGTTTATGTGTTAAAGTTAATCTTACTTTATAAGGAGGCGTTGCACTTTTCTTTACTCCACCGGAGTAATCGCCAATTTGGCCTCCTCAGCACCCGCTGAACGCACCCTTGGCAACAACCGCTCCTTTTGAATCTATTACTTCAACCTGTGGGAATAAACTAACAATAAATTTGTAATATTCTTCATTAGCGCTGCCGAAGACCTTGAGTGAGCCATAAGGCACTTGAACCTTGTTATCCTTAATCGTAACCTGGAAATCTATCCTGAAATCTGCACCCCAATTAGGCACTGTTACTTTCCTTTGATCCGGCTTATCAAATTCCTCTTTAATTTCTATGCCTTCCATCTGGTTTTGCTTGATTGAAACATGGCTTGTCCCTTCTTGAATATAACCTAACCATAATTTATAAACTCCGGAGGGCATGGCGACCTTTTTATCATTTGCCACGTCAATATAAATATCATCTGAATTAAGAATAGCGAGGTTTAATTTGGTCGGGCACTTGAAGTTACTGATAAAATCTAATACGCCATATTCCCCTTCATAAGGTTTTAGAGAAATCTTCTCACCTTTTGAAGCCACGTTACACTCATATAGTGTATTCTTGATGTTTATAATCCTGCTCAGCGGAATACCATAACGTGAATTACCTATAACCATTACATCAGTTCCTATTTCGTTATACTGTCCATTGGCATTTTCATCAATTAATGACACCTCAACACCTTCAATTTTCCCTTTTGCATAAACGGAAAATTGTTCCGGCAGGTGTTTATTCTTTTGTATTAAAAGGGGAGTTAACACCTTTACGAAAGCGTCCGGCTTTTTATCAATGCTGTTATCAACCAATGAAAGCGGGTAAATCTTCCAATCTTTTACCGACTGGGTGCTTTCGTTTGTCTGCAGATTTATGTTAGATGTGATAATTGCGAATAACCCGCAGACTGCCAGTATAACCATGACCTTTTTCATAAAAATCTCCTTTCTTGCTCGCTGTAACGCAGCGAGTTACATCCCGACGAATGTCGGAATATTTCCCTAATTGTTATAGGATGTCTGTTTGATGTCTTTTTAATATTTGTATATATGGTATATAATAACAATATATATCAATTTGTCAAGAAAAAGTTAATTATTTTTTATAAATATATTATGTAATAAATACAGTTGCTATATATTAATTTGCCAAGGATTTTTATATACCTTATATAAATAAATATTTTGAACAAGCGGGACAGAGCATATATTTTGCACTTGTCCTGTTAGAAGCGTCATATAGCGAGTAATTAGATTTACTCGAAAGGTTATTTCTTTGATTGTGTCCGTTTCTAACGGGCTGAGAGGCCCAGAAAACTTGCTACCGCTTACTCCTGTTGCTTCTCGACTTTTAATTCACCAAGTAGTTTATTTGTTAAAGATAATCTTACTTTATAAGGAGGCGTCGCACCTTTTTTTACTTCACCGGAGTAATCGCTAATCGGTATTACTGCTCCCCCCATAGTGGTTCTGCCTGCACTGAATGTACCTTTGGCGACAAGTATTCCTTTTGAATCTATTACTTCCACCTGCGGGAATAAGGGAAGGGAAAAGTTGTAATATTCTTCATTGGCGCTGCCGTATACTTTGAGTGAGCCATAAGGCACTGTAACCTCGTTATTCTTAACCGTAAACTGGAAATCTATCCTGAAAGGCGCACCCCATCTAATCGCTGTTACTTTCCTTTGACCTTCCTTATCAAATTCCTCTCTAATTTCTGTGCTTTCCATCTCGTTTTGCTTAATCAAAACATGGCTTGTTCCTTCTTCAATATAACCCAACCATAATTCATAAGCCCCACAGGGTAAAGGCATATTTTTGTTATTTGCCACATTAATATAAATATCATCTGAATTAAGACGTTTTTTTACAGTTGAATTAAGAATAGCAAGGTCTAATTTGCTCGGGCACTTAAAGCTACTGATAAAGTCTAATACACCATATTTTCCTTCATAAGGTTTTAGAGAGACCTTTTCTCCTCCCTGGGCTACTTTACATTCGAATAGTTTGTTATTAATGTTTATAATCCTGCTTACTGGAATGCCATAACGCGAGTCACCTATAACCATTACATCAAATCCCATTTCGTTATATTTCCCATTTTTATCCTCATCGATTAATGTTAAGTCAACCCCTTCAACTTTCCCTTTTGCATAAACAGCAAATTTTTCCGGCAGATTGGATTGGATTGTTTGGATGGTATCAGTGTAGACGGCAGCGTTTGGATTGTATTGCATTAAAAAGAGCGGTGTTAAGACTTTTACGAAAGCATCCGGCTTTTTATCAATGGTGTTATCAACCAATGAAAGCTGATAATCCTTCCAGTCTTTCATTGACTTGGTACCATCGTTTATCTGCAGATTTATATTAGATGTGATAATTGCGAATAACCCGTAGATTGCCAGTATAACAAAAACCTTTTTCATAATTACCTTCTTAGGAGGACGGAAGAACCGAAAAACTGAAAGACGGAAGAACGAAGAAACATTGTTCTTTTGTCCTTCCGTTCTTTAGTTCTTTCGTTACTCGTCAGGGTAGAGGCTTACTGATTTTGCCCATTTTTGGAGGGCATTGACTCTTTCTGTTTTGTTTTCCGGTAGGAGCAGAGGCCGGCCTCTGGTATCTATGATAATTCCCACAACGCCTCCAGTGACCTTTTTCTTGATGCTTTTCCCTTTACCTTCACCCAAATCAAAATGTTTGGTAGGATTAGCCTCAATAGTTGCTTCTTGACCGATGTCTAAAGGATAAAGGCGAATTTCGTCAAAAGGCATCGAGTCTGATATTATTTTCCCGTCCGGGAAAGTGATTTTATATTCAAGGCATCTTTCGCCTGGTTTTGCCTGACCTACAACACAAACTGCTGCTCCCAGATAAATCATACAATCACGTACGAAAACATCCATTGCGGCTTTTTCATTTACTGTGGAAAGCACTCCCAGGTGCGGCATCATAAAAATACTATCCACTGCAAGATGGGTTACTCCAACCGGTTGGTAAGAATCTATCATCATTATCATTGATTGGACACGACGAGGGGCATGAGAAAGTATGCCGCCGCTACCGACAATGAGATTTAACCGGTTCATATTAATAAGGGTTTGGCCCGTACTAATTTGTTCAAAGGCATCAGATATAGAACGTTTCTGTTGGATACCCTTTAAGCCGACGGCTAATTGCTTATGATGTTCAAAGGCAAGCCGAAGTGCTTCTCTGGCAATGGCTTGTTCTATCTGCAGTTCATCCTGGGTCTGCGGGATAGTTGTCGGTCTAATCATTTTATTCTTTATCCGATTACGAATATCCTCTTCCTGCACATCAAAAGGGACCCAGCGCATAATATTAGGTAATCCGGCTTCAGCAAGAACATTGGAGATGCTGTAACTCATTCCCAGATTAGCACTGACTGTGCGGTTAAAAATACCATCAAATACAGAAAAAGTATCGGTCGTCGCACCGCCGATATCAACGCCCACGAGATTTATGTCCTGTTTTTTAGAGATGGTTTCCATAATCAATCCGACCGCAGCAGGCGTAGGCATAATCGGTGCGCCAACCCAGGACATCAATTTTTTATAGCCAGGTGCTTGAGCCATTACATGCTCTAAAAACAAATCGTGTATTTTGGTTCTGGCAGGAGTAAGATTCTCGCGTTCCAGAACAGGTCTGATATTATCTGTAATATAAAGCGCAGTTTTTTTACTAAGAATCTGTTCAATATTAGGACGTGCATCTTTATTGCCGGCAAATATAACAGGTAGTTGATATCCGATACCAAATCGTGGCTTGGGGTCTGCTGCGGCAAGATATTCAGCTAATTCAACCACGTGTGTAATTGTGCCCCCATCTGTGCCACCGGATAGAAGCACCATATCTGGCCTGAGTTGTCTGATACGTTCTATTTTTTCATAGCCGAGTCGGCCGTCATTAGAAGCAAGGACATCCATAACGATAGAACCGGCACCTAAAGCGGCTCTCTGAGCACTCTCAGCAGTCATTGTTTTTACTGCTCCAGCCACCATCATCTGTAATCCACCGCCGGCACTGCTGGTAGAAACATAAATGTCCACACCGACTTTATCATTATTGGGATAAATAATCTTTTCGCCATCCAGAATTTTTCTGCCGGAAAGTTCTTCTACTTCTGAGATGGCATTTAAAACACCTTTGGTAACATCTTCAAAAGGTGCTTCTACAGTAGTCGGTGCCTCGCCACGATAGGTCTGACGATATTCTCCACTTGGAGTCTTTTCTATCAATATCGCTTTGGTCGTAGTGCTTCCGCAATCAGTGGCTATAATTACTTTTAAGTCTTTATTCATTTTCTCTTTTTTCTATTAACTCTATTAATAAAGGAATACTTTTTCTTTTTTCTAATATCTTAGCAAATAAATCAAGTTCTTTCGTAGAAATTACAAAACTTACGATAGGCTGAAAAAAGACCATAGCCTGGCTACCAAGGAAATTCAAGGGTCTAACACTTTCCAGAAACATCACAGCTGCTGTAGCTAGGCGTTTTTTGACTATTATATTCGCAACTTTATTTAGAAGTTGCATTTCCTCATCTGGAAATGTTGATGAGGTTTCGTCTTCTACACTAAAAGCATACTTTAACTTTAACCAGAAATTTGATTTAGTATTAATAGGAGAGTTCACCCCATTAGAAGCGCCTTTAGTGTTAGGTATAAAATCCTGCGTTGGTTTATTTCCTCCGATAATTTCGCTTCTAACGTGGTTCATAATGTTATCATGCTTAGCAGTCTCTGATATCTAGCTTCTACTTGTTTATAATTTGTTTGTTTGAGTTTTTCCAGCCCGAAATCTTCAATGGTAAAAGACGCAATGACACTACCATAAAGAAGAGATTTCTTCAAGTTTTTTATAGAGAGGTTGTTGGTTTTAGCGAGGAATCCCATCATTCCACCGGCAAAAGAATCGCCTGCTCCGGTAGGGTCGCGAACAACTTCTATCGGATAACCTGGTATTGCAAAGAAATCATCTTTAGTTATCAGTAAGGCGCCGTGTTCGCCTTTCTTGATAATGAGCATTTTAGGTCCCCACTTCAATATTTCTCTTGCCGCAGTAACTGTATGATACATACCTGTTAATAATCTGACTTCATCATTGTTTACAATCAAACCATCAATTTGTTCAATCAAAGTCAATAATGCTTTCTTCTCATTATTGATCCAGTAATTCATCGTGTCGCAGAAAACCAATTTAGGATGTTTAATCTGGTCTAATATCTTTTTCTGAAGTTTGGGACTGCCGTTGGCAAGGAAGACATACGAACAATTACGATAATAAGGGGGAATAAGAGGCTGAAACTTGCCAAAAACACCGAGCGAAACAGAGAGAGTTTCTGCCTGACACATATCACCGACATAACGACCTGACCAGCGAAATGTTTTACCATTTTCAATCTTGAGTCCTTTGATATCAATATTACGAGCTTTTAATAGTTCCAATTCTTCATCAAGAGAAAAATCTTGCCCGACAATACCGACTAACGAAATCGGTGAAAAAAAACTTGCACCATAGGAGAAATAAATAGCTGAACCGCCTAAAACATTTTCCACCTTTCCATAAGGTGTTTCAATCGTGTCAAAAGCAACAGAGCCAACAACTATTAAACTCATAAGGATGGCAATAGGAAAGTATCCCTAACGGGACAAGCAACATTTAGGCTCGCACTGTAATGGTAAAAGCAACAACTCCGATGTCCATCGGGCTGGTTATGCTTCAATGCTCCGATACGGAGCGTCCCGTATCCGAATGCATCGGGACGGAGTTTTCTATTGAGTATTCAGTTTACCGGTCTTATAATATTCAATTAAAACACGGACAATTTGTTGGTCAAACTGCTTGCCACTATTCGCACTAATTTCTTTAATGACATTCTCTAATTTCATTGCGGGACGATATGGGCGTTCCGTAAGCATCGCATCCAGTGAATCTGCTACAGAAAGAATCTTTGAAAGAAGCGGAATATCTTTTTCTGTCAAATAATTCGGATAACCTTTTCCATCGCACTGTTCATGGTGGGAACGAATAATTAAAGCAACACTTTTATTTATTTCAGCCACAATATTGGCTCCTATTACTGGATGCATTTTGATAAGTTGCATTTCTAATTTTGTCAGGGGTTTATCCGTTATAAATAATGAATCACTAAATGTTATTTTCCCAATATCATGTAACAGAGCGGCAAGACGGAGTCTCTGTTTCTGTAAATTACTCAATTTTAACTGTTCAGCGATGGCTAAACTATAATTAGCCACCCGTAATGAATGCCCATAAGTGTAACGGTCTCTTCCTTCTAAAAAGTGCATACAGACTTCAGCAAGTTTAGCCAAACTTTCACTATGTCGGCGCGAATAAATAAAAGATATAACATTTAGTAAAGGATGAATTTGTGATAATTTAAACTCGTCAATACTATTTTTATCATTCAGTACAATATCCACAATGCCGGCGAGGTCTCCTAAACAAATTAACGGTATCGTAGCAATAACCGGTTTATTACTAACTATAGAACCGATTAGTTTTAGTTCTTCTTCATAACGGGAATCTTTCTTGGAATCATCTAATATTAGCATGAGTCCATTTTGACTAACCCAATTAGACATACTACCGCTTGGATTATTCACCAGTTCACAAGATTGCAATCGGGGTTTTTCAATGGTTGTGAAGATATCAGGAATTAGTTCATCATCTTCAGCGATAAAAAAGATACAGCAATTTGCGTCTAGATATGTTAATATATTTTTTGTAATATCTAATAGGGCTTCCTCAAAACTTTTTCTATCTAATGAAAAGATAACATTAATAATAGATTGTTGAACATTCATAACTTTACTTCCTATTAGAAACAATATTGCTTGGAGGTAACCTTACAAGAATTTCCAACATAGTCCCAATATTAAATATAGATTAGTAATTTGGAAGGTCAAGAAAATAAGAGAAGTTTAATTTCTGTTCCTCTTTCTTGCGATACCTATTAATTTTAATAAAAAATATTATATTTTATTGACACAAATTGACTTATTGGTAAAATACCTATTTTCTGATAATCTTTAAATTTAGGAGAGGGGGTGATAAATAATGGACGTAAACACAATGTTTGACCAACAGAAAATAGCACAGACAGTATTTAATCTGGCAAAGGATTATACCACCGCTAATGTGCAGGTAATGAAGACGACTATGGAGCAGTGGGAAAAGACAATGAATACCCTTATAAAACAGGGCACAGTTGTCCAGGACGAAGGGTCAAAACTATTCGCCGACTGGTTTAATCGGGCAAAACAGGGTCAGCAACAGTATTATAACCTGATGGAAGAAGGTATCAAAAATATTGAGAATTTGTTCGGCACCACTGATGGTCAGAAACGGGCAACTAAATAATCAGAAACCATAGGTTAAACGAAAGAACCAAAGAACGGAAGGACGAAAGAACACTTTTTGGTTTCTTCGTTCTTTCGTTTGCCGGTTCCACAGTTGCTTTGTGGTGAAAAAAGCCAATGACTAATTTAGAAGTTAATGTAGTCCGGCACTATTCGGCAGGTATGTCAATAGCGGTGATTATTCTTAACGGAGTAATTGATAGTTTAAGTAGGCTCTAATTAGAGCAAACAATAGAAAAATTACAGGCTGAGAATGTTTATCGATTTATATTTGACCTTTCTGGATTAGAGACAATTGGGTCGCTTGGTTTGGGGGTCTTTATAAAAGTGCAAGGACAGGCAAAAGAAAAATCCGGTGGGGTAGTATTGCTTAATCCGTCTGAGGAAGTTAAGACTGCTTTTGGGATAGTAGGATTATGGGACTATATTTCTATAGCCTACGATATTGATAGTGCATTAAGGTCTTTTCTGCACATTGACTCCGAGAGTTCTTAGTGGAGTTAAATGACCAAATCACATTTCTAGAGAAACATATCCTAATATTTTAAGTTTATTTTCTTAGCACCTGAAATAAATTTTTAGTATTCTCATAAAATTATCTGATTTTTTCTTGATAGCATTAGGAAATTATGTTTAATAATTACACAATGTCGGCATGACGGGGTTGATTTAACGGTACCCCCCATAAGTGAGCCATGATGCTTCGGCACCAAACGAAAATCTGAGTAATCTGAGGTTACGAAGTTTCTTGACCCCTTAAAAATATAGGTAATAGGATAGGAGTGAAGTTATATGTTTAAACAAGAGAATGTTATTTTACCTTGTTCATCATGTCAGGTTAAATACAATGTAACGAACTTACGAGCAGGTAGCAGATTTAAATGTAATAAATGTGGAACGGTGAATATGGTTCCGGTACGAGAAGATGCGCCTACAGAGTTTATCCCGCGGGCAGATACTTCTGGCCTTCCAATTAGGCAATCTCCACCTGCGCGGCAGACGCCAGCCGCACCGGCAGCTTCTGTCAAAAAATCCACTGTGAGATTGTCTGGACCATCTTCGCCAGTTGTCGCAGCATCAAAACCTACGGTTAGGACACCTCAACCGCAAATAAGGCCTTCAACAGGAATTCGTCAATCACCAGTAACAAGACCATCGGCTGTAAAAAGAGGTGTTACTGCCGGTAAAGTTATAAGGAGGCAAGAAACAGAAGAATCTGAAGGTGTTGAACCGAAAAAGAAGAGTAAAACTTTGCTGATTATTGGAATTATCGGTGGTGTCGTATTATTAATAATTGTTATCTGGGCAATGTCTTCCGGTGATAAATCAAAAGAAAAAGAAGCAAAGATGATTGCAGAGAAAGCCGCAGCAGAGAAAGCCGCAGCAGAGAAAGAGACGGAGAAAACTTCTCAGCCCGAGAAGGAAACTCCTAAAGAGACGAAAGAACCGGAAAAAATACCAGAACCAGAAAAGAAACCACCAAAAGAAACAAAACTACCAAAAGGTAAATTAGAAATTGATGAAGCAGTCCAAACAGAGATTTTACCTTTGGTAAAAGAAATGCGTAATCAAAGAGACGACGAGCAAAAAGTGACCGTAGATAAAATCACCGCCAAAGGTAAAAAGGCAATACCGGTTTTAATTGAAGTAATCGGAGGCGATGATGACAGGGCTGCGATGTATGCATATGAAATACTTATTAAAATGACTAAACGAAACCGCGACGATACCACAAAGGTAAATCCGATGTTAAGCCGTGATATGCGCAAAGAATGTCAAAAAGAATGGGAAGAATGGTGGCTAAAGAGTAAGGATACTATCCCTGACTAAAGCCGCAGACCTGCCTGCATCAGGCAGGTTATACAGATTAAATCAAAGTGTTAAGATACACGTGATAAGA
>Ga0315284_10001731_pt1 | contig 31151 bp, 28 predicted proteins | sample YL17G09_16_MG_FD_203696 | JGI IMG/M metagenome (GOLD analysis project Ga0315284, IMG submission 203696) | Sediment microbial communities from Yellowstone Lake, YNP, Wyoming, USA - YL17G09_16 | ecosystem: Environmental > Aquatic > Freshwater > Lake > Sediment | place: USA: Wyoming | collected...
AACGATGTGGAAGTCTTCGTGATGCTCCAGCTTCGGAGGAGCGGTCTTTGGCCAATTGTGAAACATGCCCCATCTTACGGCGAGTCTGAGCTGTTCACCATAGTCGAGTTTCTTTATGACTACGTTTCTAAGCCCAAGGAGGGATGGTATCACGATTACAGCGACTGCGGGTGGCACTACCAAACATTCGAAAAGAGGCAAGGTCAGGACAGGTACAGAAACGATGTCAATCGATTGCTTGGGGTCTATCACGATGGATACGAACTTTCAGCCGAGGGCGAGGTACGCAGGAAGCCCCCCTCGGGAATGGAAAGCCTACTGGAGGGTCCATTGGTGTCTACGAAGCCAGAGAGTATTGATAATAGAGTAAGCTATGCTATTTCGAAGTTCCATCACTACGACTCGGGTCTGCCTGAGAAGAAGGACGCAGTTCGCACCCTCGCAGATGTCTTGGAATACCTCAGGAAGGACAAGCTGACACTATGGTCGAAGGACGAAGATGACCTGTTCCGGATCATCAATGGCTTCGATATCCGCCATCACAACAAGGACCAACAAGGAGAGTACGATAGGGAGGTCTTCTATGAATGGATGTTCTACACGTTCCTCGCATCAATCCGACTTATAGAAGAATACAGAACGAAGACAGGCCAGCCCATTGCATGACTGTAGTGACGGAGGACTTGAAGTCCCTGCATATGTAGCACCCGGAAACGCCAATAGGAAGATGTAGGTTGTTTTGTTCAGAAACAGGGACTGTCAGTTCTCAGGTTCATGTGACTATATCTAGATATGACGAGTGGCTCAAGGAGAAGCTTGCCAGTCTTCGAGAGAAGACTCTGACGAAGAAGGAAAGGTATGTGTCACACAGCCTCCTGCAGGAAAACGAGATGACAAGATGTCACACTGAAGCACAGTGCAGACATCTCCACCACCTTGTACCCTACTTGATACGCATGTCTTGCAGATTCTGCTCGCTTCCGCTCCCAATGCCAGAACCCATGGCCTCTTCTTCAGCAGGGCCGACCGGATGGCAAGATTCATCAGAAAGGCACGGGAAGACTTCACGTGGCGCAGGACGACGCTAGAGGAGGACAACTTGATTGCCAGAACAACAAGTCGAGATAACGGTTAGACCCTCTAGAATGGAGCAAGCATCTTGGGTGGCTGCGATAGTCCAGGCTGTGACGGCCGCTCTGACCCTAATGGCTATCCTACTGAACACTGAGCTGACCATATTCCCAGCAATTCTCACTTTGGCATTTGCGATTCTGATGGTTGGATTCATTCGTGCTGCAAAAGAAGATCCATTACAGAAAGCGAATAGAGATGTCATGAGAGCACTCGGTGCCGTGCATCAGGTTCGAATCAGCCTCTACGGGCTTGCTGCCGCTTTTCCTCACCATCCCGGAATAGTTGAGAAATTCGCTGACACCTTCCTTGCAGCCAGCGAGGCGGCGTCGCAGATTGCCTTACTTCACGAGAAACAGGACGTGGCGAACGCATTGGCTCGGGAACGAGAGGAAGTCGTCAGGCGGTTTTGTCCGAATCGTCAGGCTGCTCCAGCACGCGCTCTTGGACCACAGGGTCCTTGAACTGAACGCAAAGGGTACTGGAGGAGAGCCGGCAATGTTCAAGCGTAAGAACCTAGATGCTGGAGCCATATATAGGGATGAGGTCACAACGGTCGTTCAACGGCTACTAATCCCGTACGAATACACTCGGGCTTTCGACTATCTGTTTCAGGTGTTCTTCAAACTCCTCAATATTGAGCACCTTCTCAGAGTCCACCGATCTGCGTTTGCACCTGATGATGACCGTGTTGTGGAGGCCCTTCGTGAGGCACTATCGGACTGCCAAAAGCAGCTCATAGAGGGTTTCAGAGAACTCGTTCCCAAGCAGATATCGACAGATGAGTTGATGTCACAGATTGACCACTTGAGAAAACTGACCTTGGACTTGCTCTCGAAGAGTTGAGCTAGATAGAATACCGCGCAACTACCGGCGCGCAGGGGCCATATCTTTGCTTTCGTCTGTAGCCGCACATCAAATCACAGAACATGTGATACTACACTGTCTTCTGGAAATAACCGTCCACGATCTTCATGTCGTCTGCGCTCAGGCTGAAGAGAGAACCTACGATTGTGTCGATCTGCCGGTCCAAGTCTTCGATTCGCGTACGAATCCAGGGAAGGTCATCATGTCCCGTCTTGGACTTTATTCCCGCCAGGATTCTGTCCCTCTTTGACAGTGGGCTACGAGGTGTAGGAAGCAATATCTCGCCCTTGAATTCCCGCTTATGTTCTGTCAAGAGCCATTTCTCGAACAGCAGCGAGAGGTACTTGAACTGCGGCTCTGCATCCTTGACAAAGGACAACTTCATCTTCTCCACGCTTTTGTCGTCCAGTAGCACGATGCTGCTAGCATCATACCTCAGCTTGAGGTCTCCAACCTTGCAAACTCGCCCAGTTTCCCAATCAAGTTTCTTCGTGTCGCTTAGTGCACTAATACCCCAATCATCAGATGCAAGGATTTCCTCCAAGCTGAGTGTCTTTTCAACTGGCACGAGCTCGACCATCTTGTGTGCAGTATCACTCAACATTAAGATCTCGTCCACAAGCTTAGCAACTCTCTTTTGTGCATCCCGGCTGGCGTTCGGGATGGGCAGCCTCTTGACTTGGTCTGGCGTGACGGCAATCCCGTCATAGAGCATGACGTCGTGATAAGCACGCATGACTCGGGAGTTTATCACTCCGAGCACGTACTTGCTGTTGAACTCTTTGGATCGTTTCACCTCTTCTTCAGAAGCGTGTACTCGTTCCGCATGACTCACGAGAGCGTATGGGACTGAAACAATCACAGTTGAGAAGCAATAGTAGTTCTGGTCATCATAGGTGCCGAACAGTCCCTTCTTGCCGCTTATCTTCCTTATGACGATCTTGGGATTCTCAAAGAGCTCCTTGAACATGGGATTGTAAAGCCGATCTGGGTCATAGATTATGTACTCCCCAGAATAGGCAAGCAGATAGCGGTCCAGAATATCGTCACCACGAATCATCCTCATGCAACGGCCATTGGCTGGTTCCGTCACAATCATTTTCTTAGTCAGTTCAGCTGTACCTGTGCGCAATCCCCAGTTCACATAGTGGATATTGCCAAGTGTGATCTCTGAACGGACTCTCTCTGCTATCGGGAGGACTCCCTTCCTAGCCAACGCAAATCGGAACTGACACTTAGGAGTCGACATGAATTTGCGCTGTTCCACAGTCTTGACTTTGGCATCCTGTAATACCCTCTCAACCGATGCTTTGGAATCAGCCGCATCTCTATAATGGATGATATTGGCTTCGACGAGTTCTCCATCGTGTTGTCTGCGAAACACGATTATGACTGGATTGACGGTCGAATCGGGGAAAACTCTCACTCCGCTGAGGTCGAAGACTTGTTCAATGCACGTTTCAGATAGCAAGCGCTTCCTCAATGGACCTGCGTATGGGAGGTACATGACCTTGTCAGGAACTATGAAACCCAGATGTCCCCCAGGCTTCAGAAGACTAAGACCCAGCTCCATGAATAGAGTATACAGGTCGAATCTCTTTATTGCTGAGTCGAAGACCCTTTTTCCCGACTTATCTTCGAGGAGGAAGAACTTACGATAACGTTCGTCCATCTCAACTATGTTCACATAAGGGGGGTTTCCGACAATACAGTCAAAACCCGCGGCACCAGTGCTTGAAGACCCTTGGTCGCAGAAGACCTCTGGAAACTCGATTTGCCAATTCAAGGGGGGCTCGGATTGCCAATCCTCCAGACGGCCTTCAAGATTCTTCGAGTATTCGGCTGACAGACCACTCCGCTGCTGCTCCAGCTCGCGAAATCCGTCCTCGATCTTCTGCTCGAGCACATCGCTCTTGGTTTTGTCATAGGAGCGCTTGAGCATCGACTCCCGTATTTCTGTCCGAAGTCGTGCCAGCGCCTCCAGCTCGATGGTGAGTGTATCAGGCAGGTGTCTTGGGTGGATTCCAAACACAAGAGAGTTACCGACTCTCAGATTTAAGCGCAAGTCTGGAAACGGCTGGCTCTCACGTTGATTAGCAACTCCAGACTGTCTGAGCCCGCCACCCTTCAGTGCGGACTTCCTGTCCAACAGTCTTGCCCACAGATTGAGCTTCGCAATCTCTGCCGCCTGAGGATCCTTGTCCACTCCATATATGTTTTCGAGCAACACTCTTTCAGGGTAGTCCTTCACCAAGAATCCCAGCATCTCGATCTCAGTCATTCTTGGCTGGTCACTCTGATGGATGACCTCTTCGTAAATCTCATTGACTCGCCGATTGTACTTCTCATATGTTTCGCAGATTATGTCATATACTCGAAGGAGGAACGAACCACTTCCAAAAGCAGGATCTAACACCTTGATGTGACGAATCTTCCGTATTTCCGCGTGACCATCTTCGAAACGCCCTTCGTCCACGAGCACAAGACTCTGCTTCAGGATAGAATCCAACCTGTCACTCAAAACAGACCTGACGATGTACTCAACAACTGCTACGCTGGTGTAGTAGGCGCCCTCCTTCTTCCTTCGTTCCTTGGACTCTTCGATGGCCACGCGTCTTATTGGCTCGTCCACGATTACGATTCTGAACGTCAAGTATCTCTCATAGACCGAACCCATCACATCAACGTCCAGAAGTCCGAAGTTGTACCCATAGATGCCTTTTGTTTCCAGTGTCGTCTGGGAGTCCATCATGTAGCTGTTGACCAGATGCGGCGGGCGACTGCTCACCTTGATGACTTCCCGAAGGAAGTCGTCTTCAATCTCATATTCGTCGTCCTCGTTGGTCTCAAACAGGTCAGTGTCGAACACATGCCAGAACTCGCGAAAGGCATTGCGTAGTGTTTCGCAGAACGTTTTGCCAAATCCAAGGACACCGCTCTGCCACGCTCTATACCTCTTGATAAGCCAAGAATACGGGAGTGCCCCGGAGTTCTCAAGCACACGAATCAGCATAATTCTGTCTAACATTCTCTGAGATACTCTGCCAAGGGTCTCCTTCGACAAGCTCTCATTTCTCTTCAGATATCCGTTGGCGATAGCCACCCTCCATCTCTTCAAATCACTCAGGAACTCTTCATCAAGCAGTCGCTTTGACGTTTCGCGGAAGTGGTTCTCGAGTTCACCTGATCGAAGCCCATTTGGAGAGAGCAGGTTCTTCAGGAAAGGCCATCTCTTCACAAACTCTGAATGAGTCATCCTTAGCACAGGATTCTTTGGGTCATCGTAGTAGTAGATTCGAATCTCTTGGAAATTGGTGAGGACACCCCAATAGACAGTCAGACCGCCAAGGTTCTCTCGATTGAAACGGCTGATTTGACTGATGAGCTGGCTCACATGAGCATCTAAGTCCTCGAAGAGCTGTTTTGCTTCAACAAACAACACGGGAGAATCATCAATTATCAGAGCATAATCTGTCCATTTGACACCGGCGACTCCGTATTCTGTCACATAGTGAGCTCTTGTATCACCGCTGGGCTTTCGAAACCATCCAAGAAGCTCCAGCAGGGGGGTCACTAGCAGCTGTTGAGTCTGAGCCTCGGGCTTAGCTCTCTCGGGTAGTGCTCCCGCTTTCAGGTATTCTTCGCATTCTTTGGAGAGATCTTGGATTGTCTTTCCAGAGCCTTCCTTATCGTTGGCCAAATCGCCGCTCCCATCTAGTAGACCCTAGGCACCTCTTAAATAGCTTACCGGAAGACTTCGCGGAACTCTGGAAGACCTATCGGAACCTTGACACTCTATCATTGGGAGGCATCCCGGTCGGACCGTCTAAACCATTCAATACATTCGCAAGCGCTTTCGAGTTGCTCTGGTGCTTTCATCGGCGATGCTCCCTTTCGCAGCCCATATCTGACTGACCACTCCAAACGCTTCCCGAGCCAATCCCAAGGAAAGTCATTCCAAACCCAGAAACTGCACGTCAAGGCTGGTGAGCCCGATCTGACAAGGCAGAGCTTACTCCAAAACACAACTGTCCTAGTCGATGTTTCAAGAGCCAAACACTTATCTGATTAACAAGCAGATTCTCAATCCGTGTCACCCACACAAGCTCTTGAAAGGGAGATCTCCGAGCATGTCTGTCAGTACTACCGCAGCAAGCAGTACTCTGTGTTTCGAGAGTTGTCTATCGGCACAGGCAAAGAACCAGACAATAGAATCGATGTGGCAGGAGTGAAGTGGGCGGATCACGCAAAACTCGACTCCTTGGCAGTCGAGTGCAAACGAGGAGGCAGCTGGCGCGAAGTCGGTAGCGCTCTCAATCAAGCCCTAGCATACAAGAAAGTGTTTCCGAGGGTCTACATCGCGGCCGAGGCGTCCGAGAACGAGCTGGACCATATGAAAGCAGTGCTTGTCGCGCTTGGTCTTGGGTACTTGCAGGTTGACCTCGATGGCAATGTCCCCGTGAGAGAGATAATGCAACCCGAGGAATCGCAACTACCCTTGACGAAGGAGAACAGGTTTATGTCTGTTGTCATGCGTCGATTGGGAAGATACGCAGCTTATCAGTCAGTCTGGAACACAGAGCGAATGAGATGGGGGCATGGCGAGAGTAGGAGGAGGTTCTACATAAGCGGTTATGAGGAGAATCACCTGAACTTCCTCTGGCACTACATAGAATCTTTGGACCCCACGACTGGCAGGCCTCCTCACGACCCCACTTTTGGCAACCGTGGCGAATTCATGGAACGTGGCATCAACTTCGAAAGCACGCTTCACCTGAAACGGTTATTTGAATCGACACGACCACAGGACCTTCTCGACGTGCTCAAGAAGCTGCCAGATGATGCAGTTCTGAAGTTGTACGACTTCGAGCTGGTTGGAGGTAGGAAGACGCAGTTTTCACGCACTGAGTTCTGTGCGGAATTGGGGGCAGTGGCCCTTAGGGACCTGACAGAGCATCACATCAAACGATTGTATGAGTACTGCGCCTTACGCAGATACATCGTCTGGTTGTTGGTTGTCAAGAGGTCACTGATTGATGAGAGTGAGGATTCGTGTAGGAGTTACGCTGAAGAGGCCGGTACGCTTCAGAAGGAGTTCGGACCTTTGTACGACTTCATTCTTGACAAGATAGGCTCGAAACGACCGGCATTAGGGCATGGGAATGACCCTGTCCCTGACCCGGCGTTTTGACCGAGCGAAGGTTCCGCTGCAATAGCCATGGAGATTCTAACATGACTTAGGAGCAACCCGACCAAGCGGGCTGTTCTCAGTTGTGTTACTTAAGGCCTACTGTGGAAGGGTCGTGGCAAGACCCAGTACCTTAAGGCTCATTTGGGATAAGATTCATAGCTAGGGGTCAGGCCTGTTTCAACACTTCTCAGTCCAGGTTTCTTATGGAACGGGGTCTGACAGAGCGTAACTGCAGAACGACATGGGTCGGATGGCCACCAACGCAGACACTCGCTGGCGTGTTTCGTCCAACAGGAGGTTGTAGCGATGCACTCTGAGCACATAGCATCTGCAATCCAACACATTGAAGCTGAACAGTATTGGGACAATCTCAAGAAGTCGCTGGTTCTCATGCCCTTCCATGCGTTGAAGCCCCACAGGTTATGACGCCTATTGGTGCTGTCTACTTCCCATCTGAAATCATCCAGTTTGATCTGTCCCGATAGATAATGCTGAATCAAGACCTTCAAACCGGACCCGACTTCGACCCTTTCGTGAACCATTCATCGAATGTTATTCCTCTTGGCCTGGAGCGCGTTTCTTCATCCTGGTAGTCTTCTAGCAGACGCACACAATCTTCTTTCTGTTTCTCGGTCAGCAATGAAATCGCCCTCGCAGATGCACCCCGCAGCTTCTCAGCCCCGCCACCACTCTTAAATACACAGGGTTCTTTCCAGCTGTCCTGAGGCAGGTATTCACGTCCGGTTGTGATACCGCCTTCACGCGGGGGACGTCAGGAGCATTTCCTGCCGCACAGGAGGACAAGAGAACAGTAATGAACATGCTTCGGTCATTTCTCAACAGGAAAATGGTGAAGGAATGTATTGTTGTGGGCGGCCTGATTCTTGTGTTCGCGCCTCCATTGTTATCCTACTATTTCCGTGAAATACCAGTTGCCTATACGTTCACAGACACGAGCGTTCTGCTTGACAGAAGTGGAGTCAACTCGTTCGCGGCTTATCATACCCAAGATGGTGATGTGGTTTTGGGGGCCAGCAAGGATGGTGTCGTGAGTTATGGGCTCTGGGACGATGGGCATCTGAACATCTCGAGCACGTCCACCGGAGCCGCACCTGTCACCTACTTTGTATCCGAGTGGGCGCACTTCGCTGATGCAAACCCGTCAGTACTAGCCTTAGTGAACAGAACGCCAATTGAAGTGGATGCGATGATCGACTCATATCATGCTCGTCAGTTCTCCATAGGCGGTATCACCATCGATGATACCGTTCTGTTATCATCCAATCGAGGGACCACGTTTGTCTATGTATCTTATAGACAGAGTCTTTACGTCTACAACACACGCGGCGAGTACGTCAACAGTGCGAATATCAGCGCCTTAGGATATGGAGAGATAGAATCTGTGGACTGTGGGACCGACAAGGCGGTGATATCCACTGTCAGCGGCTTTGGCGTTTTCGACCCCCTAACCAACTCGACGATATCTCATTTGATATCACCGGGTGAAATCTATGCCACTCGGCAGGCCACGGCCTGTGATGACGAATGCAAGGTAATATACATCGGAATGAAGGACGGGCTACACATATACTTCCGTTCAGATGGCGAGTTCAGTGAAGTCGACCACCTGACGCGACAACAGGGTCTGCCGCACGACTCGGTCACTTGTCTGTGGTATGACCATGCTGCCCGAAGACTCTTCATTGGAACGGAGCAAGGGATTGCTTCATACGACACAGACTCAGGGAAGGCCATAATGCGTTTCCTCGAAACACCAAGGGTTACCGCAGTCTACTCCCAGGGCAATGCAGTCTTTGCCGCCACTGACACGGGCTTCTACGTTATCGGGCGAGAGCAGTTGGAAGTGGTGAATAGTTTTTGGGAGCAGACATCAACTCTTTGGACGAGCTTGTGGATTCCCATGTGGGCTTTCATGATCGCAGCCATTGCATTGCTGAAGGAAACGCCGGAGAAGGCGTCATGAAACGTATGCGGTCAACACTGCAGTAGACAAACGCTGGCATAGCAGTGGAACCAGTTACAATGAATCCGACTCCACTGCCCTGCATGACACGTTCGGGTCAACGAATCCGCTGTATTGGCTGGACTTGACCATTTCCTCGGAAAGCAGACTCGACTAACCTATGGCCGCAAGAAGCAATGGCAGGTCACCGGGACGTCGGAGGTGTCTACGATATCTTGACTCAGTTACGAAGAGAGATACCACAAAGGATTCCCGACTGGCCTGCCATCATTCTTAAATACGCAGCAGACCTCCCTGCGGGCCAAGGGCAGGTGATCTAGTCCGGTAATGATACCACCTTCACACGGCGGATGTAATCGACCGTCTGCCCACAATTGATGCGTCAATCCGCTGCAGACAATAGATGCTGCATGTACTATTGCCGCAATTGGATTGCACCGTTCTTGTGGGCGGAATCAGTTCATATTGACCTGATTCTGACACTGCTATAGGACACATCATGGGTCAACGTGGAGTCGTATTGTCTTGATTTGGCATTCTCTCTTATGGTTGCGCGCACAGAACACCTCAATAACGAGCATATCAAGGGGCAGGTCGGAGGGGACTTTCACTTTGAACTCGAGAGAGACTTTGGTATAGCTCGGTTTTGAACAACGGAGAGTAGTGTTGTTGGGTGTGTGGTCATAGTCAAAATCGCCTGCCACGAGCGTCCGTTCCTCAAACACAATGCCAGTGGGGTAAGAGAAGCGCAAGCGCCAAGATGAGGCTCCGAGGGGAAAATGGATCCACGACTTGAAGACGACACTGTCGTGGCGCCGAACGCTGAGGTCCCGGAATACCTCCCTTCTGCGGTCTTGCAGACGTCTACAAGAGAAACCGTACATAAGGGCTTTCTTCCAAGACAATCCCCCCAAGAAGATGATGGGAAATCCGAAAAAGATGATGGCGAGCCATATCACAGCGATGTATCGCCACGGTGAATCTGATGTCAATACCACGAATCCAGCTGCAAGGCTTGTGAATTCGACAAGATTCCTCTGTATTCTCTTGGTCAGACTGGTGCTGTAGACTAGGCCAATCTCTTCAATTGCACCGCGAATATTGACCAAGAAGTGGAACCTCCATCGCTATAGCATATACTGTTCAACCAGCTGAAGTGCATACTCCTTCTGCATTGGCGTAGCAGTGGGATCGATGACTATGCTCTCAAGAGTGAGATCGACTTCAAACTGACCCATGAACTCCACCATCAACATGGCAGAAGCCAAGTCATAGCTCAGCAAAGGGTCGCCCTTGAAACCCCCCAGTTTCTCTATGTTTCTGGCGCCTCTCGGGGTTTCTACTTCCACTTGGAACACTTTAGTTCTTTCGACAATATCCTTCACTTTACGCCTGTCTACCGGTGCATAATCAGGATCTACTCCCACGAAAGTCGAGAAAAAGTCTAGGCACCATTCTAACAACAGAGGATTGTCGCCAGTTCCTACTAGGAGTAGCTTTGATTCTGTTCTGATGACAAAGCGCACGCTATCTTGAAGTGAAGAGTTCTCCGGAGTGCGGGAGATATTGAGCGTGCCCGAGATTTGCTTCTGTTTGTCATAGCGGTAACCCTCGACCAGTGAATCCACAGTGCTGCTATGGACTGCCTTGACAAAGAAAGTGACTCCTTCATGCTCGCTTGTCATTCCACTACGAATCCGGTCGCTAAAGGAGAGGTCAACTGCACTGAACCTCAGAAGGTCGAATCTTGTGCCGGGAATCAGTTCGAAGCTCATGGCAGGAAGTCTCCAAGAGTCATGCTGTTTCAAGCCTTTTCGTATGCACTATGGTCGCCGCGTTCTCGCGCGCCGATCCTCTCTCTTCGATAGCGCTTTCCTGATATCCCCGTCCTCTTTGATGTACTTGGCCCAACGGTCCTCGATTGTTCTCTTTATCTCTCCGTAAACCTCCTCGGTTGGCTCTCTTTCATCATTGGGGAGTTTCTGCCAATCATGAAATGCTTTGACTAGCTCATCTATGAACAGGAGGCTCAGACCAAACCTCCTCGCCAAGGAATCACTTGATCTTATTGACTCCGCGACGTGAATCCGAACGGTACCGTTGGAGGCGACTCTTGCTAGCAGCAGGTCACCGGTGCTTATCTCAAAGGTTGCTCTGAGCTCTAGAAACCCTCTTCCGGACAAAAGGGTCTGGAGTAGTGGAAGCGAAGCACGCGTTTCCATTTCGTCAATGCTAACTGTTTCGCCTGTCTGACTCGGGAGCCCGAGTGCCACTGCATCCCTTATTTTCCTAACTTTGAGCATCTTTGAAATCTCAACATCTGCCTGAGTATCATCTACATTCTTGTTAGTCGACCACTTTCTCCATATCCAAAACAAGAAGTATGGATTGAAGGTTTGACGCTCAAACCCCATTCTTGATTGCGCCCTGTCCTCAAACCTGCTTAGGGCTTCGTTAGCATCCTCTTCGGAACCTCTTATGATTAGGAGGTGGGGAAACAGCCAAATGAGATCTGCCGAGTGGAAAACCAAGACCCTCGCGGGGCGTGGCTTCGAATCCAATCCGCCTTTCTCCCCGTTCACGACCCTCACCCACTTCTCCTTTCTTGGAAGCTCGTCGTACCAGTATCTTATAGCCAGGGCTCGGGACAGCACATCACTGACAGATCCAGTTTCTCCGTCTTGAGCGAGTTCCAAGTATTCGTACTTCTGCCCCCCGGTTCCAGTCCATTCCACCGTTGAGGAGCAGAGACTACTGAACCATTTTTCAAAACCCTCAAAACTGCCTTCGACATGTAAAACACGCATTACCGTGGTGAAATACAGATCTAACCTCTCAGGTGCGCCCGGCTGCATCGCATCGTCCCCGCCTTTAGTTCCACAGTCTTGTTCTACTTATATCTGTTCGCTCTGCTTTCTCCGGTTTCCGTCGAAATCATAGTGCACGCGCCATGAAGGGCCAGAAGGTCACGTTTCAGGAGGCTTGACAAGAGCCATCTTGGAAACTGAGATACCAAGGCCACAGGTCATTGGGTGGGTAGTACACGCCGATGATCATCCAATGCGGCCATTGGCTATGCATGCCCATATAGAAGTGCAGGTCCCTCTGTTTTAGGAAGAAATCGTGGAACTTCTCTCTGATCTTCTTAGCCACTGTTTCAGAATCAGAGTATTGCGCAGTCCAATTCCTACAAGCTTGACCCGGCTCCCAGTCCAAGCCGGTCATCTCATGTTCAGTGCATCAGTATGTGCCTCTGATAGCGTGCTTATCACTGCGCATTAGTACCGAATCGACGGTTATTAGCAGCTCCGACCCAGTTTGGGTACACTGTACTGACGGCGTTGAGGTAACTAGCAAAGGATTTGAAGGAACGCTGAAACAGAGGGTACTGAGCCCTTCTGGGACGTGGTACTGAGATGTTGCGCCTGCGCACCCTAAACTCATTGGAGAAATCGTGGAAGGCGGCACAAGAAAGAGCAAGGAGATCTGGAATGGGTTTGCCTGTAGATTCACATGGCTTCGGTTGGTTCCAATGAGCCTAACACGGTATTAGGTCTTCAATTTGCAGGACAAGCCTAGTGTCTTCACATGTTCAAATCGTGAATTGCAGAATAAGAAACTGACCTGACAACGAACAGCAAGGGCAAGTTCCCCGCCTTGGCATCGGGGTAACTTGTCGATTGCACCGCGTTCCCCGTCGAAGGCCCGTATCTCTTCCACAACCCCGAGGGATCGTGGAACAAGTGCTTCTGCCCCGTCGTTCAGAGAACCGAAATGGTTATAATGAGATATCCATCTATATCCTCTGATATCTCATGAACCCAGGCAGAGCTCCGTACGAGAAAGTGCTGGTCACCGTTCCTCAGGAGCAGCTCAGAGTCATAGACGGCCTTGTCGCCCAAGGTATAGCGCCAACTAGGAGTGCGTTGGTCCAACAGATCGTCGGCGCATTCGTGACTGAAGCAAGCCGAAGGAGTAGACTCATGCCGCAGTCATCAACCCAGTCTGTGCCCCAGTCCCAGACCATAGGGAATGCGGTGGAGGCACTAATCGCGTATTTCCTTTATTCGCTCGGAAGGGCCGCGATTGATGAACTCTTCAGGGGAGGTGAATGAGTCTGCATCCCATAGGTTCGACAGGGAAGAAGGTGTGGATTCCGAAGAGTCGAATGAGCATGGTGCCCCCGGGCTTCGAGAGAACATGGATGGGCGAGCCCAAGGGAGCATTGGCCCAGTACAGAGGACCTGACAACCTCCATCTCCTAGAGTACCCAAACGGCTGGGAGCTCCATCGTGATTTCGGAAACCCAAGAAGCATAGGCGGCTTGATAGTTCACATATTCCTCGACGCACCTGAGGTAGGTCTGTCTTTTCTGATTGCCACCAGCAGAGCTCAGACAGCGTATGAGAAGTCCGGATCTGTTTGGCAAGCTATAGGGGATTTCACCAAATCTCTAGTCGGCTCATATTTGACACTGCGAGCGCTCAGAGCACTGATAGAGTGGCTAGCAGGCACAGTCCGCCAAGACCCAGAGGAGATTGGATAAGCATTCGGTAATCGCCACATGCCGAGCTATAGAGTAGAAGTGCCCCGTCGGTTCTTCAAATGACGGCGAAACGGCTCCCGCGCAATGTCAGACCTTGACGCGCCGTCTAGTTCACCTACCAGATTCAGAATCTGATCCAGAGTGATGCTCGTTGAATACCTCCATGCCACTGCTGCTCCACTCAATGCTGCTATCCGAATACTGCTCGGAAGAGATATTCGTCCGAAACATCTATGGGAAACAGAGAACGCGACAGGTCCAGTGGTTGCGCAGGGTATCGGCCAAGTTCAGGATTGTTGGCTCGTATCACACAGCCCAACAGCCCATCAGCTGCAATGGTCGGAGTTCCAGTCCTGTTCAGGACTGAATGTGAGCTTATGATACTTGCTTGACAACTCGGTAATAGCACACTCCTTTAATGGGAGCCGCATACAGCTGTCCTTATGAAGGAGAAGGACCAAGCCAAGTTACTTGAACGTGGGTTTTCCCAATGGAAACCGAAACGTGGAGGAGAGATTCGAGTGAAGAACAGTCAACTGGTGGCTCTACTTGGCTATGCAATACTGCCTGCCGGGGCGTTAGATTCTTCACCCATGGTGACGACACCACATTTGGAGGATTCGGAGGTCTGAGGGATATCCATGAACTTGCAGGAGCTACGCGAGAAGCAGGTAGTAGTCATAAACGTTGGGATGTCCACTGCAAACGGAATCCCTAGTCCGCTGTTCAAGGACGGAACCTTTCGTTTTGTGCCGATTAGGGAGAGAAAGGCATCAGAGAGGACTCCTACTTACAGAGACCTCGGTCTGAGCGATTGGGTTCCAGACCCTGATGACTATGCACACAACGATCCCGAGTTTGAAACGATGACGTTTGGTGACTACGAAGGCAAGATCAGGGTCGCCAACGCGAGCAAGCTTGGGCCAGGAGACTTCCTGTTCTTCTTTGCCGCTCTGTCCACAGAACTAGACCGCAGAAGGAGAAAATCAACTGGCTTCTTTTTCATAGGCTACTTCGAGATTGATGGGATCATTCCTTTCGAAGAAGCGAAGTCTTCCCGTCAGACTGCGAATAATGCACACCTGAAACGGCGGCGCGATTCGGGTTTCTCGGTCTGGAAGGGTACGAACAGGTCGACAATGCTGAGGTATGCTGTTCCCTTGAACAAGTCCTCAGCGAATCTCTGTCTGCGCACAAGCAAGGGTATGAAACTGCCATGGGGAAAAACAGACGTAGGTGGACGTCAGCGGTCTGAGCTTCAGGTAGTAAACTCTGCAACGAGAGCCAGCAGACTCATACTGCCGCAATATCGAGAAGCTTTCTGGAAGACTGTGATAGAAAGGAATCCAAGCGTGCCCATACTAGAATGATGATGCAGTACGGGATCACAGCATGGCCACTGCAAGATGGGGGAGGTGCTCAACAGTATACTGCACAGGGCGAAACCCTCTGCACTGTCCTGTCGAAAGGCCCGTACCTCTTCCTGTCCGAAGACAGGGCAAGCTGTCTTGACCATCTATGAATTATTGTCAGCATTAGGGAGAACTTCTCGTACATGTAATAGTAAGATGATTTCGTGATTCGACAAGACCCTGTTACGGCTGTTCGCCAAACAGGAATTCGCTAGAGAAGGAGCGAGTTTTGTGTTACTGAAGTGGACTATGACGGACATCCCCGTGAAGCGAGGAGTTACGTCAGCGGTATTTTAGGGAGTGGGAGATGTAGATTAAGGTAGATACTGTGGGGGCTGGTAACTAGGAGGAAGATGAAGTAAAAAAAGCAGCTCGGATTTGGGCACTGGTAGGTATGATTATCGTTGTGCTTGTATCTGCTATTGAATCTGTTCTCATCGCTTCACAGACTGATGCTTCAGCAACTACAACGGACATCATACTTGCCACTATGGTCTTACTCTTCGGCGGGGTGTTCCTTCTTGACACGGCGTATATAGAATGGAAGCTAGAGGTGAACTACTTCATTACACTAGTGCTAACAGTGATTGGCATTGTCGGCTGTAGTGCTTCTCTTGTGTTTCACAATACACTTGTGGATACTTTCTTCCCAAGAACTTGAGTACCTACATTCTTGGCCATTGACTTCTTAGTAATCGCAATAGCTGGAGCGTTTCTGCCGTTGTTTGGTCGATCCTGAAACCTAGTCGGAGAAGATAGAAACACGATATCACTCACTCGATTGAGGTCGATAGAAAATCAAGCGGGTGCTCAACAATGTGAGCAGGGCAAGTACCACACCCTTGCATTGGACAGTCTGATGGCCGAACGGCGCACCACTGTCGTAAGATCCGTATCTATTCCCACTACGAAAGACTGGAACAAAGCAGGTGGTAATTGATGGAATGTAATGACCCCCATACTGTTCCGTCTAGGGTTCTTCAGGAATTGCATCCGGCCATCAAACAGATGATAGACTGTGTCAAAGGTAGAGGGTGCTCAACACGACAATCAGGCGAAGATCCGTGATTATCTTCAAGATATATGGCTTAAAGTGGGCCAAGTGAACGATAATATCTGGGTTCCAAACTGTGAACACCTGCATTCAGAGTTCATCCCATCTTCAACGGCTACCTGAAACAAAACGGACACTAAGCGGAGGTCTGGGCCCATTCAAAACGCAATGAATGGAGAAGCTAGGAAAGCTTTTATCGAGCCTAGGCTCAAACCAAGAATACCGTCTTGGATCTCGAAGAGTAGGAGATAGAAACATGCAGGTCGTGCGGGGCTCTGTAGGAAAAGATGGCGATCAAGAACATGAGCCGGTTTCTGTGATAGTCTGGCTCCCAGACTCTGAAGAATCCCTGAAGGAGAGCACAAACCTCTTGAGAAGACTACGAGATGCGGGTTTGAGGGTTTTCGCCGCCAGTTCTCCAGATCAAGCCACGACAAACCTCTTTGTTGGAGACTCAGTGTATTCGGGGGAGGAGCTCCAGAAATGCGTTACAGAGCTAACGGAAGACAATCAGCAAGCCCGAATATAGACAAGATAAGCGTCGAAACGAGCTCCGAGAGTGTCCCTATCTCCCTGATTCTTGCACCTTCAGGAGTAGGTATGAACTGCGCGATGCGCAAGTTCCAAGCCTGGCTAGCATCGACGCATGGTAAGCAATTTCTATGCCGAGACATCGAAGAGGAGCTTCTGAAACTCTATATGGAGGAAGAGAACAAGGTAACCTCACCCGATTGTGAGCGATTGACCCTTCAGATGAAGACTGTCATTCAAGATCGATCTAGGGCACAGATTCGAGAAATGTGGAGAAAGGCGTTCACTAACGCCGTTAAGAAGCTGAGAGCAGATATATCCAGCACAAAGCAGGAAAGAAGCCAACTCTTGGCGGTCATCTCAGGTCACTCAGTCTACTACCATCCTTCTTTGCCTCAGTTTTACTGCCCACTCGATCCACCACATATTCAGAAAGAACTACAATCCGTGGAAGTAGAAGAAAAGAGAAGATCCATCAGATTGACTGTCCAGTGTGTGATACTCCTCATCGACGACATATATGATATGTATGAGGTGCTGTCACAGAAGGACGCAGTTCTCAGTAGAAAAGTAGTGCACATCAAAGCTATTAGCAGACTCCGGGAGAGCTTAGGGAACTTCGAGAGTGTTAAGGAACCGGACGTCGAAACTGATGGCTTCATGGAAGGAATCACGGACGATGAGAAGATTGCCTGCTTGGAAGCGGATCTCAATCAACTGGTTCAAGTTCTAGATTGGAGAATCCAAGAAATGACCATCGTGGAGCATCTCGCAGTGGAACTGGGTGCTAGGTTCGCGCTTTTCGCCACGAAACAGTGCATGGAATCGCTCAGAAGAATCCTCTCGGGGAGCCCGATTGTCTATGTTTCTCACCCCATCACAAAGCCTAGGAATTCCACTTCTGACGGTGGAGGCCAGCTTGGGGAGAACGAGCTTGCGGTAGGCGCGAAGCTGCTTGTGCAATCGCTGGCAAGATATGCTAGCATCTCCCCTACAGGCATAGACGAACTCAGATTTCAGAAGGTTCCTGTTGTTGAGGGGCGGGTGCCGTTCAGAAGGACTACACATCTGCTTCGTGACGGCTCCCTTTCAGAGAGATGGCCACTGCTAGATGAAATCGGTGAACTTCTTTACCCTTCAAGGCTAGATGAGAAAACGTGGGCAGATGTAGCCAAGAGAATGTTTCTCGCCGAGTGTAGCTCTTTCAAGAATCGGATAAGAGTCGATTCAGCAGTGAAGCAGCTAGAGAACTGGATTGGCCTGCAGGTCGGTATAAGGGATCACCAAATTGTGGCGCATAGCGGCGCAGTCTTGGTCTTCCGGCAGTACTACGGTGGCGAGGAATCCGCAGGCGTGAAGAGCGAGATGAAACACTGGGGTTACATCGTCGATGGAAAAGGGGCAAGAAAAGCTCTGTACGTGCTTTATCCAGACGATGTGCTCAACATGACCATGTTTATCGGAGAAATGGGAGTCGTCGATGGCGTAGCTGAAGCCTTGATAGAGTTGTTGAGTGCTTCTGTTCCTCACCTCAAGGCTTCGATGCTGAGAGAGATTCGGACTCATCTCGGGGACGAGGATTCGGTACTTGGGCAACTCGTAGACCCTGGAAACTGGAACAGAATCCACGAAGCCCTGAGGGGATGCCGCATTGAGGACTTGACTAGGAAAGCGCTCCCACGAGCCTGTCGGGCTCTCCTAGTACCACCGAGCGCCAGCTTCGTCTTGGTAGATGACAATGATGATTTGCTGCGAAAAACGGGAAACATAGAGAGCCTGCTGTCGGAAAGCCCACAATCACAGAAAGATGCTGTTCTTGAAGACCTGACAAGCTTCTGGGCCAGCGCAAGCGATGAAGCAATCAATGAGGTTCTGAGAAGAAGACTAAGAGGAGGAGAAGGGCGACCACAGCTTCAGAGCTTAGTTGAGCTCGAGCTGGAGCAATGGAAGCGCCCATTCTTGATAGATAGAAGAAAGTAGACGCGGCGAGAACAAGCCAAGGAGGTCAATTTTGTCCGGGGATAGGTCTGGGTTGCAGAACGTAGGCAGAGGAGCGCTCATAGTTGTGGAGGGGCCGCACCAATCAGGGAAATCCACTCAAGCACGCAGACTAGTGAGGCGTTTTTCGACGATTGGCTTTACGGCAACTCTCACTAAGGAGCCATTCTCTCACGAGATGTCGTCCTTGATTCGTGGCGAGGCGAATGGGATAGATGACTACAGCAGGTATGCACTTCTTTTTGCACTTCTTCTTGACCGTTGCATTCACCTACGCTTCATAGGCAGTAGAATCCGTGAGTCAGAGATAGTAGTCTGTGACAGATACACTCCTTCAACAATGGTCTATCAACGGATGCATGGATTCGATCTCGACTTTCTTAAGAGCCTGACTCAATTCGCACCCGAGCCCTGTTTGTATCTCTTTCTCCACACAACACTTGAAGAACGACTGAAGCGAGCCCGTTCTGACCCTCGGTGGAACTCGTCACCTTTTATGAGCCCGCACGAGTTCGAACTCGAACAGAGGTACTACGATGATGCCTGTCAGCAACTGGCAAAAGATGCCAATGTCCACGTAATCGAAGGGGACAGACCAGAAGAAGAAGTCGAGGATGAGATTTGGACAGTGGCTCAGGAGTTTGTTCAAGAGTAGAAATCAAGTAGTGATTGTGTATAGCCTGTTTCTTTTTCGACCATCGCTGCAGCCGCCCTGCAGGCGGCAGGGATATCATCTCTGACCTTCATAATCCATCTCAGATCCTCAAGCGGAGAAGGAGTTTCCAGAACTAGGTTCGCAGAATGACCTTGTTCTTCCAGGGCTCTCAGTAGGTAAGGGATTGGGGGAAGACAGGTCTGAACGCTGAGATGTTTCCTTTCGCTGCCGTTCTTGTGACTCATCCCTGCGACATGGAAATGAAGTGGACTCCCTGTACCCGTGCGATCCATTCGGTCTAGAATCTGCTTGAAGTCCTCCTCTGTGATTGGAAATCGTCCGAAGGAGCGAGCATAGAGATGAGCCCAATCAACAACAGGTATTAGTTTCGAACTATCAACACAGCTCGCGATTCTGAATACCTCATCCAGGGTGCCAAGTTCTTCTTTCTTGCCCGTCGTTTCGATGCCCAATATGCCTGCCGCCTCTTCACCGTGTAATGTCGCGCGAAGGAGAGAAGCTGCTCTTTCCACGGCGAGCTCAGGTGTGCAATTTCCGTACCAACCCCCGTGGAAGACTGCAATCGACGTGTATCTATCGGCAAGGCGAATGCCTCTCTGCAGCAGGCGCTTTGATTGCTCCATCTGATCTGCGTTGAGTAGATTGATACGAAACGGTAGATGGAATGTGGGCGTAAGCATGTGCCGATCCAGCTTTTCCCGGATCTGTTGTGGGAGGTCTAATGGGACTGACGTTTCAAGTCCCAGCTCAACAATCTTCAGACCGGCTTCAGCCATGTGGTGCATGTTTGATGTTTCGAAGTCGCTTAGTGTCATTGCGACACCGATTCTGATTCCATTCATGCGACCACACCACATGTTGATACTTCCTTAAAAGTGTCCTCCTGAATTGGCAGAACACAACTACCTCCACAACCAAAGATAGGCCATTAGGTAGAATATCAGAAGACCTCGGTGTTCTTCGTAGCGATTGACAATCGTTTCGACGTCACTCCAAGCTATGTCGCGCCCCTTGTGGAACAAAATAGAAACAGCCTTTCTCAGGTTTACGTCTTTAGTGGGATAGAGGTCAAGTCTTCCAAGTCCATCAGCCGCAAAGGCTCTTGCCGTCCAAGATCCTATGCCCTTGTACTGAGTCAGACTACTGACTATTTCCGCTTCGTCGGCTTTCATCATCGAAACCAAGTCGAGTTCCTGATTTGCGATATGTGCCGACAAAGTCTTGAGTAGCGATGCTTTGTAACCGAGGCCAAGAGCCTTGAGCCTGTCAATCTGCACGCACGCCATCTCAGTTGGAGTGGGAAACGAGTACGCGCAGATACCGTCAACATGTATCCGTTGTCCAAGGTCTGTAGTGATTCTAGACATTAGTAGGCGTGCTGATTCTGCCCGAATGACCTGTTTCACCACAGATCGAACCAGTCCTTCAAACGGAGTAGCTGAAACTACTGGTCTGAGACCACTGAGTTTCCGAGTCACCAAGGCTAAGACAGAGTCATCAGAAATGGAGTTGTAGAATGATTTCAAATCCAGTTCCAATCCAAGTACGCGCTCCACTTTTTGCTTAATCTGATTCAAGGGTTGTCCTCGCGTATCGGCATAATGAAGGCAGGCAATTCCCTTCTCCTGTGTATCTCTTATCCGGACAGGTATTCGGATGCTGGATTCGCGAAACGACGCGACCATGTCTATATGATTGATTCCATATATGTAGGGTTGTGGCAAATCCTTTGAAAGCCTAAAGAGCCTCGGATACAGGTCGAAGGCCCACGGGCCAAGAGAGCTTTCCTTTTCTATCGTTGAAACTGCGTTTCCTGGAGTTTCGCACTGGACTAGCATACAAACAGACTCCGATCGAAGTACTTCTGGATATGGTTCTCTTTGTAAGGGTATGCGTCCCAGATCTCCTTCGCGTCCATCCCCGGAACGCGGCCAATCCTCCTTACGCAGCCAGGGCTGTCCGGGACTGGTGAAGCAACGACCTCGCCGTCAGGATGAACCAGCAGTGCGTGACCCTCCCTTACGTGAGCCCAGTCCGTGATTGTGATGCTGAAGGACCAGCCGCTCTCTTGTTTCAGTTGGCTGAGTTCTTCGTGCAGGCTGGCAATCTCTTGAGATGCAAGTACTTGATCCCCAAGACTCTGACCCCGCCCTTTGGGGATTGGAGAGATTATCTTGACTCTCAATGCATTCAGTTCGTTCGCCAGCTTGAGAATCTCAGGAATCGTATGACGATTCTTCTGGATCAGAACCGTCACTATACAAAGAGGTAGACCAGCATTTCGTAGCATTCGTGCTCCATGAATGACTGAGTCGAACTGCCCTCTGATTTCATTGTGGACTGCCTGAGTACCGTCGATTGTCACGTCCACATAATCGAGCGTCTTTCTCAGGGCCATTGCCAAATCCGGCGTCACTAGCGTGGCATTGGACGCCAGCGACAGAACTGGAAATCCGAGTCGTCTTAGTCCTTGAAGTATGTCTGGCAGATCTCCTCGAAGAGTTGGTTCCCCTCCCGATACAATCACTCTCTCTATTCCCCGGAGATCACGAGCATAGGAAAGTATCTCGTCCATTGTCGGTTCTGGTATGCCAGGAAGCTCGCTGCAGTATATGCACTTCAGATTACATCTTCGTGTTACTTGTAGAGTGATGGATAGGGGGACTTCTGTTCCAAAGTCTTCGGAAAACCCCCTGTAGGTTGCCTCCTTCGGATCGAAGTAGCGCATCACTCCACACCTCTTCCACAGGGTATGTCCAACGGGATTAGGCGGGTACAAGAACATCCCCTTTGAATCTTCCGGTTTCATAAATCATGAAAATCGAAGCTGAGTCGTTTCACGAATTGGATCAAGACTTCAGAAGAGTAGTCAGTAGTTCTCGGCTGGCAGAATCGCGGCATGCTCGCATTCTCAATCTCCGGGAGCGGGCGTTTAGAGTGCATCGAAACGTCCAATTTGATGAATAGAAGGAGGAATGACTCTCGAGTGTATTCCGCAGCTTTGTAAAGTGGAATGCCGACATATCAGAGTGATTAAGCATGACTGTCCTCGGCGACAAGGAAGTTCGTCATGCCTACTGAATTCACTCCTGACTGCATCCTCTGCCTCGCTTACACGACCCTGCTCTACAAGGGCCATCCCGAGTACGTGCCATGCGGCGTTGTTCTCAGGCTCAGCCGCTATCGCCTTCCTGAGAGCCTTCTCACACTCCGCCTTATCATCGCTAAGAAAGTAGGTGTGTGCAATCTTCAGCCACGCCTCACCCTCGTACTTGCCCAGACGGACCACCTTGAGGAATGTCTGACGTGCTGCCTTCAGCCGCCCGTTATCAAGTTGTGCGACACCAAGGCAAAAAAGATGGTCGACCCCGGTGTTAGGGCACATCATCTCGTCATAATCATCATACTCGTCCGAGTTCCTTGGACTCGTTTCCTTGCTCTTAGGCGGACTCAATGTGTGACCCCCTTGTCGTTATCTTCTCTTCAAGCATCGAAGCGTAGCACAGGCGAACAAGGCCATTCAACTCTTCGAGTGCCTTTTTCTCGGCCGACTTCACCGAGTCTGCGCTGGCCAGAGTCCGGGCCTCCTGTTCCGTCAGGAGTCGAGCGCCGGGCAACCCTACAGAAGCGACAAGAGGCAGGGAGTTCAGAACACGAATGTAAGTCACAGTGGCCCTTGCTCCAACCTGATCGATGCAGCCCTCCACCGCGGGGATTCCTGTGAAGTCTATGAATCTGTCAGAGCCGGTTTCCTCTGAGGGCCGTGCAAACAGAAAGGCAAGGTCACCCGGCCGCGACTGGATCGTGTCCCATAGCATCCCTCTGATGACCCACGCGTTCTTCGACTGAAAGGTCTTCACTAAATCGTTGATCCTTGCTATCTTCTCTCTGCATGGAGCCCCGTTCTGATGATGCAGCCGGACCACTGGCACTTGGGGAGCATCACCGGGTCTGTCCTGAAACGCTTCAAGATACATGGGCCACAATCGACAGGCCAGCGGTTGCTCTGCGTGAATCGAGCAATGACCTTGTTGGAATAACAAGCATCTACGATTCATAGCAAGCAGGTATGGTGTGACCACGTTGAACGCCACGGGTCGAAACAGGATGCGTGACCTGACCAGCTCGACGCCTCCCCTGCGGAGCAATAAGCTCGCTATCCTTGGGGCCTCGTACTCGTGCAGATTCAGGTATCCGTCTTCTGTGCAGCAACCCCCGCAGTGTTGACACATAGACTCCTTAGTCGCCTCTATCTCATCGAGTACAGAGGACATTGACTGTCTGTCTGATGGACCAACGATGTAGTCCTCCAACAGATCCCTGTCGCTCAGTATTTCGAAGCGTCCTTGTTCAGTCATAACGATCATACCTCTTCACAGATGGTCATCCTCCTGCTGCAGAAACTGCCACTAGTTTGTCGGCGGTTTCTCCTCCATCTCATTCCCAACGGCAAGGGCCCCGGCTTGGTCGTACATCATGCTCTCGCCGGTGTCGTCCCAATGCATGTATGACATACCACGGGCGGCGCGTTCCTCTCGCGCATGTGCTTCAATCGACAATGCAGCAATGGCTTTCACAGAAACCGGCTCGTTGGGGCCCGCGTCAGCGAACGCCAAGAGTGCAGTGGCATGGGCTTTGTCCAGAGATTGTTCGTCAGGTTCAGAGTCGACAGACATCTGCGTTCTCCCTCAATGGTATGTAGAGTCCTTGCAACTCTCTTCACACAGCATTGACACGAGGATACATGATGTTTCTGTTGGCAGGTCTGAAGATATCATAGACCCCAGAAGGTAGTGAAAACGCCAATGTGTGCGCCCCCCGTTCTGTTGGGACCGATGCTTGCTACGGGCTCAATTGAGTGGTATATGACGCCCTCTCGGCGGGGTTATCTGTGTCAGAATGTGCATCTTTGAGGCCGCTTGATTTGTGACGCTGTCACAGGTTTGACTCTACCACCAGAGGATTCATTCCCTGACTCGCTGCGCATATGTCGCATCAAGGTCGAATGTCAGTCAGCACAGTGGAATCGGAAACCGAAGCACTTTCTCAGGTATGCTCTGCCAACCAACACGAGGAAATGAACAGCGTTTATTAGGAACCTCAGCAGTCATACCATCGGTAGTCGGTTGGTCGGCAGGGCTTGTTTTCGTTACATGCCCTCAATTACGAAACTCCCCCCTCCTACCACGATTCCCTGCTTACCCCAACCACCAACTTCTGCCAATATAGGTCGTGAATGAATGACGAGCCAAGCACCCGCAGGGAATTTGATGTCTGAAGAAGAACGGAGGAATCTTTGCTCAAGCACGCGGCGAGGCTTGCCCGCATCAGCACCCTCATCGCATTGCAGGAACTCGCGATGAAGGCAGTCCAACGAGGCGAGCAACTTGATGACTTCTTGTCGACGTTGAAGTCCGCACTTGAGAGAGAGAAGGACGAAGAAGCTCAGGCCCAGATCATGACCTGGAACGTCAGATAATCACACACACTAAGCGCTCTGTTTTCGGTGTTGATTGATAATCGAGATAAGCAGATACAAGAGTCTAATGCAACGATAGACCTGCACGAAGAGAAAGAGGCTCACGGCAAGGAATCCCAGTGCGACATAGTTCTCTACGCCAAAGAACAGTGTCATCAGACCAAGGCTTATTCCGGCCACAAAGACAGAACCTGTGATAGCGAGGAATCTCCATACATCCGGGAACCATTCCATCCTTCGGACCTCATCAAGATACTTGCTGTCCACGAAGCCCGCAACAATCGCCAGAGAGGCTATCGAAATTGAGGCAAACTGCGCCATCACGGAGATCATGGTGGCCACCAGCTGTGCCGGGTTAAACTCGGGACTTGACATCTGTGTCAGATAGGGTCCAATGGACCAGAGGATGGCTGCCATCAGAATGGATAGAACGGTGTCATTCCGGATTGAGTTCTTCTTGTACCGTGTCAAGATAGTCGGCATCTTCTCTACCCTCCAAGATTCTCCTGAACCGGAAGTACTGCGAATGTATCGCTGCATATACTTGTTCAGGGTCGAGGTTCTTATTCTCCCCTGACACCTTGAACCTTACGGTCTTCTCCATGCTTGCGCCCTTTATGAGTCGAAGGACTTCGGGATCTCCGCTGTCCTCCATCCTGGCATTGATCTCAAGACGATGGATGTCCGCTGAGGTGTCGGGATTGTGAATGACGTCTGGGATCCAGCGGAACCAGCGTGGTCGCATTCCACCCGGCCCCCGACCTATTGATAGCCTTATTGTTACGGTTTCGAATCCTCCCAGCTCGTACTCCTTCTCAAGGCCCGGCCAGAGCCCGTCGACCGACGATCGAGCGAACTCCCGTATTGCTCTCATGCCCAGTCGAATGATGACCGACCTCACAGTGTTGATCTTCTTGAAGCGTTCCAGAAACTCACCTCGCGGGACTCTATCCACTCGGGCGCTCCTAATTAAGTCCTGACATTTCGACTGAATATAGCCTCCAAGGGAGTTCGGGGACGGTCCCATGGGATTCCTCTCGAAGACAACGAGCCCACTCTCGAACACGACGAAGTGTGACGGATACTCTATGTATTCACCTGGCCTGAGATGCAGTTTCTTCTTACGTCGTCCCCTCCGGAGTGCCGGGATATCGACCTCTTTTCCGCGGCCATAGATACCCAAGATGTGGTCGGGCTCTATCATCGCACAGTCGGCCACAAGTATGTCGTTCTCAACGCGCACCTCCCGGACTCCTTCCGTAGGCATACCTTGTGGTGCTTCGGCCTGAAATGGCAGAGTCTGGATACGTTCAAAGATGTCTGTCATGGGAGGACAGTCGCTCCCGTCCGTCTGCGGCTTCAACGAAATCTCCCAGAGTTCTATCCGTCGTTCAATGGTGTTAGCCACTCTTCTCACCCCTCGATACTGTCAGACCCGTGGCGCGATTGTCACCCTACATAGGACGCCCGTTAATATAGATTGCCTGCTGGTCCCTACTCATTCGAGCTTCTGGCCATTCCTTCGTCCATACGTTTCTCGATGCTGGGTGGCGCCTACAGGGGATACAGGCGGGCACCACAGAACCGTTTCAACGCCTCGATCTCGTCCGCGAGCTCCCCGCCTCGGATGGACTGGCCGCAGAGCTCTGTCATTGCCTGGAGCAGGGGGAGTAGCATTGAATCAATCACATCGTGAAGACCCTGAAAGGTCTCTCTGGTCTTCGGCCTAAAGCGGCTCGCATGGCTCCTGCATGAACCCTTCAGGTAGTACAGAGTGACGAGCGTAGTGAGCAGGGTCTTGAACACACCAGCGGACTCGGCGGGAATGTGGAACCTCGCCACTGTGTCTGAGGTCCTCTTGTCTAGCTGTTCCCTGAACTCGTCTACAGAGGGCAGTCTTATTCCTCCAGTATCTTCTGGATTTCTCTGATCTTCTGCGCGACTTTCCTGCCTTTATCTGTGATGGCCAACCATGTCCTTGGACGAGGGTCCTCCGAGATTGCATTCCCAATTCGACGCAAGGATCCCGGGAAAAACATGCCAGAAAACCTAATGAAGAAGAGCACACTACCTGTGCTGCTTCTCGTTTCATCGAGAGCGCAATCGTTCCCGGGACCATAGTACTGACGCGTGTCGGTGCTAGAGCTGTATCATGATCTACTGGAACAAGGGGACCTAGGCGACAGTCATCGCTTCTGGGGGTGACCAGTGAAACAATGAGTGCGGCTTCTGACATCACGCCAGAGCTTGAAGACAGGATGGCAGCTGTTGACATCAAACACTTCCTTCTTCTGCTGCTCGATGAGGGTATGACCATCTTCTATCAACCCTTTACGGCGAGGGCCATCGAGCCTCAGTTGTTTGGTGCTCTGATCTCTGCGATGTCAGCGTTCTATGCCAACGGGACTAGCCCTCTGGGGCAACGGATTCCTCGGGATTTGGAGTTCAGGGGGTATCGCTTCTCTGCAAGCTACGGCGACCTTGTTACCGGGGTCTTTCTCCATCATGGACGTGTTCCTGAGGGGCTCATTGTGGGGCTTCAGAGGTTCATATCACTGTTCGAGTCAGAGTACGGGCTGGTTCTGAGAAGATGGTCCGGGGACGCTCGGCTCTTCAATCTCACGGACCTGAGAAGGGAGCTGTTCGAGTCTCTCGACAGCCTTGATCTTGTACCACACGAGCTCACTCTCAGGGCAATGCTGTCACTTCAGAAGGAGCCGTATGGCACGATACTAGGTGAGCTCCGGAGGTACACTGCAAGACGCGGCCAGTTCTTCTTCGGTGACGCCGTCCGTAGACTCTCCTCATCGGGAAACTACTCCGGCCGGAAAGCCTACCTGATTCTGTCGGAGATGAGGACCACAGGGTTGATCTCGCCACTGCTCTGACTGCTCACTTGTTGGACCCATCACATGCCGCAGCCACTCCTCGTGTCCTCCGGAACCATTTGTTGTGGTACTCACTATTTGGAGCCTGATGCAGGACAAACGCCTGAGGTCACCTACTTGCGTCTTGATAACAAATGGATGACGGCCAAGCCCGCGGCCACACCGGCTATTAGTAGGCTGCCAAAGGGAATAGCTCCGGGCACTCCAAGCAATTCACCTGCCACAGCGAACGCAGACGCCATGAGCATTATGATTGCACATCCTAGTAACACAAGCGTTCGAATGTGCTCAACCGGAAACCACGACAGGCCACCAGCAATCCTGACTCTCTTCAAGTCTAACTGCATGGAACCGTTCTTCCCGACTGTACTCAGAGCGTACGAAAATCGTGGACTAGATGTTTCTTCTTCCAGTTGTTCAAGCGCGTGCAGCCGCTGTTTCGCCTCAACCGAGATTTCCCACAAGGCAGGTTGGACCAGAAACAGGAACGCACCAAGATAGAGAAGGACTTGAGATCCCGCATATGTCAATACGAAGGCAGGATTCGCGCTCTGCCCGTCCGACAAAGCGTTCACAAAGATGGCAATAGCAACAAGTGTGAAAGCCATTATCTGCCAGATGTTCGAGTTGTACGAGCGTAGATCTGCCCAGAGTTCTCTCACCACCGTAGTCAGGAACTGTTTTTCGTCAGCATCAGTTGGCAACAGAATCACCTTCGAATAGTGCTTCATGGGAACATCCCCGGCGGTTCGAACCTAGCCCCACCCGCTCCCGTTATCAGTTCGAGAATCACATCTAGGATAAGTGGTTTCCGGCTTACTCTTCCAGCATGGCTCCGACCCTCTTGATGAGTTCGGCGACCTTCCTGCCCGTTTCAGCGGTCGTGAGTCGGATGTGTGATCGTGGACCAATCCCCGGTCCTCTGGAGTTTTCTTAGTAGGGTATGGACTTCTCGGACCTTCCTAACTGAATCGGCCCAACACCCCTCAAAGCTCTCTTGAGCTTGGCAGGTTCCCAGTTGAAGTTCCTGACACACAGGAATCTATGGACTCAGCTCGTAAGCCCTTTGCTCCATACACCTTGGGCAATCCACATTTGTCCAGTCATCTACCAGCTCGTCTTTTCCTCGCAGTCGTTTCGTGCAGTAACGATGTATGCCGTCAGTGGTAAAATGGCGTTTCGGCCGCCTTTTCTTGATTCCTGTGGGCGGCCCGGGTCTCCGTTGTCTTTGTCCTATCGGCCTCAGGCTCATCCATGACACCTCTGGTACCTATGAGCTTCCCCGTCTTTCTTCACTGCCATCCAGAGTCCATGACTCGCGTTTGAAGAGGCGTCTTAGCATGTCATGAATCGTTGACAGTTCTAAGGACAGTCTTACAACAGCGCTTTCCTCTTCAGGAGAGACACCTAGCGAGTTGAAACAAAAATGAGCTGAGTCTGAAAGGAACCATCCCCGGTTAAGCGGACGACTGTATTCGAACACCTTCGTAGCTAGGGAACCCCATTCCCGGATGCTAGTAGGCCCCTCTGACAGTATCTTCAGGGCTGCGGCACAACCGCGCGAGGCTTTGTCAGTCTGCCACTTTGCGAGTTCTGCCACGAGCTTATATGATGCGTTCTCGAATCCTTTCTTCATCAGGTCACTCTGCAATGAACTTGAAACCTCCTCCTCGTAGTTTCCGATTTCGATGCGATTCAGGCCCACCTCTCTGGCGAGGTAGTCAACAATTGGCTTCAGAGACTGCATTGCCAGAAGAGCATCGAGCGTACACTCAGACAGACTGGGAACATCGATGCACAAATAGAGATTCTCGCGGTTCCCGCCATAATGGTAGGTCATCACAAAGCGCTCGATGGCCTTACAGCTGAACACCTTTCTCAGCGGGTTTCGCAGGCCAACGTGCCACTTCTTCTGCTCTTCCCGATTACCATACAGGTGCGCTATTAGGTACAACTCGTTATCAATCCTCTGGAATCCCCTGAATCTTCTTGACCAGCTCCGCGACCCTTCTTGTCCTTCTGCGTGATTACGAGCCAGTTCCTGTTCAAGGTTCTCGACGATTCCTCAGGAACTCACGGGTCTAACAATTAGGTTGTGAACCCACAGCCGGTCCAATCCCAAGAGCTCCCCTGATGCGACTACCCTGTCCGTCGTCATTGTATAGTCTGCGGAGAATGGCCTCTTCTGTTCTACAAGACAAGAACCGCGAGATACTCGCTCAAGCAGTTGGGGACTGAACCCGATCACATAGTCCTCCTTCAACACCGCACCGCTGACCGGGGTACTCCTCTTCACGACTTTCCCCTGATCATAATCGTACCACTCCAAGACTCCGTGGCTCGGAATGCTGAGCTGTTCAACGGGCATTTCGATTGCAGGAAGGGGTGCTAGACACAGCCTTCTAGCATCCTCTCCACATCTTGGGTCATATGCATCTGGTCGCGCAGTTAGAAGAATCGCCATAAGACAGCACACCCAACTAACAAACCTCTTCATTCCATGATAGACGTCGAATCTCTCTCCCTCAAGAATTCCAGCATGCCTGCCGAAATGGAATCCCTTGTTGCGTGCTTCCAGTGAGGGCCGTATCAGCTTATCGCGAATTGTTGCCCAATCTCCAAAAAGTCCCCTTGCGTGGACCTCGGACGGCCAGTTCTTGACCTCTCTCAGGAAGGCATCGACAGTGTCCCTCAAAAAGGGCAATTGGTTGTCAAACATCTCCATGAAAGTGGGTCTGAGAAGTGAGTCGTTTACTTGCTCAAGGATACCATTCACTTCAGATTTGAACCTGTCCGCCTGATCTCCGCTGAACCTGTAGTCACCAAGAATCTGATCTCGGAAACTCGAAACCATGCTCTTGACTTCACCCTTGAACAGTTCCCTGATGTTCCGGTCTTCACGCTGAGGTCCTGTTGCCATGTAGTCGAACTTGCCCTGCACCGGCTTCATCTCATCCAAGCTACGAATCAGCCATTCAAGTCCCCACCATGCCCAAGCGAATGTTGACTCGACAAAGCCTCCCATGTTGGCTTGGCTCATTGCTGCAACAAGGCCATCAACCAAAACCGACTTGTGCTCAAGCTGGGCTCCAAGCACCGCGCCCAGTAAGTAAACGCACTCTTGGGGTGTCAATAGGAGAGGACAACCGTTCAGGTGAGGCACCCTTGATCTTACAAGTCCGACTAGACTCATGGTATTGTCGGCGACACTTAGTAATTGACTGTCATAGTTCTGGAAACCATTACCAAAGATGCCATGAACAAGCTGGGAAACCGGCAATCTCGACTTGAAGATGTCTTCAGGAGACAAGGACGACTCTATTCCATAGCTTGCAGTCATTCTGTCTGGAAAAGTTTCAATCCTAATCTCCTTGCCTTTTAACAATCCCGGAGG